>Ga0066695_10000462_pt1 | contig 12814 bp, 7 predicted proteins | sample GraSoiAngelo_144_FD_66452 | JGI IMG/M metagenome (GOLD analysis project Ga0066695, IMG submission 66452) | Grasslands soil microbial communities from the Angelo Coastal Reserve, California, USA - 14_1009_02_40cm | ecosystem: Environmental > Terrestrial > Soil > Grasslands | place: USA...
TCCTTCGAAAAAGTCGGAGCGTCGGCTCCGGCCGTCTGCGGCCCCCCGCTCTGCCGCGGCCCGGCCGAAAGCGCAGGGGCGAACGCCAGCAGTCCGGCTCCAAGCGCCGAAAAGACTGAAACCTGGCACAACCTGCGGTGAAAGGTCTGTGTGTTCATGACCCCTGCATTCTCGACCCCTTTGGAGCGTGTGTCCAGTGTTGTCTTTCCAGGAAACTGTTACCAGACGACCATCGCACCTGCAGAATTGCTACACTCCGGCGGCAGATTGTAGACATCGGTCATGACCTCGCAATCCGCTTGAGGAGGTGCCTATGGCACGGATGATGTGGGCGGGCGGAGTGTACTTGAGCCTGCTTGCCGCGATCGGGCTCGCGCCCCACGGGCTGCAACCGACCGCCGCCGCGCAAGGACAGCTGCGGGTGCCGCGGTTCGTGGTCGACCCACTGTGGAACAAGCCGCTGCCACACAAGTGGACGACGGGGCAGGTGTCGGGAGTGGCCGTCGATTCGCATGACCACATCTGGATCGTCCATCGGCCGGCGACCATCGCTGACGGCGAGAAGGCCGCCTCGTTCAACCCGCCGCTGGCGGAGTGTTGCATTCCGGCGCCTCCGATTCTGGAGTTCGATCCCGCCGGCAACATGGTCCGCGCTTTCGGTGGTCCTGGCGCTGGTTACGAGTGGCCGTCCACCGAGCACGGGATCTTCGTCGACTACAGGGACAACGTGTGGACAGCCGGCAGCGGGAGGGGCGACGCCCAGATTCTGAAGTTCACGAACACGGGGAAGTTCCTCCTGCAAATCGGCCATCGCGGCCAGAGCAAGGGCAGCAACGACATCCAGAACCTGGGGCAGCCTGCCGGCATCTTCGTGTACCCGAAGACCAACGAGCTGTTCGTCGCTGACGGGTACGGGAACCGCCGCGTCATCGTCTTCGACGCCGACAGCGGTGCGTACAAGCGCCACTGGGGAGCGTACGGAAAGAAACCGGAGGACACGCCGCTTCCGCCGCGCGCGCAGATCATTCAGGGACCGCCTCCGGCGCTGTTCAACAACCCCGTGCACTCGGTTGTGGTGTCGAACGATGATGTCGTCTACGTCGCCGACCGCGGGAACAACCGCCTGCAGGTCTTCACGCTCGACGGCACGTTCGTCCGTGAAGTCTTCATCAAGCGGGACACGCTGCAGAACGAAGGCACGGTGCACGACTTTGCCTTTTCACCCGACAAGGAGCAACGGTTCCTCTACGTCGTCGACGGCTCCAACAAGTGGGTGCGGATTCTGAATCGGAAAACGCTCGAGATTGTGGATTCAGTGGGCGGGCGGGCCGGACACGGCGCTCAGGAGTTTTTCCACATCCACAGCATGGCTGCCGATTCGAAGGGCAACATCTACCTCGGCGAGGTGAACCAGGGGCAGCGGTACATGAAGTACGCGTTCAAGGGAATGGGAGCACCGGCAAATCCGCCCGGAGCAACGTCCACGACTTCGAATGTTGGGCGACCCTTTTAGGGTCGCCGGTTGGCTTCGAGTGTAGGGCGACGCTTTCAGGGTCGCCGTTCGGCGAGGTGAAAGCCTCGCCCTACTGCACGTAATGCCCGGTGCGATGCAGCTCGTCGTAGATCAGTCCCACGTTCTCCTTCGTCTTGGGTTCGGCGATGGTGTAGTCCTTGTATCTCACGGTCAGCGTTTTCACCATCGCGGCCGCCGCTTCATCCGCGTTCTTGTTGGCTTTCATCGCCTCCTGCACGCTCATGAGGAACTCCCGCTGGAACCCGGCGAACTCCTCGACATCCTTCCACGTCATCAGCGTGCTGTGGCCGGTGATCACGGTGTCGACATCCTTGATGCCCGCGACGGCTTTCGCGAGCGTCTGAGGCAGGCTCACCGCGCTGCCGCCGTCGAACGGCATGACGTTGGGCACGGCTTTCCGCGCAAAGAGGTCGGCGAAGTGCGCCACGCGCAACATCGGGAACACGATGATGGCGTCCCCGTTCGTGTGCCCGGGACCGAAGTAGTACAGGTCGATCCGATCCTTCCCGGACCCCATCGTCATCTTGTCTTTGAACGTTTTCTTCGGCAGGTACTTCGCGTTCTCGCCCTTGAAGGACTGGCAGTTGCCGAGCGCCGTGCATGTTTCCTTCGCCATGTTGTTCCGCGTGTTCTCCTGGGCGACGAACTCGACCGTCGCCGGGAACTCGGTGTTGCTGCCCGTATGGTCCCGGTGCGTGTGCGTGTTGATGATGGTCGTCACCGGCTTGTCGGTCACCGTGTGGAGCTGGCGAAGAATCTCCTGTCCCCAACCGGGGTTCTTGGCATCGACGAGGACGACTCCGCTGTCGGTGACGAACGCAGCGGTGTTACCGCCGCTGGCGGGTTCGAAGATGTAGTACAGGTTGTCTTTGACCTTCTCGATCCTGGCGACCTTCGGCCCCTCCTGTCCTCCACGTCCCTGGAACCCGGCCACGGCGACCGCCAGCGTGCCGCCGGCGATGATGGCGCAGAGCGCGCTGACAATCTCTTTCCGTCTTCTCATATGTGATGCTCCCGGAGCAAAAAAGAGACGCGTTACCTCCTGTCGGATGCGGGCGTCGTTGCAGGAATCGGCACACCCGACTCATAGGTCAGCGGCGTCGTCCCCGCGGGGATTTTGTTGGCCTGGAGCAGAAATGCCACGATGTTGAGGTTGTCCTCTTCGCCCGCCGACCCCGGTGTATCCGGCGGCATCGTCTTGTTGATCCGCGTGAAGAGATCGTTGCTCGTTTTCCCCCGCCACGCGTTCAAGAATGAGCTGCCGGCGAGCGGCTTCGCGTCCTGATCACCTTGAAAATCGGGCCGGTGACACCCCTCGCAGTTCACCTGATAGGCCGCCTTGCCGGCCTCCGCCTGCTCCTTCGTATAGGTCCCGGCCGGCGTCGCCTGCTGCCCCCGAACCAATGCCACGGCAAGCGCCACGACGGCGGGAACGACGATCAGACGCACGGAGAGTGGTTGGAGATCTTTAGTCACTTGCGCGGTTCCAGCACGAGCCAGCCCCACAAGTTGCCTTCGGGCGCCTTCTCGCTGTGGATCTGGACGTAGAAGTTGCCCTTCCTGAACATCGGCGCCTGAGTCGGAGTGAGCTCAATCGAGCCGCTGATCGATCCGGCCGGGGCCTTGGTCACCGTGAGCTCGGCCACTACCTTACCGCGCATCCCCATGTTCGGGCCCTGGTGGAGCTGGGCGATCGTCGCGGGAGACGTCATTCCGCTGAACGTGCCCGTAATGGTGACCTTGTTGCCGACGAGCTCGGCGGTCACGAGACCGCCGCCTTTGATGGTGTCGAGCTGGCTCGTGTCGAGCGGCACCGGGCTCAATCTCGTCTTGTATTTTTCAGCGCCCTGCGCAGCGACCGACAGCCCCAGATAGAGCACTGCGGCTCCGATCAGCACGGCGTCGGAGCCTTGTTTGAGATTCATGCCGATTTCTCCCGCAAAAAGTACGTTCAGAACTCGAACTGGACGCCGACCTTGAACATGCGTGCGTCGAGCACCTGCGTCGGGGTCAGCCACGACGGCCCGAACGTCGTGTTCATCGAAAGCACCGGGTTCGCGTTCAGCGCGTTGTAGCAGTCGAACTGACCCTGAATGCGAAGCGCGCCGACCTTGACCGCCTTGCTCAACCGAAGGTCCAGCTGGTTGATCCGCCTCTCGAACACCGAGTTGGGTGCCAGCAGCTCGATATTTCGCGCCGTCCCGCTCGACAGATTGCGGCCGAGCTCCGGGGCGATGACCGCGTTCGATGCCGACCAGGTCGCCGCGATCGGCGCGCCCGGCAGGCTCTGGAAGTTGGCCGACCCCGTGAGTCCCTTCAACAAGGGAACGGATCCGAACACCTTGAGACGGGGCTGATACGGCGGCTTGATCTCGCAGAAGCGCAGCTGCTCCGGGTTGTCGACGACGAAGCACCAGTTGGTCGCCGACTTCGTGACGCCGAGGCCGATGGTGTTGCTGATCGAGTTGCCCCAGTTGACGCCGCCCTGGATCATCGCGCCGCGAGGCAGCCGCGCGCTCATGTTGACGTCCGCGCCGTTGTAATACTCGGTCTGCTTCCCGTAATTCTTCGCGAACGTCACCAGGTTGTCGACCTGCCCGAATTTCGACGGAATGAGGTCGTACAGCCCGCAAATCCGGCGGCCGCTGACGCCGCCGAGGCGTGGATCGATCGGCGCCGTGACGCAGAACTGCTGGTAATCGGACAGCGTGACCAGCAGGTTGTCGGTGGTTGTGCTCTCCCAGGTGGGCGCGGCGGCGCTCGAGGGTCCGGCCCCCAGGCCAAAGTTGCCATACCACGTGCGGTAGAAGCCCGCGCTCACGGCCACGTTGCCACGAAGCTGCTGCTCGACGCTCGTGCCGAACTGCCAGTTGTACTGGCGCTTCCCCCAGCCCTTCAACGCATCGGGATCGGGATGCGTCGTGATCTTCAGCTGGCCGAATTGCGCATCCGACATGGGCCCGCATTCGCCGTTGGTCTGCGGGTTCTTCAGATCGCAATCGGGGACGAAGTTGCTCCGGCGCGGATCGCCGACGGGAAACGTCGTGTCGGTCCACGATCGGGTGACGCTGTTGACCGACGTATTGGCGAAGTTGTACGCGTCAGCCTGCTGGGCGGTTTCCGCGACGACATAGCGCCCGAGGCTCGCCTTGACCGCCGTTCGCCCATTGCCGAACACATCGTACGAGACGCCGAGCCGCGGGTTGATGTCCTTCCAGCAGGGCAGACAGTCCTGCGACGGGAAACTGCGATCCTGGGACAACGGGCCAGCCACCTGAGACTGGGCGGGATTGTAGGTGCGCAGCCAATCGAATCGTAGACCCATGCTCAGAGTGAGTCGGTTCATCGTCCACTGATCCTGCGCGTACCAGGCGAAGTCGGGGTTCATGATCCCCAGCGTCAGAATCGGTCCCGCCGATTCGGTGATCTGGAACGGGACGCCCGCTCGGAACGTGTAGGTGTAGCCGAAATCGTTGGGCTTGCTGTAATTCCAACTGTGGCCGTACTCGTAGAAGATCCCGGTCTTGACGTTGTGGCTTCCGGTGACGTAGGCGATGGAGAACCGCTCGTTGGTCTGGCTGGGCCTCTGGGTGTCGCGGTTCGTGTTTGCCGGCGCGATGTACCGGAAACCGGCGGTTGCGCCACCCGCCAGGCCGGTTTGCTCGATCACCGAGATCATGCTGGAGTTTCTTGGAGGCGCGATCGAGGGAGCCTGGTTGTGGTACCTCGCAATCAGCACGGTCGCGCCGGCCGAGAAGAGGAGCTTGTCGGTGGCCGGGTAGGTCCAGGTCGACTGCGTCATATTGCTGCGCCAGCGCGACTCGTTCGCCGCCTCGAGCGCCGTGGTGGCGCTCGCCAGGCTCAGCGTGCACGGACAGTTGAATTGAAAGTCGTGAGAGATGGTGACCTTGTTGCGCTCCGAGACTTTCCAGGTGACGCGGAAGTTGTCAGACTGGTTCCACTGGTACCCGGTGACCGGTTTGCCGAAGTCGGGGGTAAACGTGTAAGTCGGCGAGAGCGGGGTCGCATTCCGGTACAGATTTGGCACAAGGAGCTCCTGGCCCCAATGCCGATGCGCCGTGAACCACCACAGCTTATCGTGGCGGAACGGGCCGCCCATGGCGCCGTTGAGATCGTAAATGTCGTTGATGCCGTTGACCGTCTTGAGACCGCGGCCCCGCAGTTCATCGTCGATGTTGTCGCCCTGGAGTTTCTTGCCGGCGTAGTTGGCCAGGAAGTAACCGGCGTTGCGATTCCCACCGTCTTTCGGCACCACGTCCACCATCACGCCGCCGGTGGGCGCTTCTCCGGAACCGCCGTTGGCCAGCGCCACGACGATCTCCTCGGAGCTCGCGGGATTGATGAAGAACGCGCGGCCGGTTCCACCCTGCACCATCGCGTTGTAGCGCATGCCGTCCTGCAGAAGCTTCTGGTCGCTCTGTTTGCCGCCGTGGATCGCCATGCGGACGGACAACTCGCCCTTGCTGCCACCGACGTCCTGGGCGTTGGGCGGGCTGACCACCGCCGGCACGAGCGCGGCGTAGCCGAGCATGCCCTTGTTGGTTGGCACCGTATCCAGAAGGGCGCGCGAGAACGTCTTCTGCTGGTTCACGTTCTGAACGTCGACGAGCGCGCTCTGGCCGGAGACGGTGACGGTCTCGGTGAGCGCTCCGACGTTCAGCTCAACGTTGATGGCGGCGGTGAAGTTCGCCGTCAGCTCGATGCCCTCCCGCTTGGCTACGCTGAAGCCCGACAGCGTGAAGGTGACCGAGTAGGTGCCCGGCCGCAGCTCCGTGATCTTGTACTGGCCTTGACCGTCGGTCACAGCGGAGCGGATCCGCTCGATCAGCGCCGGACTGCTGGCTTCGACCGTCACGCCTGGCAACACCGCCCCAGACGAGTCTTTCACGACTCCGGCGATGGCGCTGGTGGTCTGGGCCCATCCGGCTGCAGGCGCCAGCATCGAGCACGCAAGGACCACGAGGCACGCACGCATTCGTTTCACCTGAACCTCCCCTGGCAGGCCACGGGCTGCCAGACCTCCGCGCCTCCTCGATACGGCGAGCAGTCACCAGGCGTCTTTATTTTTTGTCCGGCAGCGCGAACACATAGAGACTGCTGCCGCTCCGCGGATATTTGATGTCGGTGACTATCGTATTCGGAACCTGCCGCGGGCTGCCGCCACCCAAGCCGGTCGAGACCGCGATGTACTGTTTGCCGCCGATGCCGAAGGAGACGGGGAAGCCCTGCACCGACGTCCCGAGACGGGTCGTCCAGACGTCCTGACCGTTCTGCACGTCGACGGCGCGGAACGTACGGTTCAAATCGCCGACGAAGGCCAGGCCGCCGCCGGTCGAGAGCACGGACGTGAGGAACGGCGCGCGCTGCTGGCGGTTCCAGACTTCCTTCATCGTCTTGATGTCGAAGGCGGAGAGCCTGCCAACGTTGCCGTCTGTGCCCGGCATCTCGTAGAAGAGCCGGTCGGCCGACGCCCCCCCTGCGCCCTCCACGAGATCCACCTTGCGCGCCCGCATCTCCATACAGCTCTGGCTGAGCGGGATGATCATGTATCCGGTTCCCGGATGGTATGTCATGGCCGGCCAGTTCTTGCCCCCTTCGGTGCTGGGGCACGCCTGCTGCCACTCGTCGAACTTCTGCTCGATCAGATCGGCCCGGTACGAGATCGCGCCGGTCTTCGGGTCGATGGAATCGTAAATGTTCTGGAAGATCGTCTCCTTGTGGTCGATGTGTTCGCCGCTCTTCCGATCGAGCTTCCAGAGGATCGCCGACTTGCCGATGGAGAACACGAGCTTGCGATCGCCGGCGTCGACCAGCACGCGCTCGAAGACTTCATCCAGGTCGAGCGCTTCGGCCGGAATGTGCTGGTAGTACCACTTGAGCGTGCCGTCGTCGGGATTGAGGGCGATCGTCGAGCTTGTGTAGAGCACGGGATCGGAAAATTTCAGCCCACGGCTGATCGGCGCCCATGGCTTGGCTTGCGCAACGCCCCAATACGTGAGGTTCAGCTCGGGATCATAGCTGCCGGTAATCCACGTTTCACCGCCGCCGCGCAGCGAGTCCGGCAGCGTGCCCCAGGTGTCACCGCCGGCTTGTCCCTGTCGCGCCACGGTGTAGAACTTCCAGAGCTGCCTGCCCGTCTGGGCGTCGTAGGCGCTGATGAAGCAGCCGGCGTCCTTCTGGAACCTCGTGCAGCCGCCGAGTCCCTGAAGGATCTTTCCGTTGATTGCGATGGGGCCGCTCGTATTGAGGAATCCCAGTGCCCGATCCGCGATCCGCGTCTGCCACGCGAGCCCGCCGTTGCGGGCGTTGATCGCCACCAGTTGCGCGTCGTTGGTGGCAAGGAAGATCTTGTCCTGATAGATCGCCAGGCCGCGCAGCGCCGTCGTGGAGGGAATGCCGAGATTGTGTTCCCAGATGAGATCGCCCGTCCGCGCATCGAGGGCCTGCAGCACGTGTCCGCAGTTCAGGAGATACATGATGCCGTTGTGAACGATCGGGGTCGGCTGATTCCGTCCCGAAGCCCCGCACTCGTTCATCGCCCAGACCCATTGCATCCGCAGGTCGTGCACGTTGTCCCTTGTGATCTGGTTCAGCGGGCTGTGGTTCCATGCGTTGTAGGTGCGCCGCACGATCAGCCAGTCGCTGGGATCGGGATTGCGGAGCATCGTGTCGGTGACCGGCACGTAGTTCTTGACCTCGCCGTCGACCGTGATGCCCGCGCGGGCGACAGGCTGGCCCCGTCCGCCACGTCCTTGAGGCGCGGCTCCGCTTCCGGCCGGGGCTGCTGCGCCGCGTCCGCCTGCCGGCGCCGGGGGCTGTTGTCCCGCGGCGAGGACGACGCCCAGAGCCACCATGGCGAAAGGGACAAGCAATCGGATGTGCGTCGATCGGATCATCGTCATTGGGGCCTCCCCGCAGAAACCAGTGACACCAGGAGCGTGTCCGGGGAATGTGCCACGCTCCTGGCAGGCCGGCTCCGCCGACGAAAAACGGCCCGAATTCCCCAAGTTGTGCCGCGCGACGCGCGGCGGCCAGGAGCCCGCGAGGCATTGCTCAGACGGCTCCTAGCGGGCGGCGCTGGGCCGCGACGCCTGCGGATGAAGGATGAGCTTTTGCGCGCGCCAGTTGGAGCTTTCAGCCACGTACACATCGTTTTCCGAAGGGCACGCGAGCTGGTGCGCGCCGGAGAATTGTTTCAGCTGGCGTCCGGACTTCCCAATCACTCCGAGTACTTTGCCGTCGAGGGTCACCTTGAAAATCCGACCGGGCCAGGTGCTTTCTCCGACGAACATCACCTGGTTCGGCCCTGGCGTGATGCAGACGGCGTTGGGCGCGCCGACGCCGTTCATGCTGCCGGGGGGCGGCGTGGGCCCGTTCACGGCCTTGGTTCCCGGAGCCGGCGGGATCTCAATCTTGAACATCCGCAGGAACTTGCCGTCGGTATCGAACACCTGGATGCGCTGGTTGCCGCGATCGCCGACATACACGTTGTCGTTCTTATCGATCGCGATGGCGTGCGGCGTGCGGAATTGTCCCGGACCGGCGCCCGGATCGCCCCACGATTTGACCCAGTCGCCGTTCTTGTCGTACTTCGCGACGCGGGAGTTGACATATCCGTCCGTGATGTAGATGTTGCCCTGGGAGTCCCAGGCGACGTCGGTCGGCTGGCGGAAGCGTCCGTCCTGCGGCGGCAGCGGCGGATTCGGGTGTGGGTGCGGCTCGGCGCCGTCGGCCGATTCCTGCCGCCGTCCGAAGACCATCATCACGCGGCCTGCCTGATTGAACTTGATGATCATGTCGGAGCCTTTGTCGACGGCCCAGATGTTGTCGTCCTTGTCGATGCGCACGGTGTGCGCGAACGACCAGCCATAGTTCTGCTTGCCGATTTCGCGGATGAATTCACCCTTGGGACCGAACTCGAGCAACTGGGCCGCCGTCGGACCAAACGCCGGACCCGAGGCGCTGTTGGACCGCGTGAAGACGAAGATGTGCCCCTTCGAGTTCACCGCCACGCCGGGAACCTCTCCGAAATTCATCCCTTCCGGCAGCTTGAAGAAGTCTGGAACCGAATCAAACGACATCTCAGGCGCGCTTTGCTGAGCGGACAACGGCGCCGCAAGCAGCAAGACCGACAGTGTGAACAGACTGCGTTTCATAAAGCCTCCCGGCTCGACACGACCTTCAGCTGCATTGTGGGGTGACGCTACGCTTTAGTCAGGCGGGTGTCAATTGTGGAGACGATCTCTGGCAGTTCAGCCCGGCGGAACAATCCGCTGCGGTGCGATGTCCTTTCTCGCCGGGGACAAGCAGCGCGTCGCGGTCGCTGGCGCACGCGCGTTGTTTGTCTTCGCGCTCGACGCGACTAAACCTCCACCGCTCTCGCCACGAAACGCACGAAAGACACGAAAGACACGAAAGACACGAAAAAGCCCGAAGGGTCTTCTTCGTGTTTTCGTGGTTTCGTGGTTTTCGTGGTTGCCTTTTTATCTCAGAAGCCGAGCCGCACGCTGAACTGCGCGGCGCGCGGTTGGCCGTTCCCGCCGCTCAGCGCCGTGAGGATCAGGAAGTCCGTCAACCGCTGGTCGGCGATCGAGCCGCCATTGGTGACGGTGCCGGGGTTGCTGAAATTCGCCGTGTTGAAGATGTTGTACGCCTCGATGCCCAGGTCGATCGTCTGCTTACCCGGGCGGAACTTGTAGCTGAACTTCATGTCCGTCTGCCGGAAGGAGGGCCCGCGCCCGCCGTTGCGGCCGCCGTTGTTGTCCGTGCAGAACGCGTTCACGCCCACACCGCAATAATGGCCCGCGGGCAGCGGGTCGAACAGCAGCCCGTTCCGGTCCGCGTCCACCGCCGAGTTGATGAGAGTGATCGGCGTTCCGGTCATGTACCGGGACGCGCCGCTGACCGTCAGTCCGTGCGTTCGCGGAATCTCGACGCGGCCGCTGATGACGATGTTCTGCCGCCGGTCCGCGTTGAGCGGCCCGAAGTTGAGGTCCAGCCGCGGGTCGCCCAGGAGCTGGTAATTGTTCTGGTGCGTCTGGTCGGCCTCGGCGTTCCCGCGCGCGTATCCAGCCGCATAGGACACGCGAGCGGCCCAGTTGCGGCTGTACCGCTTCTCGACCGAGACGTTCACGCCGTCGAATTGCGACGACCCGGCGTTGGTCCGCGTGAGCACCTGGTTGACGAACGGCGCGATTCCCAGCTGCGACGCGATGCCGTTGAGGTCGGTAAAGACGATGCGACCGGTGCGGCTCGTATCCTCGCGCAGCCCGGGATTCAGGTCGAACGTGACGAGCTGATCGCGGTTCCAGCTGTGAATGAAGTCGACGGTGGCGGCCAGCTGCGGGCCGAACTGCCTCTCGTAACCCATCGAGAGTTGATGCGTATTGGGCACCGCTCGATCGGGATTGTCGATGAAGGCGATGCCGGTGTTCCGGCCCAACGTTCCCGCCGGGATCAGCGAATTGAGCAGCGCGCGGTTGACGATCGGCCCGTTGACCAGGAACGGATCGGTCGGGAAGAGCCCGCGGCTCGGGCCGGGGTCGGCGGAGCTTGTGGGAAACGATGCCGTGAACGACGAACTGTAGACGCCCTGCGACACGAAGGGCGTCGTCGTCTGCAGAGTGACCTTGTCGTAGAAGATGCCGTAGCCGGCACGCACCACCGATTTGGTGCTTCCGGCCGGAGCCCAGGTGAAGCCGAGCCGTGGCGCGATGTTGTTCCTGTCGACCGCATGCGCCCCTGGCGTGAACAGCGGGTTGAACGCGTTGGTGATCGGGGTGATCTCGAGGTCGTAGCGCACGCCAAGGTTCAGCGTGACGTTCCCCCGGTGCCACTTGTCCTGCGCGAACAGCACCGCGACGTCGGTCGGCATCAGGATGTCGCTTGCCGAGGGCACCCTGATGGAGAGACGCTCTGGATAGGTCGACGGATCGTTCCGGTTGAAGGCCTTGTCCGTCGAAAAAGTGAACCTCCCGTTCATGTCGGTCTGATCGGGGAGCTCGATGGTGCTGTAAATGTACTGCCCGCCGAACTTCAAATCGTTGCTCCCTCCGGCCCACTGCGGCACGAACCACGAGTACGCCTCGCTGATCTCGTACGCATTGTCGATGCGGAAGAGCGCGCCGTTGTTCGGCCCGTCGAAGAACGTCAGCATGGCGAGCGTGGGCTCGAGATTGACCATCGGCACGCCGTCCTGCACTTCGGGCACGGTGAAGCCGTTCTTCTCATGGGTGTAACCGACGCGGACCTCGTTGAACCGCGTGTTCCCGAACACCGTGTTCCACTTGGCCCCGGTCGTCCTGTCGATGTCGAACTCCTGGTCTCTCCCGGCCAGCGATTCTCTCCTGGCGACGCGGCCGTAGGTCGGCGAGTACTCGACCAGATAGCGGGCGGTCCACGTGTTGCTGGCGTTGATCTGATGGTCGAAACGAACCATGTGGTTGATGAGGTGCATGCTCTGCGTGTTCGAGTAGTTCAACTCCGGCCGGGCGGCGAAGACATTGCTGCGACCCTCGTCGTAGATGATGCGGTCCAGGCTGTAGAAGAAATGCGCCTTGTCCTTCTTGATCGGCCCGCCGAGGGTGCCGCCCCAGTCCTTCTGGGCCGTCTGGGGCTTGGCCAGGTTGTTCTGCGCGACGAAGAAGTCCCGCGCGGTGAACTTCGTGCCGGCGTAGCTGTCGAAGAGCGAGCCATGGAAGGTGTTCGTGCCCTGCTTCGTGATGACGTTGACGACCGCCCCGGCGGTGCGGCCAAACTCGGCGTCGTACTGGTTCGTCAACACCTGGAACTCCTGCACCGACTCGATCGCCGGGCGGACCTGGCTGCCGCACGACGAGCCAAGATAGTCGTCGTTGTTCCCGCCGCCATCGATGGAAAAGTTGCCGCTCCGGTTGCTCCCGCCGCCGACGATCAACGACTCACAGGAGAACGAGGCGGTGGACGAGGCGACCTGGATGCCCGGCGTCAGACCGACCGCGTACATCCAGTCTTTGTTCATGATCGGCAGCGCGCCGAGCTCCGCCTGACCGATGTTGGCGCCGATCTGCTTCGACGTGACGTCGACGAGAGGCGCCTGCCCCGACACGGTGATGCTCTCTTCGAGCCCGCCCACCGCGAGCGTGATGTCGAGCGTCGCGGTGTTTCCCACCGTGAGGAGCACATCCGGCCGTTCGTACTTCTTGAACCCCGTCAGGTCGGCCGTGATGCGATACGGGCCGGGAAGGATGCCGGTCACGAAGTAGGAGCCGTCGGCATTGC
>Ga0066695_10000466_pt1 | contig 12785 bp, 6 predicted proteins | sample GraSoiAngelo_144_FD_66452 | JGI IMG/M metagenome (GOLD analysis project Ga0066695, IMG submission 66452) | Grasslands soil microbial communities from the Angelo Coastal Reserve, California, USA - 14_1009_02_40cm | ecosystem: Environmental > Terrestrial > Soil > Grasslands | place: USA...
GCCGCCAGGAAGAACGACGCCATCGCCACCAGTCTCTGGAACGTCCCGCTCACGATCAAAACGATCGCCACCGCCGTCGTCACGAGGGTCGCGACGCCCGGCGTGCCCCGGGCGTTGATTGTCGCGGTGCGCGACCAGAGGAGCCCGTCGCGTCCCATGGCGAACAGGATGCGCGTCCCGATCATCATGATGGCATTGAGCAGGGGCGGCAGCGAGATGAGCGACAGCAGCGTGATCGTTTGAGCGCCGCCCACGCCCAGGATGATCTGCGCGGCGTCGGCCGCCGCCAGCGTCGAACGAGCGAGGCTCGGCACGGGCAGCACCGCCAGAAGGGCGAGGTTCACCAGCAGGTAAATGCCGATGACCGCGATCTCGCCGCCGATCATCGATCGCGGGAGGTTGCGGGCGGAATCGCGGTCTTCCTCGGTGAAATACAACGCGCTCTGCCAGCCGCCATAGGTGATGAGGACCGATTGCAGTGCCACGACCACACCAACCAGCGTCGCCGTGGAAGGGAGCGCCGCTTCCGCGCCGGCCGCCGGCGCGGGACCTGGCGATGCGCCGAAACACGCTGCGACGAGTGCCAGGAACGCGACGAACTTGAGCGCGGTTGCGATTTCCTGAAAGCGGCTGCTGACGCGTACACCCATCCACTGCAGGGCGACGAAGCCGAGGAGCACTGCGGACGCGATGGGCGTGACGGCGCCGCCGAGTGACGGCACGAGCAGAGCCGTGAACTCGCCCATGCCAATCGAAACGTATCCCAGCACGGCGCAGTATGTGAGCCAGTCGGTCCAGCCGACGGCGAATCCCGCCGTGTCGCCAAACGCGCGCCGCGCGTACACGTAGTAGCCGCCTGCCTGAGGAAGCATGGTGCCGAGCTCGGTCAGGCACACCGATCCGAGAAGCGTATAGAGGCCCCCGACGACCCACACCGCGAGGATGGTCGAAGGGTTGGCGATCTGGGCGGCCACCAACCCCGGCGTCCGGAGAATGCCAATCCCGAGCGTGCTGCCAACGATGACCGCCAGACCAAAGCTGACGCCGAGAATGCGCCGCAGACCGGGCGTGGCGGTCTTCACGTGAGGAGACTCCGGAAAAAGGGGCCGCTACCGCTTGAGCGCGACCAGGACGACGTCGATCGCCTCTCCGACGTTCCGAGCCGAATGGCTCGAGCCGCGCGATTCGAGCTCGACGTCGCCCGGCTTCCAGCGATTCACTCGGGTCGTCCCGTTTGCCGTGTCCTCGATGGCGCCCCCCGACAAGTGGACAACGATCGTGTCCGACGCGTGCGTGTGGAGGCCTTCGCGGGCGCTCACATCCATCCGGGCTCGAATTGCCGTGACGGTCTCGTTCTCGAATAGCGTCTTGAAGCTCATGCCGACAAACGGCGCATCGCCCGGCTTCGATCCCATCCGGGATGGCGGAGCGCCGGTCGTGAATGGCTTCGGCTCGACGAAGACGAGCGGGCCAGGATCCGAACCGCTCGATTCTTTGCCGGCCGCCCAGTACGCTTCTCCTTTTTTCCGGGTCGGCCCGTCCTCGATCGGAACAACGACGCCGGGCCCGTGCGCGACGCCGGCGAGTGCCGCACCAGTCGTTTTGAGCACGCGAACCTTCGCGTTGTCGAGGACGACAACCGCCCGGCCGTCCGCGCGAGCGGGTTGTCCAGACGAGCCCGCGCCGGCCGCGAGCATTGCCGAAGCCGCGAGAAACGTTTTCAAAACCTGCATGTCCATCTCCATGCTCTGTCGCGCGTCGCAACGAACATTCGGCGCCGACATGTTACGAAACTCTGTACTCTAAGCTCTTCGAAGAACGGATATGGACTATCGGCGGTTGGGCTCGACCGGCCTGAAGATTTCGTGTCTTGGCCTGGGATGCGGGAATTTCGGCGGCGTGGGATCGGCGCCCGAATTCTACGGGCGGGGCGAGAACCAGGCGCAGGCATTCGAGCTGATGGACCGCGCGTCGGACGCCGGCATCAATTTCTTCGACACCGCCGATGCCTATGGCGGCGGCCGGAGCGAGTCCTTCATCGGACAGTGGCTCAAGGGGAAAGGGTCGCGAGCACGCGATCAATTGCTCCTCAGCTCGAAGGTGTTCAATCCGGTCGGCCCCGGGCCGAACGATCGCGGCCTGTCGCGCCGCCACATCCTTCGGCAGGTCGATGCGAGCCTCACGAGGCTGCAAACCGATCGGCTGGACATGTATCTGATTCACGAACCCGATCCTGACACCCCGCTCGAAGAGACGATGACGGTGCTGGACGATCTGGTCCGGGCGGGCAAGGTGCTGTACGTCGGCGCGAGCAACATCGAGGCGTGGCGGCTGGCTCGCTCGCTGTGGATCAGCGACAAACGCGGGCTGGCCCGCCTCGACTGGGTGCAGAATTCCTACAGCCTCCTGGACCGTGCGCCGGAGCGGGAAGTCTTTCCGCTCTGCGCCGATCAGGGCGTCGGATTCACGGCGTTCAGCCCGCTGGCGGGAGGATGGTTGACCGGCAAATACCGCAGCGGCTGCCCGTATCCCGAGGGATCACGGATGACGCTGCGACCGGAGCCGTACCGGCACCTGGCCACCGACGCCGTGTTTAACGCATTGAGCGCATTCTCGGCGGCGGCGTGTTCACGTGGCGTCGAGATGAGCGCGCTCGCGCTCGCGTGGGTCTTGCATCACCCGCAGATGAACGCGGCGATCATCGGACCGCGGCATCCGGCGCAACTGGACGCCGCATTGTCGGCGTTGGAGATCAATCTGTCGCCGCACGACAGGGCCGGCCTCGCCGGGATCTTCTTCGCGCCCGCACGAGACTGATCGTGCCGCTGTTCCCGGACGCCCGGCGCCAGAAGCCGGTCTCTCCGCCTCGGACGTTCGGCGCTCGACGGTTCACAGGAGCTCAAGAGTTCAGGAGCTTTGTTCTTCAAGAGCGAGTCTCCTGACCTCCTGACCTCCTGTTCAAATCTCGGCGCGAGCGCTCGAGAACATCCTGATGGTTGCGTACACGCTGAGGAGGTCGGGCGATGTCCAAACGATCCGCATCATCGAAGCGCGGCGTGCGAGCCGCACGGAAAGATCGGCGTACGGGAATCAGCTTTGACACGGTGCGAGAGATGGGACTCGCCCTGCCCGACGTGGACGAGGGGACGGTGTACGGGTCGCCGGCACTGAAGGTTCGCGGGAAAATGTTCGCCTGTCTCGCCGTTCACAGATCGGCCGAGCCCGACACGCTCGTGGTTCGCATCGATTTCGATCAACGACAGGAGCTGATCGCCGCGGATCCGAATACCTACTATCTGACGGATCATTACGTGAATTATCCGGCAATGCTCGTACGGTTGACTCGCGTTCACCGTGACGCGTTGCGGGACCTGCTGCTGATGGCGTGGCGCTTCGTCTCGACCAGCGGCAGGCGGCGAGTGGGGCCGCCAGGGCGCAAATCGCGCGCGTCGCGAAGGGGCTAATGCAGTTTCCTCTTCCGGGCCAGATTACCTCCTGATCTGTGAAGCTCCTAATCTCGCTCTAGCTTGGCTATGCTTTGGCGGACACGGTATGGCCAATTCCGATGCGGTCCAGGCCGCTGCACCCGACGGCGACTCCGGCCACTCGTCGCGTCGGCAGCAGCTCGACGCCGCCCGGCAGGAACTGTCCGACGCCACCCTGCGCGGACTGGGCGGCCGCGCGGCGCTGGCGCAATACTCCGACACGATCGACGGGCTCGTGGCCGCCGTCTTCACCGGCGCGCTGGGCGACACGCCGCCGGCGGTGGTCCTCGCGCTGGGCGGGTACGGCCGGCGTCACCTCTGCCTCCATTCGGACGTCGACCTCCTCGTGCTGTTCGCCGGCGCCCTGAACGCGCAAGACGAAGGGCGGGTCGGAAAGTTTCTCCATCCGCTGTGGGATCTCGGGCTCGTGGTCGGACACCAGGTCCGCGAGCTGAAGGACTTCGCATGGATCGAAGCGGACAATCCGGAGTTTCTGCTGGCGCTGCTCGACGCGCGGCCGATCGCGGGCGATCGCGATCTCTTCAATCGCTTCACGGCGACGTTTCACAGAGCCACGCTCCACGCACATCTCGTCGAGGCGCTGCTGCAGCTCACCGACCAACGGCACGCGCTCTACAATGCCACGTTCTATCAGCTGGAGCCCGACGTCAAAGCCGCACCGGGCGGCCTGCGCGATCTCGCGGCGGTGCGCACGATCGCCCGGTTGACCGATCCGGCCCTGCTCCAGCAGGGGCCGTCGGATGCCGCTCGTCTGGACGAGGCGGAAGAGTTCCTGTTGCGGACCCGGTCGATCCTGCACCTCGAGAGCAGGCGCAACCAGAACGTGTTGAGCCACGCGATGCAGGAGAAGGCGGCAGGGCTGCTGACGTATCCGGGCGCGCTGCCTCAGGCGCGCGTCGAGCGCCTGATGGGCGATTACTTCCGTCATGCCCGCGGCGTGGCCAGGTGGCTGGAGTGGATGCGCCGCGTGGCGCCGGCGCCGGTCGGGCCCAACCTGGTAAAATCCGCCGACGGCGTCCGGTTCATCGATGCGGGCGTGGCCGCGAATCAGCCGGACACGTGGCTCTCCGCGTTCCAGGCGGCGATTGATTGCGGCACCGCTGTTTCCGACGACACGCTCTCGTGCATTCAGCAGCACGCCGACCGCTTCACCGAGCGCGATTTCCTCCTCGATCGAGCCCATCGGGACGCGTGGCTCGAGTTCCTGACGCCACGCGCCGGCTTGTACGCACGGCTGTCGCAGATGCACGACAGCGGGCTGCTCGGCCGCATCCTCCCCGAGTTCGGGGCGATCACGTGTCGGGTGGTGCGCGACTTCTACCACAAGTACACCGTCGACGAGCATACGCTCCTCACGATCCGGACCCTTGAACGCCTCGCCGCGCCGCGTCCGTCGCCGGAGCCGCCGCCACGGGAGCGCGAGCGGTTCGCGTCCCTCCTGCAGGACCTCGAACGCCCCGAGCTGCTGGTGCTGGCGCTGCTGCTGCACGATGTCGGGAAAGCGCGCGACGAGGAGCATGTCTCGGAAAGCGTTCGCCTGGCCCGGGGCGTCTTCGAGCGCCTGGCGCTGCCGGCCGAATCGCGCGAGGTGGTCGAGTTCCTCATCGCCAACCACCTGCAGATGTCGATGGTCGCGTTCCGCCGCGACACCGAGGATCCGGACACGGTCCGGCGGTTCGCCGCGCTGGTCGGTGTGGAAGAGCGATTGAAAATGCTCTGCCTCCTGACGCTGGCCGACGTCGAAGCGGTCAGCCTCGAGACGCTCACCCCCTGGAAGGAAGAGCTGCTGTGGCGGCTGTACGTCGACACCTACAACCACTTGACGCTGGGATACGGCGACGAGCTGATCGATCGGAGCCAGTCCGAGCTCGCGCAGTTTCTCGGGGCGCGTCACGGCGATCTGCCGGCAGACGAGATTGCCAGGTTCCTCGAGGGCCTTCCCCGGCGCTACCTGCAGCTCTTCGATCGCGACGCCATCGAGCGCCACGTCCGCCTCGCGCGCGACATCCATCCGGATGAAGTGCACGTGTCGCTCGAACAGAAGGGCTCCGCCTGGGAGCTGACGGTCGTCACGATGGACAAACCGTTCCTGTTTTCGAACATCGCGGGCGTGCTGTCCTCGTTCGGCATGGACATCCTGCGCGGCCACGCGATGACCAGTCCGAACGGACTGGTGCTCGACATCTTCCAATTCACCGACGGCGAACGGTTTCTCGAGCTGAACCCCGACGCGCGCGACGAGCTCGTCTCGGTGCTGGACGATGTGGTGTCGGGGCGCGTCGATGTGACCGTGCGGCTGCGCGGCCGCGAGCGAAGCCTCGTCCATCACCGCCCGCCGAGGGTGACGCCGGTGGTCCACTGCGACAATCACGCCTCGCAGCGGTACACCATCGTCGAGATCGTGGCCGATGATGCGCTGGGGCTGCTCTATCGAATCAGCCGCGTCATGTCGCAGCAGGGGTGCGACGTCGACCTCGTGCTGATCTCCACGGAAGGGCACAAGGCGATCGACGTGTTTCACATCACGCGGGATGGCGCGAAGCTCTCCGCCGTGGCGCAGGACGCGCTCGCGGCGAGGCTGCACCGGCTGCTGGAGGAGGATCATGAAGTTGATTAAGTGCATCGTCCGGCCGAACAAGGTGGACGAGGTGAAGGACGCGCTGAGCAGGCTGAGCGTCTCGGGGATGACGGTGAGCGAGGTGCGCGGTCACGGCAAGCAGAAGGGGCACACCGCCATCTATCGCGGCAAGGAATACAACGTCAGCCTGCTGCCGAAGATGGAAATCGAAGTCGTCGTGCCCGACCTGCTGGTGCCCGACTGCATCAAGGCGGTCATCGAGGCGGCGCGCACCGGGGAAATCGGCGACGGGCGCGTGTTCGTGATGCCGGTCGAGCAGAGTTACAAGATCCGGACCGGCGAGCGCGACATTGACTGACCCGCCGCCCGGAGCCGGCGCCAGCGATGACGCGGAGCGCGAAGGCTTCAGCCGAGCGTGCGGCCTGCGCGACAGAATACGCGACGAACTATGACGAGGAGGCCTATGAGACGGCGGTTTCTGCTGACGAGTGCCTTGCTCTTGTGTCTGTCGCCGGCGCTGCTGGCGCAGGCGCCGGCGGCTCCCGCTGTCGATACGGGCGACACCGCATTCATGCTCGTGTCGGCCGCGCTGGTGATGCTCATGACGCCCGGGCTGGCGTTCTTCTATGGCGGCATGGTTCGCCCCAAGAACGTCCTCGGCACGATGATGCAGAGCTTCATGGCGGTCGCGCTGATCAGCGTCCAGTGGATTGTGATCGGCTACAGCCTCGGGTTCGGCCCCGACAGGGGCCATCTGGTCGGCGGCCTGGAATGGATCGGACTCCGCGGCGTCGGCATGGCGCCGAACCCGGACTACGCCGCGACGATCCCGCATCAGGCCTACATGATCTATCAGTGCATGTTCGCCATCATCACGCCGGCACTCATCACCGGCGCGGTCGCCGAACGGATGAAGTTCAAGACGTATCTCGTCTTCATGCTGCTCTGGAGCACGCTCGTCTACGACGTCATCGCGCACTGGGTCTGGGGTGCCGGCGGCTGGCTCCACAACATGGGCGCGCTGGACTTTGCGGGCGGCACGGTCGTGCATATCAGCTCGGGCGTCTCGGCGCTGGTGGCCGCCTTGATGATCGGGCGCCGCCGCGGGTATCCGGGCACGCCGATGCCGCCTCACAATCTCCCCTTCACGTTGCTGGGCGCCGGCCTGCTCTGGTTCGGCTGGTTCGGTTTCAACGCCGGCAGCGCCGTCACGGCCGGAGCGCTCAGCACGAGCGCCTTCATCGCCACCAATACCGCGGCGGCGAGCGCGACGATCGGCTGGGTGATGATGGACTGGATTGTCAGAGGCAGACCGACGGCGCTTGGCGCCGCCAGTGGCGCGGTCGCCGGGTTGGTCGCGATCACGCCGGCGTCGGGATTCGTCGGACCGTTGTCCGCCATCGCGATCGGCGCCGCCGCCGGGTGCGTGTGCTTCGTCGCGGTCACGCTGCGGGCAAAAACCACCGCCGACGACTCGCTGGACGTCTTCGGCGTGCACGGCACGGGCGGCACGCTCGGCGCGCTCATGACCGGCCTGTTCGCGCAGAAGGCGGTGAACGCCGCCGGCGCCGACGGCCTGTTCTTCGGTAACGCGGCCCTCTTCGGCATCCAGGGGGTCGCGGTGCTGGCGACGTGGGCCTACTCGGCCGCGGTCACCTACGTGCTGCTCAGAGTGCTCGACCTGACGATGGGGCTGCGGGTGAAGGCGGAGCAGGAAGACGAGGGGCTCGACGTCGCGGAGCACGGGGAGAGTGCGTACGCGCTCGATTAGTCCTTGGTGCTTTGTTCTTGGTCCCTGGTCCGTCCTTGGTCCCTGGTCCGTCCTTGGTCCCTGGTCCGTCCTTGGTCCCTGGTCCGTCCTTGGTCCCTGGTCCGTCCTTGGTCCCTGGTCCCAGTCCCTGGTCCGCGGACCGCGGACCGAGGACTTAGGACGGACGAAGGACTTGGGACGGACCAAGTACAAAGGACCAAGGACCAGGGACCACGAACCGCCGACCCATTCTATTTAGTCATGCGACAGATATGATCATTATATTTCTCTTCTGAGTCCAGGTCTGCGATAAACGTCCGTCATGACGTGCGTCGCCCCCCCGCCCGGCGCGGCCGGCCTGTACGATCCTCTGCACGAACACGACGCCTGCGGCGTCGGCTTCGTCGTGCACATCAAGGGGCGTCGTTCCCACGCGATCGTGCGGCAGGCGCTGCAGGTGCTGATGAACCTGCGGCACCGCGGCGCGTGCGGCTGCGAGGCCAACACCGGCGACGGCGCCGGCATCCTGCTGCAGGTTCCCGATCGGTTCTTCCGCAAGGTGGCGCCCTTTGCGCTTCCGGCCGAAGGAGAATACGGCGTCGGGCTCGTGTTCCTGCCGCGCGAGGCGCATCACCGCGAGGTGTCCGAGCGGCTTCTCGAGCGGCTCGTCGCCGAGGAAGGGCAGCACCTGCTCGGCTGGCGCGACGTGCCAACCGACGACCGGGAGGTCGGGCCGAGCGCGGTTGCCGTCGAGCCGGTCATCCGGCAGGTGTTCATCCGCCGCGATTCCGGCCTGGACGGCGCCGACGCCCGCGTGCGGTTCGAGCGCAAGCTGTATGTCATCAGGAGACGCTTCGAGCGCGCGGCCGAGGCGCTGCCCGTTCCCGATCACGCGAAACAGGGCACCTACGTCGTGAGCCTCTCCTGCAACACGCTCATCTACAAGGGCATGCTGACGGCCGATCAAATCCAGCCGATGTTTCCCGATCTGACCGATCCCGACGTCGAGTCGGCGCTCGCGCTCGTGCACCAGCGCTTCAGCACGAACACGTTTCCCTCGTGGCCGCTGGCGCACCCGTATCGATACATCGCGCACAACGGCGAGATCAACACGCTGACCGGCAACATCAACTGGATGCGCGCCCGCGAGGGATTGCTGCGCTCGGAGGTGCTCGGCGACGATCTGCAGAACGTGCTGCCGGTCATCCGGGAGGGCGGCAGCGACACCGCGACGTTCGACAACGTTCTCGAATTCCTGGTGATGACCGGGCGCTCGCTCCCCCACGCGCTCCTGATGATGATCCCCGAGCCGTGGGCGGGCCACGAGAGCATGTCCCCCGATCTCAAGGCCTTCTACGAGTATCACTCGTCGCTGATGGAGCCGTGGGACGGTCCGGCGTCGATCGCCTTCACCGACGGAACGGTGATCGGCGCGGTGCTCGATCGAAACGGACTGCGGCCGTCGCGCTATTACGTGACGAAGGACGACCTCGTGATCATGGCGTCGGAGGTCGGCGTGCTCGACGTCCCGCCGGAACACATCCTCATCAAGGAGCGGCTGCATCCGGGGCGGATCTTTCTGGTCGACACGGCGCGCGGCTGCATCGTGCAGGACGAGGAGATCAAGCGCGAGCTGGCGGCGGCCGAGCCGTATGGCGAGTGGCTCGCGCACCTGGTCGACATCGAAGACCTGCCGCCGGCGCCGCATCTGCCCCCGCCGAGCCACGAGACGGTGCGCCGGCGCCAGCAGCTGTTCGGCTATACGGACGAGGACCTCCGCGTGCTGCTCGCGCCGATGGCGGCCACGGGCGAGGAGCCGCTCGGCTCGATGGGCACCGACACGTCGCTGGCCGCGCTCTCGGACCGGCCGCGGCTGCTGTACGACTACTTCAAGCAGCTGTTCGCGCAGGTGACCAACCCCCCGCTCGACGCGATCCGCGAAGAGCTCGTCACCTCGATGGCGTCGACGATCGGGCCGGAGGGCAACCTGCTCGACCCGCGGCCGGAGTCGTGCCGGCAGATCAAGATCACGTACCCCGTGATCGACAACGACCAGCTCGCGAAGCTCCGGTACGTCTACGAGCCCGGGTTCCGGTCGATCACGCTGCCCATGCTCTTCGATCCGGGGACGGATCACGCCAAGGACACAAAGCGTACTAAGGACACAGCCAAGGACACAAAGGGTACCAAGGACACAAAGGGTAACGGGAAAGGCTTAGAGCAGGCGCTGGACGATCTCATGCGCCGCGCGAGCGATGCCGTCGATGCCGGGTACACGATCCTGATTCTGTCGGACCGCGCCGCCGATCGCGACCGCGCCCCGATGCCGAGCCTGCTCGCCACGGCGGGCGTCCACCACCACCTCGTGCGACTCGGCAAACGGACGCGGTGCGCGCTGGTCATCGAGTCGGGCGACGCGCGCGAGGTGCACCACTGCGCGCTGCTGCTCGGTTACGGCGCCGGCGCCGTGAATCCGTACCTCGCCTTCGAGACGCTCGACGATATGATCCGCCAGCGCCGGCTGGACGGCGTCACGCACGAGCGGGCGGTCGCCAACTACATCCACGCGCTCAACAAGGGCATCCTGAAGGTGATGTCCAAGATGGGCATCTCCACGCTCCAGAGCTACTGCGGCGCGCAGGTCTTCGAGGCCATCGGCCTCGATCGCGCGTTCGTCGATCGCTGCTTCACGCGCACCTCGTCGCGCATCGGGGGCGTCGGCGCCGGCGTGATCGCCGAGGAGATCGGCCGCCGGCACGGGAAAGCGTTCGCGACCGGAGCCGTCGAGCCGGGCGACCTCGACTGCGGCGGCGAGTATCAGTGGCGGCGCGACGGCGAATACCACCTGTTCAACCCCGAGACGGTGTTCAAGCTGCAGCACTCGACACGCAGCGGTCAGTATGGCGTGTTCAAGGAGTACACCCGTCTGGTGGACGACCAGAACCGGCGCCTCGCGACCTTGCGCGGTCTGCTCGAGCTGAAGGATGCCGCCACGCCGGTTCCGCTCGACGAGGTCGAGCCGGTGGCGTCCATCGTGAAGCGCTTCGCGACCGGCGCGATGTCGTACGGCTCGATCAGCCAGGAAGCGCACGAGACGCTCGCCATCGCGATGAACCGGCTCGGCGCGAAGTCGAACACCGGCGAAGGCGGCGAAGATCCGGCCCGCTACACGCCGGACGCCAACGGCGACTCCCGCAACAGCGCGATCAAGCAGGTGGCGTCGGCCAGATTCGGCGTCACCAGCGAATACCTGGTCAACGCCCGGGACCTGCAGATCAAAATGGCGCAGGGCGCCAAACCGGGTGAGGGCGGGCAACTGCCCGGCCACAAGGTCTATCCGTGGATCGCGAAGGTCCGCTATGCGACGCCCGGCGTCGGCCTCATCTCGCCGCCGCCGCACCACGACATCTATTCGATCGAAGATCTCGCGCAGCTCATTTACGACCTGAAGAACGGCAACCCGCATGCGCGGATCCACGTCAAGCTCGTCGCCGTGGCCGGGGTCGGCACCGTCGCCGCGGGCGTGGCGAAGGCGCACGCCGACGTCGTGCTGATCTCGGGACACGACGGCGGCACCGGCGCGGCGCCGCTGACGGGCATCAAGCACGGCGGCGTGCCGTGGGAGCTGGGGCTCGCCGAAACGCAGCAGGTCCTCATGCGCAACAACCTGCGCGACCGCATCGTCGTGCAGGTCGACGGTCAGCTCAAGACGGGTCGCGACGTCGTCGTCGCCGCGCTGATGGGGGCGGAGGAATTCGGGTTCGCGACGGCGCCGCTCGTGGTGTCGGGCTGCGTGATGATGCGCGTGTGCCACTTGAACACGTGCCCGGTCGGCGTCGCCACGCAGGATCCCGAGCTGCGGAAGAACTTCACGGGCAAAGCGGAATTCGTCGTCAATTTTTTCCAGTTCATCGCGCAGGAAGTCCGCGAGTACATGGCCGCGCTCGGCTTCCGCACCATGGACGAGATGATCGGACGCGTCGACCGCCTCAACGTCCGGCCCGCCGTGAATCACTGGAAAGCACGGGGGCTCGATTTCTCGGCGATCCTGCATCAGCCCGATGTCCCGGCCGGCGCGCCGCGGCGGCGGACGCGCTCCCAGGATCATGGCCTCGAGCACGCGGTCGACCACGCGATCATCGCCCGGTGCGCCGACGCGCTCGAGCGCAGGACGCCCGTGTCCCTGAGCCTGCCGATCGGCAACGCGCACCGGACGGTCGGCACGCTGCTCGGCTACGAGGTGACGCGCCGGCACGGCGCGCACGGCCTGCCGGACGACACAATCCGGCTGCAGTTCATCGGATCGGCGGGGCAGAGCTTCGGCGCCTTCGTACCGCGGGGCATCACCCTGCGCCTCGAGGGCGACTCGAACGACTATGTCGGGAAGGGGCTGTCGGGCGGGAAGGTCATCGTCTATCCGCCGCGGCAGGCGACGTTTGTCGCGGAAGAGAACATCATCATCGGCAACGTCGCGTTGTATGGCGCGACGAGCGGCGAGGCGTACATCCGCGGCGTCGCGGGCGAGCGATTCGCGGTCAGAAACAGCGGGGCGCACGCCGTGGTCGAGGGCGTCGGCGACCATGGCTGCGAGTACATGACGGGCGGCCGCGTGATCGTGCTCGGACAGACGGGGAGGAATTTTGCGGCCGGGATGAGCGGCGGCATGGCGTACGTCCTCGATGCGGCGGGGGATTTCAGCCGCCGCTGCAATCACGAGCTCGTCGATCTCGAGCCGGTCGACACGATGGAGGACCGCGAGCTCGTTCGCTCGCTCATCGAACGGCACGTGGCGTACACGGGCAGCGATCACGGGGCGCGCATCCTGCACGACTGGAGCCGGTCGGTCGCGATGTTCGTCAAGGTGATGCCGCGCGATTACCGGCGCGTGCTCGAGACGGAGGCCCGGACCGCCGCGGCGGGACGGCCGACCGAGCTCGTCGAGGTGAACGCG
>Ga0066695_10000471_pt1 | contig 12770 bp, 5 predicted proteins | sample GraSoiAngelo_144_FD_66452 | JGI IMG/M metagenome (GOLD analysis project Ga0066695, IMG submission 66452) | Grasslands soil microbial communities from the Angelo Coastal Reserve, California, USA - 14_1009_02_40cm | ecosystem: Environmental > Terrestrial > Soil > Grasslands | place: USA...
CTGAGCTTCGAGCTCTTTCTGAACGGCCTCAACGTGGTGAGCGACTGCGGCGCGTACTTGTATACCGCTTCGCGCGAGTGGCGAAACCGTTTCCGCAGCACCGCCTTTCACAACGTCGCGCAGGTGGACGGCGAAGAATTGAATCGATTCGTCGGCGAAGACGCCCTCTGGCAGCTTCGCGACGATGCGCACCCGGTCGGCGCGCGGTGGGACGCGGGGCCGGACGGCGACTATTTTCGCGGCGGCCACGACGGCTACGCGCGACTGTCGCCGAGCGTGATGCCGTCGCGTGAAATACTCCTCGCGCGCCGCGCACCGCGCGTGGTCGTGCGCGACCGGATCGAGGGCGCCGGAAGGCGCACGATCATCTGGCGGTTTCACTTCGATCCGTCGGTGAAGGCCGAGCTCGCGGACGGCGACTGCCGGCTCACGAATCGTGCCGCCGACGTGTGGATGCTGCCGATTGGCGACGCCTGTGGTTCCTGGCGGCTCGACAAGGGATGGGTATCGCCGAGCTACGGTGTGCGGCACGACACATCCGTGCTCGTGATCGAGTACGACGGATCGCTGCCGATCTCGCCGGCCTGGCTGTTCGCCGAGGCGCGCCTGCCACGCGCGGATCGTCAGGAGGCACTCGATCGACTCGACGCGCGAGCGGCGTGTTTTGAACAGGAGGCCAGGAGATTAGGAGGTGCTTTTTCAAGAAAAAAACAGCTCTTTCCTAAAGAACAAAGCATTTTGAACAAGAGATTAGAAAGTCAGAAGACTTTTTCTTAAAGAACAAAGCAACTCCTGATCTCTTGAACTCCTGTGAAAGTTCACCTATGCGTCAGATCCTGATGAACAGCGCCGGCGTCGTCGTCGCGCGCGTGCCGCGGCCGGCCGTCGAAGCCGGCAGCGTGCTGGTGCGCGTGCAGTATTCCCTCATCAGCGTGGGTACCGAGCTGGCGCCATTGAAGGCGCCGCTCACGGCCACGTCCGAGGGCGCGAGCACGGTGGAGAAGGGAGCGGCTTACGCGAACCTGGCCACTCACTATCTCAAAGCCTCGTGGCACGACCCGCAGAAAGCCGCGCGCCGGCTGGCATCGATTGCGCGGCGTCAGCTCGCGCAGCTGAAACCGGCGCCGAAAGCGACGCTGAGTCCGGTCGTCGGAATTGGCGATCTGCAATGGACCAAAGCGCTGGCGACGGTGTTCGAATCCATCGAGGGCCGGCTCGAAATCACCACAGACGACTCGCCCGGCGGTTATCAGGTGATGACGCAGGCCATCGATGTTCCGGAAGGCCAGGTGCCGCTCGTGCGCATTGTCGGCACCGTGCACAACGGCGCGATCGCCATCGGCCTGCTCAACGGAGCGCGCGACAAGTGGATCGGATCGCGGGTGCTCGACGCCGGCCGTTTCGAGGACTACCTCATCTTCAACCCGGGCGACTCCCGGCAGGTGACCGTCGTGATCACCACGGCCGGCGCGGGACAGTCGCGCGCGTCGATCGAGATCGTTGAGGTGTCGATGGCGCCCTCGTCTCCGGGCGGCCTTCCGTACAGCGAGATGGATCAGCAGGGGTGGAACGTTGGCTACTCGGTGGCGGGCGAGGTCGTCGCCGCCGGAGACGGCGTGACCGACCTTGCGCCCGGCGACCTGGTGGCGTGCGCCGGCGCGGGACAGGCAAACCACGCGGACTTCGTCAGCGTGAAGCGAAACCTGGTGTGCCGGATTCCGCCGGGATGTGCCACGAGCACGGCGGCGTCGGCGACGATCGGATCGATTGCGATGCAGGGTGTGCGGCGTGCGGGGCCCCAGCTGGGTGAGCGGGTCGTCGTGCTCGGGCTCGGCCTGATCGGCCAGATCACCGTTCAACTGCTGCGAAGCGCGGGATGCCAGGTGATTGGGCTCGATCTGGATGCCGCGCGTGTGTCTCGAGCGAAGACTCTCGGCATGGACGCCGGCGCAAGCGATTCCGACGGCTTCAAAGCGCTCGTGCGCGATCGCACCGGAGGCATGGGTGCCGACAGGACGCTCATCACCGCGGCGACGCGATCGGATGCCGTCGTGAACCTCGCGATGGACGTGACTCGCGCGAAAGGCACCGTGGTCATCGTCGGCGACGTTGGGCTCAATGTGCAGCGGGCGACGTTCTACCGCAAGGAGATCGACCTCCTGATGAGCACATCGTACGGCCCGGGCCGCTATGACCAGGCCTACGAAGCCGACGGACGCGATTACCCATTTGCCTACGTACGCTGGACACTCAACCGCAACATGCAGGCGTACCTCGAGCTGATCGCCTCCGGCCGCCTGAACATCGACGGCCTCATCGACCGGGTGATCACCATCGACGAGGCACAGGCGGCCTACGCGGCGTTGGCCGGGGCCGCGGCGACGCCCCCGCTTGGCGTACTGATTCGCTATCCGGACGATTCGCGTGCCCTCCCCGAGCCGGCCGACGCAACACGCATTACTGTGCGCGGCCACAAGCCCGCTCGAAGCGAGCTGATCAACTACGCGCTCGTGGGCGCGGGCGCGTTCGGGATGAGCATGCTCGTCCCGCAGATGAAAAAGCGCAAGGACCGTTATTTTCTGCGTGGCGTTGTCAGCCGCAACAGCACGCAGGGAGGAAATTTCGCCCGCGACAACGGCGTCGAGGTCCTCGCGACCGAGCTGAAGACGGTCCTGGACGATCCGTCCTTTCATCTGATGGTGATTGCGACGCGTCATCACGAGCACACCGCACAGGTCGTCGAGTGCCTCAAGGCGGGCAAGCACGTCTTCGTGGAGAAGCCCCTGGCCATCTCCTGGAGCCAGCTCGGTGCCGTGGTGTCGACGTACAACGGCCTGGAAGACAAGCCATTGCTGATGGTTGGATTCAACCGGCGATTCTCGCCGGCGGTGACCGAAGTGCGGAAGCTGGTGGCCGGGCGCCGCGCGCCGCTGATGATTGAGTATCGTCTGAATGGCGGCTACATCCCGCTGGACAGCTGGGTGCAGGGCGAGCAGGGCGGCGGGCGCAACATCGGAGAGGCCTGCCACATGTACGACGTGTTCAGGTCGCTGACCGGGGCGCCCGTCAAGTCGATCACCGCCACCCCGATCGATCCCGGCACGCTGCCGTACCTGCGCAACGATAATTTCGCGGCGACCCTCGGCTACGAGGACGGCAGCGTCGCCAACCTTGTGTACACCGCACTCGGCCCGAAGACGGGGATGGGAAAGGAACGAATCGAAGTGTTCTGCGACGGCGACGCCTTCGTCGTCGACGACTTCAAGAAGCTGATACGCGCCAGCGATGGGAATGTCGTGTGGCAGAATGGCGATCCCGACAAAGGGCACGCCGAGGAGCTCAGCCTGCTCGGCGACGCCCTGGCGACTGGCGGTCCCTCGCCGATCCCGTTCGACGAAATCATCGAGACGACGGCTGTTGCACTTCACGTGGAAGATCTGCTGTTCCACCGAGAGGAACGGAGCGAGTAGGGATGGCATCCTGCCTCTACGTGGCGCCGAACCTGGCGGCCATCAGGGTCGTGAGTCACGCAGGTCTCACCGAGACCACCGAGCGCCACAGGCTCGAGATCTGCGACGCGCCATCTATGCCGTGTTTTCATCCGCTCGAAGAGCTCGATCGGATGCCTGATTTGCTTGGTGTCATCGTCGAAATGGAACGGGGCTGGCCCGGCCGCTCACATCTTCGATTTGCCACGCGAGCTCTCAAGAAGGAACGGCGCGCATGGTTCTACTGGCCAGGCGAGAGCGCGATCGAATGCGTCGACAGCGATCGACTGAGGAGCTACTGGCATCTGTGGGCGTTCATCACTGCGATTCGCGTGCGCCGGCGCGCGATCGCGGCAAAGGATCGGCTGCGGGAGCGGATCGCTGCGTCGTACCGGGCCCTGCGCGCTGCCGTGAGGGGCACGCCTGCGGTGACGGCAGCATCCGTCGTGGCGCCGCAGGAGAATCCGGGCGCCGTGTTTGCGGATCGCTCGCGTCGCGCGATCACGCGGCTTCTGGCTGAGGCGGAACCGGTGCCGATGAGCGGGGCGCCTCACAGACCGGAAGCCGACCGCCGCGTCGAAGGCGTCGGCGTGTATTTCCGGACCGACTTCTGGGCCAAGATCACGTCAGGCGGCAGTTATGGTCATACCTGCTATGTGGCGAAGGAGCTGGCGGCCGTCACCGACCGCTTCGTGTGCTTCATGGGCAGTCGCTTCAACCTGCTCGACGAATATGGTTTGCACCAGGTCGTCCTGCCGCGCGCATCCGAATCGAGCAACGAGACGGATCTTCTCGCCGCTCACTGGTTCTACCATCCGCAGTTGAAGCTCGCGCTTCAGGCCCTCCGGCCCGCCTACATCTACGAACGGTTGTGCCAGGGTAATTTTTGCGGAGCCGCCCTCAGTCACGAGCTCGGCATCCCCTACATAGTCGAGTACAACGGCTCCGAGCTCTCGATGACCCGCAGCTTCGGGGGCGTTGATCTCACCCACGAGGATGTCTTCATTCTTGCGGAGGATGTCGCGTTCAAGCAGGCGACGATGGTCAATGTCGTGTCGCAGGTCATCAAGGACTCGCTCGTGGCCCGCGGCGTTGATCCCGGGAAGATCCTGGTGAATCCCAATGGCGCCGATCCGGACGCCTACGCGCCGAGACGCCCGGATGCGAAGCAGGCGTTGCGCGACGAGCTGGGTTTCTCCGTCGACGATCGCGTGATCGGATTCACCGGGACGTTTGGCGGCTGGCACGGTATCGACGTGCTGGCGGAGGCGATTCCGGCCATTTGCGCGCAAGTCCCCGGCGCCAGGTTCCTGCTGATTGGCGACGGCACTCATAAGCCGCTGCTCGACGTGGCCGTCGCCAGGCACGGCCTCGGAAGTCGCGTGAAGAGCATGGGTCGCGTGCCGCAACAGGAAGGGGCCCGATTGCTGGGCGCGTGCGATCTCTATGTGTCTCCCCACAACAGCCACATGGTGGACAGCAAGTTCTTCGGGTCGCCCACGAAGCTGTTCGAGTACATGGCCATGGGAGAAGGCATCGTAGGGAGCGACCTCGAGCAGCTGGGCGAGGTGCTCTCGCCAGCGCTGCGAGTGACGGACTTTTCACGGCCCGGCCTCACGGTGACCAACGAGCGCGCCGTGCTCTGCACGCCTGGCGACGTGGACGAATTCGTGAAAGCCGTCGTGGCGCTGGTCGAGCGTCCAGACGCGGCGGCCGCGCTCGGACGCAATGCCCGGCAAGCGGTGCTCGCTCACTATTCCTGGCAGCGCCACGTCGCCAACGTCTGGCGGTTCATGGCTGGTGAGCGCGCGCCGGCCGTGGTGCGGATCGATCCCGCGCCGGTGGTGGCGCAGATCGAGCATGAGCCGGAAGCGGTCCTCCTGCCCGCGGCCGAGTTGGTTGCTGCGGGCATGCCGGAGCTCCAGCGGGTGCCTACAGGAGACGCGTACAAAGAGGAAGTCCAGAACCAGTGGAACAACAACCCCGTCGGAAGCCACTACGCCAAGGTGGCTCCGCGGCGTTCCCTCGAGTGGTACCTGGAAGTGGAGCAATACCGGTACGGCGAATATGCGCCGTGGATGTTCGAGGTGATGGAATTTGGCCGGCACAGCGGTGAGTCGGTGCTGGAGATCGGCGGCGGTCTTGGCACCGACCTCAGTCAGTTCGCCCGCCATGGCGCCAGGGTGACCGACGTCGATCTGTCGGCCGGCCACCTCGAACACGCGAAAGAGAACTTCACCCTGCGCGGACTCGAAGGGGAATTCATGCACCACGACGCCGAGCATCTGCCGTTCCCCGACAATGCGTTCGATGTGGTCTACAGCAACGGTGTGATCCATCACACGCCGAATACCCATCGCGTCGTCAACGAGATTCGGCGCGTGCTCAAGCCTGGCGGCAAGGCCATCGTCATGATGTATGCAGAGAACTCATGGCACTACTGGTACCGGCTGGTCTGGGAGAAGGGCATCAAGCACGACATGTTGAGGACCTGGTCGATTGGCGAGATCATGTCCCGCCACGTCGAGATCACGGAGAACGACGCCAGGCCGCTCGTGAAGGTATACACAGGTCGCAGGCTGAAAAGACTGTTCGAGGGGTTCGATCCCAGAGTTGTCTACAAGCGACAGATGATCGCGGCTGAACTGCCGGAGGAGTTCCAGTGGATCCTCAAATGGATGAAGCTGGAAACGGCGGGCCGGCTCATGGGCTGGAACGTGATCATCAAAGCCACCAAGCCTCGCGCGTGACGATCGCCTCCGTCGATTCCTGCCTGTACGTCGCGTCGAACCTCGGGGCCGCAACGACGGTGACCGAAGCCGGCTTGTCGGATACTACGGAACGGCATCGACTGACCATTCGGCTCGGCCCGTTGACGACGTGTCTGGATCCCCTGGGCGAAATCGGCAGGCGTCGGGACCTGCTCGGCGTGATAGTCGGCATGGAACGCGGATGGCCCGGGTCGTCGCATTTGCGCTTCGCATCAGCGGTGCTCAAACAGAAGCGCCGCGTGTGGTTCTACTGGCCTTCAGAACAGGCGCTCGAGTGCGTGGACGCCGATATGCTCCGCAGCTACTGGCGCCTCTGGGGCGTCTGCACGGCCGACCGCCTGAAGCGCCGTGTCTCCGGCCTGGTGTCGCCGCGCGAACCTGACGCCGGGCCGGAGATCGCCGACCGTTGCACGATCGCGCTGCGCCGGCTGCACGGTGACGCCACTCCGGTTCCATTCCCGAATGGACTCTGCCAACCGTCCGGCGGGCATCCGATCCGAGGCACAGGCGTGTACCTGAGGACCGACTACTGGGTGCAGCTCACGTCCGGCGGAAGCTACGGCCATACGTGCTACGTCGCGCGAGAGCTGGCTGCGCTCACTGAGCAGTTCACGTGCCTCATGGCGAGCCACTTCCCGATGCTGGACGAATTCGGCCTTGGTCAGGTGATCATGCCGCCAGCCTCCGACTCCGCCGGCGAGATCCCGCTGCTCGCGGCGACCTGGCACTACTACCCGATCCTGAAAGTGGCGTTCGGGATGAACCGTCCCGCCTACATTTACGAGCGCCTGTGTCTCGGCAACTTCGCGGCCGCGCTCGTCAGCCTGGAGCTCGGCATCCCGTACATCCTCGAATACAACGGCTCCGAGATCTCGATGAGCCGGAGCTTCAACGGGACCAGCCTGGAGTACGAACGGATCTTCATTCGGGCGGAGGAGGCCGCCTGTCGCCAGGCGACGGTGATCAGCGTCGTATCGGACGTGCTGAAGGAGTCGCTCGTCGCGCGGAAGATCGACCCCCGGAAGATCCTCGTCAACCCCAACGGCGCCGATCCCCGCCGGTATGCGCCGCCGTCTGACGATGCTCGCCATGCCCTGCGATCCGAGCTCGGGTTCGCCGACGAGGATCGCGTCATCGGATTCTCCGGCACGTTCGGCGGGTGGCACGGCATCGATGTGCTCGCGCAAGCCATCCCCACGATCTGTGCGCGGGCGCCGAAGGCGAGGTTTCTGCTGATAGGGGACGGGTCGCACAAGCCGATGCTCGACGAGGCAGTCGCCGGGAGCCATCTGCAGGACCGTGTGCTCAGCGCGGGACGCGTGCCCCAGGACGAGGGCGCCCGGTTGCTTGGCGCGTGCGACATCTATGTGTCGCCGCACAACAGCCACATGGTGGACAGCAGGTTCTTCGGCTCGCCCACCAAGCTGTTCGAGTACATGGCGATGGGCGGCGGCATCGTCAGCAGCGATCTCGAGCAGTTGGGCGAAGTGCTCTCGCCCGCGCTGAGAGTCAGCGACTTCGCGAAGCCCGACCTCCACGTCGGCCCCGAGCGCGCTGTCCTGTGCACGCCCGGCAACGTGAATGAATTCGTCACCGCGGTCGTCGTCCTCGTCGACCAGCCGGATGTGGCCCGGGCGCTCGGCCGCAATGCACGCCAGGCGGTGGTCGATTCGTACTCCTGGACGCGTCACGTCGAGCGTCTCTGGCGCTTCGTCCGCGAGCGCACGTCTGAGACGGCTGGCCGCGGCGCGGAGCTGAGTCGCGTCGACACGGGTGACGCGTACAAGGAACAGGTCCAGGACCAGTGGAACAACAACCCGGTCGGCACCCACTACGTCAGGGCGACCGGGCCTCACACGCGTGAATGGTTCGAGGAGGTCGAAGCACACCGGTACGGCGAATACGCGCCTTGGATGCCGTCGGTGATGGAGTTCGATCGCCATGCGGGCCAGGACGTGCTGGAGATCGGCGGCGGCATCGGCACCGACCTGAGCCAGTTCGCTCGGCACGGCGCGCGCGTAACCGATCTGGATCTGTCGGCGGGGCATCTGGTGCTCGCGCAGGAGAATTTCGCGTTGCGGCAGCTTCAGGGCCGGTTCGTCCACCACGACGCCGAGCGGTTGCCCTTCGACGATGCCGCCTTCGATCTCGTTTATAGCAATGGCGTGCTCCACCACACGCCGAACACGCGTCGTGTCGTCGACGAAATCCGCCGCGTGCTGAAGCCGGGCGGCAAGGCGATCGTCATGATGTACGCGGAACAGTCGCTCCAATACTGGGGCGAGCTGGTGTGGAGACTGGGTCTCGAGCGCGACATGCTGAAGCACTACTCGATGGGTGAAATCATGTCCCGGTCGGTCGAGATCAGCCAGAACGATGCCCGTCCACTCGTGAAGGTGTATACGGCCGCGCGCCTCGAGAAACTCTTCGATGGATTCGAGCATCGCGCCGTCTACAAGCGCCAGCTCATTGCCAGCGAGTTGCCGAGGTGGCTCAAATGGATGCCCCTCGATCTGGTCGGCAGGCTGATGGGTTGGAACCTCATCATCAAGGCGACTAAAGGGCTCGTTGCCAAAAAAAGGTCGCCAGTAAGTCTGAAGTCTGAAGTCTGAAGTGAGCAGAGTCACCCGCATCGCGGGATGGCTGCGCCGTCTCGCCGGATACGGTGCGGCGACGGCTTTACCGCCGTCGCAGACTCCGCCTCAGATTCCCCCTCAGAATCCGTCGCCTGGGCCGCCCGAACGATGGGCGGACCAGCTCGCGCTCGCGCCCTCGACGGAAGCCGCGTGGCTCGCCGCGCATCGAGCTCGCGGGCGGCTCTACGCCGACCTCGCAGGCGACCGCGTCGCGTCGCTGTCGGCGCGTTTTCCTACGCAGGCGGCCCAGACGTGTGCGTCGGCCGAGCGCCTGCTGCGACACGAATTCGACCTGCTCGGCAGCGGGTCGTGCGTGGTGGTCGATCCGACCAGGACGCGCCTCGAAAGCGGCTATCCACCCATCGATTGGGCAGTCGATCCGATCGCCGGCCTCCGCTTCCCCACGGGTTTCCGCTACAGCGACTGGAACCCGCAAATGCGTCCCGGTCTCGCCGACATCAAGTGGCCGTGGGAGATCGGCAGATGCCAGCACTGGGTCACGCTGGGCCAGGCGTTTCGTCTCACAGGCGATGAGCGGTATGCCGCGGAGATCGTCCGTCAGCACGCCGATTTCATGGAGATCAACCCGGTCGGCGTGGGTGTCCAGTACGTCTGCACGATGGATATCGCCATCCGCGCGTTCAACTGGGCGCTGGCCTTCGAGTTGATTCGCGCGTCGGCGTCGTTCGACTCACACGCCATGGCGCACGCGTATCGATCGCTGTTCGAAGTCGGCACGTTCATCGAGCGCAATCTCGAGAACAAGTATGAGGTCACCAGCAACCACTTTCTGAGCAACGTCGTCGGGCTGTACGGCCTCGGCGTCGTTTTTGCCGACCTGCCGGTTGGGCAGCGTTGGCTGCGCCAGGGCCGCGAGTGGCTCGAGCAGGAGATGAAGGTGCAGATCCTCGAGGACGGCGCTGACTACGAGTCGTCTGTGCCGTACCACCGGCTGGTGTTGGAATTGTTTCTCGCCGGCGAACGGCTCGCGGAGCTCGACGGCGGTCCGCTGTCCGAGTCGTACCGTGCCTGCCTGAAGCGAATGTTTGCGTTCATGCTGGCCGTCCTGAGACCGGATGGACTGATGCCGCAGGTTGGAGACGCCGACGACGGGCGGCTGCACATCTTCAGCGACTACGGCGTGTGGCAGCCGCAGGACGCGCGGCACATCGTGGCGCCGGCGGCGTTGATGTTCGGGGAGCCGTCATGGCTCGGTCTCGCCGGCGGAGCCGGCCTGTGGGAAGCCGCGTGGTGGGGATACGACATCGACGACATTCGAGTCGTTGCGACGCCGGCCACGAACACCGTCCAATTGTTCGAACACGCCGGCATCGCGGTCGCAAAGACAGACCGCGCGTATCTCCTGGTGACCAACGGGCGAGTCGGCACCAACGGCTTCGGCAACCACAAGCACAACGACCTGTTGAGTTTTGAGTTTCACGGTGATGGTGGGCCGATCGTGGTCGACGCGGGCAGCTACGTCTATACCTCGAACCCGGACGCGCGAAACCTGTTCCGGGGCACCGCGTACCACAACACGATCCAGATCGACGGGGTCGAGCAGAACGACCTCCGGCCCGACTACCTGTTCCGGATGTTCGAGACCTCGTCGGTCGAGCATCTTGGGTTCAACGACACGCCGACCCACACCGAGTATCGCGGTTGCCACACGGGGTACGAGCGGTTGGCTGAGCCGGTTACGCACGAGCGAACATTCAGGTTCGCGAAGGACGCTGGAGCATTACTCATTGCCGATCGGCTGCTCGGCAGCGGCAGGCATCGGCTGGCCTGGCACTTCCACATGGCCCCGGGCGTTCACGTCGAGCCCGTCGAGTCCGCCGAGGCCCTGGAGCTGGCGCTCGTGACGACAAAGGGCCGTTGTCTCCTTCGTGCGAGCAGCGACTTGAGCGTCGCCGTGGTCGACGCGTGGTATTCGCCGTCGTACGGCGTGCGGATCGCCTGCCGCGCGATCGACTTCACGACGACAGCCGACGTGTCCGGCCATCGCGACTACATCTTTGCGATTGGCCCCGACGCCTGGATGGACTCGGCCGCTGCAGCCGTCGAGACGGCGGCACTTCGAGCGACGTCGGATGCGGCCGTTCCCATTGCGGCTGGCCAGCCGCGACCAAGCGTTTCGTGACGTCTGTCCCCGGCCAACAACGCAAAGCTCGCAAAGCGCGCAAAGATGTCACGCTGCAAACGTCCCCACGGGACGATCAACGCAGAACTCGCGGAGCCCGCGGAGACACCGGTTCGACGCGCGCCGCAGTGCGGCGCGCGTGGCCGGACGCGGCAGCGTGCACGAATCGCTCTGTCTGCCACGCGACTCGTGCACGTTGCCGCGTCGGACCACGCCAGCTGGCCGGCTCCGCCGGCCAGCGCCGTCGAACCGGTCGACTGCTTTCGTGGTGGCCCGCTGCAGGCGACACCAAGGCGTATGAAACTGGCGAAGCGTTCTGTGCAACGTGATCCGAGCCTGGCGTCCGGATCTGTGCTCTGCGGACTTTGCGTGCTCTGCGTTCAACGTCGTGGGTTCGATGGCGGCGCGACTGCAACGTTTGCAATGAGAGGCTGATGCCCAATCCCGTGTCCGCAATGGCCCGCGGTACGGCCGCGATGGTCCGCACGCTGGCCGGCAACGCCCGACTGCTCGTCGCGATTACGCGCGTGGAGTTGTCGAAGAAGTACGCCGGTTCCGTGCTGGGCGCCTCCTGGCTCATCCTGCAGCCGGCGCTCCTCCTGTCGGTCTATCTCTTCGTCTACCTGGTCGTCTTCAAGATGCGATTCCCGGGGCTCAGCCGTCTCGACTACGTGCTCTATGTGTTCTGCGGCCTGGTACCCTACATGGGCTCGATCGACGCCATCACGCTCGGCGCCATGTCGATCAAGCAGAACATTCATCTCGTGAAGAACGTGATGCTGCCGATCGAGCTCGTGCCGGTCCGCGCCGTGCTGGTCGCGGCGGCGTCACAGGGGGTCGGCCTGTCGGTCGTCATCCTGCTGTCGGCCCTGAATGGCGCGCTCACATTGCACGTGCTCTGGCTCCCCGTGGTCTGGGCCCTGCAGATTCTGATGCTCTTCGGCGTCGTGTGGATCCTGTCCAGCATCGCCGTGGGATTGCCGGACATCAGCTACTTCATCAACCTCTTCTTGTTCCTGCTGATGTGGGTCTCGCCCATCGGGTTCACAGTCGACATGGTGCCGGCGAATCTGGCAGCCGTGCTGTATCTCAATCCTGTGTACTACCTGCTCGACGTGTACCGCGACAGCTTGCTCGTGGGACGTTTTCCGTCACCGCACGTGGCTCTGATCTACGTTGGACTCTCGCTTCTCGTTTTCGCAGTGGGCAGTGCGTACTTCCGCGGGTTCCGAGGCGTGCTGCTCGACTATGAGTAGCCGGAACATCCGCTGATGTGCGGCCTTGCCGGCGTGCTCGCCTTCGACCGCGGTCCGTTCCTGGTGACCGAGCCGCTCGTGACGCGCATGCGCGAGACGATGAGGCACCGGGGACCGGATGGAGGAGCGACGTGGATCGATCCCGAGGGCCGCATTGGCCTCGGGCATCGGCGGCTGTCGATTATCGACCTCGCCACTGCGGCGGCACAGCCGATGAGCAACGAAGACGGCAGTCTGTGGATTGTCTTCAACGGCGAGGTCTACAACCACGCGGAGCTTCGCGCCGAGCTGGTCGCGCTCGGCGGGCACTGCTGGAAAACCGACCACGCGGACACCGAGGTGCTGCTGCACGGATTCGAGCAGTGGGGCATCGACGTCATTCACCGCCTCAGAGGCATGTTCGCGTTCGCGCTGTGGGACGCGCGCAGCCACGAGCTGTGGCTCGTGCGCGATCGCATCGGCATCAAGCCGCTCTA
>Ga0066695_10000475_pt1 | contig 12747 bp, 21 predicted proteins | sample GraSoiAngelo_144_FD_66452 | JGI IMG/M metagenome (GOLD analysis project Ga0066695, IMG submission 66452) | Grasslands soil microbial communities from the Angelo Coastal Reserve, California, USA - 14_1009_02_40cm | ecosystem: Environmental > Terrestrial > Soil > Grasslands | place: USA...
GGTGGTGGACATGGGGCCAACCAAATGGCGCCGAAGAATGCGTGCGGCGCCCATGGGGCGGGCCTACAAACAACAGCGCCGCTATAAGCACATCACCATCGTCATCAAAGGCGAGGCAAAGGAAGAAGGGTAAGTGCTTCCGTATTTGTTTTTGGGGGTGTTGTTGAGGGGATTTTGGCGCACAGCTTTATCAGATTGCCAATTCAGGATTGCGGATCTCGCGATCAATCCGCAATCCACAATCCGCAATCCGAAATAAGGAGGCCGGCCTTGGGTCAGAAAGTCCATCCTTACGGTTTCAGATTGGGTATCAATCGGACGTGGCGCTCGCGCTGGTTTGCGCGCAAGGATTACGGCGCCCTCCTTCACGAGGATCTCAAGCTGAAGGCGATGCTCAAGAAGAAGTTCGCCCATGCGGGAATCTCGAGAATCGAAGTCGAGCGGGCGGCCAACAAGCTTACGGTCATCATATTCACTTCGCGGCCTGGAATCATCGTGGGAAAGAAAGGCACCGAGATCGAGAAACTCAAGAAGGATCTTCAGACTCTCACCGGCAGGGAGATAAATCTCAGGATTCAGGAAATTAACAAACCGGAACTGGATGCCCAGCTTGTAGGAGAGGGGATCGCGCAGCAGCTGGAAAAACGCATCGCCTTCAGACGCGCCATGCGCCGCGCCGTCGACAGCACGCTGCGTTTCGGGGCCAAGGGAATCAAGGTGCGGGTTGGAGGACGATTGAACGGCGCGGAAATCGCGCGGTCGGAGTGGTACCTTCACGGGCAGCTCCCCCTGCACACTTTGCGCGCCGACATCGATTACGGTTTCGCGCAGGCGTTCACGACTTACGGCGTCATTGGCGTCAAGGTGTGGATCTACAAAGGCGAAGTCTTTGAGATGCAGAAGCCGGAAAGGCCGGAAAGAGCGCGTTAAGATTGCGGATTGCGGAGTCGGGAGAGTGGCAGAAGATGTTGATGCCGAAGAAGGTCAAATATCGAAGGCAGCAAAAAGGGAAGCGCCGTGGCAAGGCCTGGCGCGGTTCGGATGTAACCTTTGGCGATTATGGCCTGAAGGCTCTGGAGCCGGGATGGCTGACCGACCGGCAGATCGAAGCGGGTCGCGTGGCAATCACGCGCTTTATCAAGCGTGGCGGAAAAATATGGATCCGGGTTTTCCCGGATAAGCCCATCACGAAGAAGCCGGCCGAAACCCGAATGGGCAAGGGCAAGGGAGCCCCGGAGGGCTGGGTGGCTGTGATCCGGCCAGGCAAGATCATCTACGAAATGGAAGGCGTGCCGGAAGACGTGGCCCAGGAAGCGATGCGGTTGGCGGCGCACAAGCTTTCCGTGAAGGCAAAATTCGTGAAACGGTTCGGCAAGGAATAAGCATGAAACCCTCGAAGCTGCGAGAGATGTCCAGAGAGGACTTGATTCACGAAGAAGAGGAACTCCGGGCGCAGTTGTTCAAATTGCGCTTCGAAGCGGCTACAGGACAGCTGGAAAGCGCAAGCCGCGCGCGCGGCGTGCGAAGGGATATCGCCCGCATCAAAACGGTGCTGAGAGAAATGGAGCTTAAGAATTGATTTCGGATTTCCGATTGCGGATTGCGGATTGAGAACCAAAAGCTTTCAATCCGCAATCCGAAATTGGGAATTCAGGGAATCCAAGGAATCCGGGAATCCGGAATGAAAGACTGGGCCTGGCTCCCCCGGTTCATTCCGGATTTCCTGGATTCTTTGGATTCCCTGAATTCCTGGATGCGAATCCTGAGGATATAGCGGAATGGAGGAAATGACCGAGAAGAAGAGAGGAATACGAAAGACACAGGTGGGGGTTGTGACCAGCACTGCCATGCAGAAGACGGTCACCGTTGCGGTCGACCGGCTGGTGCGGCATCCGTTGTACAGGAAGACCTTGAGGAGAACTTCGAAGTTTCTCGCCCATGATGAGAAGAACTCCTGCAAGGTGGGTGACCGTGTTCGGATTACGGAGACTCGACCGCTGAGCGCACGCAAGCGCTGGCGGGTCCTGGAAATCCTGGAGAAGGAGAAGTCCACTTAGGTGGATTTCCATCACGGTTTCCGTAAATTCGGTAACGTAATTTGGAGTGCGGCAGCTTGCTGCCGCTTTCGCTCAGCACCGCAGTATCAGCGGCCCTACAAAGCGCGAGCAAGCTCGCGCACTCCAAAGAAGCTGGCGCTTGCGCAGAGCAGCCTGAAGGGCTGAATTCTAGAGGCTGTCCGTGATAACCGACGCGTTACGTTCCCGGGCGCGCGCGTGATCTGAGCGTCCGACTCGGAGGCAGAGTCATCATGATCCAGATGAGAACGATATTGGAAGTGGCGGACAACTCGGGTGCCCGGAAGATCTCGTGCATTCACGCCCGGGGGAATCAAGTGGGGCGGGTGGCAAGCCTTGGAGACATCATCACGGCGAACGTGAAGGAAGCCTCGCCGGACGGACAGGTCAAGAAGGGGGCTGTGGTCAAAGCCGTCATAGTGCGCACGAAGAAGGAATACCGGCGCAGGGACGGTACGTACATCCGATTCGACGACAATGCTGCGGTGCTGATCGACGACCAGAAGGAACCCATAGGAACGCGCGTGTTCGGCCCTGTGAGCCGGGAGCTTCGGGAGAAGGAATTCTTGAAGATCGTCTCCCTGGCTCCGGAGGTGCTTTAGTGGCCTCCACGGAACGGGTACTTAGTACAAGACTTCATTAATACGGTGACATGAATCCAGGCGCCCCGCTGGGGCGGAAATAGGTGACGGTGTTTAGGCACGGGAGGAATGGAACCGATGCCCAGCGTACATATCAAGAAGAACGATCAGGTTTATGTCCTGTCAGGCAAGGACAGGGGAAAGACGGGGAAGGTGCTCCGACTCTTCCGCGAGAAGAATCGGGCGGTGGTCGAGGGCCTGAACTTCATTCAAAAGCATACCCGGGCAAATCCCCAGAAGAACATCAAGGGCGGAATCTTGCCGAAGGAAGCATCTATCCACATATCCAATCTCATGGTGGTGTGCAAGCGGTGCAATGAACGCACACGCGTGGGATCCAGCACCATGCAGGATGGGCGCAAAGTCCGCGTGTGCAAGAGCTGCAACGAGCTCCTGGATGAGTGAGCGCTTTCGATTGCGGATTACGGAGTGCGGATTGCGGAGTGAAAATCCGCAATCCGCAATCCGCAATCCGAAATGGAAGAGGGTTGGTTCATGAGCAGATTGCGGGAATTATATAAGGCGGAGGTTGTGTCCGCCCTCACAAAGCATTTCGGTTATGGCAACGTCATGGCGGTACCCAAGCTCGTGAAGATAAACATCAACATGGGTCTGGGCGAGGCGATTACAAATGCCAAGTTGCTCGATGTGGCCTCCGACGAACTGGGCGCCATAACCGGGCAGCGCCCGGTGGTCACCAAGGCAAAAAAGTCCATCGCGGCCTTCAAGCTCCGGCAAGGGATGCCCATCGGCGTCACCGTGACTCTGCGCGGTGACCGGATGTACGAATTCCTGGATCGGCTGGTGAACGCCGCCCTGCCGAGAGTGCGCGATTTCCGCGGCGTGTCCCCCCGTGCCTTCGATGGAAGGGGGAACTATACGCTCGGCCTGCGAGACCAGTTGATCTTTCCCGAGATCGACTTCGGAAAGGCCGATAAGGCGCGTGGGATGAACATCACAATCGTGACCACGGCAAAGTCGGACGATGAGGCCTACGAGCTCTTGAGGCATCTGGGTATGCCTTTCGCCAAGAAAGGCCAACAATAGAATTGCGGATTGCGGATTTCGGATTGAAAATCCGCAATCCGCAATCCGAAATCGAAAGGGGTTGATGTGGCGAAGACCAGCATGATTGCAAAGGCCAGGAAGAAGCCCAAATTTCGCGTGCGTGCGCACAACCGCTGCCAGCGTTGCGGGCGCCCGCGTGGATACTATAGGAAATTTCAGCTTTGTCGTATTTGCTTTCGCAACCTGGCCCTTTCTGGCGAAATACCTGGTGTCACTAAATCGAGCTGGTAAGGAGCGCATATTATGACCATGACTGATCCCATAGCCGATCTCTTGATCCGGCTCCGCAACGCGATCGGGGCCAAGCACGAAACCGTGGTGATTCCTTCTTCTAAGATCAAGCTTGAGATTGTTCGCATTCTCAAGGAGGAGGGCTACATCGCCAATTACGCCTATAACCGGGATAACAAACAGGGCGCGATCCAGGTCACCCTCCGCTATGCGCCGGGCAAACAGCCCGTGATCAGCGCTGTGGCGCGTGTGAGCCGCCCGGGCTGCCGCGTTTATGCGAACAAAGGTTCCATTCCCTCGATTCTTGGCGGGATGGGGATCTGCATACTTTCCACGTCACAGGGAGTGCTCACGGGCAAGCAAGCGCAGGAGAAGGGAATTGGTGGAGAAGTGCTCTGTGCGATCAGCTAGGTGTGGATTTCGGATTTCGGATTGGGTCGATGGTGTCTTTCAATCCGCAATCCGCAATCCGAAATTGGAGACGTCATGTCACGAGTAGGAAAGAAACCCATCAAGATTCCGGCAGGGGTCAAGGTAGCCGTGCGGGACGGGGTGCTGGAAGTAGAGGGGAAAAAGGGGAAGCTTACCAGCCCTATTCCGCCCCGAATCCGGTTTGAGCTGAAGGGGAGCGAGCTTGTCGCCATGCGTGAGTCCGACGAGAAGCCGTATCCCGCCTACCATGGGCTGGCCCGGGCGCTTGCCGCGAACAACGTCCGTGGCGTGACGGAAGGTTTCACGAAGGACTTGGACATCGTGGGCATCGGATTCAAGGCCGACGCCAAGCCCAGATCGGTGACGCTCAACCTGGGTTACTCCCATCCGATCGAGTTTCCGATTCCTGAAGGAATCTCCGTCAAGGTCGAAAAGCAACAGAAACCCCTCCAGAATTACGCGGTAACGCTGATTGTCTCAGGCGCGAACAAGCAACTGGTGGGCCAGGTTGCGGCGGACATAAGGGCGCTGCGGAGGCCGGACGCGTATAAAGGGAAGGGGATTCGCTATGCCGGTGAAGTCATTCGCCTCAAGGTAGGGAAGAAGGGGGCATAATGATTAGTCCAAGGGACCGCGCTCACGAGCGCACCAGAATTCACAGGCGGATTCGCAGAAAGATAGACGGCACACCGGAGCGGCCGCGACTCTGTGTTTTCCGCAGCTTGAAACATATCTACGCGCAAGTGATCGACGACAGGCGTGGAACAACCGTGGTGTCCGCTTCGACGGCCGATGCGGGGCTCCGGTCATCGGCAGGCTCGGGAGGAAACATCGCGGCTGCGAAGCTTGTGGGGAAAGCTATCGCCGAAAGGGCCCGGGCCAAAGGGATCGAGACCGTGGTGTTTGACCGGGGAGGGTACCTGTATCACGGCCGCGTCAAGGCGCTGGCCGACGCAGCCCGGGAAAACGGATTGAGGTTCTGATGCCGCTCAATCCGTGTGGATCTGACGCATCGGTCGTTCAATGACAAAGGAGAAATGGCAAAATGAAAAATGACAAATTGCGTTGGCAGGCAGAGACGAGAAATTTGTCATTGGTCGCCGCTGTCACGGAGCGTCAGACGCTGTGAAAAAGTCCAGATCTCGTAGGCCGAGATAAGTCAAGACACCCACTAGTGAAGAGTGAGGCCTCAGAAGCTGTGAGAAAATCCACGTCTCCTAGGGGTGGCCCCGCGTGGCCGCCCGCGAGTCCGCGTTACTTATTGACCGGGCGGGCGACCCTTCTGAGCTCCAAACCTGGTCTTAGTCATGCTTGACTTGAACGAGCAGTGTTGAGGGAGGCAGCTTGGAAAGGATCGACGTGAATGTTCTGGAACTGAAGGACCAGGTAGTTTCGATCAATCGTGTCACAAAAGTCGTAAAGGGTGGGAAGAACCTGAGCTTTAGCGCTCTTGTAGTGGTTGGGGATCAAAATGGCATTGTCGGCTACGGGATGGGAAAGGCCAAGGAGGTGCCTCAAGCCATTCGCAAGGGCGTCGAACAGGCTCGCAAGAATTTGATCCGGGTTCCTCTGAAAGGACGCACTATTCCTCATGCTGTTGTGGGTCGTTACGGAGCGGGAAGGGTAATGTTGAAGCCGGCGTCGGAAGGGACGGGCGTTATCGCCGGAGGCCCCGTGCGCGCCGTGGTTCAGTCTGCCGGGATTTCCAACATACTGACGAAGTCCCTCGGAAGCACGAACCCGCACAACGTCGTGAAGGCTACCTTTGACGGTTTGAAGCAGCTGAGGAATCCGGCCGATGTCGCCAAGATGCTTGGCAAACAGGCGGAGGGGTTGTAGCGATGACAGAGAAGGCCGGGAAAAAGGGGGCGACGATCCAGATCAAGTACGTCAGGAGCGCCATCGGTTCACCGATGAAGCACAAGCTGGTGGTGAAGAGTCTCGGTTTCAAGCGCCTTAACCAGGTAGTAACGCGCATGGATACTCCGGCGATTCGCGGGATGGTGGCGAAGATACCCCACCTTGTGACTATTGTGGAGTCCAGATAGGAAAACGTCATGCCAATTGCGCTGAACAACATCGCGCCGCCCAAAGGGGCCAACAGGAAGAACAAACGCGTCGGCAGGGGTATAGGTAGCGGTCACGGCAAGACTGCCACTCGAGGATACAAGGGGCAAAAATCCCGTTCGGGCACCTCTGTCCGCGCCGGATTTGAGGGAGGGCAGATGCCCCTGCACCGCCGGTTGCCCAAGCGCGGTTTCACAAATATTTTTCGAAAGGAATACGCGATAGTGAACGTCGACGTGCTCGGCAGGTTCGTCGCCGGATCCACCCTGGATCCTCAAGTCCTGACAGAAAGGGGAATCGTGAAAGACCTTCGTGACGGTCTCAAGGTTCTGGGGAACGGAGAACTAAAACACGCGCTCATTGTTCGCGCCCATAAGTTCAGCAAGAGCGCAGCCGAAAAAATTCAAAAAGCAGGAGGCTCGGTCGAAATCATAAGCGATCGGTAGTAAAGGTCTGCGGATCGTAATCCGTCGGAACGCGTGAAAAAATCAGCCTGTCGTAGGGGCGAGGGGTTCGGAGTTCAGGCTTTAGCCTGCCCGGGCGTTGTGCAGCCTGAAGGCTGAACTCCGAACCTCTCGCCCCTGCGACGGATTTCTGCGGTCCCGCCGAACGGGTGGAAAGAGATGCCAGAAGAACGAAGTCCGTTATTTAGCTCCATCAAGAACATCTTCAGCATTCCGGACCTGCGCAATCGGGTCCTGTTCATGCTGGGGCTCCTCGCGGTCTACCGCATCGGAGCGTACATTCCCACTCCGGGCATTAACCATTCGGCTCTGGAGCAGCTCTTCCAGGCGCAATCGGGTACGATCTTCGGCTTTCTGGACATCTTTTCGGGAGGAAATCTCCGTCGTTTCAGCATCTTCGCACTGGGGATCATGCCTTACATAACGGCTTCGATCATTCTTCAGCTGGCCACGCTGGTCGTCCCGCACCTGGAAAAGCTCTCAAAAGAAGGGGAGCTGGGCCGCAGGAAGATAACCCAGTATACGCGCTACCTGACCGTGGTGCTGACGATGTTCCAGGGATTCATGACTGCCGTCGCCCTCGAGAAGTCCGGAGGCACGGGGCCGCAGATCGTGGAAGCGCCAGGTTGGTACTTTCGTTTCATGGTGATGATTACCCTGACGACAGGGACCGCGTTCATCATGTGGGTGGGAGAGCAGATCACCGAGCGAGGAATCGGCAACGGGATCAGCCTGATAATCTTTGCCGGGATTGTGGCCGGTCTGCCGCGCGCGATCCATGACATCATAGTCAACGTGCAACAGCGCACCTGGTCGCTTTTCACCGTGATCATCCTGCTTGTGGTCATGATTCTCGTCGTGGCCGCGGTCGTTTTTGTGGAACGGGGACAACGCAAGATCCCGGTCCAGTATGCCAAGCGTGTCGTGGGCCGGAAGGTCTACGGCGGGCAGGCCACCCACCTGCCGTTGAGAGTGAACTCGGGCGGTGTGATCCCGGTGATTTTCGCGGCATCCATCGTGTCGATCCCATCGACATTGGGCGTCGTTTTCCCCGGCACATTCATGAAGAGCCTGGCGTCTCAGCTGGCCCAGGGTATGCCGCTTTATAACCTGCTTTACGTGACCGGGATCATCTTCTTCGCGTTCTTCTATGTGAGCATTATCTTCAACCCGATGGAAGTCGCGGACAATATCCGCAAGTACGGCGGGTACATTCCCGGGATACGTCCGGGCAAGAGAACCGCGGAGTTCATCGACCGGATCCTCAGCCGCCTGACGGCCGCGGGCGCTATCTACCTGGTCCTAGTCTGTTTGCTCCCGGAATTCCTGATGACGGGGTTCAAGATCCAGCCCATTCCTGTCATCGGTCCCGCTCTGGACGATTTTCTGGCCAGCATCGGGATGAGCTGGGTGACCACGGGGCTGGGTGTGACCTTTTATTTCGGCGGAACGTCGCTCCTGATTGTCGTGGGCGTCGCCATGGATACGGTTCAGCAAATAGAATCGCAATTGATCATGCGCCACTATGACGGGTTTTTGAAGAAAGGGAGGATTCGCGGTCGAAGAGGGTAGGTGTAATTTCGGATTTTGGATTTCGGATCTCCAAATTTCGGATTTCGGATTGCGAGTTCCTGAGTTCAGAGCAGGCTACAAATCCGCAATCCGCAATTGAAGATATGTCGAGATTAGGAATTATCTTGTTGGGCCCGCCCGGAGCGGGTAAAGGGACTCAGGCCCGCAAGCTGTGCACTTATTACAACTACGCCAGGATCTCTACCGGCGACATGCTTCGTGAGTCGGTTAGAAAAAAGACGGCGCTGGGCAGGAAAGCCAAGGGTTACATAGAGACCGGCGCCCTGGTGCCGGATAGGCTGGTGGACGCGATAGTAAAAGCCAGGCTGGCGCGCAAGGACTGCGAAAATGGGTTTGTTCTGGATGGGTACCCGAGAACGATCCCTCAAGCGGAGTTCCTCGACGCCGTGCTGACGAGCGCATCCAAGATTATCGCGGTCGTAGTCCGGGTGCGGAACGAGGTGCTCCTCGAGAGACTGGCGGGTCGCTGGACGTGCCCGGATTGCGGAAAAATCTTCAATTCCGAATCTCGGCCCAGCCTTGAAGGGGATCGCTGCGATGAGTGCAATACCGCGCTCGTGCACCGCAAAGATGATGCAGCCAAGGTTGTGGAGGAACGGATTCAGGTTTACCATCAGTCGACGGAGCCGCTGGTGCATTACTACAGGGGGCGCGGCTGCTATTATGATGTGGACGGCGAACAGCCCGTGGAGGACATCTTCGAGACCTTGCGGGCGATAGTCGAAGAACAGAAAGAGGATCGAACCGTCAGAGTGTATTGAAGCAGGGGGAAAGAAACCGGATTCATATGCCGAAAGAGGACGCCATTGAGGTGGTAGGGACAGTGGTTGAGACCCTTCCCAACGCCATGTTCCGTGTAGAACTGGAGAACAAACACATGGTATTGGCTCATATCTCCGGAAAGATGCGTAAGAATTTCATCCGCATCCTGCCGGGCGACAAGATACTGGTCGAGCTGTCTCCGTATGATTTGACGAGGGGAAGGATTGTCTATCGGTATAAATGAAAAAGGGAATCCAGAATTCAGAAGTCAGAATCCAGAATGTCCGGAATTCGAAATTTGCTATGAGGAAGAATTTCATTCGCATCCTGCCGGGCGACAAGAACTGGTCGAGGTGTTTCCGTATGGATTTGACCAGGGGAAGAATTGTCTACCGCTATAAGTAGAATCCAGAAGCCGGAATATTGCTTTTTCATTCTGGATTCTGAATTCTGGATTCTGGATTCCCTGTGAGGGAAAGATGAAGGTACGAGCGTCCGTTAAGAAGATCTGCAATAAATGCAAGGTGATTCGACGCAGAGGAGTGGTGCGGGTTCAGTGTGCCAATCCCAAGCACAAACAGCGACAGGGCTGAGACGGTTAAACGATGGACGATGGACGAACGCCGATTGAGCGCGTGCGAGGGTTTTTCAATCGTCAATCGAAATAAGGAGGATAAGAATTGGCTAGAATTGCTGGAGTGGATTTACCGCTCCCCAAGAGGGTGCAAATAGGGCTGACCTATATCTACGGAATAGGCAAGGCTCGCGCGACGAAGATTTGCCAGGAAGCGCGAGTCGACGTCAACACCAAGGTAAAGGATCTCACGGAGGATGAAGTGGTGCGCATTCGCGGCATCATCCAGAGAGACGGGATGGTGGAAGGCGACCTGCGCAAGGCGATCGCCATGGACACCAAACGGCTCATGGAGATCGGCTGCTATCGCGGCTTGCGCCACCGTCGCGGACTTCCGGTCCGAGGGCAACGCACGCATACCAATGCCCGGACACGCAAGGGTCCCCGGCGTCCCATCGGTAAGAAGTAATCCACGTCCCGCAGGGGCGGCCCTGGGTGGCCGCCCGGGACGCGTCTATTGTGTGGCCCGCGGGCGACCGTGCAGGGCCACGCCAAGAGCGGTTTTTTCACAGCTTCCAAGCGTCACAAGGGAACGGAGGATCAGGAATTCAAACATGGCGGATAAACCAAAAAAGGGCGCGAAGAAGAAATCAGGAAAGAAGCGGGAAAAGGTCAACGTGCCTGCGGGCATAGCCCACATCCTGGCGACCTTCAACAACACGATTATCGGCATCACGGATCTGGAAGGAAATCTCGTCGCGCATTGCAGCGCCGGCGCCGTCGGGTTCAAGGGATCGCGCAAGGGAACTCCCTTTGCCGCGCAGCAGGCCGCCGCGAAAGCAGCAGCGGCGGCAAAGGAGGTGGGCATGCGAAGCATACAGGTCCAGATTAAAGGGCCGGGAGCGGGCCGTGAATCGGCCATACGGGCTTTGCAGGCTGCCGGCATCGAAGTGAAAACGATCAGGGACATCACTCCGATTCCACACAACGGCTGCCGCCCCCCGAAGCGCCGCAGAGTCTAAAAAATGACGATCGGGAATCCAAGAATTCAAGAATGTTGAACACTGTGTGCGTCCTTTCTAATTCTTGAATTCTTGGATTCTTGGATTCCCAATAGTGAATTGAGTCATGGCTACAGCGATAGAGGAGAAGATAATTGGCTAGATACAGGGCATCAGTATGCCGCCTTTGCCGGAGAGAGGGTATGAAACTCTTCCTCAAGGGTGAGCGGTGTTTCAAGGATACTTGCGCCATCGAGAAACGTAACTGGCCGCCGGGCCAGCACGGGCGCGACCACAGGCCCAAGATCGCGGGCTACGGCGTGCAGTTGCGCGAGAAGCAAAAGGTGAAGCGGATCTACGGAATTCTGGAGCGACAGTTTTCCAACTACTTCGCCAAAGCGGACAAGAAGAAAGGAATAACCGGCGAGACGCTGCTGATAAGCCTTGAACGCCGGTTGGACAACGTCGTGTACCGCCTGGGATTTTCCACGTCCCGTGCCATGGCACGGCAGCTTGTCGCTCACGGGCACATCCGAATTAACGACAAGAAAGTGGACATCCCGTCGTATCAGGTCAAAGCGGGGGATGTCGTCACAATCCGGGAGCGCACCCGTAAGGTGCAGCCCATCCTGGACTCGGTCGCTTCCATCGGCGGCCGGGGCGGTGTCCCCGCCTGGCTGGCGCTCGACGCCGACAATCTCCGGGGGACTGTTGTGGCGCTGCCCAAACGAGACGACATCCAGATGCCAATTGACGAACACCTCATTGTTGAGCTCTATTCGAAATAATAACATCCGGCACGGGTCCAGACGCGTGTCGGAACATCGGCACTTAAGGAGAGGATATCTATGACCAGAGCGTTTCAGAAGCCCAAAAGATTGATCTGTGATCTTGAGACTCTAACGCCTACGTACGGTCACTTTTATGCTCAGCCTTTTGAGCGAGGCTTTGGCACCACTATCGGCAACGCCCTTCGTCGCGTTCTGCTCTCGTCGATCGAAGGCGCGGCTATCACCGCCGTGAAGATCGAGGGAGTCCTCCATGAGTTCACTCCTATCCCGAATGTTACGGAGGACGCTACCAACATCATCATGAACCTGAAGCAGGTCCCGCTGAAGCTGAACGTCGACCATTCCAAGACCCTCTCTCTGGACGTGAGCGAGAGCGGAGAGGTAAAGTCCGCGCAAATCGCTCCGGATCCGGATGTTGAGATCCTGGACCCCAACGTCCATATCGCGACGATCGGAGAAGGGGGCAGCCTGAAGATCGAGATGCGGATCAAGAACGGCCGCGGTTACGTTCCCGCGGACGAAAATTTCGAAGAAGACCTTCCGGTGGGCTACATCCCGCTGGACAGCGTGCACTCCCCGATCAAGCGCGTCAATTACAGCGTGGAAGCCGCGCGTTTGGGCCAGACCACAGACTACGACAAGCTGGTTCTCGATGTGTGGACCAACGGGTGCATTCTGCCTCAGGACGCTATCGCTCAGGCCGCGAAGATCGTCAAGGACCATATGTACATCTTCATCAACTTCGAGGAGCAACCCGAAGAGGAAGAGGAAGAGGTAGATCGCGACGCGGAAAGGATGTACGAGAACCTGAAACGCTCCGTGGAAGAACTGGAACTGTCCGTAAGATCTTACAACTGCCTCAAAAACGCGGATATCAAGACCATAGGCGAACTGGTCCAGAAGACCGAAGCGGAAATGCTCAAGACCAAGAACTTCGGACGAAAGTCTTTGAACGAGATCAAAGAGATTCTGTCCGAGATGGGATTGGCCTTTGGCATGAAGGTCGGCGATGATGGCAGGCCGATACTGCCGGCCAAGGCGGAATAAA
>Ga0066695_10000478_pt1 | contig 12726 bp, 8 predicted proteins | sample GraSoiAngelo_144_FD_66452 | JGI IMG/M metagenome (GOLD analysis project Ga0066695, IMG submission 66452) | Grasslands soil microbial communities from the Angelo Coastal Reserve, California, USA - 14_1009_02_40cm | ecosystem: Environmental > Terrestrial > Soil > Grasslands | place: USA...
ATCCTGTCGAGCCGCAATGTCTGGATTCTCTCGCTTGCGTATTTTTGCTTCGGCTACGTCGCCTGGGTTTTCTTTAGCTGGTTCTATCTCTATCTCGCCAGAGTGCGGGGCCTGGACTTGAAGACTAGCGCCCTCTACGCAACGCTGCCTTTTCTAGCTATGGCGGTCTGCAGCCCATTTGGCGGAGCCATCAGCGACACCGTGACTAAACATCTGGGCTCGCGACTGGGTCGCTGCAGCATCGCCGTCCTCGGTTTCATCCTTACCGCGACCTTCCTTGTTTTTGGGTCCGCTGCCCACGATGCACGAGTCGCGAGCTTTGTTCTGGCCGGTGGCGCAGGCTCTCTCTATCTTTCACAAAGCTCGTTCTGGGCGGTTTCCGCAGATCTCGGCGGAAAATCCTCCGGCTCGCTCTCCGGCTTCATGAACATGGCAAATCAAATCGGCGGCATGATTACCGTGTCCTTGACTCCTTTCCTGGCGGACAGATTTGGGTGGAACACGGGATTTTACGTCGCGGCTGCCATTGCCGGGCTCGGCGCGATCGCTTGGCTTTTGGTCAACCCAGGACTTACCCTGGCCCCTTCGTCGAGAAATTCATTGATCTAACCGGGTTCATCTGAACAAAGAATACCTCCCTGAGCCTCCCTTCCGATCGACGAAGGCTGCTCGCCTCTTGTCAGCTTGGGCGAAGTGGCACCGACTTCGCTCCGCCGGAGTTGTCCACGCGGAAAGAAAGTAAAGTTAGTTCGGCCCACTTGACTTCCACTACACTTCGTCATAAGCTCCGCGCCAACTGGGGGTCCCGATGAGCAAGCACCATTTCCGTATTTTCTTTCCCATTTTAATCGTTTTAATAATGCTAACCAGCGGTGCCCTGGTGCGCGCAGACGTGACCGGATCGATTCTCGGTGTGGTACATGACCGTTCGCAGGCCGTGGTGGCAGGCGCGCGCATTGTAGCCACAAATGTTCAAACTAATTTCAGCCAGCAAACAACTTCAGCTGCAGACGGTTCCTACCGCATCCTGGCTCTGCCGGCCGGAACTTACAAGATGACGGTGACAGCAGCCGGATTCAAACAGTACAACACGACGGATATCGACCTGAAAGTGAACGACCAATTGCGCATCGACGTCGCGCTGGAGGTTGGGGGTGTCAATGAAGTGGTCGAAATCTCTGCCAATGCCGTGCAGGTCCAGACCGAAAACACGCAGTTGGGCGACGTGATCGAATCGAAGAAAATGCTGGCGCTCCCATTGAATGGCCGCAGCTACCTGGACCTCCTCGGCCTGCAAGCAGGAGTGGTGCCGGTGACTTCCGGCTCGATTCAGCAGGACCGGTCGGTTTCGGGGGGATACTCGCCGAACGCTGGCAACCTTTCCGTAAATGGCCAGCGGGAGACCGCCAATGCGTTTCTGGTGAACGGCGGCGACGTGAGCGAGGGGCGCAACCTGGGCGCCGGGCTGATCCCCAATCTTGATTCCGTGGAGGAATTCCGGCTGATCACCAACAGCTTTGATGCCGAGTATGGAAAATTCAGCGGCGCGGTGATGAACACGATTACCAAGTCCGGCACCAACGGCATCCACGGAGATGCGTTTTATTTCTGGCGCAACGACACACTCGATGCGCGAGGTTTCTTCGACCCGTCCAAGGCGGAGCTGCGGCGTCACCAGTTCGGCTACGCAGTGGGAGGCCCGTTCTGGAAAAACAAGCTTTTCTGGTTCACGGACTATCAGGGGACGCGCGAGGTCAGGGGAGCCAGTACGGGTGCGGTGACGGTGCCCACGGCCAACCAACAGAAGGGCATCTTCACTCCGGCGGACTTCGCGGATTCCAGCGGCAACCCACTGCTAGTGAACAGTCAACCTTGCCCCGGGGGTGCTACGTGTGGATTAAATTGGGCGGACGCGCTCACGAGCCGACTGGGCTACACGGTTGTCAACAATGAGCCCTATTCCACGCCAGCCTGCAACACTACCGATTATACCAGCCCCACCGGCTGTGTTTTTCCCAATGGCGTAATCCCATCGAGCGCTTTTTCCACACCCGCCATCAAGATACTGCCCTACATCCCCCTAGGCGATGGGAATGGAAATTTCGCGGACGCCAGCCAAAGGAACAGGATTGGGGATAACAAGTACGGACAAAGGGTAGACTTCAATAACAAGATGACCGGCGATTGGTCGTTTTATTATCACTTCGACGACGCGAATAACTTCAATGCCCTGAACGCCAGCGTGCCAGGCTTTTCCAGCGTCACGAAAACCCGTGCACAGCAGATCGTCATAAACAACAACAAATCTCTTAGCACGACCTCGGTGAATCAATTTCGCTTGAGCTTCTTCCGGACAGCTACGCATACGGACGAGCCAAATAGCAGCTTCGCAAAACTCTCGGATCTGGGGTTTAAAACCGGACCAGGAACATTGGGCATCATCCCTTCGGGCCCCGCTGGATTTCCAGAGACGGTGCCGCCGATATACTTCAACAACTTCTCCCTCGGCGTGAACACGCTGACGACATTTCAGCCAAACAACACCTGGCACGTCTCCGACACTTTTTCGAAAGCGCGAGGCCGACACACGGTCAAGTTTGGCGGTGAGTTCCGCTACCTGCAGATCAATGAGCGCAATACGTGCGCGCCGAACGGAGACTTCACCTTCGATGGCAGCATAACCGGCTCAGATTTCGCGGACTTCCTGCTCGGCGCAGCGCAAAACTATAACCAGTGCAGCCAGCAGTTTTTGGATTCACGGTCGCGTTATGGCGGGGCGTTCGCTGAGGACACCCTCAAGGCGAAGTCGAACCTCACTCTCAATCTTGGTGTGCGCTGGGAAGTGAGTATGCCGTGGTATGACACGCAGGGCAAAATCGAGACCATCGTTCCCGGGCTGCAGTCCACGCAGTTCCCGACTGCGCCGCTCGCTTGGGTGGTTCCGGGAGATCCGGGCATTCCGAGCACACTGGCACCGACCCGGTATAACAACTTTTCTCCCAGGCTCGGTATCGCTTACTCGCCCGGCTTTAAAGATGGGATGGCGGGCAAGATCTTCGGTGGCCCGGGGAAGACTAGTATCCGAGCAGCCTTCGGCATTTATTACACGTCCATCGAAGATTTGAATCTGTTCTATGAGGTCGGAGATGCTCCTTTTGGGCTGTATTGGGTTTCGCCGAACCCCGTCAACTTCGACCAGCCGTTTCAGGAAGTCGCCAATGGAATGTCAGAGGGGCAGCGATTCCCATTTGTGTTTCCTAAACCGGGAAGCCCGGCTAATAAGACGCTAGATTATTCGATCTATCTGCCCATCTCGTTCTCCCCGGGCTACGACATTCACAATCACCCGCCATACGCGGAGCACTACAACTTGTCCATTCAGCGGGAGCTAAGTAAGTCCACGGTGCTGACCTTGGCCTATGTGGGAACCCAAGGCCACAAGCTAATCTCCCAATACGACGCGAATCCGGGTGACTTCGCGCTATGCCTGCAGCTCAACCAACTCGGCGCCACGCCTACTTGCGGACGCAATGGTGAGAACCAAACCTACACTCTGCCTCCAGGCGTAGCGGCTCCGGCTAAGGCGTATATCACTCCATGTCCCTCTGGAACCCCCGCTGGAAGCACCTGCATACCTGGTACGCGTGACCATTTAGGGCCCGACTTTAGCCAGGACAACAGCTTCACTGCCAACCTCGCCAACTCCGTGTACCACGCAGGACAGATCACCGTGGAACGCAAGGCCGCGGATTTTACCTTCCTGGCGGCGTACACGTTCGCCAAGGCGATGGACAATTCTTCCGGCTTTGGCCAATGGGTGAACTTCCTGAACCCCCGGCTCAGCCGCTCACTTTCGCAATACGACATTACGCACAACTTCGTGGCGAGTTACATCTATGCTATGCCCTTCGACCGGGCATTCGGCAAACTGCCGAAGCGCTTAACGCAAGGCTGGGCCCTCAACGGCGTTACGCGCTATTCCGGTGGTCTGCCGGTATCGCTCAGACAGGGCGGGGATTACTCACTGGTCGGCGGCGGGAACACCGATGTGCCCGACCTCGTCGGGAAAGTCGTGACCCAAAATCCCCGAAATCCGGGTGCCAATGGAGCGAACACCTACTTCCTGCCGGACGCGTTTGCCAGTGGTCCAAACGGCGGATTTGGCAATGCCAACCGCCAGTTCTTCCACGGCCCCGGAATCAGCGTCACGGACTTCGGGATCGGTAAGAGGACCATGATCAAAGAGGCCATGGGCTTCGAGATTCGCGCTGAATTCTTTAATGTATTCAATCACGCGAATTTCAATAACCCGAACGGCAATTTTAACAACTCCGACACGTTCGGCCGAGTGACCAGTACCAGGTCATTTGGAGACCTTGGCAGCGGCTCGCGCGAAGGGCAAATCAGCGCGAAGTTCACCTGGTAATTTTCGCTCGGTCGGGTGGGACAGGGGAGAACTGTCCTACCCAGTTAGCTCGTGCCTGAATGAAACCAATTCCGCAATTTTTGGAACGGTGCAGGCTTTCGGTGTTTCTGCTGGCTTTGGGTCCCTTGTTCTCGGCGCGAACCCCTGCGCAAACAGCTGAGAGTTATCGCCAACGCGCCATCGAGCTTTCTCGCGCCAAGTTATGGGATGAAGCCATAGCCAGTTATCACCAGGCATTAGAACTCGCGCCCGACGACGCCCAAACCCACTACAACCTGGCGCTCGCCTTGAAGTATAAGGGCGACAACAGGCAAGCCGTTGACGAATTCGAGACCACCCTGCGGCTGAAACCAAAATGGGAAGAAGCGCACTACGGTTTGGGTTCCACCTGGTACGACCTCGAGGACCTCAGCGCGGCAAGAAAAGAGCTACGTAAAGCAGTCGAACTGAATCCCAAGAATGCGCCGGCCCATCGCCTCCTTGGGCGCATTTATTCGCAGCAGAACGATTTTTCATCCGCCGAAGGGGAACTCCGCCAAGCCCTTGCGCTGAAACCTTCCGCTGAGACGCATTTCGAATTGGGCCTCGTTGAGGGACAAATCGGTAATCTGCAGAACGCTGGTGAAGAGTTTCGACGGGCCGCCACGCTAAATCCGGGCTTCGCTCCAGCACACAGACTGTTGGGAGTAACCCTGCGCCGCCAGGGCAATCATGCTGCCGCGCTTGCACAATTCCGCAGAGCCGTGGAGATCGATCCTAAGGACCCTGAGGCTCAATATGATCTAGGAAAGGAGTTAAAGACCGGCGGAGACACGGCCGGCGCGATCACTGCTTTTCGGCGGGCGCTCGAGCTGAAGCCGGATTTCGAGCTGGCACACTACAACTTGGGTATCACCCTGCGTATGCAAGGGGATGTTGCTGCCGCTCACAAGGAACTCGATGAGTTGAATGCGTTGCACGAGTTTCGCGCGCGCCTGGCGCAGGCCAAGCTTCTCATTCTCCAGGGAGTGGAAGCGCTCAAGAAGCAGGAGCTGGATGCTGCGCAGACACTTTTTCAAAAGTCCATCGAGCAAAGTCCTGACTTGCCAACTGGCTATTACTACCTGGGCGTTACCTGGGAGCGTAAGGGAGAACCTTCACGTGCTATTGCGGACTACCAGAAGGCGCTTGAGCTCAAGCCCGACTATGCGCAGGTCCACTCGAGCCTGGGGTTGCTCTATTGGCGGCAGGGCGATCACGCTCGTGGGCTCGAGGAGTTCCGCCAAGCGGTCATGTCCGATCCGGACTTGGCGGAGGGGCATTACAACTTCGGCCTCGCGCTGGCGCAATCAGCGCGACTAGAGGAAGCCGCTCGGGAGCTGAAGGAAGCGATCAGTCTCGATCCCAAATATACGGATGCACGCATCCAATTGGGCTTGGTACTCAGCCAGAGCAACGATACGACTGGCGCAACCAATGTTTTCAGAGAGCTCGTGCGCCGCGACCCGAATTTTGCGGAGGGTCATAACAATCTTGGGTTGGTGCGTCTGCAGGCGGGCGACATCCGAACGGCGGAGGAGGAATTTGCCGAGGCGGTGCGCTTGAAGCCGCTCTATGCGGAAGCCCACTACAATCTCGCCCTGGCTCTTCATCGGCAAGGAAAGGAGGCAGAGTCGCGCGCCGAGTTCGAGCGAGCTTTCGAGATTTCGCCGGAACTAAGAAATGCGCCTCGCCCTTAGCTGTGTATTCCCCGAGAGTCTTGATATCTCTGATGGTGGCGCTCGGAACCGCTCTTGCTTGGAGCCCATCCGGATTGCGCTTATCCGCACCAGGCAGCTTCTTGCAGCAGGGCACGCCGTCGGAGCCCTCGACTACTGCCGCTCCGATTTGCGAATTTTCGCCGCCGGGAGCTTCCTTTTCCATTCCATACGTCCCGCAATCTCCAGTGCTGACGACGGATCCGCAGTCTCCGGCCTGGTCGCGCGCATCTTCCACGTGGGTGGAAAACGACTGCACCCACCAGATCGAGTATCCCAAGCTCCGAACCGAGGTACGCGCATTTTGGACCGACTCCGACTTGTATCTGTTGTTCATTTCACCTTATTACGAACTGAACCTTTGGTTGCCACCTGATAACAGCAAGGACCGCCTCAAGCTTTGGGACCGCGACGTGGTTGAGTTTTTCTTGGGCGACAATTGGACGAATATCAATGTTTATCGCGAGTTCGAGATCGCACCAACGGGAGATTGGGTCGATCTGGCGATCGACCGTAACCGCGACATTTATGACGCCGACTGGAATTCCGGCTGGCAGCGGCAAGGCCGAATCGACGAAAAGAATCATACCTGGTATGCCGGCGCTCGTGTGCCGCTGCATTCGGTGAGCGAGAAAAAGGTGGCAGCAGGGACCAAGTGGCGCGTTAACCTTTACCGCATCGATGGGCTCGGCGCGGATCCGCAACGCCGCTTCCTGTGCTGGCAGCCCACGTGTGTCGCGAACCGCGATCCCAACCACGTTCCGGAACATTTCGGCACCTTGGTTTTCATGCGGTGACTGGAATTCTCGAGGGAGAAAACACATGCCTTTTGCGCTCGAATCAAATCGCCGCGGGTTCATGAAAATGCTGGCGGCCTCGCCGCTGCTGGCCCAGATTGCTGCTCATCGGTTTTATGAAAAATCCGCCGCAGCAATCGGACTTGACCCGCGGGGGAACGTCTACAGCCGCCTGGGCGTCAAGACGGTGATCAATTGCCGTGGAACATGGACCTATCTGAGCGGTTCGCTGCAGTTTCCGGAAGTCCTCGACGCCGAAGCCCAAGCCGGCCGGTACTTTGTCAACATCGTTGAACTACAGCGTGCGGTGGGGCGGAGGCTCGCGGAGTTGACGGGTGCGGAATCAGGGATTATCACCTCTGGCGCAGCCGGTGCGATGGCTGCTGCCACCGCTGCCTGCATCGCCGGCAATGACCCCAAACTCATTTGGCAACTTCCTGACACCACCGGCCTCAAGCACGAAGTCATCATGGTCGGCGGCCGCAGCGCATTCGACAGCGCCATCCGTCTCGCTGGTGCGAAGCTCGTCCTCGTCGAAAAGCCTGACGACATCGCGAACGCCATCAACTCCAACACCGCCATGATTTACACCACAGACCTGAAGGAAAAGCTCGAACGCGAAGCAGTCATCGCAAGGCAGCACAACGTGCCGCTGTTACTGGACGACGCCGCTGGAATCCCCCCGATCGACAACATCAAGCTATACGCCAAGATGAAGCTCGACCTGTACACCTTTTCCGGCGGCAAGGGCCTGCGCGGTCCCCAGTGCAGCGGCGTGCTCCTCGGCCGCCGGGATTTAATTGAAGGGGCCCTGCGTAATTCCTGCCCCTTCGAGGGCGCCGTGTGCCGTCCCATGAAAGTCGGTAAAGAGGAGGTTATTGGGTGTCTTACCGCCATTGAAACCTGGCTGAAAACGGACCCCAAGAAACTTGACAGCGAGTGGAACGCCCGCGTCGAGCGCATCGCAAAACTGGTCGAGACCGTTCCCGGCGTGAGCACTGAAATCTACATTCCCGACGATGGGAATCGCTATCCCACCTTGCGGGTGTCCTGGGACCAAAAAGCCTGGGGTTTCACCATCACGGATTGCGTAGAAAAGCTCCGCGAGGGCGATCCGGTGATTGAAGTACTTGGGGTAGACAATCCGAGCATGGTAAGTGCCGTGCGCGAGGGCGTGGAAAAACCAAACCCAAAGGAGCTTAAGGAACAGAATCACATTGAGTTGGTTTCGATGACCATTCAACCAGGCGAAGAATTGATCGTGGGACAGCGACTGCGAACCATCCTAAGCTCGGCACTCAAAGGAAAGCCGGCATGAAATTCCGGTTTTTCCTGGCCGCCTCGGTGCTCTCCTTTTCCTCCGGCGCACAAGGTCAGATTCGAGCGGTCAGGCCGCCTCACACGGCCGCGGCAAACGAGGAGCTAGGGTCGTCAGGAATCGACGCGGGGGATTACGTGTATGTCTCCGGCCAAGGACCTTTACTCGTGGACGGTGGCACTCCGGCAAATTTTGCGGACCAAGTCCGCCAGTCTCTCGATAACATAAAAAGCGTGGTCCAGGCAGCAGGCCTCACCATGGCTCACGTCGTTTACGTTCAGGTCTATCTTCGGAACATAAATCGGTACGTGGAGTTGAACAACGTCTTCGCTGACTATTTTCCCAGCGATCCTCCCGCACGCGCAGTCCTGGGTGTTGCCCGCCTGCCCCAAGAGGAAGAAATACAAATCAACGCTGTCGCCGTTCGCGATCTCAAGGGAAAGCAGCCGGTGTCAGAGCCCAACTCCCCTCTGGCAAAGGGCTACTCTCCAGGAATGCTGACTTACGATCGCTTGTTTGTTTCCACCATGCCGGGCAACGATGCCTCTACGGGGACCGTTCCTCAAGACCCTGCCACCCAGGTGAATCTTGCGCTCGACCACATGAGTTCCGTGCTTCAGGCTGCGGGTCTCACGATGGCCCACATGGTTTTCGTGAATCCTTATCTCACTTCCGAAGTACCCATGCGCATCATGAATCAGCAATATGCCCGGCGCTTTGAATTTGGGAATACCCCCGCACGGGCTACGATTGAGGTTTCCAGTTTGCCGCAAAGCGCGCACATCGCTTACACCGGCGTGGCCGTTCGCGATCTAAAGAGCCGGCGCTCCATCCGGCCGAAGAACATGCCGCCGAGCCCGACCGCCAGCCCCTGTGTCTTTGCTGGCGACACGCTGTATTGTTCAGCCAAGAGCGGATTTATTCCCGGGCCCAATGGCGGCGTTTATGCGGCGACGACGACCGACCAGACCCGTCAGACGATGCGCAACCTCCTTGACAACCTGGAAGAGGCCGATCTGAGCTTCGATCAGGTTGTCGCGACAACCATTTACTTGGACGATTTGTCAGATAGTCCGCTCTTCGCAAAGGTCTACAAGAAGTATTTCAGCAGGATCCTGCCGGCCGAGGCGACCCTTCAGCAAATCCCCTCCGTTGAACGAAAACCGGACGCAGAAGGGCACTATCCCGACTTGGAACAGATGTCTCTCATCGCCGTGCGTCTACGAGGGACCGCGAACCCACATCCTGTGCCGTAACGGGTCACAACGAGCGAAAAGTTTGAACTCCAGCGAGCCTTGCGAAGAATTCGCGGCAAGACGAGCGTGGTTGCTCGTGGCTCAAGAGCAATGGCGGCGGGTAACCTCATTTCCACAGTAAGTCATAAGTCTTGCTCGGCTATTTTGCGCTTCGTTGCTTTCGAATCTCTTCCAAACGCCTCTTCAAATACTCCTGATATTCCTCGAGCAACTTTTGATCGCTTGGCGTGGAGTAAATGTCGCTCGACTTGTACTTCCCTTCGTCAAACTTCTTTTTTGTCCACTCATCATGAATGTGGATCTCATCCGCGCGGTCGAGGACCTCTCTCACCAGTTTCGGTGGAATGAAATACACGCCTTCGCGATCGCCAACAACTAGGTCACCCGGCATCACGGTTACGCCACCGATACGCACCGGAAGATTGATGCCTGTCAGCATGACGTTGCCGATGGGAGTCGGGTCGGCGGACCGGAAATAGGCGGGCATGTCGATCTCCGAAATGCCGTTGAGGTCGCGGATGCTTCCATCGACAACCAGACCGCCGCCGTTGGTTGCTCTCATCACATAGTAAAAGAGGTTGTCGCCCACGATAGTTCCATTTACCTTTTTGCCGAAAAGGTCCACCACCAGCACATCGCCGGGTTGCAACATGTCGATCGCCGCCTGATTCGTAAGCCGTGGGATGCCGTGTTCTTTGGCTTTATCTTTGGCAATTTCGTCAACGTCAGGGCGGAGGGGCATGAATTGCACCGTAAAAGCTCGTCCGACCATGGGCTTGCCCGGACGCAGAATCTGGAATCCGTCGGCGTACTGATTGTGGAAGCCCCGCTGCTCGAGCACGGCCCAAATCTCCTCGGAGGAAAGTTCCCGCGCCCGTTCGAGGAGGTCGTTAGGCACCTTGGGTCTGCCGTCGGGAAGACGATCAAATGGCTCCTGCGCCGTGTAATCCACCAGATCCTGTTTAGAGAAGCTCAACAGTTGCGCCTGTGTCGACCCAGATGCAATGAACGTAATGACACTTACCGAAAGAGCTGCCTTGACGCTCAGGCTGCCGAGAAGGCTAACGACAGTGCTTTTCATGGGACCTCCAACGTGGCGAGTATCTTGATTTGCGGGCGACACGTGCACTCATAACCTCCACCCTTCCCTGTCGCGCCAGGAAAACTCTCAGATGAGCCAGGATTTGTCAAACGCGAACCTTGTGTCGACGCGGCAATCTCGGTATTGTCTTGCCTTCGCGCTGGAAATGGACTGCACCCGGCAATCGAAGTCCATTGGGGAGGCGGTGAAAAAGTTTGGGCGGCTCTGACAACCATCGCGAGATGCCAGCAACGGTTTGGGTTCAGGACGCAGGCAAAAACTGCTCCGGGAATGGGGGAAGATTATGCGCAATGACCATCGCCAGCTACTCGATCGCCGTGAAGTTTTGAAATGCTCCGCCGCCGCTCTGGGCGGCTCCCTGCTCATGGGGGAGACGATCGACGCTTATCCCAAAGGCGTCAATACGAACTCACGACCTTCGGATCTGAAGATTACCGACCTTCGTGTGGCCACCATTGTGAAGCCGGGGCCGAGTCCTTGTCCTCTGATTCGAATCGATACCAACCAGGGCGTGAGCGGACTCGGCGAAGTACGCGACGGCGCTAGCCCGACTTACGCTCTTTTTCTGAAAAGCCGCATCCTCGGTGAGAACCCGCTACAAATCGACAAAATCTTCCGCAAGATCAAGCAGTTCGGCGGACACGCGCGCCAGGGCGGCGGAGTCTGTGCTATCGAAATGGCCTTGTGGGACATCGCCGGCAAAGTTTACAACGCTCCGGTCTACGCCATGGTGGGCGGCAAGTTCCGCGACAAGATTCGCATCTACGCGGATACGGAGGAATCCAAGGATCCCAAGATTTACGCGCAGCGGATGAAGGAGCGCAAGGAAAGGATGGGACTAACCTGGTTGAAGATGGACCTGGGCGTCGAGATGGTCGCCGACACACCCGGCACGGTTACCAATCCCTCGGACTTGAACCAATGGCAAATGAACCAGCTTCCTCACCCTTTCTTGGCAATGGAAGTCACCAACAAAGGCATTGCCATGCTCGAGCAATACGTTGCAGCCGTGCGCGATGCCGTAGGCATGGAAGTTCCACTTTCCATGGACCATCTCGGACATCTCGGCGTGAAGTCCATTATTCGCCTCGGCAAGGCTTATGAAAAATATAACTTGTCTTGGATGGAGGATGTGATTCCCTGGACCTATACGGACTTGCTCAAGCAGATTTCGGAGGAAAGCCCCACCCCCATCCTCACCGGCGAAGACATTTACCTGAAGGAACCATTTCATGTTCTGTGCGAAAAGCATGCAGTCAGCAAGATTCACCCCGATCTTGCGACCTCGGGCGGCATCCTCGAAACGCACAAGATCGGAGACATGGCCGAGGAATATGGCGTACCGATGGCCATGCACTTTGCGGGAACACCGGTTTGTTGTATGGCGAACGTGCATTGCGCCGCCGCCACCCAGAATTTTCTGGCTCTGGAGAATCACTCGCTCGACGTGCCTTGGTGGTCGTCGATGATCCAGGAGGGGCTCAACAATCCCATTGTGGAGCACGGCTGGATTGACGTCCCGGATCGTCCTGGTCTTGGCGTGACCCTCAACGAAGATGTAGTGCGACAGCACTTGGCCCCGGGTACGGGCTATTTCGAGCCCACACCGCAATGGGACAATGAACGATCCTGGGACCGCCTATGGAGTTAGGAAGGATTGTTGGTCAGCGGGGGTGTCTCCGTGTTTTTAATACGCCATCTGATTATTCCGACTCCCCCGCCTCCACCTATCTCAGGCAAATTCACAAACCCATGGCAAACGTTGCCAATGGGAAGGAATGCGAGTGAGCACTCTAATGTGAGTATGATAGTCGGAGGACGGCAACGACGGAGCCAGGCAAGCCCGGGAGAATTGGCATTGAGGTCGATTGGATCGGAGGGATGAGTGTCGAAATCCGAGCGAGAAGGGTCGAGTGGATCGGCGGTAGCTGTGGTCTTCCTTTTAACGGGGGTGATGTTTGTGTCGGCCACCTGGGCACAGGTGAAACCTTTGCCAACTCCGCAGGCTCGCAAAAGGATGGTTCAGGCCGTGGACAAAACCTTGCAAGAAGGCCCGCATGCAAAGTTGCCGCCGCATCTTTCCACTTTGCT
>Ga0066695_10000481_pt1 | contig 12710 bp, 8 predicted proteins | sample GraSoiAngelo_144_FD_66452 | JGI IMG/M metagenome (GOLD analysis project Ga0066695, IMG submission 66452) | Grasslands soil microbial communities from the Angelo Coastal Reserve, California, USA - 14_1009_02_40cm | ecosystem: Environmental > Terrestrial > Soil > Grasslands | place: USA...
TTCGACCTGTCTTGACCTCGGCCACGACGAAGTCCACGACTCGTGCGTCGGCAGGCAGTACCAGCACGGGATCGTTTGCTTGCTGTGACCAGGGTCCACCATGCAGCGGTTCACGCTGGGTCGGAAAGCGGACGGCGAGGGCGTCGATCTCTGTTCGGAGGCCTTCCCCTTCGTCTAAGGGACGGTGGAGCAGATATCCACCAAGCGTCAGGTATCCGTTCAGTCGCAGATACAGCAGTACGAGCTCCTCGGCCAGTCGTTCTGAGAAAGCGTCTTCCCCAGCTTGAGTCACCCCTGCCTCTTCCCTGAATCGACATCGCCCGAAACATCGGGCCCGCGACGCCCTGATATCCTCGGTCCGAACGAGTCGCTCTCCCGCCGCTCAAGCTCCACCATGATCTCCTCGAATGGACGCCCTTCTGGAGGAGGCCAGAGGCCGGCGGCCTTCAGCCGGCGCAGCGCCTCACGAGCAAAGTGCGCTTCTCGATTGCGATCAGCCTTCGAGCGACCGCGTCCTGCAGTCGGCGGAGCTTTCAGGCGGTCAACGCGCTCGCAGCTCTCCTCCGGACGATCGCAGACCCCAAACACCTTGAGATCATGCGCGATGATGGAAGCCCACTTGAAGCGGTCATTTTGCCTTCCTGGAAGGCGTGTCGTGTGCAAAGGCACGTCCCTGCCACTGCCCATCCTGAAGACATGGTGGTGAAGCCTCTCGGCGTCGACACCGGCTCGGGTGGCCGTATGGAGCCCATGCTTCTTGGAAAGCGCTGTGCAGGCCTCCATGGCAGCAGCACCAAGCGCTATGATGCCTTTCGGATTGATCGCCTCGATCTCGTTCTCAAGGTGCGATGCCAATGCGTGCTGGAGCGCGACCCGAGAAGTCGTTCTCTGCGAGTTGTACGACGCGCGCAACGGCCACTTCATCGCTTGAACGAAAAAGTATCCGGCATCGACAAACCGCTCGAGCGCCGCCACCGAGTGACGCTCAAGGCCGTAGGGCCACTCGGGCAGCATGGTCAGGAGACGCTCACGAAGCTCGTCAGAATTGCCCGGCTTCCAAAAGCCACCGCCCCGCGGCGGCGCTTCACCGATGAAGAGAATGCACTCGTCGCGCGGAGCTAGGAAGGGGCGCCCCGGAGAGGGGGCGTCCGGCAACGCGTACGCCTGGTCGCGGCATCTCTGACACCTATCCAGCTCGCTCCAAACGCAGAGCAACTCGTCCTGGTCGGCTGGAACGACGGAGTGTCTTGAGAACCACCCTGGCCATAAGGAGAGCGGATCGCATCTCCAAATGGTCTGCGGTATCGCCGCGCCTTGATGATCCATACACTGGAGCTTAGCTGGATCGGAGCCGGGACAAAATTCTGGGCGTGAGGGCGACAAGCTGCTCGGCACAGCGCTCGTAAGCTTCCTTCGTGCTCTTTATTAGGGGGTCCTCGATTTCGCCGTCGATACCAGCGTACTCGCAGATCGTAAATACCTTATCGGCGGCCGAAGGCGTCTTACGCACGACCGTTTCCTTGTGGCTCTTCGTCATCGTGAGAATTAGATCGGCCCACTCGGCGACGTCTCGGCTCAGTGCGGTGGCCCGATGACTACTGAGGTCAATTCCTTGTCTCATCATGACTCGAGTCGCCAAGTCGGTCGCCGCATCGCCGGGCCGCACGGCCGTACCCGCCGACTGAACTTTGACCGTCTCGATCGCGGTATCTACCGCCTTTCGCACTGCATCTTGCAGCAGCGCGGCCGACATCGGACTCCTGCACGTGTTTCCGGTACAGACGAAGAGAACCCGCGTCGTCATGGGAGTCATGCTCCATAAGTCCGTTGTTGGCGGCGCAGGCGGAAGTACCCGTTAGCCGCGAGTGAAGACACCAAGACCCGGAGCACCAAGCGTTCCGACAATCATTCCCCGATCGAGGAGCCTGTTCCCCTCTTCGCAGGAGGTTTCGGGAAGCAATACGCAGCCGTGACACGCTGCAAGATTCGCGTTATCGACACCTTGACCGGTGCTCTCAATACAGACTGGGTCGGATGAGCACCATTGAGCCCGATTTAATGCAGCGATTAGAGTGTGCTCTAATCGCTCGGGCGTGCCCTGCCTCACCAGCCCACCCATTGTCCCATCCGCATCGCCGGATGCCGTATAGAGCAGGATTGCGTGCATTGGACGGGTGGGGTCATCCGTTTCACAATAGATGCGTTCTCTCAGAGATGAACTGCCGTAGCCACAGTCAAAGCTCAGTTGCGTGACGAGCCCGTGCGCGAGGGTGTGCATCAATAGAAATTTCGGTGGCACATTCCTGGGCGCCTGGCCTCGTTCGAGACGCCGTCGGTTGTACGCGGTAAGCAATGCGGCTGCTCGTCGCACGACATGATCCGTTTGATGCCACCTGTCGAGAAGTTCGACCTTCAATTCAAGGAAAATCCCTTCGCCGCGTACGATCGTCGCGGGCAGCCAGTCGATGCGATCATCCAACTTAAGCGACTGTAGTCTGAGGTCGCTTGGGTCATCAGGCGGGAGTAGCCGCGTAAACCCTGCGAGCGCCCTCGTCTCACGTAGTTTTCTGACAAGACCGACCCGCTCGAAGAGTGTAGCGACACGCGGTCCGTATGTGGTCGCCGGTTGAATATCAATCAAGAGATCGGTGCCGACACCACCCCGGCCGGATCGAAGAGCTTCAAACTCCTGTCTTCGGTACTCTTCCTCACTGGCGCCTGTTGCTTCATCCGACTCACTGAGCCCGTCGAACCGTCGTTGAGCCGCCGTGCGGAGCGCCTCCGCGTCAAGACCGTACAGTCCCGCAACAAGTCGACACTTCTCGAGTGGGATCTCGTTTCCGGGGCGCAATCCCTCCGTGAGGATGTTCCAAACCCGGATGTTCTCAAGAGCCCGAACGACATCGCGTCTCGAGTCTTCAGCCCATAGGGGCAGGTAGATCGACGTTCTAACTTCGGGGAAATATACGTTGGTGGCGCCGCGCTGAACGACACGAAGATACTCACCACATCCCGCCGTGTCTGATCCGGACTGGCTTAACCAGGGCCGGCTTCCAGTACAATCGATGCCGACTCGATGCAAGCGACCACCCTCATCGGGGTCGAAGTCGAATGCCCCGGCCAATGTCTCGCCTTTGCCGCACGAACAAAGGATCTTGATGCCCGCCAAGCTCGCCGACGAGCGCCCGGCAAGAAAACGTAGCGAGTGATCGTTTCCTTCTGGCCTGCCGCGATGAACCCATTGCATAAAAGGAAAGTCTTGAATGTGTCCCTTCACACAAACCGCGACGATTCGGACAGGAATAAGGTACGGCTTCCGTCGGGAGTTATAACAGTCGAGTCCCGGCGCACACGGACACGTCTCGCGCCCACTCATAAGCCCCAGTTCCTTCATCACACCTCTGATGGGACAGTAATGCCACTGCGGGAAGCGGACAAACGGAACATGCTGGTTCGGATTTTGAACTCCGAACTCGGGATCGCGGAAGTCGGGTGGTAGACGGAAGTGGGTGACGCGGAGCCTAGCCTGCAGGCGTTCCTCGATCACCTTCCAGTCGGCCGGAGACTCATCCATTGCGAACGGCCAAGCGTCAAGACCTGCCGTCATTAAGGATTCGTCGCCGGGAAAGTCGACCATTGACCCTACGCCAAAGGGCGTGATCAGTTGGCCACGTCGGATCGGCTTGAGTGCGGGCATTCTCGCCTATCCCGGTTGAGGATACATCGCGATTACTCGCGCGTCGCAGGTTGCATCGACATTGCGCATCGACGTCGGCGTTGCGAAGGGGCGATCGTTCCACAACGGATGCTGCTGTCCTCCGGCGGGATACATCAGCGGCATCTCTTCTGACGGCGGCGAGAAATCTCCGTACTTAGGAGGCCGGAAGGCTGCCCACGCGATGAGAATCTCGTTGATCATGGCTTCGGTCTCCGCGGCTTCTCCGGGATCGGCCGCGGAAACACGATCCAGAATCGTCGAACGGATTCTCTCGGCAAGGTTTGGATCTGGAGGCACATCGGGCCGAGATCTCAGATGCGAATCGCCGTGAAACCTTGCAAGAGCCACAATCAAAGCATGTAGTGCCCGCTCACGCACTGGAACCGCAAACGGTGTCACGCTCGTGGGCTCGACGTATCGATAGATGCTCTCGTGATATGCGCGGAAATGCTCAAAATGCGATCGGTCTCTCGGCTTTCCCGGGTTGTAGTTGGTTACCACAAGACCGGGAGTCGACCGTCCGACCCTGCTCGACGCCTGAATGTATTCCGAGGTTGTCTTCGGCTGGCCGACGATGGTCATCAGACTCAAGCGAGGAACATCAAGGCCAACCTGGATCATGTTTGTCGCGAAGCACACATCAACCGCTTCGCACGTCCTCGTGCCGTCGTAGGCGACGAACAGTTCCTGAAGGACCTCGGTGATTCGCCCGCTTTGGATCCGGCTGGTCAGCTCGAGATCTTTGTTTATGAACCGCCGCTTCTGCCGTCCGACCTCGCCGCCCAGCGCACCGGTCAAGCCCAGGCGATCCCACATCGCGTTCAGATACTCGCGGATGTCGGCGCGAATCATAGTCGAAGCATGACCCAGTTCCCGGAGGCTGTTGAAATAGCCCATCATTGTCCAGTAGGGATCAACATGACGGGCATCGTCGATCGGAATCGACTTCACGGCCTGTAACAGCGCAGACATCACGCGCACTTGTGCCGTCACGTGGGAAGGTAGAGCCGTCGCGAGGACACCGACATATAGGCGTCCCGGCTGATCGGCTCTTTCTTCTGCGAAGAATGAGTCTCCCGCCTGCAAACCCTGGGGCGGAAACAGCAGAACTTGGTTGGCAGGCCGGCCATAAAGCGCCCGCACCTGTTCGGCTGCCCGCGCGATCGTGGCGGTCGATGCAACAAGCTTCGGCGATACCGTTTCGCCACGGTGCGTGGTGCACAGCGCCTCGACAACTGTCTCGTAGTGCCCGACCATCGAGCCGAGCGGACCGGAAATCAGGTGAAGTTCGTCCTGGATGACAAGATCCGGCGGGTCAAACCGGCCGCCCGAGTCCAAGCCAAAGAGGCTTCGCGCTTCCGGTCGCCATGGCAGCATCGCAAACTTATCGACCGTCCCGATGACGAGAGCCGGCGGCTCCTCATAGAGGTCGCTGTCGATAACCTTGAGCGGAAGCCCTGTCGCGTCGGAAAATATGCAATCGCTGTCTTCGCAGCGAAGCGTCACGCGCGCCGGCCGTGCAAGCCGCTGGTATCCTTTGCATTGAGTCCGACCGCCCAGTCTTACCGGGCCCATCTGTGCGCCGCACCAGGGACAGCTCAGGATGACGAACCGATTCTGTTCCTGGCCATTGAGCATCCGCTCGAGCGCGCGTACTGCTTCGTTCTGGTTGTTCGGACTCACTTCACCGCCAACCCAGAGGCCGATTGTGATGGGTGCGTCGCCCAGCTGGTGTGGCTCATCCCGACGCAACTTTTCGCATGCACAAATCAGGGAGGCTGCTCTTTGGTATTGCTGGGTCGTTAAAAGCCGCAGCGTATAGCGCATCAGCACGGTCGTGCCGGCGTTTCGCCGATTCTTCAGGCGTCTCACCAGAAGACAGAACGCCGAGAGCCCGAGATAGGCTTCCGTCTTCCCCCCACCGGTTGGGAACCAGATAAGGTCAAGGGCCTTCCTATCGTCGCTTTGCGGCGCGGCGATGGATCTCAGGCACATGAGAATGAATGCGAGCTGAAACGGCCTCCATTTCCTGGTGTCGTCGTCATACGATGGTTGCTGGAACCGACTCTCCAAAGTCAGGTGTCGATTCTCCAGCTTCCACTCTCGCACGCGGGTTGACAGTGCATAGTGGACCTGCTGCATGAGCATGGCGCGGTTCATCAAAGCGAATGCCTTCCGAGTGACCGGATCCGACGTGAGAAGATCAATGCCTTCATTGATTCTTCGCAGACAGTCCCTGCACCGCCGCATGTGCCGTTCCGCCGTCGCCCGTAGCTCGGGTGGGACCACACCCTCGCGTCCGATCAAATCTTCTTGCGCGGCAATCCAGGCGGCATACTCCGCCGCTAATCGGCGGCACAAGTCTAGTGGCGTCGGCGTCTTCTCATCAGCCAAGAGCTTCATTGAGAGGCTCAACCCTGGAATTTCACGCGGCAGAATTGGTTTTGTTTCGAAACTTGGGAGATTCTCAGACCAAATCCTTTCGCAGCGGTCGTCGGCGGCGGTAATCCAATCGGCCGCACAGCCATGGCCGATGGCATAGACGCGGCGGTGCCGATAGAGAAGCCGTTGAGACGCCTCTTCCTCGTCCCCTAGTGTCCCGGGGCGTTCCGGATATTCCAGAAAGCAGCGCGATCCGTCAGGATCGTCTACTGCAAAGCTGCACTGAAAGAAACATTCGTCATCAGCCGGGCGCGCGTTACGGGCGACCTTCCGATTGACGAGCGTCACCGTAACGATGCGTCCTTCGGTCGATCGCAGGGCGCCATACGGTCTCACCAAACAATGGACGTACAAATGTGTTGGAGACCCGCTCTCGAGTACAGGAAGCTGCGCAATCTGGTGGCCTGCTCCAGCCAGTGTTTCCGCATCGAAGATGATTTCTTCGTGTATCGGCATCCTGGCCCACGCATACGCACGGTGGTAGTTGCCCGACGCATCCGTACGTCCCTGGCCGGTGAGTTCAATTCGCTCGTATCTTCCAGCTGTAACGCTAACCCTCAGGCGCTTTGGCATCTGGATAAGGGCGCTGAGACCCATCGCGCTTGGTAGATAGTCGTTCGCCCGATTGACTTCATAGTCCGCATCGGTGGGCTGACCTCCAGAGGCGTTTCTTAAGCCGCCTGCCAATGCTTCGACATCCTCGTCGACAACGCCGTCCACAGCGGGGGACTCGGCCGATGCGTCAGCGAGTTCGTGCTCATCTGCGGCATCCTGCAATCCGACACTGGCCCGGGTAGGGAAGAGGACACCCGCCCCGTATCGCAACCGCGGGGGATCCTGAGGCCGTAGAATTTCTTCGCGGTTCAGCTGGATCGCAGGGAACCCGGGATCCGGGCCTATGATTTCCCGCCTCAGGAAATCGACGATGTATCGCCGTACCGAGTCGGCGCTCAACTAAACGAACCTTTCGTCCCAGCGCAGATGATTGATCTGGCTGACGGGCGTTTCTTCGAAGTCATCCCCGATTTCCTCAACCTCAACGATCCACGCATGACCCTGCCCGAGTGTCACACGCGCTTCACGTTCACCGACGGGCGGAGGGCTCCGCCGGAGTTCATCGAGGAGCATCATCGCTAGGCTCGCGCCTGCTTCCCTGTGCCACACCCTGATTGTTTGAATTGCGTTCCAGACCTCTGTTCGCCGTGCCTCCAACACCTCATCCCTGGCAGCGCGCGCTATCGCTGCGAGAGAAGCCTCTTCGCCGGGCCCAATTCGGCTCTCGTCAAAGAGCCATCCCCGCAGAGCCTGAACAGTTACCGTCAGACCCCAGCGCCGTAAAACCGCATGAATATCTTGCGGGCTGATGAGTCCGACGTTGGCATTCTCAGCGAGCCGCAGCAGTGAGGGTCTCCAGAGGTCAGCAACTTCTCTAACCCGTGAATACTGCCCCGCGCCCACAGCCGCGATCGCGAGTGCCCGGATTATGTTGCTCTCTCCCCCCTCGCGAAACAGAAGAACATCGCCGCGAACAATGTGATCGATCGTTCTCAGTGGTACACGGCTCTGAGATGCCGCCCCTGGATCATGAATTAAACCGGTGATCACCGGAACGTGGTGCCACTGAGTGAGAAGTGCGTAGCCGGCTCCGATAAATCCTACGTATTTCGCCGGACGTCGTTCTTCCCGGGTCGCGGTCACTCGATTCTCGCCTTTACGATGCCTGAGCAAAATGTCTTCGATGCGGAATGCCGATCTGCTCGTCACTTCGTCGTCAACCGTCTTCTCGGTTTCGTCGCCGGTTGCTGCGGCTGCGTCGGCGAACAGCGCCTCGGAGAGTCCGGTCAACTTTGCTTTCTCGGCTGCGCGGAGTGGCTCCGTTCTGAACCGCCGTGAGCGGTTGCGTTTAAAAGCAAGGAACCACGCCTGTTCGAAGTCATACCCAACGAAATAGATGTGCGGAGCAGCATAGGAACCGACGAGCTGCCCCATATTGCGACTATTTGGCCATGACGTCACGACGATGATGTTGAACTCGTCGCTGTCTCTCATTGCACCGATCGCCATCACACGGACCCTGAGATCCTGCTTCCCGAGCCATGCGTCGGTAGTCTCAGCCACCGCCCCACTCCGTGTCAGGACAGCGATGGAGTGGGTCGAGACGTTCAACGACCTAAGCAGCTCGCCGACGGCTGTACCTTTTGCCTTCCCGAGCCCGCTCCCCGGGTTGTAGAGAGTCCTCAGCCCGTTGCAGGCCTCGCGCAGATGAGACGACACGGCGGAAGGCAGCCACACCACCCGTTCCTCGATGTTGCGAGTGCAGAAGTCAAGGCGGCGCCGGGCTTCTTCGATTTCGGGTTCGGAGGGAGAATCACAAAGGTCGCTCGCCCGACAGAGCAGCCCGAAGAGCGGCCCAAGAAGCCGGGCGCCTTCAGCTTCGGCGTGCTCGGGATCCAACCCTGACGCCGCCTCCTGTAGATGCCTCGCGACGACGTCCAGACGGTCATCGAAGCACCTGATAGGATCGAGCTCCAACTTCGCCCATCGGTCGATCCTTCGAAATACGCGACCGAGCCGACCTCGCGAGTGGCAGCGTTCCTCCAGCCTCTCATCCAAGACAAGTTCGGCCTGCGACATCCTCCACACCTGACAGCCCCGGCCGGCCAACACATCTATCGCTTCCGCGCTCCGGTGGCTCGCTACGATCAACAATCGCTGAGTCCCAGCAATCCGGTCGTACGCTTGAAGATTCCTGGCGAGCTTCTCCGCTTCGGTGACGATGACACACTTCGCAAATGGCGGTGCGGCTTCACAAGCATCCGCGAGTTGTTCCGGGCTGTGCGTGACAGCGACCAACGGCTCGCCGGCCCGTTGGTATCCGTCGTCACGAGCGAGGTGTCCATCGTCTGTGATGTGCCCCGACGATAGGTCGTGGCCATGTACAAGGCCGGACCCTTTCGGATGGCTGAGCGCGAGGCAAATACTTGAAGCAATCGCATCGAAGTCGACACGAGCAGAGAGGTACAGGACATGGTTCCTGAACAGGCTCGTATTACCGCCGGTTTCGATGCCGGCAAGAATGTCCAAAGGAGAGAGCTGAAACTCCCGCAGAGGGGTCGCGCCTTTTCCCTTCGGGCGCGAGCGTTCAGTAGGTTCTAATCGGAGGATCTGACGGACAGGGAAGGTCCGACGTGCTTTGTCAGCCGCATCCAGAACGCGGAGCTCGAACGAGTTCGGATCGTTCGGCCAAAGGCCGCCATACTTGTATACGTATCCATCCGGAAGGACGCGGACGCGTTGACCATATTCGAGCCCACGGGTGGCGTACTCATGCAGTAGTTCGGGGAACTCCGATCGAAGTCTGGACAGCGCAAGGAGCGTTGCAGTCAGATAACTGATGTTCTCCGTGTCCGGAAGGAGAACAGAACACACCTGCGGCGTGTCGTTTTCCGCAGCAGCAAGTAGCAGACCAAGAAACCGGGGTACCGCTTCCCACGGCCACGACGGCGGTGAGCCAACAACGATGCTGTTGATAAGGGGATACCGATCCCCGACTTCCTGAGAAAGCTTCCCAGCGTCAGCCACTGTGCCTGAGGGTCGCTGGTGCGACAACAGAGGCTGACAAAGGTTAGCCTACACCCATTGGTATTGGGATCGTAATCCCTGGTGGTGACACGGTGCCGGCGATTCTCGCTCGCGGCATAGGCGCTGTCAATCGCGTACCTGAACTTGATGCTTATCTGTCGATCCGGCCTCTTGCCATCTTCACGAGTCGTCGCGCTCGTGAGCAGAGACCGTAAAGATCGCGCACGGGGGCGAGGAGCACGACACCTCGACGCAGTCCGAAGGCGAAGCAGCGCGGGCATCCGATCCGGACGTCGGGAGGCCAGTCGGTGACCCGTTCATGCAACGCGCATCGTCCGAGGTTGACCAGCGCGGGGACGGATCGGGGAGCTGATATTCCGTGCGAAGCGACAATGGATTTGAAGTGGACACTCCCCACAACGGGGTTCCCGCGGCGTGCAGATGGTCGCCCCCAGATCGAGGAGCGCCAATGTGTACAGCTTTGCTTCCAGGCGAGGAACGCAGCGGTGCGCGACGCTCTTAAACGCGCGCTGCCGTCTCGCTTCGGGATGAACGGGCAAGCCCCAGTAGCGGCCGAGCACCCTGATGACGTTCGTGTCAATCACACACGCGGGGCGGTTGAAGACCATGATCTGGACAGCAGAGGAAACATAGTCCCCGACTCCTGGGAGCCGTTTGAGCAGGGCAACACTTCGGTATGCCGCGGGCGTTAGGTGCGCGACCTGTCTTGCGATCGCGATGATGTTCCGCGCACGCCAGTGCAGGCCAAGCGGAAGGAGCAACCGACTAAGATCGTCATCGGTCGCCGTAGCGAGGTCCCGTGGGGAACGGTAACGGTCAACGAATTTTCGGTAAATGGGCAGCACTTGGGCCGGCCGCGTCCGGCGAAGCATCAACTCGGCGATTAAGACCCGGTACGGATCACACGTTTTTCGCCAAGGGAACCGGCGGATATGTTTCCGTCCCCAGGCTTTGAGCCCCCTCCGCAGAAACGCAACACGACCTCGATGGGGAGTCACGTCAGCTGCGGTGTTTGCGTAGCCGGGCGAGCAGTGCCGTCGCGATTCCGTAGGCAAGGAGCGGCGGCACCGCGTTGCCGATTTGACGAAAGCGGTCTCCGATGTTGCCGCAGAATCGGAAGCCGTCCGGAAAGCTCTGCAGCCGGGCGGCCTCGCGTGGCGAAATTGTTCGCAGCTGGCTCGGATGAATGTGAGTGTAGCAGTCGTGGGAGAGATGAGCCGTCACCGTGCCGGCCGGTTGGTCCCAGCTGAGCTTCCTGTACTTGTCCTTGAAGATGTCGTCGCGGTAGCGTTTAAGCTCATCGTCGAGTTTTTCGTACTTCATTCCCGGGCGGAGGGCGCGGAAGGCCTCGCGGTCCATCTCGCGGTGGAGGCGCGTGACATGATCGTGGAGCAAGCCGTTAAGCCCGGCGCGCATGAGGCGGACATATCGGGGTGGTCGGCCACGACGAGATGGATAGGCCGAGATCTCGAATCTGTGATTGGTGGCGAGGCGAGGAAGGTCCATCAGCGCGTGGCGCACGCTGAGATGCCAGGGCCGCGCGACGTAAGCACCCCGATGATAGCGGGCGAGATCTGCCGCGGGTCGGACCAGATTCTCAACTGGGAGGCGTGAGCCCCGTGGACTGCCAATGAAGAAGAGCCGGGTTCTCCGCTGCGGCACACCGAAATCGACCGCGTCCAGGGCGTACATTGTCGTGCGGTACCCGATCCGCCCAAACGCTTTAGTGACATGTGGGGTCACGTCAGTTCCCCGGTGGGAAAGCATGCCTGGGACGTTTTCCATGACGAAATATCTCGGCCGGAAGTGGGCGACGTAACGCACAAACCTCTTGAACAGGATGTTCCTGGGATCGTTCTCCCAGCGGTGGGTTGGACGCCCCAGGGACTTAAGCTTGCCTCTTCCCGCGCGGGACCAACCCTGACAGGGCGGTCCGCCCAAGATGAGATCCACTTTCGCCGTCCCGTGTGCCTGCTTGAGGAGGGATCCGAGTTGTCTCGGCATGAAACGGCGGACATCCGTAGGAATGCTCATACACCCGTAGCGCTCAAAGTTCAGGCGGTGAGAATTGCAAGACACTCGATTGCTGTCGACGGCCGCCAACGGACGGAATCCGGCCAGCAGAAACCCCAAACCGAGGCCACCGCACCCTGAGAAGAGATCGACAAAGCTGAAAGCATTCAGCCGCAACGGCTCGAGTCGATTTAATTTCTCGACTCTTCTGACGAGTCGGGCAGGAATGGTGCCGGGGTGAGATGAGCGCGCGGGTCCGCGCGTCATCCTGCTCGGCGGCGCGATCGCGACGCACCGGAAGTTCCCATCGGAAAACACTATTCCATTCGTGGGTCGCCCGTCAAGGCAAACGGCGCTGTCCTTGTTTCAGCGTGCGGCGACCAAGTCGGTGATTCCCCAAACGCGCGTCGGCAGCCCGGCGGCCATCGCAGGCGTGACCGGAGCGACCCGTGAATCCGGCACAGATTGTAGACGGCGAAGTGGATCACGACCGCCGCCTTGAGGTTGCGCAGGCGACGCGAAAAGCAATTCGTCAATCTCGTAATCTCCTGATCGACATGCCCGTGTGGAGGTTGCTCCGCTCGACGTAGGATGTGTACTCATGGCACGCCCAAGCGGGTTGCCCTGGATGGCCTCTTTCGAGACGTTTCGAGTTGGGGGGGGGAGTAGCGACCGGACAAACGGTCATCCTTGTAGTTGGCTTTGACGACCTGGTAGTCGATCTCGGAGCCTAAGGCGCGCTCCACGGCATCGGGGTACGGCGGAAAGGCGTCGTGAACGTGACCCCCCATGGACTCCGCCCCGGTGTTGTTATTTCAGGAGGACGAGGAACCGGTTATTGACCACAAATAGCGGGGCCTCATACCGGATGCCCGTGATCCTGCCGCTGCGGGCCAAAGATGAAGAGCCGCCCCTTCATAGAACTCCCGTTTCC
>Ga0066695_10000484_pt1 | contig 12692 bp, 11 predicted proteins | sample GraSoiAngelo_144_FD_66452 | JGI IMG/M metagenome (GOLD analysis project Ga0066695, IMG submission 66452) | Grasslands soil microbial communities from the Angelo Coastal Reserve, California, USA - 14_1009_02_40cm | ecosystem: Environmental > Terrestrial > Soil > Grasslands | place: USA...
GCGGCAGCCGCGTTGGGGTGCAGGCGCGGGATGCATCGGCGGCCGAATGCAGCCGCAATTAGGCGACGGGCCACTAGCACAAGCGGGTCGCCGTGGCGCCGTTGCCCGCGTCGGCGAGGCTCGCCGACGATTCCCGGCCTGGAGTCGCGTCAGCGGAGGCGGGAACACCGGCCCCCGGTTGCTCGTCTGAGTCTCAAGGTCATGGCGCTGATTGAAACGGTCGATCTCTGGAAGACGTACGTGATGGGCACCGAGGAGATTCACGCGCTGCGTGGCGTCTCGGTCCGGATCGAGCGCGGCGAGTACGTGGCGATCATGGGGCCTTCGGGCTCGGGCAAGTCGACGCTGATGAATCTCATCGGCTGCCTCGACACGCCGACCAAAGGGTCGTACCTGCTGAACGAAAAGCAGGTCAGCCAGATGAACGACAACGAGCTCGCGCGCATCCGAAACGAAGAGATCGGGTTCGTATTCCAGACCTTCAATCTGCTGCCGCGCGCGACAGCGCTCCACAACGTCGAGCTGCCGCTCGTCTATGCCGGCGTGCCGGCAAAAGAGCGTCTGGAGCGCGCGCAGGCGGCCCTCGACAAGGTCGAGCTCGCCTCGCGCATGACGCATCGGCCCAACGAGCTCTCGGGCGGCCAGCGCCAGCGCGTCGCCATCGCACGCGCGCTCGTCAACAACCCGTCGATCCTGCTGGCGGACGAGCCCACGGGCAACCTCGATTCGAAGACCGGCGCCGAAATCATGGGCCTCTTCGAGCGGCTCCACAAATCCGGCAACACGATCGTGCTCGTGACGCACGAAGCAGACGTGGCCGCGTTTGCTTACCGCTCGATTCACCTCAGAGATGGACAGGTCGAAAACGACGTGCGGCGTGCCGCATAGCAACTTTCAACTCTCAACTGTCACCTTTCAACTCTCAGGTCTCACCTTTCATGTTGCGCGTTGAGCCTTGACAGTTGACTAGATTGCCGCCCAATGGCCGGCGGCGATCTCTCTGAGCACGACGTGGCGATCGACTGACGCAGGGTCCAGTACGATTCGCTGCCTCGGCGCGTCGGGATCCGGGACTGGAATAGCCGACAGCAGCGCCCTCGTGTACGGGTGCTGGGGCGAAACGAAGAGCGACGAGGTCCGTCCGATCTCGACGATCTTGCCCAGAAACATCACCGCGACACGGCTGCAGATGTGCTCCACCAGCCGCAGATCGTGGGCGATGAAGAGATAGGTGAGCTTCAACTGCTCCTGCAGGTCCATCAGCAGATTGACCACCTGCGCCTGCACGGAGACGTCGAGCGCCGAAACCGGTTCGTCGAGAATCACGAATGACGGGTTCAGCGCCAGCGCGCGTGCCATCCCGATGCGCTGACGCTGGCCGCCGCTGAACTGATGCGGGTAACGATCGAGATGCACCGGATTGAGCCCGACGAGCCGGAACAGCTCGGCGACGCGCTCCTGGCGCCCGGCGCGCGAGCCCAGCCTGTGGATGATGAGCGGCTCTTCGACGATCTGACGTGCGCGCATCCGCGGGTTCAGCGACGAGTACGGATCCTGAAACACGATCTGCATGTCGCGCCGCGCCTCGCGCAGACGCCGGCTGGAAAAGTCGAGCACGTTCTCGCCGCGGAATCGCACCGCGCCGGACGAGGGCTCGATCAGCCTCAGCATGCATCGCCCGGTCGTCGTCTTGCCGCTGCCCGACTCGCCGACGAGCCCGAACGTCTCGCCCTGCTCGATGCTGAAGCTGACGTCATCGACGGCGGAGACACGCGTGCGGGCGCGGAACAGCCCTGCATCGCGCGTGAAATGCTTGACCAGGCGCGAGACTTCAACGAGTGGCATCAGTACCCATTGCGGATTGCGGATTGCGGATTGCGGATTGCGGACTGCGGACTGCGGATTGCCGATCGTGCAAATAACACTTCGCCGCCCGCTCGGGACCGACGACGTAGTCCGGCGGCGGCGCCGCCGTGCACGGCTCGAAGCGATCCGGACACCGGGGATTGAACGCGCAGCCTGGCGGCAGCGCGCCGAGGAGCGGAACCGATCCGTCGATCGCGAGAAGCCGCCGGCCCGGCCGTCCGCCCGGCATCGACGCCAGGAGCCCGCGCGTGTAAGGGTGTGCCGGCTCACGGAAGATCGCCCGGACGGGACCGGTTTCCACGATGCGCCCCGCGTACATCACCGCGACGCGATCGGCGGTCTCGGCGATGACGCCGAGGTCGTGCGTGATGAGCAACAGCGAGAGGTGCAGCGCCGACTTCATCTCGCGCAGCAGATCGAGAATCTCGGCCTGGATCGTGACGTCGAGCGCCGTCGTCGGCTCGTCCGCGATGACCAGCGACGGCTGGCACGCCAGGGACATGGCAATCAGCACGCGCTGACGCATGCCACCCGACAGCTGATGCGGGTAGTCGTTGACGCGCGACGCGGCGTCGGGAATCCGCACCGCCCGCAGCAGGTCGACCGCCGCCGTCCGCGCCTCGCGGCGGCTCGCGCGGCCGTGGACCCGCAGCGTTTCCGCAATCTGATCCCCGACGCGGAAGACCGGGTTCAGCGCGGTCATCGGCTCCTGAAAAATCAGCGTGATGTCCGCGCCACGCACGGTGCGCATCGTCCGCTCGTCGAGCGTCAGCAGGTCGCGGCCTTTGAAAGACAGGCTGCCGCCGGCGATGCGGCCCGGCGGCTGCACGAGCCGCATGATGGACAGAGCGGTCACCGATTTGCCGCTGCCCGACTCGCCGACGAGCCCGACCGTCTCGCCCGCGCGAATCTCGAAGCTCACATCGTCGACGGCCCGGACGGATCCGTCCGGCGTGTCGAAGACGGTCGTCAGATGCGACACGGACAGCAGGGGGTCGGGACTCACAACGTCGCGGTGTCCTTGAACTCGCCGAAGACCTCGCGCATCGCGTCGGCGATTTCACCGACGGTCGCGTGGGCTTCGACGGCGGCGAGGATGGGCGGCACGAGGTTGCCGCCGTCGCGCGCCGCCTGCGTCACGGCGGCACGCGCCGTGCGCCAGAGGACGGCGCTGCGGCTGGCGCGCACGGCTCGAACGCGCTCGATCTGCTCCCGCTCGACGTCGGGATCTATCGTCATCGTGTCGATCGCGCCGAGGTCGGTCTCGCCCGCGAATCTGTTGACGCCCACGACGATCGCCGCTCCGGCGTCGACCGCGAGCTGCGTCTGGTACGCGGACTCCTGGATCTCCCGCTGAATGAGACCGGCTTCGATCGCCGCCAGCGTCCCACCGGCCCGCTCGATCCGCGCGAGAATGTCCTCGACGCCTCGCTCCATTTCGTTCGTCAGCGTTTCAATCGCGTATGACCCCGCCACGGGATCGACGGTGTTCGCGACGCCGCTCTCCGCCGCGATGATCTGCTGCGTGCGCAGCGCGATCCGCGCGGACTCCTCGGTCGGCAGGGCGAGCGCTTCGTCGCGTCCGTTGCAATGCAGCGACTGCGTGCCGCCCAGCACCGCCGCCAGCGCCTGTAGCGCGACGCGGACGATATTGTTGTCGGGCTGCCGGGCGGTGAGCGTGCTGCCGGCCGTCTGCGTGTGAAACCGGAGCTGCTGCGCGCGGGGGCTCGTCGCGTGAAAGCGGTCGCGCATGATCCGCGCCCAGAGCCGGCGGGCCGCGCGGAACTTGGCGATTTCCTGGAGAAAATCGTTGTGGGCGCTGAAGAAGAACGACAGCCTCTGGCCGAACCGGTTCACGTCGAGGCCGGCGTCGACGGCCGATTGCACGTACGCCAGGGCGTGCGCGAACGTGAACGCGACCTCCTGCACGGCCGTCGATCCCGCCTCGCGGATGTGATAGCCGCTGATGGAGATCGTGTTCCAGTTCGGCAGCTCACGCTCGCAGAAGGCGAAGATGTCGGTGACGATCCGCATCGACTGGCGCGGCGGGTAGATATAGGTGCCGCGGGCGACGTATTCCTTCAGGATGTCGTTCTGCACCGTGCCCGACAACGCTCGCGGCGAGACCCCCTGCCGCCTGCCGGCCGCGACGTAGAGCGCGAGCAGGATGATTGCGGTCGCGTTGATCGTCATCGATGTGGACACGCGATCCAATGGGATGCCCTGGAACAGCGCCGACATGTCGGCCAGCGAATCGATCGCGACGCCGACGCGGCCCACCTCGCCGGCGGCGAGCGGATGATCCGAGTCGTAGCCCATTTGCGTCGGGAGATCGAACGCAACGCTCAACCCGTTGACGCCCTGCTCGATGAGATATCGGTAGCGTGCGTTCGACTCGTCCGCCGTGGCGAAGCCCGCGTACTGCCGCATCGTCCACAAACGGCCGCGGTACATCGTCGCCTGGATGCCGCGCGTGAACGGGAATTCGCCGGGAAATCCGAGCTCGGTGTCAGGGCTCCACCCGGAGAGGTCGTCGGGCGTACACACATGCCGGGCACTGGTCACGGGGCCGATTGTAACCCGACTCAGGCCGATAAGGTGACCGTAAGTGCTTGACACGACTGCGTCTCGGGCTTAAACTCAGCTTACATACAAGGTCTTTTTCACACCAGAACGTCAGGCACCCGGTCCCTGTCAACGCCTTGGTGTAGGCAGGCCTCGATCGGGAAGCGCCCCCGGTACCCGGCCCGGCGGCGTAGGGAGGGAGCAGATGGACGACGTCGTGACCCGGTTCGCACGAGAGCTGGCCGACGCGATTGCCGCCGCGGTCGCGGAGAACCCACAAGTGGAAGCGTGCCGCGAAAAGGCGCGCGCGGCGGGATTCGAGATGAAAGTGACGCTCGAGGCTGTCGTGGGTTTCGTGAGCCGGTCGCAGTCGGCCGCCCTGACGAAAGTCACCGCTCCAGCGCGTGTGGTGCAACCGAAACGCAGCCTCGAGGTGACGGCCAACGACCGGCGCTTCCTTCGATCGCTGAGGATCGCCGCGGACGAAACAACTGAACCCGTCGAGTAGTTGTTTTCGGTATTGACCGGAACTGGAAGGAACCGGGAGGCCCGGCGCTTCGGCGTCGGGCCTTTTTTTATTTCCGTGCGGCCTGATTGGCGACTCGAGCCGCGGCAGCCGCGGCGGCGACCGGATCGCCCAGGTAGTAATGGCCGAGCGGCTTGAGGTCGTCGTCCACTTCGTAGACGAGCGGGATGCCGGTCGGGATGTTCAGCTCGACGATTTCCGATTCCGACACCTCGTCCAGATACATGACGAGCGCGCGGAGGCTGTTGCCGTGCGCGGCGATCATCACGCGCCGCCCCGATTTGATCGTCTGGGCGATCGTGCCGTGCCAGTACGGCATGAAACGGGCGACGGTGTCCTTCAGCGATTCGCTCAGCGGCAGCTCGCTCGCGCTCAGTCCCTTGTAGCGCGGATCGCGTGACGGGTGCCGCGGGTCGTCAGGCGCCAGGGGCGGCGGCGGGATGTCGTAGCTGCGCCGCCAGATTTTGGTCTGCGCTTCGCCGTGCTTCGCGGCGGTTTCTGCTTTGTTCAAGCCCTGCAGCCCCCCATAGTGGCGCTCGTTCAGCCGCCAGCTCTTCGTCACCGGAATCCAGAGCAGATCCAGGGTGTCGAGCACGATGCCGAGCGTCCGGATCGCGCGTTTGAGCACCGACGTGAAGGCGATGTCGAAGACGTACCCGCCCTCTTTCAGGAGACGACCCGCTTCAGCCGCTTCTGCCCGGCCACGATCGGACAGGTCGACGTCGGTCCAGCCGGTGAAGCGGTTCTCCTTGTTCCAGGTACTTTCGCCGTGGCGAAGCAGAACCACCTTATGCACGTACTGCCCTCCGTCCCGCGAAGCGCGCCGTCGTGCCCAGTTCTTCTTCGATCCGCAGCAGCTGGTTGTATTTGCAGATGCGGTCCGTCCGGCTCGCCGACCCTGTCTTGATTTGTCCGGCTGAGGTGCCCACCGCGAGATCGGCAATCGTCGAATCCTCGGTCTCCCCGGATCGATGCGAAATGATCGTCCCGTAACCGGCGCCGGCGGCCATCCGCACGGCATCGAGCGTCTCGGTGACGGTGCCGATCTGATTCAGCTTGACGAGCAGCGCGTTGCCGATGCGATCCGCGATTCCCTTTTTCAGAATCTCCGGGTTTGTCACGAACACGTCGTCGCCCACGAGCTGGACGCGGCCGCCGAGCGTGCTCGTGAGAAGTTTCCAGCCGTCCCAGTCGCTTTCCGCGAGGCCGTCTTCGATCGAGACGATCGGGTACTGACGGATCCAGTCCTCGTAGAGACGGATCATTTCCTCCGACGTCCGGTCCGGCTCGCCCGACTTCTTGAACGTGTACCTGCCGCCGCCCGCCCACAACTCACTCGACGCGACGTCGAGCGCGATCCAGACGTCGTGACCGGCCTTCAGCCCCGTTTTACCTATCGCTTCGAGCACGACCTCGACCGCTTCACGGTTCGATTTGAGATTCGGAGCGAACCCCCCTTCGTCGCCGACGCCGGTCGACTGTCCGCGTGCCTTCAGAATCCCGCGCAAGGCATGGAAGACTGCGGCACCCATCCGCAGCGCTTCGCCGAAGGACGGGGCGGTCAGCGGCATCACCATGATTTCCTGAAAGTCGACGCTCGAGTCCGCGTGGACCCCGCCGTTGAGGATGTTCATCATGGGCACGGGCAGGGTGTATTCCTCGTTGCCATACAACACGCCGACATGGCGATAGAGCGTGCGCCCCTTCGAGGCCGCCTCCGCGCGCGCGGCCGCCATCGACACGCCGAGGAGCGCGTTGGCACCCAGCCGGCTCTTGGTCGGCGTCCCGTCGAGCGCGATGATCGCGCCATCGAGACCGCGTTGGTCGAAGTCCCGGCCGCACACGGCGTTCGCAATCTCGCCGTTGGCGTTCGCGACGGCTTTCCTCACGCCCTTGCCGCCGTATCGTGACGCGTCCCCGTCGCGCAGCTCGAGCGCCTCGCGCTCGCCGGTCGACGCGCCCGAGGGCACGGCCGCACGCCCTGTCGCGCCGCCCTCCAGCGTCACGTCGACCTCCACGGTCGGATTGCCCCGCGAATCCAGGATCTCGCGCGCGTGCAGCGTCGTGATCTTCAAGCAGCCTCCGCAAACCCGTCGATGCGACCGCGACAACCTCGAACCACGAAAAGGATGAACGAGACTCCCGGAGCGCGTCGCATGTTACCCGCCCCCCCTGCGATCAGCTTCCGCCTCGAAGAGGAGCGCCTCGTCGCTGAGCGGTCCAATGAGCGGCTCATCGTCGATCGTGACGACGACGATACCCGATTCGGTGACGGTGTGCCGGCGGGTATCTTCCTCCGGATTGAAGCCAATCAGGGCGCCGCGCGGGATCAGCACGTCCCGGTCGATGATGGCCCGGCGGATGCGCGCGTGGCGGCCGACGCGCACGCCCGGCATCAGAATGCATTCCTCGATGTGACAGAAGCTGTGCACGCGCACGTTCGGGCACAGCACGCTGCCCGAGATGGCGCTGCCCGAAACAATGCAGCCCGGCGAGATGACCGAATCGAGCGCCTGGCCGCAGCGGCTGCCGGTCTCGGCGAAGACGAACTTCGCCGGCGGCGCCTGCGGCTGGTAGGTGCGCAACGGCCACTCCGGGTCGTACAGGTTGAACTCGGGGTTCACCTGGCAGAGATCCATGTTGGCCTCGAAATAGGCGTCGAGCGTGCCGATGTCGCGCCAGTACTTGGAGGCTTTCTTGTTCTCGTCGTAGAAGCGGTACGAGTACACCGGTACCTGATGAATCAGCGCCGGGATGATGTCCTTGCCGAAATCATGATTGGTCGCCTGATTCGCGTCGGCTTCGAGGGCGCGGACGAGCACGTCGGTGTCGAAGATGTAGACGCCCATCGACGCGAGCACGAAGTCCGGCGAGTCGGGGATGGCCGTCGGCTGCTGCGGCTTTTCCTGAAATCCGGTGACGCGCTCCGTTTCATCGATCGCGATGATGCCGAAGCGGCTGGCGTCGGCGATCGGCTCCTCGATCGTCGCCAGCGTGACGGCGGCCCGGCGCTCCTGGTGCAGCCGCAGCATGCGCGCATAGTCCATCTTGTAGACGTGATCTCCCGAGAGTACCACCAGGTATCGCGGGTTCTCGCGCATGATCGAGTACAGGTTCTGGTAGACCGCGTCGGCCGTGCCTTGATACCAGTGCTCGCCGACGCGCTTCTGCGGCGGCAGGATCTCCACGAACTCGCCGAGCTCCTCCGATACGATACCCCAGCCCATGCGGATGTGCCGGTTGAGCGAGAGCGACTTGTACTGCGTGGCGATGAAGATGCGCCGCAGTCCCGAATTGATGCAGTTGCTCAGCACGAAGTCGATGATGCGGTACGGACCGCCGAAGTACACCGCGGGCTTCGCCCGCTCTTTGGTCAGAGGGTAGAGGCGCTCGCCCGCGCCGCCGGCGAGGACGATGACGAGGCTGTCGTCGAGCAGCGTCGACATGCGAGGTCAGCTCATGCGCAGTACGACGCGTGCCGGCGCTCCGTCGGAACCGACGACCCGAAGGGGCAGGCAATACATGTCGTACACGCCAGGATCGACGTCGCGCAGATCGAGCCCTTCGATCACGATCGTGCCGGCGCCGAGCAGCACGTGATGAGCTGGCGCGCCCGCCTTCTTGAACTGCTCGACCGACAAGTAGTCGACGCCGACGACTTTCACGCCGTGAGCCACGAGGTGATTCGCGCCCGATTCCGTGACGCCGACGTAATCCCGCTGGAAATCGGGGACGCTCCACAGAAATGAGTTCCGCGTCTTGATCAGCAGCCGCACATCTGCCGAGAGATCGACCGCGCTCAGGTCTTCGGCGGAGACGCCCGTGCGCGACGCAACCTCGATGACGCGTGTGCGCCCGATCAGCATATCGAGCGGCAGCGCCTCGGTCCCGGGCCCATCGTCGAAAAAATGGCGCGGGGCGTCGACGTGAGTGCCCATATGCGCGCTCATGTGCAGTGTGGACACGTTCGAGCTGTCTCCGCGCGCGATCCGCTTGACCGGTTCGAGGCTGAACGGCGTATTGCCCGGATACGTCGGGAGCCTTGCATCCAGCGGCACCGAGACGTCGATCAGCTTCATCGGCGGGCAAAAAGCCGGATGATAGCACAGCGAAGAAACGTGCAGAGCCCCTGAAGTGCTGCCCGCAGAAGGGTTTGACTTGGCCCCGAAGTGACGCCTATGATTGGCACTGTTCGCTTGACACCTATCCTGTGAGACTAGGCTTTATGAAGCAGCGGCGAGGCGTGTTCGCGCTCGTGGTCCTTGTGGTGCTTGCGTCCTCCATCGCGCTCTTGGCCCAGAAGAAAGACGACAAGAAGCAGGATGAGGCGCAGAAGAAGGAAATCCAGAATATCGTCAAGATCGTCGACGATCTGACGGCCGGACAGCCCGCGCCCAACGACCTCTCGCTCGCGTGGCTTCGCGAGGATGTCTTGAAGGCCCAGGGCAACAAGGAATACGTCCCGTTCACGATCTCAATCGACCCCTCCAAGCTTGCTGGGGGCAACGTCGCGTTCTACTGGCGTGTCGTGTCGAAGGCGGCCGCCGCGCCGGCCGTCGAGCCCGCAGCCGGGCAGAAGAAGGACGACAAGAAGGACAAGGACAAGGACAAGGACAAGGACAAGGACAAGGATAAAGCCAAGAAACCGGATTACGCCTACGAGGACATCAGCTTCGTGCCGCTTGCCGCCGGACAGAATCCGATGCGTATCTCGCGGTCGTTCACGGTGCCCGCCGGCACCTACGATGTGTATCTCGTCGCGAAGGAACCGACGCCCGACAAGCCGCCGAAGAATGCGCCCGCGCCGAAGACCTCGGCCATCAGGCAGACCGTCACGGTGCCGGACTTCTGGAACAACGAGTTCGCGACCAGCTCCGTGATCATCGCGCAGCGAATCGATCCACTTGCGGCTCCGCTCACGCCGCAGCAGCAGGCCGATCGTCCGTACGCGCTCGGCCAGATGGAAATCCTTCCGACGTTCGACACCAGGTTCACGAAGAAGGCCGAGCTGTCGACGTTCATGCTGATCTACAACCCGAAGGTCGACAAGGACAACAAGCCGGACGTCAGCATCGAGTACAACTTTTACCAGAAGCAGAGCGGGGCGCCGGAGAAGTTCTTCAACAAGACCAATCCGCAGAACCTGAACGCGCAGACGCTGCCGCCGCAGTTCGACCTCGCGGCCGGTCACCAGCTCCAAAGCGGCCAGGCCGTGCCGCTCGCGTCGTTCCCCGAGGGCGACTACCGGCTCGAGATCAAGGTGACCGACAAGATCGCGAACAAGACGTTGACGCGGGAGATCAGCTTCACTGTCAGCCCGGCGTAGGACGTTCATCGCCCTGTCCGCGGCTCACGCCGCGGGTGAGAGGCCCTTCGGAGCAGACATGAGAAGTGGTTCCAGGATGACGGCGTCGGCGGTCGTCGGCAGTCTGGTCCTTTTCTGTTTCCCGTCCCTTGCACGCGCGCAGAGCCCATCGCAGGTGCGGCCGGTCGCGCATGTCGCGTCAATCGCGGCGGGTTCGATTCAGGGCATCGTTCAGGACGAACAGGGAGCGCCGGTCGTCGGCGCCATGGTCTCGGCGCTTGGCGCGTCGACGGCCATTGCGGTCAGTGATCGAAGCGGCCGCTTCGAGCTGCGAACGCTCTCCCCTGGACCGTACCTCGTGCGGGCGCATCTGGTCGGATTCGTCGCCTCGCGCGGCCAGGTTGTCGACGTCCGACCGAGCGGTCGCGCGTCTTCATCGATCGCGCTTCGTCGCGCCAACACAGGGACCACCGCCTCGTCGTCTCCGATCCTGGAAGCCGGGACAGGCGCCGCGCCGGAGACGCCTGCGCCTGCCACAGAAACGGTCGGCGCCGGCGGCACGCCGGACGCGGCGGTGAACGACGATCACGGAGAGATCGCCTGGAGACTGCGTCATGCACGCCGCGCGGTTCTGAAGGACGCGACGCTCCCTGAGGACATCCTCGCGGGTGACGCGCCGGTCGACACCAACCGGTTCGACGCCCCGTCCTTCTTCGGGCGGAGCGGCGGGTCGGCCGCGCGCGTCGCCGCGAATTTTTTCGCCGGGACGCCATTCTCGGGTCAAGTCAACCTGCTGACGACCGGCTCCTTCGACACGCCGCAGCAGCTGTTCACGACGGACAATTTCTCCCACAACACGGCCTACCTCGCGTTGGGCGCGCCGGTCGGCGAGCATGCCGACTGGACCGCGCGCGCGGCGCTGACGCAGGGCGACATCGCGTCCTGGATCGTCGCCGGCGAGTACACGACCCGCGCGCCGGCGCGGCACCGCTACGATATCGGCCTGTCCTACAGCAAGCAGCGGTACGAAGGTGGCAACTTCGCCGCGCTCAGATACGCGACCGATGGGAGCCGAAACGCGGGCGCGCTCTACGGGTTCGATACGTTCTCGATCTCGCCTCTCCTGACGTTGACCTACGGTGGCCGCTACGCGCGGTACGATTATCTGGAGCGCGGCAGCCTCATCAGCCCGCGCGTGGCGCTGACAATTGCGCCCGCCGAGCACTTCCGCGTCAGCACGATGGTGTCGAGCCGCGCGGTTGCGCCCGGCGCGGAAGAGTTCATGCCCCGCATGGACACCGGCATCTGGCTGCCGCCACAGCGGACCTTCTCCTCGATCCTGACCGGGCGTCCGCTCGAAGCGGAGCGGACGAACCATGTGGAGCTCGAGGTCGAACACGACCTTGCGTCGGCAACGGTGTTGGTGCGTGCGTTTCGGCAGCGTGTGGGCGATCAGCTCGTCACGCTCTTCGGCGTCAACACGCCCGGCGCCGCACCGGCGGCCCTCGGCCATTATTTCCTCAGCAACGTCGGCGACGTCGATGCGTCGGGGCTCAGCGCCGGCATCCGCGCCGCGATTGCCGGCCGCATGCATGGGTCCGTGGAATATTCAGTGACGCGCGCGCACGTGAGCTCGATCGACAACCTCGGGTACCTGTTGGTGCTGGCGCCGTCGGTCGCTCGCGTCGACCCGGAACACATTCACGACCTCGCCACCTCGTTCGAGACCGAAGTACCGGAAACCTCGACGCGCGTCGTGGTCCTCTATCGCGTCAGCAACGCGTTCGCACACCTGGCGGCCGCGACGCCGCCGCCGGCGATCGACTCGCGGTTCGACGTGCAGGTGCGGCAGTCGCTGCCCTTCATGGACTTCAGCAACGCGAAATGGGAAATGCTGGTCGCGGTCCGCAACTTCTTTCGAGAGACGGCCAGCGACCAGTCGATTTACGACGAACTGCTCGTCGTTCGGCCGCCCAAGCGGATCGTGGGCGGCCTGACCTTGAAGTTTTGAAACCAGCCGCTCCAGCCTCCGCCGATCCATAATATTGAACGTAATACTTCGAATTTTTGGAGCGACGGTCGTTTTTTGCACCGGTCGTTTAACGAGAAATCTATATTTTTTCAGCACTTTACGTGGTTGTGCCGGCCGGAGGCTCAAGGTATGAGCTTTGCTACGTCGAGCGACGGCGAAGTGTCTCCGGACTTGACGAAGCAAGCCATGCCCGACTCCGCGCCGAACCACGCCGTGCCCGTCGAAGCCCGATGGCTCGTCTGGGGGCGATCTGCGTTCGCCCTGATGGTGGTCGCCGTCCTCATCACGCTCGGTGCCGTGAACGCGGCGATGAGCTCACGGTGGCACGAGGTCGAGGACGGTGTCCTGTGGGGGAACCGGGCCGAAGGCGTGACTGCCATCGAGGTGGCTGCCGGATC
>Ga0066695_10000487_pt1 | contig 12665 bp, 7 predicted proteins | sample GraSoiAngelo_144_FD_66452 | JGI IMG/M metagenome (GOLD analysis project Ga0066695, IMG submission 66452) | Grasslands soil microbial communities from the Angelo Coastal Reserve, California, USA - 14_1009_02_40cm | ecosystem: Environmental > Terrestrial > Soil > Grasslands | place: USA...
TTGGCAATAGTGATTTTTTGGCTCTCCATCCTTCCGGGGGAAAACACCCGTAGGGGCGGGAGCGGAGAGGACGTGGGGTGGGGACCCTTGGGTCGCCCTCGTCTCTCTTTCCCCCTCAAGTCTGAACAGTACCGATTTTTTGAGCGACTTGACAGGGACATAGTGCAGGTAAGAAAATATAGTAACACACAAAAGATTAAATAACAGAAGATTACCACCATATGCAACAATATAACATCAACACTTCTACCAGCAGCCCTTTGCCACCATCGAACGGTACTTCTCGGGAACATCAACCTGCAGGTCTGTCTCTGGACATGCAGGAAGCTGCTCGCGCCGCTGAACGGGCCCGTCTGCGGCAGGGTATTATGCATGTGCGTATTCGCCACTTTTATTGCACTCTGGAGGAGATGTTCGATCCCTCCTTGCATGGCCAAAGTTTTGTCGTGGGGACCGGCACAGGGAGACCAAATGAACCGGGCCGTGTTATTGATGCTTCTCCTGCCGCGATGCGCCTGGGCGTCAGTCCCGGGATGCCTTTGCGGCGCGCTAAGGGTATAGTTCCGCGTACTCGTTTTTTGCCGGCCTCGTATGATCGCTATCAACCTGTATTGCAAAGCTTGCGCGAACGGTATAAAGCCTATTCTCGTATTATTGAATCGATACCTATCGCGGACACTTTTATTGATCTGCGTGGCTGTGAAATTCCATTTGACTCGCCCGTCGCACTGGCTGAGCGCCTATGCGCGGAGGTGGCTGAGATGGGATTGACCGCGCTGATTGGGATCGCCAATGGAAAGGCAGTTGCTGAACTCGCCGCGCTAATGAGCCGCAAAAATGGACGCCAGGGTGTATTATATATCCCTGCTGGGCGCGAAGCATCATTTGTACAGACGTTACCGCTTTCGATGCTCTTGCAACTGCGCGCCGCAGGTGCAGGTATCCCGAGTGCGTTGCCAGACCTGGGAGAGCAAGTAGAGAATTCTGGCTCGCGTCCGCCAGAGGTCGAGGGGAAGAGCGAACAGGTGGACTCGGTAGCAGTAGCTGAACTGGTGGCACACCTGCGAGATTTCGGTATAAACTCTTTCGCCCAGGTAGCAGCGTTGACGGAAGAGGGTTTGCGCCGCCGCCTGGGGCGCCTAGGCTCGTGGGTGTATCAGGTCGCCTGTGGCGAGGATACCAGCCTCGTTGTGCCTGACGCACCTCCTTTAAGCCAGAATGCACGCGTGCGTTTTCATACTCCCACAGATGCAGACGAAACCTGTGCCGCTGTTCGCAAACTTGCTAACTATCTGGGAGAGCGTTTAAGGGAGCAACGGCTGAAAGGTCAGACCATTGCGTTGATGCTCTGGCCTCATCGCAACGTGCAGCGGGATACGCGCAGGCTGCTGATGAATGAAGAAGGCGAAGAGGTGGCCGTCACTGCCGCCGAGGAGACGATTGGTGGTCAGATGATTCTCTCTCGCCATACGGATGAGGCTGATGTGATTGCTAATCACGCTTTGATGCTCTTTGCGCATTATCACCGACCGGCTTACCGCTACTTACAAGTACAGTTACGTATTGGAGATATCGTGGCGATAACGCAGGCTTACTATCCGCCCCTCGCGCGGGCCAGAGGTAGGGCAACCCGTAAGTTATAGCCAGCCCGGTAAAGATTATAGTGGAATAATTCACGGCTCCTGGTGAAACACTTGAAACAGTGAGCCACATCGACTCAAACTTGTGTGAAACACCTGATACACCTGATACACCTGATACAGTGAGCCACATCGACTCAAACTTGTGTGAAACTCTGATACACCTGATACACCTGATACACCTGATACACTTGAAACAGTCAACATCGCATGAGTCGCAATAATGGCATTTTCACGATAATTCACAGACGCTGCATTTGAAGCCAGTGTAGCTAGAAAATACTTGCTGCGGTTTGCTACAATTACCTGTGGGGAAGACATAATTGTAACGCTACGTTCCACTAAAACGTACTAATAATTAAGACTTTGTTGGCGAATGACACATAAAGTGAAATGTCCGGGTGAAGGGAAAGAAACGTTCCTTTGCCACCATGCACACCCCGGCTTGCGAAGCCGTCACATAGTAGGGGCGATGCCTTGTGCTCGCCCGGTGACGGGTCGACCCTTGCGGTCGACCTGTCGCGGCTTTCCCTTGCTCTATTTTTATTTGTACCGGCTGGGGGCGGAATATGTCCGACACGTTACCGAACAGCGGCCCTTTAGAGACTGGTAGAACACCTGCTGAAGAAAACCTTGAGGATAGTCAAATAGCTGATATAAATATATCGGTTATAATACCATCAACCGTATCAGCGCCTCCTGTTCTACCAGCTCCTCACCCTCGGCGCAAAAAGAAGACCCTCAGGATAGTTATCCCTCTGTTGTTGCTGGCTTTAAGCGGTACGATCATTTCCGCCGCCCTGGCTATAAACTTTGGTATAGGCGCTTATACTACCTATACGACCCTGCGCAGCGAAGCCTATGATGGTATTCAGCACCTGTTCAACGTGAAAACAGTTTTTACTGGCCTCAAAATCCATCCAACTGGCTTTCTTGATCTGGGCAAATTGCATCTTGCGCAGAAAGAGTTTAGTACTGCTCACAAGGATTTTCAGCAGGTCCAGTACACTCTCGATCATGCTGCTGTTATCGGCACGGTCGTACACTATTTTCCCCAGTATAGCAGCCAGGTTACCACGACTCGCGCCCTTAGCCAGATTGGGATTGAAGTTACAAATATCGGGCAAGAGCTTATTCACGCAGCGACGATACTCGCGCCATCATTCCGCGAACCGCTACTCAATGCAACGAACAAGCCGCTAGTTACCCCGGCTATGCTTGAGCTTGTGCGCACCACCATCAACAATATCCTGCCGATGTTGCGTGATATCCAGACACAGAGCCATAAGTTTTCGCTGGAGGCCCTGCCAGCCAATATAAGCGCTCATCAGCGCGCCCAATTGGTGCAGTTGCTCCAGTTGCTTCCACAGGCGCAAACGGACCTGGTACAGGTCCGTAATCTGCTGGACGCCGCTGGATGGATGCTTGGTGTGAACGAACCGCGTACATTTCTTGTCCAGACCATGGACCGGGCTGAGCTGCGTCCAACAGGAGGATTTACCGGGCAATACGGCGAACTTTCTATTAACGGCGGACGAGTTGCTCCATTCTCACTCAGGGACATCTCGCTGGTAGAGTACGTCGAAAATAGTCCCACCCTTGGGGTCAGAGCGCTTCCGCAGTATCGCAGCTGGTGGCCTTTTGCTAATTGGGGGTTGCGTGACTCAAATCTGTCTGCTGATTTTCCGACTTCCGCCCAGATCGCTATCACTAAATACAAAAGCGAGGTTGGTCACCAGGTCGACGGAGTGATCATGTTCACTCCTTTCTTGATCGAGCATATCTTACAGGTCATTGGGCCTGTTGAGGTGCCCGGTTATAATGACGCGATTACGGCTCAGAACCTTGAAGAACGCTTGCATTACTACCAGCTGGATAACGTTGGCATACTCAAACAGCTTTATCAACCTGGCGATAAAGCGACGTCCAGCCGTAAACGTTTTACCGCCCTATTGGCGCACTTGTTGGTAGATCGTCTACGTCAGGCTCCCCCAGACGAGATTCTTGCCATTGCTCAGCAGGTGCTCTATGATGTGAAGACAAAGGATTTGCAAATTTATGTGACAAATCCGCAAGTAGAGGCAGCGCTGGTACAATTTGGTGATTCTGCGCAGATTGATCGCTCCACGACACACGATGGGTTATACGTTGTCCAGGCGAATATCAGCGCCAGCAAAGCCTCTCAGTATGTAAGAACCATTATGCATGACACGGTGACCCTGAATGCTGATGGAGGCGCTACACATCTCATGCAATTGCGCCTGGTGTACAACCAGGTTGGGCCAGTATATGGCTATGATACGTATCATGACTATGTGCGTGTGTATGTCCCTCCAACGAGTAAATATTTGTGGGGAGATGGCTTTGACACCGGGATACCACTCTGTGGCGCGTTCTATTCTGCCTGCGCGTCTACAGATGTATATCCAAACCATGAACTGCTGTGCCCGACCGGTCAATCCCAGCCAGGGGCGGCCGCCCCTTCGCTCAGCGACGAGAATGGTGGGCGCTGGCATCCACTGGATACCGTGGGACCGCCGACTAGTTTTCAAAGCGATGAACCCGGGCGAGCGATGTTTGGAGGTTGGGTGATCGTGCCCAAAAACTGCACGATGACTGTCACTCTCTCGTGGTATGTTCCGCCAGCAGGGCATACCACTCCTTATACTCTGCTGGTGCAGCGCCAGACGGGTACCTTTCCCGAATTAGATCTCACCATTCTGCCGTCTCCTGGCAATTGTGGCGTGCTCAAAACCGCGGGGCAATACTTTAATGGTATCCTCGGAGAAGATACAAACTTTGTTTTGAGAAACTTCCCGGTAGGAGAAAATGTGAGAGCAGGATGTTACCCACAACCGGGAGTATAAGCGTAAGTATTGACACTGACATATCCCTCTCGTATACTGCTTTTGCAAACATCGCGGTGTGCTTTTCGTCATGGACGCGAATTTGGCGTATTCCGGGTACAGTGTGGAATAATAAGTAATATGGAACAATCGGCTCTGCTTACAATACTACGGACAGAGACTGTCTACCGTTTTCGACTCGAACTGCCTGAGGGTTCATCTCAAGGAGATCAGGAATACAGTATTGATCTCACACCCGAGATACGCCAGCGCCTGCGACGCGCTTTACAAGCGGCTGCCCAACAAATGCAGGCAATTGAGCAAGCTATGGCCCAGGCGACTGCCCAACAAATGCAGGCAATTGAGCAAACTATGGCCCTGGCAGATGTAAAACGCCAGACAATGAAGACGAGCGCCAACAATGATTCTTTGCTCAACCTGGGACGCTTCCTATTTGATCATCTGCTGCCCACCCGGATACAAGAGGCGCTCCGTCACCTTGACACGCCACTTATTATCAATACCAACACACCTGACATTCCCTGGGAGTTATTGTTAGATAGCAAAACGAAACCCGGGCGTTTTCTTTGCCAGCACCTCAGTATAGGTCGGCAGGTGGCTGGTGGTCTTGATGGGGCACCTCGTCTCCCTGTATCGGAGCGGACTACGCGAAAAATAGGGCGTCGTGAAGCACAGGGTCTGACGGTATTGTTTCTTGTAAACCCTGGCGGTGACCGTCCTGTGGCCGAAGAAGAGGTTGCCACGCTCTGCACAACCCTGCCCGAATCGGTGTCGCGTATCATTCTCTATCGCCAGCAGGCGAATCAGCTGGAGATGAAGATGCGTATCAGCGCAGATTCACCGCATGTGCTTCATTATGCCGGGCCGTTGCCCATTACCAGGGGAGAGGAACCTGTCCTGGTTCTTGGAGGTAGTTCCCGTTTAGATAGCGCTGTCCTCGAACAATTATTGCAGCCGTTACCAAGGCGTCCCCTGGTTTTTCTGAGCTATCATGAAAATGAGCGGCAGAGTCGCAATGGTAGTTCGGTCCCAAGCCAGCAGGAACGGGAAGAATCCATGGAGAAACTGGCGCGTAACCTGTTAGTGTCGGGGGCAGGCGCTGTGCTGGCTATGCGCTGGCCTGTCAGCACTCAGCGCACGCGCGAATTTACGGTGCTCTGCTACCAGGATGTGGCGGATGGAGTGGCACTTGGTGAAGCAGTGCGCCGGGCGCGATCAAGTATGGCGCAGCATCACCCGGAGGACACATCCTGGATGTCTTTTGTGCTCTTTGGCGACCCCACGCAACGCTTAGTGACTGCTTCTGCTTCAAGCAAAGAGCGTAGCAACGAACCGCGCTTTGAGGCATTTGATGATAACCACCTGATCCCTCCTATGATGTCTTCCTCGAACACGCTTGAACGCCGTTTTTTGCAGGAAGTGCTGGGCCTTGCTTTGATGGAAGCGCGGCGTATGCACAAGGACTACCTGGGGACTCCCCATCTTTTTATCGCTCTCACAAAGCTAGATGGCGGGTGTACACAGGATGCGCTGCATACCCTGGGCTTCTCTCCCAAACAGGTGCGCGATGTTATTCGCCTGGCGCTGGGCAATGGGAAAGCCACCAGTGATACGCCAATTCTCCCAACTCGCCGTTGTAAGGAGATCCTGCAGACGGCTGAGCGCAATGCCATACTCTCTGACTCACCTACAATAGACGAGCGAGCAATCGCGCAGGCAGTATTGAGTGAAGGGGATGGCGTCACACATGAATTACTCACTAAACTGGGCATTAATCCAGCGCAATTGATAGAGCTTATCCTGGCCAGCAATGCGCGAGCATTGCTCGAACTGCTGCCATATATCAGCGCGAATCCGGCGGACGCATCCGTTGAGCTTCCAGTAGGGGTAAGCCCCGATGTTGTGGCTAAAGGAAGCAATTCGGTTCTGGAACGCCTGGGGCGCGACCTGACCAGGCAGGCCAGTCTTAAACAGTTGACGCCCCTGATTGGGCGCGCGAAAGAACTGCGTCTCCTCATGCAGACGCTGATGCTCAAGGATCGCAATAATCCCGTCTTGATTGGCGATTCAGGAGTTGGGAAGACAACCATTGTGGGCGGCCTCGCCCAGCGTATCGTCGATGGGAAGGTCCCTGCCGAATTGCGTGGCAAGCGCCTGATCGAACTCTCTGCCAGTTCGCTGGTTGCTGGCACCAAATACCGCGGCGAATTTGAGGAGCGGCTCTTAAAAGTTCTTGAGGAGGCAGAGAGCGCCGGCAATATCATTCTCTTCATTGATGAAATGCACCTGCTCATAGGAACAGGGCGTGCCGCTGATGGCAGTATTGACGCGGCGGGTATTCTAAAGCCTGCCCTGGCCGGTGGTCGATTGCGCTGTATTGGCGCCACCACCGCGCAAGAGTACCGCCTGATTGAAAAAGATGCCGCAATGGAGCGCCGCCTGCGCCCGGTAATCATCGAGGAACCAACCCCCGAGGAGGCCCTCACTATTCTGACAGGTATGCGGGATCTCTATGAGCAGCACCACAACGTCAGTATTACCAAAGAGGCTCTCCACGCCGCGGTGCATCTTTCTGTGCAGTACCTGCCCAATTTGCGTCTACCCGACAAAGCGTGCAGTGTTCTGGATGAAGCCTGTTCGCAGGCGCGTGTCTTCTCAATGGAAGATGCAGCGGCAGAGGGAGCGGATCAAGAAGATGATCTCGAAGATCTGGATGAGTTGCCTGTGATCACTGCTTCAATGATCGCCGAAGTAATCTCACACCGCACAGGTATACCCGTGCGGGCACCAGGACGCGAGGAACGGGATCGCCTGTTGAACCTGGAATCTCGCCTCAAAGCAAGGGTTATCGGCCAGGATGAGGCCATCAGCCGTGTTACGCAGGCCATTCAAGTGGCCCGCGCCGGTTTGAAGCCGCGTAACCGCCCTGCCGGTATCTTCCTCTTCTTGGGACCGACAGGGGTCGGTAAGACCGAACTGGCGCGCGCCCTGGCGGCAGAAGTCTTTGGTTCCGACGAATACCTGATTCGCATCGATATGTCAGAATACATGGAGAAGCACGCGGTCTCGCGCATGGTTGGCGCTCCTCCTGGCTATATCGGGCACGACCAGGAAGGTCAATTGACCGGCAAGCTGCGCCGCCGTCCTCATTGTGTCGTCTTGCTGGATGAACTAGAGAAGGCCCACCCGGAAGTCTTTGATCTCTTCTTACAAGTGTTTGACGCCGGTCGCTTGACAGACGCCCAGGGCCATACCGTCGATGCTCAGCATGCCATATGGATAATGACTTCTAACGTAGGTACCGATATGCTGGGGCGATCAATGCCCAGTGGCTTCCGCGCCACGATGAAAGGAACAGCGGAGGAGATGCAGCGCGACCGCTTACTAGAGCGCTTGCGCCAGACCTTCCGCCCTGAATTCCTTAATCGTATCGATGAAGTGGTAATCTTCCATCCATTGGGACAGGAACAGGCGCGCGCCATCACGCGCCTGCAGATGAATGAGCTAGGCGCTCGCCTGCTTGAGCAAGGATTGACTTTACACGCGGATGACAGTGCTATCGACCTGCTCTGTAAAGAAGGCTTCAGCCAAACGCAGGGAGCGCGGCCCCTGCGTCGTGCCATTGAACGCTTGCTGACCGTGCCACTCAGCCTGCGCATCCTCCTCGCCAATATACCCGAGCATGGAGAAGTCCATGTGAAGGCCAGGGATGGGCATCTCGAGATCGATATTCGTGAGCCTGGGCAGGTTGAGATTGTTCAGCCTGAAGTCCTCTTCTAAGCGGGATGGAGAACGTTGTTTACACAAACTTGTCGGTAAATAGAGAAGATTCTTTCCTTGTCTTATGTAAGACTTGAAGGCAAGTGTAGTCAATGATGGAGGTCACTTTGTGATATGATAAATTGTAGAAGAACATACATTTGATTGGACCGACTACACTTCTGCATGTCCTGTTCAATACCATAAACATTCAAGAGGAATATGTTTCATGAAAGCCGTCAAGACTCATGTTGGGCGTTGTGATACCTGCGGGGAGCCGGCTGCCTATGCGCAGCTGCTGCCGGGCGGGCGAAAATTTCTTTTTTGTGAGCAACATGCTCCCTTACTCGTGAAAAAACAGGCTGAGGCGACTGCGGCAGCCGCGGAAAAAGAGAAAAAGTAAATACTAATCAGCCATTGGCAGTTGAATGTGAAAGGTGGAGCCTTCTCCGGGAACACCGCTACTCTCGATCCATATTTTCCCCTCCATTGCCTCGATCAGGCGGCGAGAGATATAGAGACCCAGGCCGGAACCACGTATGGGGCTATTAATGTCTCTTTCCAGGCGCACAAAACGCTTAAAGATGCGTGCTTGATGCTGCGGCGCAATGCCCAGGCCTCTATCCCTCACGCTGATAACGACATAACGTCCGTGATCAAAGATGGCACGTGCAGTGAAGACAATCGGTGAACGTGGTGGCGAATATTTTAAGGCATTGACGCTAATATTGACGAGCACCTGGCGTAGTTGCCCCTCGTCTGCTCTTATGTTCAGTCGGGCCGGGATGTCAAGGTGAACTTCGCGTTGTTCCTGCGTCAACTGAGGCTCAATGAGATTGAGCACACTAGTAATCATGGCTTGCACGGATACCGACTCTAAATGGACAGGGTGAATACCGGCCTCCATCTCCAGACGGCTGATATCCATGACATTATCAAGGAGCACGACCAGTTCCTCACAACTTCGGCGGGCTTTTTGCAGAAATTCCTTGCGTTGCTCAGCCGGCAGCGTTTCACCGTACTGTGCCATCAGCTCAATATATCCCTGGACGGCAGTCAACGGCGTACGCAATTCATGGGACGCGGTCATCATAAACTGATCTTTGAGCTGGTCAACCTCTTGCAGGCGGCGATTGGCCTCACGCTGCCTCTGATAGAGTTGCGCGTTTGTCAACGCAACAACCGCTTGTTCAGCGAAATCTTGTGCCGGGAGCAATTCAACGCTGGTTAACGCGTGCTTTTCATGAGTGCCTGGTGGCAGAGAACGAGCCAGTATGAGCAAGCCAAGAGGATCTCCGCCGGAAATTAACGGGGCAAAAATGGCTGAATGCACAGAACGCTGTACAAGCATTTCTCGTAGGAACGAGGTGGGAAAGCCATTGATGATCTCCCTGGATGCAGTATATGTTGGATAAGAGCCAGTTATTTTTGAGCGCGAGGAAATGGCGGGTATAGCCAGGGCTTTATTATACCGGGGAACATTGAATTGCATCAATAGCGGCTGTAGCTCCGTAAGAGCCTGTGCTTCGTATTCGTTTTGATAGATTGGTGGCCAGTCGCTCAGTGTCGTAGGAGGCTCATGATCGTCTGCATAGAGAGCAAGTGGTATGAGTGTGCCACCATTTGCTATGCCATAAAGTAACGCATAGTCAGCACGCAGAGCAGTGGCAGCCTCGGTGCAAATGAGCTCTTGAATTTCGAATGGCTCTACGGCGGCCGCGTTTAGACGTGCTGCAATATTTGCCATCGACTTCGCAATAACCTCTTGTTCACATGATAGTTGGTAGAGACGTGTGTGTTCGATATTCGGAGCGACCTGTTCCGCGTACGCTTTCGCAAGCGTTTTGTCATGCTCGCTAAAATGTTTTTCAGTGCGGCTGGCAAAACCTAAACTACCTAAATGTTTCCCCTGGTAGATCAAAGGCATAAAGAGCGTTGTGAAAATGTTTTGTTCCTGGTGCCATTTCTCTACCTCTGACGGCAGCTCAATGTTGTGTGCTATCCAGGTCACATCTTTTTCGGTCTCTAGAAGCAGTATATTGTGCGGAAGATCCGTGTCCTCGAGTCGCCATGTGATAGACTCTGATGAGGAAGATGTAGCGGCATGGATAATGAGACGAGATTGTGCATAGAGTGGATGATCGTCCTTGTCGATGAGAATGAGTAGAGAAGCATCAAAGCCAAGGTCAGAAGTAGCTATCTTGACGATGTGTTCAAGAAGTTCGTCGAGTTCAAGAATATTGGAAAGCTCTGTCCCCAGGAGTCGCAGGTGCTCAGCCTCCTGGCGGCTCTGCTCTCGCTCTCGCAGAAGAACTTCATTCTCAAGAGTGGTGATTAAATAGCGAACTGCGACCAGGATACCAACAATAGCGGTGAGGATTACCATAAAGAATGTTCGATCGCTATGGAGTGAGTTATCACTAACCGCGCTATAAATCGTCAATATGAGTAAAACGGCGAGCGGAACGTAGATCAACGTACTTTGCAGTAATACATTGCGGCGCTGTAATTTTTTACCTTGACGAAATAGTTCTGTTTCTCTCTGCACAGCTACCTGGTCAGGGAGTGTCTGTCCATTGTATGCCCGGTACGCGAGTGCAGAATATTGATAGAGGGCCGCGAGGCCAAACAGAAAAAATCCTATAAACCAGAACGGGTCGATAAAGATCATGCCTGTGTAATACGTGCCAATTGCCAGGGTATACGCATATCCAATATCAGCCCAGATTTGGCAGAGGATACCGATGGTAAAGATGAGCAGAGAAGTGCGGAGGACAGGTTCCGTGCGCCGCTGAACAAGTAATACTACGGCAAGTATAAGCAGCATATCCCAAAAAGGGTAGGATAGTGTAACGAAAAACGTATAGAGCGATTCATTGGCATTTTTATTGGCCATAAATACTGTACTGATGAAAAAAAACCAGCTTACCCCCAGAATGCAGAGTGTCGTAATTACTGAATCGAGAGCTATCCGCTTACGGAAGGGAATGGCTGAGGGCATAATGAGTAGCGCGACAAACGTGAGCGGATAGAAAAGGGTAAACCCGATATCGCCAGGGGAGGGTACTGTGTCTGAGACGCCTTTTAACTGGAGATACGTAAAATAGATACCACCAAAACAATTCGCCAGCAAGCCTAAACCGACAAGGAGCCAGGCCAACTGGTAATGCCGTTCCAGGTGCAGAGGGCCGCGGCGCGCTCTGTAGGCGGTGATTAAGGCCCAGATAGCGCCAATCATTGAAGATAGGGGGTACATGATGTTCGATAGACGCATTAAGCCTTGATCGCCGCCGATGTGAAAGAGAGACCAGAAAATAGAGATGGTAGCTAACACTACAAAGATGGTTGTAGCTATGTAGTTTTGCCGGCCCAGCTTTTGCAAATATTCACGAGTGAGCACATCGTTTATTTTTGCTTTCAATGGGTCCCTCGGTGCCTGGTTTGGGCTATTCTCTCTACCTGTTCGCAATATGTATGATTTTGTATGTTACTAAGGATAGTATATACAAACTTCCGCTGTTTGTCACTTTTTCGGTACAAAAGAGGGCGGTTTCTCATGCAGCCGGTTATTATTACGTCAGCGATAGTAGGTGCTGAAGTCACAAAAGCGCAGCAGCCATTTTTACCCATTACTCCTGAAGAGATTATTCAGTCTGCCATTGACATGATCTTAGCTTGCGTGTTACTATGCTATTGTTAGATAATCGATAGTACGCCGTGCAGCGAGACGCTGTGCTGTACTTATACTGGTCAGCAACACGATGTATATCCTTCACTTCATCCAAATGAGCGACTTAGCCGCGTAGGCGATCACGCCGGGCCTATGCGGCAGGAAGTGGCGCTATCATAAGCATCTACCCGCACACGGGTACCGCCCGCAACTGCGAGTAGTATCTTCTGTTTGCCTTCTCATTGACCAGCAAACGTATCTTCCTCGCTTCTATCCTCGGGTGTATCGCCGTAAGGAGCACTCTTCTCCCTGGTGCTCTGGTGCGCTTGTGCAATCCCGATCTAAGCACAGATAGCTTGCTGAAGACCTGAAAACCCGGAGAGTCTGCTCCACTTACAAACTCTTGCATATGTGCCTTTGTGCGTCTTCTTACTACTCATTCACCTTTCTGAAAATATCGTTATATGTATGCTTCCAGGGGAGAAAAACTCATGTCAACCGCACAAGATAAGCTACAAAAAGATCAGGCACTCGAGCATCTCACTGTTTTTCATCAAAGTGGAATTTCAAGGAGAGAGGGATGCTGAGCCGCGGAAGCTTTGGGCTGAAATCGGCGAGGGTATGTCGTGGCTCTGACATAACCCGCTGGTGCGGTTCATTGCCGTGCTGACTTTTGGCCTCATCACACCGTGCTCAGGCTATGTGCTGGTGATCATCATCCTGGCAAAG
>Ga0066695_10000489_pt1 | contig 12651 bp, 11 predicted proteins | sample GraSoiAngelo_144_FD_66452 | JGI IMG/M metagenome (GOLD analysis project Ga0066695, IMG submission 66452) | Grasslands soil microbial communities from the Angelo Coastal Reserve, California, USA - 14_1009_02_40cm | ecosystem: Environmental > Terrestrial > Soil > Grasslands | place: USA...
CTGCTCGGGATCCTCGGTGTCTCTGCTCCGGAGCGGATGGATCGCGTGGAAGGCTCGACGTGAGCGAGCGCACGATCCGGATCGGGATGCTCGGGTGTGGGACCGTCGGATCGGCGGTCGTCCGGATGCTCGCCGAGCACGGTGACGGCATCGCGATGCGGGCCGCGGTCCGCCTCGCGGTGACCCGCGTGGCGGTCCGCGACGCCGACCGGGGGCGCGACGTCCCGCTCCCGCGGGACGTCTTCACGACCGACCCATCCTCGATCGTGGCGGATCCCGACATCGACGTCGTGCTCGAGCTCATCGGGGGAACGGAGCCGGCCAAGGAGCTGATCCTCGCGTCGTTCGCGTCCGGCAAGCCGGTGGTGACGGCCAACAAGGAGGTCCTTTCGGCCGGCGGCAAGGAGCTGTTCGATGCGGCGGACGCGGCCCAGCGCGACCTCCGGTTCGAGGCAGCCGTCGCCGGCGGGATCCCGCTGATCGCACCCCTCAAGGAATCGCTGGCGGGTGATCGGGTCCGCCGGATGCTCGGGATCGTGAACGGCACGACGAACTACGTGTTGACGCAGATGTCGGAGCACGGATGGACGTTCGAGGACGCCCTGGCCGAGGCGCAGCGATTCGGGTACGCGGAGGCCGATCCGACGGCCGACATCGACGGCTTCGACGCGGCGGCCAAGTGCGCGATCCTCGCCTCGATCGCGTTCAACACGCGGGTCGTCGCGGACGACGTGTATCGCGAAGGGATCGCGCGGATCACCCCCCAGGACATCGCTGACGCCGCGCGCCTGGGCTACGTTGTGAAGCTGCTCGCGATCGCTGAGCTCGAGGATGGTGAGGTTTCCGCTCGCGTACACCCGGCGATGATCCCGGCCGCCCACCCGCTGGCCGCGGTCCGCGACGCCAACAACGCGGTCTTCGTCGAGGGCGCGAAGGTCGGCCAGCTCATGTTCTACGGACCCGGAGCGGGGGGCGAGCCGACGGCGACCAGCGTCATCGGCGATCTGGTGCAGGTGGCCCGCAACGTGGCCTTCGGTGGCCGCGCGATGGGATGCACGTGCGTCCTCGACCGGGCGATCCGTCCGATGGACGCCACGACCGGGCAGTACTACCTCAACCTCCACGTGGAGGATCGACCGGGCGCGCTCGCGGAGATCGCGGAGGCGTTCGCGCACAACGGGGTCTCGATCGAGCGTGTGTGGCAGGAGGGGTTCGCCGAGGAGGCGACGCTCGTGTTCATCACGCACCGGGCGCAGGAGGGAGCCTTCCAGAAGACCGTGGCGGAGCTGCGCGATCGCGCGAGCGTGCGCGCGGTCGCGAGCCTCCTCCGGGTGGAGGGCGAGGAGTGAGCGTTCCGCCGCGAGGTGTCGGTCCCCATCAGTGGCGCGGCGTCGTCGAGGAGTACCGGGAACGCCTTCCGGTATCCGACGCGACCCCGGTGATCTCCCTCGGTGAGGGCGGCACCCCGCTCGTCCGCTCCGATCCGCTCTCCCTCGAGACCGGATGCGATGTCTGGCTGAAGTACGACGGCGCCAACCCGACCGGTTCGTTCAAGGACCGCGGAATGACGCTCGCGATCTCCAAGGCGGTCGAGGAGCGCGCGAAGGCAGTGGTGTGTGCCTCGACCGGCAACACGAGCGCGTCGGCCGCCGCGTACGCGGCGAGGGCCGGTCTCACGTGCGCCGTGCTCGTGCCGAAGGGGAAGGTCGCGCTTGGCAAGATGGCGGCGACCCTCGTCCACGGTGCTCGGATGCTGGAGGTTGACGGCAACTTCGACGCGTCGCTGAACGTGGCGCGCGATCTGGCGGACCGCTTCCGCGTGACCCTCGTGAACAGCGTCAATCCGTTCCGGCTCGAGGGGCAGAAGACGGCTGCCTTCGAGATCTGTGACGCCCTGGGGCGAGCGCCCGACATCCACTGCGTCCCCGTGGGAAACGCGGGGAACATCTCGAGCCACTGGATGGGCTACTCGGAGTACCTGATCGACAGCGTGATCCCCGAGCCGCCACAGCTGTTCGGGTTCCAGGCAGCGGGCGCCGCGCCCATCGTGAAGGGGGAGCCGATAGCGGATCCACAGACGATCGCGACCGCGATCCGGATCGGGAACCCGGCGTCGTGGGAGAAGGCCGTGGCCGCGGCCAGCGCGTCCGAGGGCGCGATCGGGTCCGTGACCGACCGGCAGATCCTGGCCGCTTACCGCAGGCTCGCACGCGAAGGGTTGTTCGTCGAGCCGGCCAGCGCCGCGAGCGTCGCGGGGATGCTCCAGCTGCACGCCGACGGGCGGCTTCCCGCGGGTCGCACGGTGGTGTGTGTCCTGACCGGGCACGGCCTGAAGGACACGGAGTGGGCGATCGCCGGGGCGGCGCCACCCGTCACGGTGCCGGCTGACGCGGATACCGTCGCGGCGGAGCTCGGTCTGTAGTCCGGGCCGCGATACGCTGCGCGCCACGATGCGCGTGACGGTCCGCATCCCCGCCACGTCGGCGAACCTCGGCCCCGGGTTCGACAGCTTCGGGTTGGCCTGGGACCTCTGCAACGAGCTGGTGGTCGACACGGCAGCACCGCCCGGTGTCACGTGGGAGGGGGAGGGGGCGGACGAGCTCCCGGCCGACGGCTCGGATCTGGTCGGCCGGGTGATGTCGGTGGTCGCGGGACGGATGTCGCTCCCGCTCGCCCCACTTGCCCGCCGCGGGCGGAACCGGATCCCGCTGGAGCGGGGGCTCGGATCGTCGTCCGCGGCCACGATCGCGGGCGTGGTCGCGGCATCGGCCATGCTCGACCTGGGGATCGACGCCGACCCGATCTCGGTCTTCGCGATGGCCGCGGAGATCGAGGGGCACCCCGACAACGTTGCGGCCGCCGTGTTCGGGGGGTTCACGATCGCGCTCGACGACGGCACGGTGCACCGGCTCGAACCGCATCCGGACCTCCGGCCCGCCCTCCTCGTGCCGGGCCTCCGGATGTCGACGGCGGCGGCGCGCTCCGTCTTGCCCGAGAGCGTCCTCCGGGTGGACGCGATCGCGAACGTCGCTCGCGCGGCGATCGAGGTCGAGGCGTTGACGCGCGATCCGTCGCTCCTGCCGCAGGCGCTTCTCGACCGGCTGCACGAGGATGTGCGACTCGCAACGATGCCCGAGGTCGCGGACGTGGTCGCGGCGCTCCGCAGCGACCACGTCCCGGTGTGCGTCTCGGGGGCCGGTCCGTCGCTCGTGGTGTTCGAGCGATCGGACCGGCCCCCGATCACGCTCGACGCCCTTGGCCTCACCTCGCCGTGGCGGATCCTGCGCCCAGGGATCCGCAGCCGGGGGTTCGAGGTCGAGATCGGTGGCGGCCGAGATGGGTCCGGCGACCCACCGCTGCAGCGAGGCTCGATAGGCTAGAGCCGTGGTCACGATCGCGCACATCTCGGACCCGCACGTCGGGTCGCCGCATTTCGTGCCCAACCTGATGAACCGCGTGATCGCCGAGCTGAATCAGCTCCAACCGGGCGTGGTCGTCGTCTCGGGCGACCTGACGACCGACGGTTTCCGCCCTGAGTACAAGGCGTGGCTCGCCTACGCCGATCGGATCGAGGCTCCGCTGCTGACCGTTCCCGGCAACCACGACTCTCGCAACGTCGGGTACCTGCACTTCGAGGATCTGATCGGGCCGCGGATGTGGGTCCACGACATCGACAACGTGCGCATCGTCGGGGTGGACTCGAGCGAGCCCGATCTCAACGAGGGACAGGTCGGACGCGTCCATTACGACTGGATCAGCGACCAGTTCGCGGGGCCGGCTGCGCTCAAGGTCTTCGTCCTGCACCACCATCTGATGCCGATCCCGGGGACCGGGCGCGAGCGCTCGATCGTGATGGACGCCGGCGACCTGCTCGAGGTCCTTGTGCACGCCGGGGTCCACGTGGTCCTGTCCGGGCACAAGCACGTTCCGTACGTCTGGCGTCTGGAGGACCTCTACATCGCGAACGCCGGGACGGTGTCGTCGCTTCGGCTGCGCGGCTACGGGAAGCCGTGCTACAACGTGCTCGACTTCGACGGGGACGAGGTGTCGATCCATCGCGTCTTCCCCTTCGAGGGTGAGCGCCATCTCATGGCGAAGTTCGTCTTGTTCGAAACGAGGCACCATCGCGAGGCACCCGTGCAACAGATCGCGGGAGCGCCCGAGTCCTAGCGCCGACCGCCCGCCAGCGAGCGGCGAGAGAGGGACAACCGGCACCATCCGATGCGCGCGATCGCTCTGATCGACGGCGAACACTACCCACCAGTTACCCGCTGGGCGCTCGAGGTCGCCCGCTCCCGGGGGGTCGAGGTCGTCGTGGCGCTCGTCGTCGGAGGGATCGAGAAGCTCCTGCCGGGGGATCTGCCCGACGTCGGCGTCCCCGTCCGGTCGGTGGCGGCGGACCGGGCGGAGGGTCTGCGCGCGGCGATCGCCGAGTGGCGACCCGATGTCGTCCTGGATCTCTCCGACGAGCCGGTGCTCGGGTACCGGGAGCGGATGGAGCTGGTGTCTGTCTCCCTCGTCCTGGGCGTGCCGTACCAGGGGGCGGACTTCCGGTTCGACCCTCCGGTCACCGAGCCCGCGCCCCTGGGCGTCCCGGTGCTGGCGGTGTACGGAACGGGCAAGCGGACGGGGAAGACCGCCATCGCCGGTGAGGTCGCGCGGCGGGCCGCCCGCCGCGATCTCGCGCCGATCGTGATCGCCATGGGTCGCGGCGGACCGCCCGCAGCCCAGGTCGCCGAAGCCGGCTCGGTGACGCTCGACTCGCTGATCGCCCTCGTCCAGGCGGGAGAACACGCCGCGTCGGACTACCTGGAGGACGCCCTCACCACGGGGGTCACCACGATCGGCGCCCGCAGGGCGGCCGGTGGGCTGGCGGGCGCGCCGTACGTGACCAACGTGGCCGAGGCGGTCGCCATCGGAGCCGCTCGCCACCCTGGGCTCCTCGTCCTCGAGGGGAGCGGAGCGGCCCTGCCGCCCGTCGCGTGGGACGCTGGGATCCTCGTTGTCCCCGCGACATGTCCTCCCGAGTACATCCGCGGCTATCTCGGGCCCTACCGCTTGTTGCGGGCCGACCTGGCTGTTGTTACCATGTCTGCGAGCCCGGTTCCCGGGTCAGAGAATCTCACCCACCTCTCCGCTCACCTGCGTCGCACGCTGGGCGATGCGCGGGTCTTGGTGACCGACTTCCTCCCAGTGCCGCTCGCAGATGTGCGAGGACGGGACGCGTTCTTCGCAACGACCGCCCCGACCGCGACCTCCACAGCTCAGGCGCTCCACCTAGAGGCCGCATACGGGGTTCGGATCGTCGGGTCGAGCGCGAGGCTGGCCGACCGGGCCGGTCTGGCGGAGGATCTCGAGGCCGCCGGGAGGTACGACGTGCTCCTCACGGAGCTCAAGGCGGCGGCCGTCGACGTTGCGTGTCGGCACGCGGCCGTCAGAGGGGCCGACGTGGTCTTCGTGGACAACCGGGCAGAAGTGACCGAAGGAGCGAAGGACCTGGGGACCGCCTTCGGAGAGGTCATCGACCTGGCGATCGCCAGGGGGATGGCACGAGGGAGCGAACCCTCGAGAGGGACCGGCGGATGACCGAACGAACGAGGATGTCCCAGATCGTGATCTCCGATCGCGAGTCGGGGTTGCCGTTCTCCAAGGGGTTGCTCGCGTCCCAGGTCATGGTCACGGGGCTCTCTCCGTATCGGGCCTACCAGGTCGCAGAGGAGGTCGAGATCCGTCTCTTGGAGCGGCGACGCGCCTCCGTCACGTCGGCCGAGCTGGCCGAGGTCGCGATCGAAGTGATCGGCGAGGTGGCGGGCGAGCGATATGCGACCAACTTCGTGCGCTGGCGGGAGATCGAGACCCTCGATGTCCCCCTCGTGATCCTGATCGGGGGAGCGACGGGGGTCGGCAAGTCGACCATCGCCACGCAGCTTGCCGCCCGGCTCGGCATCGTCCGGGTCGTCGCGACCGACGCGATCCGCGAGGTCATGCGGGCGATGCTGTCGAGCGAGCTGATGCCGACCCTGCACGTCTCGTCGTTCCAGGCGGACGAGGCCCTGCGGGAACCGCCGACGAAGACCGCGGACGCGCTCACGTTAGGTTTCCGTGAGCAGACCGCAGCCGTCTCGGTCGGCATCAACGCGTTGATCGAACGAGCCGCCGCTGAGGGAACGAGCATCGTCATCGAGGGAGCACACATCGTCCCGGGGTTCTTCGAGACCGACGCTCACGCCGATCGGATCCTCGCGGTTCCGTTCGTGGTGGGGGTCGACGACGAAGATCGCCACCGGTCGCATTTCGCCGCCCGCGAGAACGCGGTCGCCCCGCGGCCCGCCGCGCGCTACGTGGAGGGGTTCGAGGGGATCCGGCGGCTGCAGCGGTACGTGAAGAGCCAGGCGCTCGCCCATGGCGTGCCCGTGATCCCCAACTACAGCTTCGACCAGTCGATCGCCGCGGTGATCGACCTGGTCATGGAGCGCACCACCGCACGCGCGGCGGCGGCCCTCGCCGCCGGCGATGTGGGCGCCGCCGGAAGGGACGAACAGCCAACGGATCCGAAGGAGGGGAAGACAGCATGAAACTCTTCCTCGATACCGCAAGCATCGAGGAGATCCGCGAGATCAACCGCTGGGGCGTGCTCGGTGGGGTGACAACCAACCCATCGCTGCTCCAGAAGGAGGCCGCGGAACCCGACAAGGTATGGCGCCAGATCCTCGAGGAGGTTGCCGGTGACGTCTCACTCGAAGTGACCGCGCCGGACGCCGACGAGATGGTGGCGCAAGGCCGCACGCTGGCCGCGATGGGTCCGAACGCCGTGGTGAAGGTGCCGATGACCCCGGACGGGCTCGAGGCGGGAACGCGGCTGGTGAGCGAGGGCGTACGGATCAACGTCACCCTCGTCTTCTCACCCGCGCAGGCCATCTTGGCTGCCGAGGCAGGGGCGTACATCGTGTCCCCGTTCCTCGGGCGGGTCGACGATGTCGCGAGCGATGGGATGGCGCTGTTGCATTCGATCTGCGACATCTATGCTGTGCAGGGCTACGAGACCAAGGTCTTGGCCGCATCGCTCCGACACCCGATGCACGTGGTGGAGTCGGCGCATGCCGGTGCCGACATCGCCACGATGCCGTACGAGGTCTTCACGAAACTCGTGAAGCACCCGCTGACCGATATCGGCATGGAGCGGTTCCAGGCCGATTGGGAGAAGCTCCAGCACCAGCTGGAGGGAGAGGCATCCACCTGATGGACACAACGATCGAACGAAGCGCTCTCGAGGGCAAGCTCCTGCCGGAGTTGCAGCAGATCGCCCAGACGCTGGGCGTCGAGGGCACCCAGAAACTGCGGAAGGCGGGTCTGATCGACGCGATCGTCGCGGCCTCCACCGACGGAGGAGGTTCGGCGACTCGCAACGGCGAGGAGGCCGGGGGATCCGTGGCCTCCGCGACGCCGGTCGGCGAAGCGCCCGCACTTGGACGCGACGACGGTCGACCCGCCGCGGATGACGACGACGGCCCCGGGCCGGAAAGCGGCGAGCGGACCGACGGCGTGGACCGTGTCGGTCCAAGCGAGGGCAACGACCGCGGCCAGGACAACGAGCGCGGCCAAGGCAACGATCGCGGCGCGGGCAACGATCGCGGAGGGCGCAACGACCGGGGCGACCGTCAAGGCGCCCCGCGTCCGGTCGGGCAAGGTCCCTCGGATGGCGGCGAGCGCGATCGCCGGCGCCGACCGTCTCGTGAGGAACGCCGCCGTTCGCGTGAGGAGCGGAAGGTCCGCGACGAGCAGGATCGGGTCGAGGAGCTCAAGAGCGCTCCGACCCGCACCGGGATCTTGGACATCCTCCCGGAGGGGTACGGTTTCCTGCGCACCTCCGGCTACCTTCCGGGTCAGGAGGACGTCTACGTGTCGTTGTCCTACGTCCGCCGGCACCAGCTCCGCAAGGGCGACACCGTGACGGGCAAGATCCGCGAACCGAAGAACAACGAGAAGTACCCGGCGCTGCTCTCGGTCGAAGCGGTCAACGAGACGGACCCCGAGAAGGCCGTCGCGCGGCCGCAGTTCGACAAGCTGACGCCCCTGTTCCCGGACGATCGGTTCCGGCTCGAGAACGGCCCGCTCGCGATCACGGAGCGGATCATCGACATGATCGCGCCGATCGGCAAGGGTCAGCGTGGGATGATCGTGGCGCCGCCCAAGTCCGGCAAGACGACGATCCTGAAGCAGATCGCGAACGGCATCATCCACTCGAACCCCGAGACGCACGTGATCGTGCTTCTCGTCGACGAACGACCCGAGGAGGTCACCGACTGGCAGCGCACGGTGCGTGCCGCCGAGGTCGTCTACTCGACGTTCGACAAGCCGACCGACCAGCACATCCAGGTTACGGAGCTCGTCCTCGAACGGGCGAAGCGGCTGGCGGAGATGGGGCAAGACGTCGCGATCATCCTGGACTCCCTGACCCGCCTGACGAGGGCCTACAACCTGGGGATGCCCGCCTCCGGCAAGATCCTCACGGGCGGCATCGACTCAGCGGCCCTCTACCCGCCCCGTCGGTTCTTCGGCGCCGCGCGAAACATCGAGGAAGGCGGCTCGGTCACGATCATCGCCTCGGCCCTGGTCGAGACGGGCTCGCGGATGGACGATGGGATCTTCGAGGAGTTCAAGGCCACCGGGAACATGGAGCTTCGGCTTGATCGGCAGCTCTCCGAGAAACGGTTGTTCCCGGCGATCAACGTCGACGCTTCGAGCACCCGCAAGGAGGAGCTGCTCCTGCCCCCCGAGGAGCTGGCGCTGGTGATCCGCCTCCGCCGGGTCCTGCACGCACTGGAGACCGGCGCCGCGCTCGAGCTGCTGATCGACAAGCTCCGGTCGACCAAGTCGAACGAGCTCTTCCTGAAGGACATCGCGAAGGCACCGACCGCGGGCTGAGCCGGGCGACGAGGACCCGGGAATACGGGAGCGTTGAAGCAAGTAGCATCCCGACGCCACGAAGGAGATCGATCCGCCATGAAGCAGGGCATCCACCCCGATTACCAGATCGCGAACGTCCACTGCTCGTGTGGCAACACGTTCCAGACCCGCTCGACGGTGAGCGAGATCCGCTCGGACATCTGCTCGAACTGCCACCCCTTCTATACGGGCAAGCAGAAGCTGGTGGACACGGGCGGGCGCGTGGAGCGCTTCCAGCGCCGCTACGCCAAGACCCAGCAGGCCCAACAGGCCGCGGCGAAGCAGAGCTGAGCCGCCGGTGGGCCAGCCGCCCCCGGCGACCACCCACCTCTACGGCGGTCAGGCCGTCGTCGAGGGCGTGATGATGCGTGGCTCGGACCACTGGGCGGTGGCCGTCCGTGAGCCCGCCGGTACCGTCTACGTGGAGTCCCACGCGATCGACTCGATCGCGTCGCGTCACCCGATCTGGCGGAAGCCGTTCCTCCGGGGGATCATCGTGCTCGGACAGTCGCTCTCGATCGGTGTCCGGGCGTTGATGATCGCGACGAACCACGCCGTGGCGGAAGAGGAGCAGCTCTCCAGCCGACAGATCGGTGTCTCGCTCACGATCGCGATGGTCCTGTTCATCGCGATCTTCATCCTGGGTCCCACGACCCTGTTCGCCTGGGCGGAGAACCATGTGTCCGCCAACGGCGTGCTCGTGAACGTCTTCGAGGGGATCTTCCGCGTTGCACTGTTCGTCGGGTACCTCTGGCTGATCGGCCGAACGAAGGACATCCGCCGTGTCTTCGAGTATCACGGCGCCGAGCACAAGACGATCGCGGCGTACGAGCACGACGAGGACCTCGTGCCCGACCGCATCGAGCGCTTCCCCAAGGAGCACGTTCGATGCGGCACGAACTTCCTCATCATCGTGATGATCATCACGATCTTCGTGTTCACGCTTTTCGGGACTCCCGGACTGCTGTGGCGACTCGTCTCCCGCGTGATCGCGATACCGATCATCGCCGGCATCGCCTACGAAGCCCTCCGCCTCGGCGCCCGGTTCCCCCGCTCCACGGCGATGCGGGTGATGATGGCGCCGGGGATCTGGCTCCAGAAGATCACGACCCGGGAGCCCGATGTCGGCCAGATCGAGGTCGCCGTGTCCTCCTTCAAGGAAGTGCTCCGTCGGGAAGCCGAGGCCGCCGGCGCCACCTGAGGCCTTCACCCGACGGTCGTTGCATCCAGCGCCCATCGCGAAGATGATGGTGTGTCCGATCGATCGACGGGCCGGTCCAGCGCTGCCCGAACGGCCGCGGAGCGAAGGCGATACCTGGGAGGTGGCTCCATGAAGAACGATCTCGACCTGCCCCTGTTGCCGAGCGCGGAGCAGATCCGGCGGCGCGAGTTCGCGACCGTCCGGCGCGGCTACGACCCGGACCAGGTCCGCGAATACCTCCAGGGGGTCGCGGGCCAGGTGGAGACGCTCGAGCGCGAGTTGCACGACCAGCGCAAGGAGGGCAAGGCGCAGCGCCCCCCCACCCCGGGCGAGTCCCTCGCCGCTGCTATCACGGCCGGCCAGGTCATGACGCCGGCCACCCCGGCGACGACGCCGGTGCCGGCCACCCCGGCACCGACCATCCCGCAGCAGGACCCATACGAGGCGATCGCGAAGCGGTTCGCCGGGGTACTCGAGTCCGCGGACAAGGAAGCGACGGCGGCCTTGGCCGAGGCGAAGGCGGAGGCAGACCGCGTCCTGCAGGAAGCTCGCTCCGAGGCCGACCGGATCAAGCTCGACGCTCAGGCGCGGGCGGAGCAAGCGAAACAGCAAGGGACCGATTCCCTCGCGGAAGCGAAGCGCGAAGCCGAACGGATCCTGGGCTCGCTGTCGGAGCGCCGTGAGGTCCTCGTGACCCAGATGCACGACATGCAGTCGAAACTTCTGTCGGTCGCGAAGGAGCTCGAGGCGTCGATCGATACCGAAGCGGCCGAGGGGGCCGAAGGGGCCGAAGGCGGAGATCCCGCGGCGCCTCCCAGCGAGGGCGGAGCCTCCGATGACGTCGTCGATCCTCGATACGAGGACATGTGGGCGATCCCGAAGGGCAAGAAGATGGTGGACATCCCGGATCTCGCGGCGCTCGACGTGGACTTCGAGGACAAGCCCCGCGACTGACGTCCCCCAGGTCGCTCGCAGTCCGCGCCTGCGACCATAGGACGCATGGCGTCCGGCATCGAAACCAAGCTCGACGAGATCGAGGAGAGCTACGAGCAGGCTGCGGCGGAGCTCGCCGCACCGGACATCGCCGCCGATCCCGACCGTCTGCGTAACCTCGGCAAACGGTTCGCCGAGCTGCAGGACGTCGTGGTGCCGTACCGTGAGTACAAGGCGCTCTCGACGCAGGCGCGGGAAGCGCGTGACCTCGCCAAGGGTGAGGCCGACCCCGAGATGGCAGCCTACTTCCACGATGAGGCCGAGCGGCTCGATGCGCGGGTCGCCGAGCTCCGCGGCCGTCTCGAGCTGCTCCTCGTTCCGAAGGATCCCGACGAAGGCAAGGACCTGATCCTCGAGATCCGCGCAGGTGCCGGCGGCGAGGAGGCGGCGCTCTGGGCGGGCGACCTCTTCGAGATGTATCGGCGACTCGCCGAGCGCCATCGGTGGAAGACCGATGTCCTCGCGTCTTCGCCGTCGGATCTCGGCGGGTTCAAGGAGGTCACGCTTGAGGTCCGGGGACCGGATGCGTACGGACGGCTCAAGTACGAGGCCGGCGTGCACCGCGTCCAGCGGGTCCCGGTCACCGAGTCGCAGGGCAGGATCCACACCTCAACGGCAACGGTGGCCGTCATGCCGGAAGCCGAGGAAGTCGAGGTCGACCTCCGCCCCGAGGATCTGCAGATCGACGTGTACCGCTCGAGCGGTCCCGGAGGGCAATCGGTCAACACCACCGACTCGGCGGTGCGCATCGTCCACAAGCCGTCCGGGATCAAGATCGAGATGCAGGAGGAGCGGAGCCAGCTCCAGAACCGGGAGAAGGCGATGCGCTACCTCCGGGCCCGGCTCTACCAGCTGGCGCTCGACGAGGCCCACGCGAAGGAGGCCGCGGCGCGCCGCGCCCAGCTCGGGACGGGGGAGCGCTCAGAGAAGATCCGCACCTACAACTATGCGGAAGGGCGGGTCACCGATCACCGCATCAAGCACACGTCACATCAGCTGCAGGACGTGCTCGCCGGCGGCGAGCAGCTCGACGGCTTCGCCGACCGGCTCCTCGCCGCCGAGCGCGCCGCCCAGCTGTCCGCGGACGGGGACTGACGTCGATGCGCCCCGGCGAGATCGTGCGGCGCGGATCGAGGTACCTCGAACGGCATGGGGTCGAGGCCCCCGAGGTGAGCGCCGAGGCGTTGATGATGCTCGTCCTCGAGACCGATCGCGCCACCCTGTACGCACGTGAGCACGGGCTCAGCTCCGCAGAGGCCCGCGCGTACGGACGCGCCCTCTGTCTGCGCTGCACCGGTACGCCGCTGCAGCACCTGACGGGCGAGCAGGGCTTCCGCCATCTGGTGCTCGCGGTGCGCCCCAGGGTGTTCATCCCCCGGCCCGAGACGGAGGTCCTCGTGGACGTCGCGCTCGAACTCCTCGACCACGCCGCGACGCCGTACGTGGTGGATCTCTGTACCGGGTCCGGCGCCGTCGCCCTGGCGATAGCCGACGAACATCCCCGTGCACGG
>Ga0066695_10000491_pt1 | contig 12646 bp, 11 predicted proteins | sample GraSoiAngelo_144_FD_66452 | JGI IMG/M metagenome (GOLD analysis project Ga0066695, IMG submission 66452) | Grasslands soil microbial communities from the Angelo Coastal Reserve, California, USA - 14_1009_02_40cm | ecosystem: Environmental > Terrestrial > Soil > Grasslands | place: USA...
TCCGCCGCGGCGAGATCGTCGACCATTTCGAGACGGTCCGACAGCGAAAGGACGGCGCACGGCTGACCATTTCCCTCACCGTCTCGCCGATCCGCGATGCCACCGGCCGGATCATCGGTGCATCGAAGATCGCGCGCGACATCACCGACCGCAAACGAGTCGAGGCCGAGCGCGCCCTGCTGCTTGAGGAGGCGCAGGCCGCCAACCGCGCGAAGGATGACTTCCTCGCGATGTTCGGCCACGAGCTTCGCAATCCGCTGGCCGCCATCGCCAGCGCGGCCGAGGTGGTCGACATCGCGCGTGGCACCGACGACATCCGGCTGGCCCGCGACGTCATCCGGCGGCAAGTCGTGCATCTCAAGCGGCTCATCGACGATCTCCTGGACGCCGCCCGGGTGCGCGCCGGCAAGATCGTGCTCGAGCGTCGGCCGGTGAACCTCGCGGAGGCCGTGCAGCAGGCGCTGAGTGTCGTGCGCGGCGGCGTCGCCGGGCACCGCCACGTCATCGAGACTCAGCTCGACGACGTCGGCGTAGACGCCGATCCCGTGCGGCTGGATCAGATCATCCTGAACATCCTCACCAACGCGATGAAGTACACGCCCGCCGGCCGCGCGATCCGCGTGTTGACGTTCGCGGACGGCGACCGAGGTGTGCTGCGCGTCGAGGACGAGGGTGTCGGCATCGCGCGCGAGACGCTGCCGCGGATCTTCGGCCTGTTCGTGCAGGGCGAGCACACGCTCGACCGCGCGCAGGGCGGGCTCGGGATCGGCCTCACGCTGGTGCGGACGCTCGTGGAGCTGCACGGCGGCACGGTGACCGCCGACAGCCCCGGCCCTGCCCTGGGCAGCGTTTTCACCGTCCGCCTGCCGCGCATCGAGCTGCCGTCGACGCTCGAGGATGCGCCCGCCCGGCGGCCCGCGATCCGACGCCGCGTGTTGATCGTCGAGGACAACGACGACGTCCGGCAGATGCTGCGTATTTTGCTGGAGCACGAGGGCCACGAGGTGTTCGAGGCTGTCGATGGGACCGAGGGCGTCCGGGCGGCCTCACGGGTGCGGCCCGACCTCGCGCTGGTCGATCTCGGTCTGCCGATCCTGGATGGCTACGAGGTCGCCCGGTTCATCCGCCGCCAGGACTACCAGCCGCAGCGGCTGGTGGCGCTGACGGGCTATGGCCAGGCGGAGGACCGTGAGCGCGCGCTGCGCGCGGGCTTCGACGATCACCTGGTGAAGCCGGTCGATCCCGATCGGCTCGCCGAGCTGCTTCAGACTCTCCGTTGATGAAATGATTTCCTAGGGAATCCCCCGATTGCCGAACCGTTCGCCATGACACATCCTGGCGACGTTGACTCGACAGATATCCATCGGGAGTGATTCGATGTCGAATATCGCGCCGACTCCCTGGGACCGCGCCGTCGAGACGCCGGTCCCCGGCGAGCACGTCGTCCAGATGTATCGTGATCCGGCGCTCCTCGTGGACGTCGTCGCGCGCTACTGCCAGCGGGGTTTCGTCGCCAGCGAGGCGGTGATCGTCATCGCGACGCACGCGCACCGTGCGGCCTTCGCGCGCCGGCTGACGACGCTCGGCACGGACATGCCGGCGTGCGTGCGCCGTGGTCAATACGTCGATCTCGACGCGGATGGGTGCCTCGCGGCGTTCATGGTGGACGGTGCTCCGGACCGCGCGCGCTTCTTCGCCGCAGTCACGCCGCACCTCGAACACGCGCGGCACGCGGGTTACGAGCGCATCCGTCTGTTCGGCGAGATGGTCGAAGTGCTGCGATCGACCGCCTTCGCCGCGGCCATGCGCCTCGAGGAGCTCTGGCACGAGCTGCTCGAGCGCGAACGCCACCCGCTTCTCTGCGCGTACGAGGTGGACCCGCTCGACCGCCTCGACGGACGCGTCCTCGTCCCGGCCATCGCCCGCCGGCACTCGCATGTGGTGCCGGCCGACGATGCAGTCCGCTTCGAGCGGGCCATCGAGCGCGCGTTCGTCGAGGTCTTTGGCGCCGACGCCGACGCGACACTGTTGCGTCAGCTGTGCGAGGGCTATCGGCCGCTCGCGAGCGCCATGCCTGCCGCGCAGGCCGTGCTGCTCAGTCTCGACGATCTCAGCCCCGATCTCGGCGACGCCGTCCGCGCCGTCGCCGCCGGGCACTCCGCGGGCGCCGCGCGATGACGCCGCCGACGCTCGACAGCGATCTGCGCAGCGGCGATCACCTCTGCGCGATCTACGATACCGATGCCGACTGGCTCGTCACCGCGGTCCCGTATTTCAGCGAAGGACTCGCCCGCCATGAGGCGTGCGTGTACGTCGCACCCGAATCGCACGCGGCGCACCTCGAGGTGGCACTGCGCGCGGCCGGCCTCGACGTGGATGCCCATGTCCGCCGCGGCGCGCTGCGCTTCGCCACGCCAGAAGCCACGTATCTCCGGCCCGGACGGTTTGATCCCGACGTGATGATCGCGCTCTGGCAGGAGCTGATCGACGCCGCCGGTGCCGAGGGGTACACCAATCTGCGCGTCGCGGGCTGTCCCACGTGGATCAACGACGGCGTGCCGGGTGCGGAACGCTGGGCGGAATACGAGGCGCAGGTGAGCGAATGCTTCCGCGGCCGTCGTCTGATCAAGCTCTGCCAGTACGACCGCCGGTTGTTTTCGCCCACCGTGCTGCTCGACGTCCTCCGCTCGCATCCCTTCGCGGTCGTCCAGGGTGCCGTTCGTGCGAATCCGTTCGCGGGAATGGCGAGCGCGCGCACCGAGCGCGACCGATGCAAGCCCGACCAGGACCTGCAGGACGCGCTCACGCGTGAGCGGGCGGCGCGCGTCGCGGCGGAAGCCGCCTGCCGCAGGAAGGACGAGTTCGTCGCGGTCTTCTCCCACGAGCTGCGCACCCCGCTGGCGGCCGCCGTCGTCGCCAGCGCCCTCATCGAGCGGCTGCCGTCGAACGACCCGCGCGCCGTCACCGCGCGCGCAGTCCTGGGCCGCCAGCTCGAGCAGGCGTGTCGCCTGGTCGACGACCTGCTCGACATCGAGCGCATCAACACGGGAAAGATCGAGCTGGCGAGGGAGCGGATCGACCTGGCTGCGCTCGTGCGAGACAGCGTGGCCGCGATCCTGCTGCCGACACACGCGTTCGAGATCGACGCGCGCACGGCGTGGGTCATCGGCGATGCCGGCCGCCTGCGGCAGGTCGTCGAGAACCTGATCACCAACGCGATGAAGCACACGCCCGCCGGCGGCCGCATCGTGGTGAGCACCGTGCCGGAGGGCGAGGAGATCGTGCTGCGCATCGACGACAGCGGTGCCGGGATGCCGGGCGAGCTGCTCGGCCGCGTGTTCGAACCGCTGGTCCAAGGCCCCGCGCCGGGCGGGACGGCCAAAGGCCTCGGGCTGGGACTGTCGGTCGTACGCCAGCTCGTCGAGCTGCACGACGGCCGCGTCGAGGCGCTCAGCGCCGGCATCGGTCACGGCAGCAGCTTCGTCGTCCGCCTCCCGGCGGCGCCGCCGGGGCCGCGCGAGGCGATCGCCACCATCTGAGCGTCGAGCGCGCGCCGCCCAGCGGAGTCCGCCCAGCCTGCGACACCGCGGACAGACCCGGCTCGATGGCAAGATAGCTGTCGATGCGACTGCGCGCGCACCTCATCGCCCTGGTCCTGGCCGTCCTGTTGCCGATGATCGCCTTCTCGGCGCTCGCCATCGTGATGCTCGACCGCTATCAGCGCACGAACACCGAACGCGCCGCCGTCGAGCTCGCGCGCGCGCTCATGACCGCGGTCGACGAAGCGCTGCGCAGCACGATCACCACGCTCGAAGCGCTGGTGACCGTGCGCAGCCTCGAAGAGGAGGATCTCCGCGCATTCGATCGCGAGGTCCGGCGTGTGCTGACGACGCAAGCGGATTGGCAGGACGTCATCCTGCTCGCACCGGACGGCCGGCAATTGATCCATACAGGACGGCCGTGGGGCACGGTCCTGCCGACCGCGGCCGAGCCGGCCAGTGTCGAGCAGGTCGTGGCCACGCGGCGGCCGGCGGTCGGCAGCATCGCGCGCGGTCGGCTCGGCGGCGACTACGCCGTTCCCGTGCGCGTACCCGTCATCCACCGCGATCGCGTGGTCTACGTCCTCACGGCCGTCATCAAGCCGCAGTCCATCGTCGACATGCTCGCACGGCAACGCATGCCCGCGGACTGGGTCAGTACGGTCTTCGACCGGCGCAAGAGCGTCGTTGCGCGGACACGGAACCTCGAGCAGTTCCTCGGCCGTCTGATCTCGCCCGAGTTCGCCGCGCTCATCGACGCGCCGTCCCAGGGGTGGAAGGTGACGCGCACGCTCGAAGGCTCCCCGGTCTACACGGTGTGGGCGCGGTCGCCGCAGAGCGGCTGGGGCGTCGGCCTCGGCATCCCCGAGGCGGCCGTGGAGACGCCGCTGCGCCGCTCGCTGCTCACCGTCGGCGCCGGCGGCCTGGCGTGCGCGATCGTCGCCCTCGGGCTCGCCCTGTTGGTGGGCCGTCGCATCACGGAGCCGATCGTGGCGCTGGCCTCCGCCGCCAAGGCCTTCGGGCAGCAGGACGTGGCGGTGCCGACCCGCGCGAGCACCGTGCAGGAGGTCGAGGACGTCCGGCGCGCCTTCGCGGACGCCGCGGCCCTGGTGCAGGAGCGCGCGGGAGAGGCGGCGGAGGCCAATCGCGCGAAGGACGAATTCCTCGCCGTCCTCTCTCACGAGCTCCGCACCCCGCTCAACGCCGTCTATGGCTGGGCGCGGATGCTGCAGAGCGGCCAGATCAGCGGCGAGCGCGTGGCCCGCGCGCTGGACGTCATCGTCCGCCAGTCCAACGCGCAGGTGCAGCTCATCGACGACCTGCTCGACGTGTCGCGCATGATCACGGGCAAGATGCGTCTCGACGTCCGCCCGGTCGACCTCAAGGGCGTCGTCGAGCAGGCGCTCGACGCGGCGCGGCCCGCGGCGGAGGCCAAGGAAATCCGGATCCAGAGCGTGATCGGCCCGCGCGCGGGCCCCGTCAGTGGCGATCCGGATCGGTTGCAGCAGGTCGTGTGGAATCTCGTGCTGAACGCGGTGAAGTTCACGCCGACCGGCGGCCGGGTGCAGGTGCGCGTCGAGCGTGTCGACTCCCGTGTCGAGATCGTCGTCACCGACACCGGCCAGGGCATCGCACCCGACGTGCTGCCGTTCGTGTTCGATCGCTTTCGCCAGGCCGATTCCTCGAGCCACCGCGCGCACACCGGTCTGGGGCTCGGCTTAGCGCTCGTCAAGCATCTGGTCGAGCTCCACGGCGGCCGCGTGCGCGCGGAGAGCGCGGGCGAAGGACGCGGAGCGACGTTCGTCGTGACGCTGCCGCTGGCGTCGGATACGGCCGGCGATCACGGCGCGAGCATCCACGCGGCGCGCGTCGACGCGCCGCGCTCGCGCGTGTTGCTCACCGGTCTTCGCGTGCTCGTCGTCGACGACGATCCGGAGGCGCTCGAGCTCGCCACGGCGATCCTCGTCGCCGCCGGCGCCGTCGTGCGGGTCAGCGGCTCGGCCGCGGAGGCACTCGACACCGTCCGCGCATGGCGTCCCGACGTGCTCGTCTCCGACATCGAGATGCCCGGCGAGGACGGGTACTGGCTCATCCACCGGGTGCGCGCCCTCGACGACGCGGAGGTTGGTCACACGCCGGCGGTGGCGCTGACGGCGTACGGCCGGGTTCAGGATCGGACACGGGCGCTGACAGCGGGTTACAACATGCACGTGCCGAAGCCGGTGGACCCGGGAGAGCTCGCCGCGATTGTCGCCAGCGTGGCCGGCCGCGCCGCTACCTAACGATCGAGCTCGACGAGATACTCCTTGATCCGCTTGGCGTCGGATGCGGCGGGCTTGAGCGCCAGGTACCGTTCGAACGCCGCCTTCGCCCTGGCGTTGTCCTTCTGCTGGTAGTAAAGGAAGCCCAGCTGGCGGTGCGGCTCCGGCGCGGTCGGGTCGAGGTCGACGGCCTTTTCGTACGACGCCAGCGCGAGCCGCGCGTGCTCGTCCTTCTGGGTCGCATCGCGGGCACGCTGGGCCTGCAAGCGATGGAGATCGCCGTAGTACGTGTGGGCGATCGGATCCTTGGGCGTGATGGCGAGCACGCGATCGAGCTGGCGTTGCGCCACGGCGAAGCGTCCGGCGCGGATGTCCTCGTAGGCGTTTTCGCGCACGACGCCGCGCATGCGTAGCTGGAAGTCGTCGGTGTCGCGGGTCGTCGTCGGCGCCACCGCCGCGCCGGCGTACTTCGTCTTGAGGAGCCCTTGCGTCGTCTCGATGCGCTCGGTGAGCTTGGGATGGCTGCCGAAGAAGAATGTCTCGAGCGAGCCGCGGTCCTTCGACTCCGAGCGCAGCAGCGCGAAAACCTTGGGCGCCTCCTTGGGGTCGTAGCCGGCGCGCACGAGGTTCTCCATGCCCCCCTGATCCGCGTCGCGCTCCAAGTCGCGCCCGTAGCCGTTGATGGCGGCCATCGTCGTCAGGGCGAGGCCGAGCCCCAGGATGGCATTGGCCGTCTGGCCGATGACGGCGGCGCCGACGTAATCGCCCTTCTGCGCGCGCGAGCCGGCGACGGCGGCCACGCCGATCGAGGCGGCGACGGCGCCGACGGTGTAGAGGATCTGCTTGGTCTGGGCGTCGCGCTGGAACGACAGCGCGTGGCGATGCGTCACGTGGGTCATCTCGTGGCCGACGATCATGGCCAGCTGCGACTCGTTGTCGAGCCGGCTGAGCAGGCCGGTGTGGACGTAGATGTGGCCGTTGGGCAGCGCAAAGGCGTTCAGCGTCGGGTCGCGCAGCACGCCGAACTTGAAGCCCGGCCCGCCCGCATTGCGGACGTCGTCCGGCGTGAGCCGTTCGCCGACCTTGGCCAGGTAGTCCTCGAGCAGCGGATCGTCGTAGGCCTTGGCCTTCTTGAGCAGCGCTTCCTCTTCCTTCTCGGCCTTGGCCCAGAGCGCGCGCTCGTCGGACTCGGGCTTGAATGGCTGACCGCCGGCGCCGATGGGCGGCACGCTGCGACTCGCGCAGCCCGGCAGCAGCAGGCACACGACGAGCAGCCACGCGAGGCTCTTGCGCATCAGTTGCGCGAGCCGAGCTGCTGGCGCACCTTGCGAAGCTCGTCGCGGAAGCCCGCGGCGTCCGGCGCGCCGGGGAAGCGCGTCAGATACCGCTCCCACTCCGTCGCGCCCTCGTGCAGGCGTCCGATGCGAACGAGCACGGTGCCCCGATCGCGCCGGTGCACGCCCGACTCGGCGTCCAGCACGAGGAGCCGGTCCACGACGCCGAGCGCGCGCTCCCAGTCCTCACGCTTGGCGTAGATCCCTTTGAGGTTGCGCAGCATGCGGACCACGATCTGATGCTTGCTGCACGGCGCCCAGTGCGTCTCTTCGAGCTTGACCGGTCTGCCGACCGCGCGCGCCGCCACCTCCTCGGCTCGCTCGGGTGTCAGAACCGCGCCGCCGTTGAAGGGATCGAGGAAGACGCGGCGGCCGGCGACACGCGCGCCGACGATGAAGTGACCCGGCAGGCCCACGCCCTCGACCTCCACGCCCACGCGTCGGCCGATCTCTATGGTGAGAACCGACAGCGTGATGGGAATCCCGAGTCGCCGATCGAGCACGTCGTTGAGGCAGGAGTTGCGCGGATCGTAGTACTCCTTGTCGTTGCCGCGAAAGCCCTCCTGGAAGAACAGGAAGGCCACGAGCTGGTCGAGCGCGGCCTGCGGACCGCGTGATGCCGCCGCACCCGAGCGCGTCGCCAGCGCATCGAGCCGTGCGGCCTCTTCGTCCACGTCGAGCTCGGGATGCTCGATGCGCGCCACGGCGAGCGCCGCGCGTGTGAGGTCGACGCGGCCGTCCGGCGTGCGCGCCAGCTCGCGGAAGGGCTCCAGCGGATCCATCAGCACCCCGGCGCGTGGTGGATGCCGGCGCTCGCGAGCGCCTTCTTCTGCAGCTCGTCGGCCAGTTCCAGCGTGCGCCGCGCGGCACGCTGCGCCGTCGCCTGCGCCTCGGGCGTCGTCGCCAGGCGCAGGAGCGTGCGGCGGCCGAGCTCGTGGTGATGCCGCTCGTCGGGCTCGATGATGTCGCGATAGAGGGCCGCCGTCTCCTTGTCCCCCACCCGCTCGCAGAACTCGATGAACTGGCGGTTCTTCACGATGGCGATCGCCTCGCGCGTGAATTGCCCCGCGGCCGCGCGCTCGACGCTCGTGCTCAGCGTCTGCAGATACGCGCTCAACGGGCCGAAGCCGCCCGCGAGCGGATCGAAGCCGTCGGCGTCGAAGCCGAGCACGGCGAGGCGTTTGGCGATCAGCTCATAGTGCTTGGCCTCGTCGGCCGCCTGGCGAGCGAGGGCGAGCACGAGTTTGATGTCGTCGGAGGTCGCGAGCCAGCGCGCGGCGATCACGGTGGCTTCGGCCTCGTTGCGCAGCGCCACCTTCAGGAGGTTCGGCACGTTGAGCGGGCCCTTCACCTCCGGGGCGAGCGTGGCATCGGGCTCGAGGCCGCGCAGACGCGCCTGATTCTCGGCGTCGAGCGCCGCCACGAATTCTTCGGCGGTCATCGCAGACCCTCGCGCAACAGCTCGGGCAGCTCCTGCGTCAGCGTTTCCTTGGTGACGACCCGGCCGCAGCGGGCGTGCCAGGGCTGCGTCTGCCGGGCGAGCGCGTGCGTGGTGTAGCCGAGCACGGGCGGCGTGGATGCCGCGCGCTCGAGCGCGGCGAACACCGCCGCGTAGTCGAAGCCGCCGGTAAGGTCCAGCAGAACGAGCCGCGCGCCGTCCGCCAGCGCCGCCTCGATCTCCTGCAGCGATCGGGCGAACACGAGCGGGACGCCGGCGAGCCGGGCGGTCTCCCGGATGCGCGCGACGAAGAACAGGTCGGAGACGATGGCGATCACGCGCGTGGCCGTCGGCTGCGGCCGGGCGTGCGCCGGGCTGGAACCGGGGCTAGTCACTCTGCTCGCGGACGCCGAGCCAGTGTCGCTGCCACTCCGCGATGTGGCTGAGCGTGCGCATATCACGGATCCGATCGACGTACACGATGCCGTTCAGGTGGTCCGTCTCATGCTGGATCACGCGCGCGAAGAAGTCCTTCGCGACGAGGTCGACGGGCTTGCCCTGGCGATCCAGACATTCGAGGCGCACCGCCGTGTAGCGGGGCACCACGCCGCGCATGTCGGGCACGGAGAGACACCCCTCCCAGCCCTCTTCGATTTCTTCGCTCGTCGGCGTGACCACGGGGTTGATGAGGACCGTCAGCGGGATCTCGGGCGCGTCGGGATAGCGCGGGTTCTTGGCGACCTCTATGACCGCGATCTGCCGCGGCACATGCACCTGGTTGGCGGCCAGCCCGGCGCCGTCGTACTCGTGCATCGTCTCGATCATGTCGTCGATCAGCCGCTGCACCTGGGCCGACTGGATGTCGGCAGGGAGCACGCGCTCGGCCTGCTGCCGCAACACCGGATGACCGAGCCGCGCGACCTTCAGGATCGCCATAACGGGCTGATTTTACACCAGCCGTCGAACGGCGCGACAAATCGGCGGCAGCCGTCCACGCACGTTACTTCGTCTCCACGCGGCCGACCCGCCGCACGCCCTCGGCGAGACGCTTCGCGTCGGCGTCGAAAAACCGCTGGAACTCGTCACCCTGCTTGAACGTCACCGGCGTCTCGAGCTTGTCCATCGCCGCCTTGAACTCCGAGTCGTTCACGGCGTCACGGACGGTCGCGCGCAGCTTGGCGACGACGGGCTCGGGCGTCCCCTTGGGCGCGAACACGCCGGCCCAGATGTAGAACTCCGCGTCCGGATAGCCGAGCTCCTTGAGCGTCGGGACGTCCGGCAGCGCAGCTACGCGCTTGTCGCCCCAGCCCGCGAGCGGACGAAGCTTGCCGGCCTTGATGTGCGGCAGCACCACGGCCGGACCCGAGGCGAGCGCATCCACGTGACCGCCGAGGATGGCGGTCAGCGCGGGACCGGCGCCGGCGTGCGGCACGTGACGCAGCTTGATGCCGGCCGCCTGGGACAAGAGCTCCATCGCCATGTGCAGCGTGCCGTAGATACCGGAGGACGAGTACGAGATCTGCCCCGGACGCTTCCGGGCGTCCTCGATGAAATCCTTCGCCGTCTTCCACGGCTTGTCGGCGGGGACCACGAGGATCGTGGGGTCGGCGGAGATCAGCGCGATCGGCGCGAACTGATCGACGGTGAAGGCCGGCGGCCGATTGAACAGCTTGTCGGCCTCCGGGATGATCGAGATGGACGACAGCGCGAGCAGCAGCGTATAGCCGTCGGGCTTCGCCACCGCCACCGACTGCATCCCGACCGCCCCCGCCGCGCCCTGCTTGTTGACGACGCCGACCGGGTTTTTCAAAACGCGTTCCATCGCCGCGGCGACGGGGCGGGCCGTCAGATCGGCGACGCCGCCGGGCGGAAACGGCACGACCATCGTGATGGGGCGATTGGGGTACGTGTCTTGCGCGGATGCCGGCCCGATCGAGGCGACGAGCACGAGCATCGTCGCGGCCAGACGCTGCATCATGAGGAGTCTCCCTTTTCCGCGAGCGCCATCCGGGCCCGCCAATCGAGGCCGCGGCGCGCGAACGTATACAGGTTCAGGAGCACGAGACCGAGCCCGAACGCCAGCAGCGCGGCCGCGATGCGGTGCTCGAGAAAGATCGCATAGCGGCCGTCGGACATCGCGAGCGACTGGCGAAGGCTGAGCTCGATCAGCGGAGCGAGGACCACGCCAAGCACGATCGGCGCCGTCTCGAAATCGAGCTTGCGCAGCACGTAGCCGAGCACGCCCATCACCAGCATGATCCACACGTCGACGACCGAGGCGTTGACCGCGTACACGCCGAGGATCGAGAAGACAAGGATCGCCGGATAGAGATACGGGTACGGCACGCGCAGGATGTTCACGAAGACGCCGACGAGCGGCAGATTGAGGATCAACAGCATCACGTTGCCGACGTACATCGAGGCGATGAAGCCCCAGAACAGCGCGGGCTGATTCTGGATCAGCAGCGGACCGGGCGCCACGCCGTGCACCATGAGGGCGGCGAGCATCACGGCGGGAATCGGGCCCGACGGCACGCCGAGCGCCAGCATCGGGACGAACGCGCCGGAGGTCGCCGAGTTGTTCGCGGACTCGGGGCCGGCCACCCCGGCGACCGCACCGTGGCCGAACTCTTGCGGGCGTCGCGACACGCGCTTCTCCACCGCGTACGACACGAAGCTCGCGATGATGTGCGCGGAGCCGGGAAGGATGCCGATCAGGAAGCCGAGCACGCTGCCGCGCGCGATCGGCCACGCCGACTCGCGCCACTCCCCGCGCGAGGGCAGCAGGTCGCGCAGCCGCGGCTTGATGACCGCGGGCGGCGTCGGCGCGCCCGCCGTGGCCAGGATCTCCGCCACGCCGAAGAGACCCACGGCGACCGGCACGACGCCGAGACCGTCGCCCAGCTCGACGACGCCGTACGCATAGCGCATGTAACCGGTCATCTGGTCGATGCCGACGGTGCCGAGCAGCAGGCCGAGCGCGGCCATGGCCAGCGCCTTCAGCATCGAGCCCGAGCTCATGTAGGCGAGCACGAGCAGGCCCAGCAGGAGCAGCGCGAGCTGCTCGGGTGGGCCGAAGCGCAGGGCGACGCGCGCCAGCGGCGGTGCCATCACCATGAGCGCGACGACGCTGGCCGTGCCCGCGATGTAGGAACCGACGGCGGCAATCGCGAGCGCGGCGCCGCCGCGACCCTTGCGCGCCATCGCGTAGCCGTCGATGCAGGTCATCACCGATGCCGCCTCGCCCGGGATGCGCATGAGTATGGAGGTGGTGGACCCGCCGTACATCGCGCCGTAGTAGATGCCCGCCAGCATGACGATCGCACGCGTGGCGTCCATGCCGAACGTGGCCGGCAGCAGCAGGCTGATTCCCGCGAGCGGTCCTACGCCAGGCAGCACGCCGACCAGCGTGCCGATCACGCAGCCGACGAAGGCGTACAAGAGCAGGGGCGGCGAAAGCGCGACCGAGAACCCGAGTCCGAGATTCTGGACGACCTCGAGCATCTAGAAGCGAAACGGACCGCGTGGCAGCGGCACGCGCAGCAGCGTGTCGAAGAGCCAGAACGTGCCGAGTGCCGCCGCGCCCGCGAAGATGACGGTCGCCACCACCGGCTTGCGCTCGACGACCCCGACGAGAAAACCGAGGGCGATCACAATCGTCAGCCGATATCCGAGACGATCGAGGGCCACGGCGCAAAACACGCACGCGACGAAGATCGCCACCGCCTGCCGCCACTCGCGCCACTGCAGGCTCGCGACGCGGGGCCCGGCGCCGGCAACCGCCGTCAGCGCCGCGCCGGCCAGTAGCAGCAAGAGCGCCAGCACGCCAGGAAAGTAGGCCGGACCGGGATTCGCAATCGAGCCGACCGGCAGCCGCTGCCGCCAAGTCTCCTCCAGCACCAGCAACGCAAGAGCGGCGAGCGCTATGCCGGAGGCGCGATCGATGCTCATGCGTCCGCCCAGTCTACAGCCGGACGCTTACGCCAGGTCGAACGCGAACGCGGCGAGGTCACACCGCAGGGCGCGGTTCAGCTGCGCAGTGCCCACTGAGGCGCGCCAAGGCGTATGCCGCAT
>Ga0066695_10000494_pt1 | contig 12626 bp, 8 predicted proteins | sample GraSoiAngelo_144_FD_66452 | JGI IMG/M metagenome (GOLD analysis project Ga0066695, IMG submission 66452) | Grasslands soil microbial communities from the Angelo Coastal Reserve, California, USA - 14_1009_02_40cm | ecosystem: Environmental > Terrestrial > Soil > Grasslands | place: USA...
CTAACAGCCGGCCGTTACGCGGCCTGGACCTGTTTCGTCTCCGGCGCCGCCTTCACCTCGACCCGATGCGGCTTCGCGCTCTCCTTCAGCGGCAGAACGAGCTCCAGCATGCCGTGGCGATGGTCCCGGAGATGGGCTCGTGTTGTTCACCGATGGGGTGACCGAAGCCGGACCCTCGCCCGACGAATTCTTCGACGTGTCTGGTGTGGAGGCGACGGTCCGAGCTTTGTGGACCCGCGACGCGGAGGCTGTCGGCCGCGGCCTGCTCGACGAGGCGGTACGACGCGGGGGAGGCGTCCTGTCGGACGACGCCACGGTCGTCGTCATGAAATTCGATTAATCATCGGGTCCTGCCCCAGCCGAGTTTCGTGCCCTGAAACTTTCCGGCGCGCTCGTCCGTCACATGCTGACGAAGCGCTCCGACACAGGGGGCGCAATCAACATGCTGCCGAAGGGAGCGGGCCTTCGGACGCTGCTCACCGCGCGGTCCACCCTCCCCTTTCCGAAGCAGCAGCAAAAAACACAAGGAGGTACGCCATGCGAGTCCTGAAATCTTTCTGGATTGGGTTGCTGATCTGCGCCGTTCTGAGCTCGACCTCTTTCGCCGCCATGACGCGGGAGAACGGTCACGCCCTCTCTGACGCGCAGATCAAGGCGAGCGTCGAGCGCAAGCTGTCCGGCCTCGAGCTGGCCTCGTCTCCGGTGAACGTCTCCGTCCAGAATGGCGTGGTGACGCTGTCGGGCACGGTGCCGAGCCTCTGGCTGAAGCAGGAGGCCATCAACCGCGCTCGGAAGGTGGACGACGTGAAGACGGTCGTGGCAAATCTCGCCGTGATGCGCGGCGAGAACGATCAGATGATCGCGGACGAAGTCGCGAAGCGGATTCGGCAGTACGTGTTTTTCACGATCTATGACGACGTCAATGGGTCGGTCCGTGACGGCGTCGTGACGTTGACCGGAAAGGTGACGATGCCGTACCAGGCGTCGGAAATCGGCGACCTCGTCGCCCGCGTCCCCGGCGTGCGAGAGGTCGACAACACGATCTCGACGCTTCCAGTCTCGCCGTTCGACGATCAGCTGCGAATCGCCATCGCGAGCCAGATCTATCGGGATCCCCTGTTCTGGAACTATGCGATTCAGGTGAATCCGCCGATTCACATGGTCGTGGAGAACGGCCACGTGACGCTGACCGGCGTGGTCAATTCAGAAGTAGAGCGCCGGAAGGCGGAAAGCGTTGCGCGCACGACGTTCGGCGTGTTCAGCGTGGACAACAAGCTCCAGCTCGATAGCGAGATGCGTTCGACCTGGTAGTGCGACCGGGTAGGGCGACCCGTTCAGGTCCCGAAGTAGGGCGACCCTTTCAGGGTCGCCCCAACCTGAACGCCGGCGATGGGACGACATGCGGCGGCCGGATCCTCGGCCGCCGTATTCGTTTTCGGCCTTGTAACGAAGCTTCGCCTGGAACGAAACCTTACGCGGCGACCTCGTCTGTTTCGTTCGCACGGGGTCAGCTCCGCTGGTGGAGGCCTCAAACCGCCGAGTGACGATCCGTCGGCGAGCGAATCTTCGTTACTAGGGCTTGCAGCCGGCGCGCCCGTGCCGCATGATGGCCCGCGCCCCGCCCGGTTCGGGCAACGATCGAAGAACACGGCAGACACCTGGAGGGACCGTGAACATCCACCGACGTCATGTCGCACACACCGGGATCGTTCTGTTCGTGCTGGCCGGCAACATGCTCGGCCAGCAGGCCAATCTGGGATACGACGATACGCCGATGCAGCCGAACGGCCGCTGGCACATTCACGACGGGAAACGGCCGCAGCCGCCGCTCGTCCGACCGGCACCGATGAAGGTCAGCCCCGTGCCTGCTCCCGCCGATGCGACCCAGCTCCTGGGCGATCGCGACGATTTGAGCGCATGGCAGATGATGGATGGCTCACCCGCCACCTGGGTGATGAAGAACGGCACCCTCGAGACCGGCAAGGGTGTCATTCGAACCAGGGCGGAGCTCGCCGACTTCCAGCTGCACGTGGAGTTCGCCACGCCGAGCGAGATAAAAGGCGACGGCCAGGGACGCGGGAACAGCGGCGTGTTTCTGCTCGGGAAGTTCGAGATCCAGGTCCTCGACAGCCATCAGAATCCGACGTATCCAGATGGGCAGGCGGCCGCGATGTACGGTCAGTACCCACCTCTTGTGAATGCCTCTCGCCCACCCGGGGAATGGCAGACCTACGACATTGTCTTTACGGCGCCGCGATTCACACCGGCGGGAGCGCTGGACAAACCCGCGATCGTCACGGTCCTCCACAACGGTGTCGTCGTGCACAACGCCACGCCATTCTGGGGCCCGACGGCCCACAGGAAGATCGAACCGTACACGCGGGAGACGGCGAGGGGGCCGATCGCCCTGCAGGATCACGGAAATCCCGTTCGATATCGCAATCTGTGGGTCAGAGCCGTGAAGGAATACGACAAGCCCTAGAACACATATCGCAGGCTCAGCTGCACGTCGCGCCGCTCGTCACGCTTGGTCGTGATGCGGCCGAAGTTGGCGTTGCTCGGATCGCTCGATGCGACGTTGTTCCAGTTGGGATGGTTGATGAAGTTGAACATCTCCGCCCGGAACTGCAGCCTCTGGCTGCCCGCCACCCGGAAGTTCTTGAAGAACGCCATGTCCCACTGCTGCTCGCCGGGGTTGTAGGCCAGGTCCCGCGGCGCGTTGCCGAACGTGCCCGCCGCCGGCGCGGCGAACGCAGCCGGATTGATCCAGTAGTTCTGATCGTTGCCGGACCCCGCCGAGAAGGAGCGGTTCGCGCCGGCCAGCGGATCGCCGACCAGATTGAACGGCTGGTTGAAGTTGCCGTCGCCGACGCCGGCGATGTCGTTCGTCCGCGTGACCGAGAACGGCGTGCCGGTTCGGAAGAAACTCGCGCCCGAGACCTGCCAGCCGCCGAGCGCGTTCTTCAGCGCCGTGCTCTGGTCCTTCCAGAACGGCAGATCGTAGATGTAGTAGACGTTCAGCACGTGGCGCCGGTCGAAGCTGGACGGACCCCAGAATCCGGTGTCGTCGTACGTGTTCCACACGACGTCGCGCTTCGTGCTGCCGTTGTCGAGCGACTTCGAGAGCGTGTACGCCGCGCCGATCTTCAGCCCGTTCGCATACCGCCGGTCCGCACTGAGCTGCAAGCTGTTGTACTTCGACTCGCCCGCATTTTCCGCAAGGCGGATCGCGCCATATCCCAGGTACGGCCTGAGCGCCGCGATGTTCACGCCAGGGTTCGCTTGCAGCGTGCCGGGCAGGAGCTGGTTGATGTTGCGCTCCCGCTGCAGATATCGCCCAAGCCGTCCGACGTAGGTGACGTCGAGGACGAACCCGAACGGCATCTCCCGCTGCACGCCGGTCGCCCACATGTACGACGTCGGATGCTTGAACTCGACGTCCTGCGCGGTCATCGAGAAGGGCAGGTTCGCGGCACCGCCGGCGCCCGGGTTGTCCGCGCTGCCGTTGCTCACGCTGACCTGCGGCTGAAAGGGCGGGTTTCCGCCGAGCAGGGACGAGTCGTTGAGCGTGACCCGGTTGTGGAAGACGCCCGCGCTGGCGCGGAGGATTGTCTTCTCGTTCATCGAGTAGGCGAGGCCGAGCCGGGGCTCAAACGCGTTGGCGTAGGTCTTGGAGAAGCCGACCGGCTGGTTCTGGAACAGCGCCAGCACTGCCGGATCCCTGGCGACCGCCAGGTTCTGCCCGTCGCCTTCGAAGCCGCTCCCCGGCAGCACGATGCCGTCGTACCGGTTGCCTCCGGTGATCCGCCCGGTCGCCGGATCGATGATCGCCGCGGTGGCCCGGTTGTAGAACTGCGGCTCGAAGTTCGCGATGTTGTTGGTCGTCGAATGATACGGCGGCCAGTACACCCACCGGACGCCGCCTTCAATCGTGAGGTTGCTGGCCGGCTTCCAGGAGTCCTGGACGAACACGTCGGTGGCGACGGACCGCCACTGGGTGAACGCGCGCTGGCCGATCTCGGCGTAGTTGCTGAACAGCCCCATGGCGACGTTGGCCACCGCGAGGCCGGTGCCACCGGACCGGTTGTCGAGGAATTCGAACCGGCCGTTCTGATTGTTCGTGCTGCCTGGAATCGCCTGCACGTTGATCTGATCGAAATCGTCCTCGCCCGAGTACTCGACGACCGCGCCCGCTTTGAAGGTGTGGCGTCCTTTCACCAGCGTGGCGGCATCCGAGATCGTGTGAATCGGACCCTGCGATGAGGACGGATACGGCCCGCCGTCGATCTCCGTGAAGTTCGCAATCGTGATCGTCGGGATCTTGTCCGCGATTTCCTTGTTGGCCGGGAAAATATACGGATAGTTGATCCCGGTGCGGCTGCGTTTGTAGAGATCGTTCCCGGTGAACACGTTGATGAACACCTGGTCGAGCGAATGGGTGTAGGTGACCTCGTTGATCAGGTTGTTGCGGATCGTGCTGGTCCAGCTCACCGTCTGCGTCGAGTTCGGACGGTCCCAGTCGGTCCGGGCGAAGGGAAATCCGGCAGGGGGCCCCACCGGCCGGAACGGGTCGATGGCCGTCCAGTTGTACTTCGAATACCGGAACGTCACCTGATTGCTGTTGTTCAGCCGGTAGTCGAACCGGATGTTGTCCTTACGCTGATCCTGCGGGTTCTCGCTGCTGAAGATCGCGTTGTTCGTGCCCTGCTGGTATCCCGGCGTCGCCAGGGGAAACACGTTGAGCATCGCAAGTCCGTTCGCCGAGAGCTGGCTCGCGGGAATGATGTTGCCCGGAAAGGGCTGTCCGGTGAGCGGATTGTTGATCGTGATCGCCCGCCCGAAGTAGCTGTTGGCGGGGTTCAACAGCTCGCTGAAGTCGCCGATCCGCATCGCCGCGCTGGGCACCGTCGCGCTGTTGGTCACGACCGCGAAGTAGTTCACCCACTCCTGGGCAGCGAAGAAGAACAGGCGGTTCGTGAAGATCGATCCTGGCACCGGTCCGCCGAGCGCGAAGCCGTACTGCTTGTAATTGAAGGGCGCCGGCCCGCTGTTCTCCGTCGCATTCGGGCTCCGGTTGCGGGCCCATGTGTTCGCCTGCAGCTTGTCGTCACGCAGGAAGTACGAGCCGCTGCCGCTGTAGTGGCTGCTGCCGCTCTTGGTGACGAAGCGAATCTGACCGCCGCTCACGCGTCCGTACTCGGGCATGTAGTTCGCCGTCAGGATCTGGACTTCCTGGATCGCGTCGACGTTCTGGATCCCGACAATCGCGTTGGCAGACCGCGTGCGGATCGCCGTCGCGCCGTCAATCGTGATGTTGTTCTCGTCGGTCCGGCTGCCGTTGATGTTGAACCCGCCGTTGCCGAGATCCGAGAACCCTCGCGAGTTGAAGTTGCCGCCCACGACGCCCGCCTTCAGGCTGACGACGCCGATCGGGTTGCGGCCCGAGAAGGACAGCTGCTCGATGTCCTTCGCCTCCACCGTCTTTCTCAGCGCGACGTCGGTCTGCAGCGGCGGGGAGACGGCCGTGACGAAGACCTCCTCGCTGAGCACGCCGGTCTGCAGCGCGAAGTCGAGCGTGATCGCGCCGTTCGCGTCGAGCGGCACGTTCTGGCGGCTGATCTTCTTGAAGCCCTGCAGCTCGACGAGGAGGTCGTACTGGCCGGGCAGCAGGTTCGGGAAGGTGTAGAACCCGGTGCCGTCGGTGATGGTGCTGCGCAGCTGCTGCGTCTGGGTGTTCGTCGCGGTGACCGTGACGCCCGGAATCACGCCGCCCTGCTCGTCCTTGATGGTGCCCGAGATGGCGCCCCGGTCGAACTGTGCGATCGCGGGCGCCGCGCTCGCCAGCAACAACACGAGAGCCCACACCGCCCTCCGGCACCAGACCTGTCGTCGATGCTCCCTTCCGCGCACCATGGCATCCTCCTTGGTCATCACGTGCAAATGCCTGGAGAAACCGTTGCGGACCGCGGGTCCCCCCGGCCGGCGGGACGGATGATAGCAAACGCCGACCGGTCAAACCACCGGGGACGCAGTGGAAAAATCGTGTGAAACACCCCACGAAAAGCACGAAATCAGGATCCCAGATACTTCTTCGCCTGCTGCAGCTCCGGGCGTTGGGTATCCGATTCCTTCGCGACTTCGAGCAGCATCTTGTAGTACGCCGTCGCCCTGGCGCGATCGCCGGCCGCGGCGGCCGCGCTCGCGCCGCCATAGAGGCCGCGGAACCGGTTCGGTTCCTTCTTCATCGTCGCCTCGAAGGCGGCGAGCGCCTCCCTGGGTTTGCCGGCCTCGAGCAGCATATAGCCGAACAGCTCGCGCGCGGGCGCCAGCGGGCCGGGGGAGATGGCGGACTTGTCGGTCGCGTCCTCCGCGTCGGCGGCGGCGCCGAGCTGCGCAATCGCTTCGTCCTTGCGGCCTTCGGCAAAGGTCTGCCAGGCAAGCGCGACGCGGCGCTGAATGTCGACCTGCTCGGTCCAGTACGCATCCTTCGCGTCCCGCAGCTTGTCACGAAGCGCCGCGAGCCGATCGATGTCGGCGGTCGCCGCCGCTGGGTTGCCGCTGCGTGCCGCGCCTAGGGCGCGAGCGAAATGCGTGATGGCTTCGGTGAACGGCGTGTTCGCGGGACGCGCGGGCAACGCAGCCGCTTCGGCCCAGGCGCCGCGCTCGAGCGCATAACGTGCCGGAATCGCCGCCACCGCGAACGCACCGGCGCCCGCGGCGCCGGCCGCCGCGCCTTCCGCGCCGCCCACGACCGCGATGGCATGATCGACGACGGCTCTGGCCGCCTTGTCCTGCGCGATCTGCAGATACGCGTAGGTCTGATAGTCGAGCGCGTGCAGCTCTTCACCCGCGCCGCCGCTGCTTTTCACAGCCGCCGCCGCCGAGCGCCGGTTCGTCTCGATGGATTCTTTCCAGTAGCCGAGCCGCGTGAACGTGTGCGACGGCATATGCAGCGCGTGCGGAATCGCGGGCGCGAGCGACGCATACTTCCGCGCGGCGACCAGCGCTTTCTCCGCCAGCGGCGGCGCGTCGTACGCGTGGATGATGTAGTGCGCCAGCCCCGGATGGGTCGGCATCTGCCGGAAGAGCGGCTCCAGGATGCCCGCAGCCTTCAGGTTCTTCGCGTAGGTCTTGTCGGCCGGCGACGCGGTCTGGGCGACGGCGAGCGCGTAGAAGATCCGTGCCTCGGTGTCGGAAGGATTGTCGCGCGAGACCTGCTCCATGGCGGTCTCGTATGCGCCGATCCGGGCCGCGTGGCTGCCGGGATCACCTGAGCTGACCAGCTGGCCCACGGCCTGGATGTACCCCCGCTCACGAGGCGTCGGCGATCCCGTCGTCGGGGCCTTGTCGATCGAGGCCTTCGTCAGCTCTATGGTGCGCCCCTGTTTGAGCCCGCCGAAGGGATTGCCCCAGTTGCTGAGCGCAATGCCCCAGTGCGCCATCGCGCAGTCGGGGTCGCGCGCGAGGATGCCTTCAAACATCTTGATGGCTTCGGGGAACCAGAACGAGTGCAGCAGCGCGACGCCTTTGTTGAAGTCGTCCTTCACCACGGCCGCGCACGAGGTCTGGAACTTCACGCTCGCGCTGCCGATCGCATCCGGCGGCGCCGCGCCGTGCTGGTCGTGCTGCGCGAATGCGCCCGGCGCGCACGCGATCACGAAGGCGGCGATCGGGAGAAGGGTCTTTGGTTTCATCATCATCATCGCTCTCCGTCATTCAGCTTGTGGTCCTGCAGCATCCAGGCTCGGAACCGCGCTCGAGGGACTTCGAAAGACACGGCGCAATCATCTGACGCTCCGGTAATGTCCGGCTTCAGCCGGACCGTCGTGCTCAGCATGGTACGCCATGTCGCCTCGTGGCGCGCAAGTGGACGTCAACGGCCAGACGCATGCTGAACGTGCCCCGTCAGGTGTCCGAGCGGTATCGGCAGTTCTGCGCGTGCAGTCCCCAGTCCCCGAGTCCCTGGTTCGCGTTGGTTTCTTTACACAAGAGGTAAAGACGCTTTACCATCATGGCATGACTTCGACGATTTCCGCGAAAGGACAAATCACCGTCCCGAAAGCCGTGCGCGACAAGCTCGGGCTCCGTCCCGGAGCGCTGGTGGAGTTCGAACTGACCGGGGAGGGTGCGCTGCTGCGCAAGGGGCATCGCGGTGGTGTGCGCGCAGTCGACCGTGTCCTGGGCATCCTGAAGCGCGAGGCCCCCACCGATTCGCTGATCGATGCCATGAGGGGTCCCGCGCCGGCGTCGGTGCGGAGGCGCAGGTGACGACGGCCGTCGATTCGATGGTGCTCATCGATCTGTTCCAGCAGGAGACCAGATGGGCGCCTCGCGCGGCGACCGCCATCGATCACGCGATTCGCTCCGGACGCCTGGTCGCGTGCGACGTCGTCTGGGCGGAAGTGGCGGGACGCTTCGGCTCGGACGATGTGTTTGCCGCGGCGATGGCCGAGCTGAGCGTCGAATTCGATGGCATCGCCGAGGCAGCGGCGACCAGGGCCGGCCGGCTGTGGCGGAGCTTCCGGCAGAGCGGCGGCGTCCGTCGAGACCGCATCGTGCCCGACTTCCTGGTCGGCGCCCACGCCGTCGAGAGAGCCGATGCGCTGCTGACACGAGACCGCGGCTTCTACCGCCGGTATTTCAAAGGCCTCCAGATCATCGAGCCCTAGTCCCGCGCCGATTGTCGAAACGATCCGCGATCGCGCCTTCAGACGTTTTCATCAAGGCACGGATCGTGCTGGCGCCGGAAGAAGGCCTTTCTTCTTCGCGTGCTTTCGTGGTCGCCTTGGTTCGCTCAGTATGCATTGACGAGGGACTGCCACCCGAGGACGCGCGGCGCGCGAGGCCGGGCGTCACCCTTCTGCTGCGGCGTGAGAGGCCGCGGACCGCACGCGCCCGTCGTGGCGAACGTCAACGCTTCTTTCAGCGACCCTTCGTCCGGATCGCCCAGCTGACGGTCGATCTCGTCTGGCGCCGGGCAATCGGGGGCAAAGCCGTCGTAGAAGTCGCCCTTGCCATCGGCATTGCGCAGCGCAAACGACACGGGGGCGAGCAGCTTGTCGCAGAACGCGACGGCGTACTGTCCCACCGGCTTCCCGTACGTCCTGCCTCCGATCACGACCACCGGCATGAACGGCCGGAGGGCATTGATGACGAGCTCGCTGGCCGAGGCGGACGATCCCGTGGTCACGACGATCAGCCGATCGAGCGTGAGATGCTGCGGCTTGTTCTCGAACCGGATGATGTGATTGCGGAACGTGTTCTTGTCGTTGTGAAAGTACTCCGCGAACACCAGGCCGTCGGTGCGCACGCCGCCGATGTAGCTCGCCAGGTACTGCGCCACGTTCACCAGCCCCCCGCCGTTGTAGCGGAGATCGAGCACGAGCTCGTCCACGCGCGCGGCCGAGAGCTCGGCGAAGGCCTTGTCGAGCGCCTCGTACGACGGCTCCACGAAATTACGGAAGAACATATAGCCGACCCGGCGGCCGCCCAGGCTATAGACCCGCGTCAGCGACACGGTCGGAATCGTGACCAGCCGTTTCACCATGTGCGCCTCATGGCGCGTGCCGGCCGGATTCACGAACGCGACATCCGACTCCACGCCGATCTCCGAAGGACCAAAGGCGGAGCCGATCTCACCACCGGAGATGAGCGTGGTCACCAGGCGGCCGCCGATCTCGACGATCCGATCGCCACGGGACAGGCCCGCCTCCGAGGCGGGGCTCTCCGGAAAGACCTGCGTCACGCGCATCTCGAGATCGTTCAGGATCGTCGACAGGCCGAACCCGATGAACTGGCTGTCGGAATAGAACGCATCGTTCGCCGCGCGCGACGTGATGTAACTGAAGGTCGAGTCGAGCGTCCTGTAGCGCACGGCCTCGAGATACGCTTCCGGCGACTCGTACGACGTGGGGTTCACGATCGGCATCTCGGCGTACCAGAGGTAGAGATCGGTCATCACGTCACGGACGTAGAGGTTCTTGCCGGCCGTGGAGCATGAAGCGGGACCCTGAGCGCGTGCGGATGCAGGCGCCGCGCAGCTGACGACGAGAGCAAGGAGACACGATACCAAGGCGGCTCGCGACATGGAGTTGGTCCCTCGGGAAACATCGCATAGGCCGTACAAGCCATGCGTCGGCGGTGCTGGCGGGCGTTGTCTATTCTAGCTCAGCGCGCGCACGTCAGAGTCGAAACCTGACCTGTCAGAAGCGGTAGATCAGCGAGAAGCGATACCGTCGCGGCGCCAGGAACGATCCGCGCGCGCTGGCTTTGCCGAAGTTGGCCACCGCGGCCGTGCACGCGGCATTCGCCGTCGCGCCGCACCACGCCACGTTGTTGTTGATGACCTTCTCCTCGTTATTGGTCAGGTTGAAGATTTCCGTTTTGAAGCCGGCCTGGTTCGTCCCGGCGATTCGCCAGGTCAGCTCCGTCGCGAAGTCGACGTAGTTCTCGATGCCCGGAAGCTGGAAGTTGCCGCGCGGCTCGTAGAAATAAAAGGCAGTCTGGCCCGAGTTCGACGTCGTGCCCGGGGTCAGCACGTTGGTCGAGCGCTGTCTCTCGTAGCGCCGCTTCGAGATGAACTCGGTCAGCGCGCCGACGGTGAGATTCACCGGACCGATGGGGCGCACGTACGCCCCGTTCAGCTTGAAGTTGTGGGGACGATCGTAGAGCGGACGACCCGTCTTGTTGGCGCCGTTATTGACTTCAGCACACGGGATCACGCCGTTGACTCCGATGCTCGCATCGACCGTCGTGCGGCACTGCGAGTCGAGGTAGTCTCCGAGCGCGGTGAAGTTGTCGCCGAAGTGATTGCCTTCCGTCTTCGAAAACGTGTAGCTGCCCTGCGCGTGCCAGTTGTCCGAGAAGCGCCGCTCCAACGTGAGCTGGACGCCCTTGTAGTTACGCACCGCGGGCTCGTAATTCACGACCTGCCGGTCGATGGAACCATCCGGCCGGAACGTCCGGATGTCGTCGATCAGGTCGCGCCAGCGGCGGCCGATGAACCGGATGCCGGCGCCCATGTTGCGGCCGAACTGCCGCTGGAAGGCAACTGTCCCCTCGTCCATATGGTAGGGCTTCAGGCTCGTATTCGGCGTGAAATCCGATCCGCCGACGCGGACGGAGCGCGAGAACGCATACGAACTGCCGTTCCACAGGAAGACGTCGAAGTTTTCCTGCTGCGGCACGTTCGCAAACGAGTCCGAGAAGCCCTGGATGATGCCCGCGAAGTATCGGCCGAAGCTGCCGGTGACAAGGCTCTTGCCGTCACCAACCAGGTCGTAGGTGGCCGACAGACGAGGCGCGAACACGCTGGTGTCGACGGTCTGGGCGCCGATGTCGCTCGATCCGGTCTGCTTCTCCCACCGGAGTCCCGCCTCGGCGACCACCCGCCTGGTGAGCTGGAACTTGTCGCGCGCGAAGATCGCGGCGATCTTGCCCTTCGAAACGGACGGACCTGTCTGGTAGTCATCGCGTTCGATGGGCACCAGCGCGGCAGTCGCCTGGCTGTAGCTCTCCACGTCGTACTGCTGCGCGTTCGGATACTTGAATTCCGCACCCGACTTCATGTTCTGAAAATCGAGGCCGACCTTCACATCATGACTGTGGCCGCCGGGCGTCAGGAACCAGTTGCTCGCCAGGTTGAACTGCTGGCGCGGCCGGTCCGTGAAGCCGTCGAACGTGGCGCCGTTGTAGAATTTGTTGTCCGCCTCGTTGAAGATCGGGGCGTTCGCGAGCTTGCCGCTCGGCTCGAATGTTCCCACGAACAGTTGGGAGCTGTAACTGGCAAACGCCGCTTCCACCGACCAGTTGCCCTTGAGCACACCGCTGTACTGCGCGGCCCAGTTCTTGGCGGTCTGGTTCTGCGACGTGAGCGCTTCACGCTCTCCGGCCGGCGTCGTCGCGCCCCAGTAGTCGATGACAAAACCGTCCGTCGGCGACTGGTAGTACTTCACCCAGGCCGTGTGGCCCTCTTTCAACTGTACGGTGCCGCGGACGTTGAAGAACTTGTTCTTCGTCACCTGCTGATAGTCTTCCGGAATCTGCCCCTGCGTCTGCCGCTGCGGCGTGGTATTGGTGGCGTACTCGTACGCGCCGAAGGACCAGGCGCGGTTCTTCCTGATCGGTCCGCCACCGGTGAACGTGTACACCGGGTTGATATGGTCGAACTTCACGCGCGCCAGCGACGCGCCGGTGATCTCGCTCGTCGTCGTGTTCTGCACGTCCCAGTTGTCGTTCAGGAAGATGTACTTGGCCGAGCCCTCGAACCTGTTGGTGCCCGACTTGGTGATCACGTTGACGATCGCGCCCTGCGCGCGGCCGTACTCGGCGGAAACCCCCGAGGTGTACACCGACACTTCCTGAATCGCCTCGAAGTTCAAGTTCGTGCCGAAGGTGCCCGTCGTCGGGTCGGTTGTGTCGACCGCGTCGACGATGAAGAGGTTGTTGCTCGTCAGCGCACCCATCGCGTTGACGTTGCCCGTGCCGACAACCCCGGGCACGGTGCCGATGAGCGCCTGATAGCTGCGGCCCACAGGAATTTTCTCGAACTCCTCGCTGCGCACGCGCGTGTTCGCCGTCGTGTTGGTGATGTCCACGATCGGCGTGTCGCCAGTCACCTGCACGGT
>Ga0066695_10000498_pt1 | contig 12605 bp, 15 predicted proteins | sample GraSoiAngelo_144_FD_66452 | JGI IMG/M metagenome (GOLD analysis project Ga0066695, IMG submission 66452) | Grasslands soil microbial communities from the Angelo Coastal Reserve, California, USA - 14_1009_02_40cm | ecosystem: Environmental > Terrestrial > Soil > Grasslands | place: USA...
GACGTGTTAGCCAAGGCTCTGGGCGAACTCTGGCAACTGATCCGATTGGTCGTGCTTGAGCCATTCGGCGAACCTTTCGTGCAGAACCGCCCGGTCTTCGCGAGTCATGCTCTGATATGCAGCCAGCCGGATCAGCGAGTGGCAGAAGCGGAACCTGTTCGCGCCCACGCGCTCGATCAAGCGCTTGCGCTGGAGCGCATCGAGATGACGTTCGACGAAGGGCTGGGCGTCATCTGGCAGAAGAGCACACACCGCGTCATGCCCAAGGTCCATACCGACGACGGATGCGCAGCGTAGAACATCGCGCTCGCCCGGCCCGAGGCGATCCAGACGCATCGTCAGCAAACCTCGAAGGGAGCCTGGGACCATGTCTGTTTCATCGTCGAGGGCGGCGAGCAGCTGCTCGGCGAACAGCGGATTGCCCTGCGAGGCTTCGACGATGTGGCGCCGGGTGTCCGCGGCTATGGATCCGGCGCGTTCGACGACGAGGCTCTCGAGATCTCCAGAGGACAGTGGCCGGAGCTGCAAGGTGTCGAGCCGTTTCCACTCCGCCCGGTACTCGAGCAGATCGTGGCGCGCGATGCACAGCAGAAACATTCGGCCGGACGCCTCACGCTCTAGAAGGTCGATGAGATCCAGAAACGTTGGTTCGGCCCAGTGCAGATCCTCGAACACGACGATCAGTGGGCGTTCATGGGCGATGACCTCGAACAGCCGGCGCATCGCGGGAAACAGGGTGGATGCGCTGACCGGTTCTGCCTGAAGATTCATCGCCTCCGCGATCTGGTTGAGCGGCGCGGGTCCCTGGTCCTCGCCTGCGAGCACGTCGTGAAGCGCGCGCCAGCCGTGCAACCCCGCTGCTTCGACCATGGCCTGACGCACGGGAGTAAACGCACCTTCGCCGTCGGCGGGACATCGAAGTGTGATCACGTTCGCTTCCTCGCGTGTCGAGGCCGCAAGCTCCCTCGCGAGACGGGATTTGCCGATTCCAGCGTCGCCCAGAACCAACAATCGGACGGGCGAGACCGCACGGAGACTTCGTCGAAAGGTGGAACGCAATCGCGTCAGCTCTTCCTGGCGTCCGAACATGGGTGCTGACAGCGCACGCGGGACGCCGGACGCTGCGGCGACGACGTCCAGCACGCGAAAGGCCTTGGTTCCGTCGCTTGCGAGTCGCTCGACTTGCTTTAGGATCAACGATCCCCTAAGCAGACGTGCCACAGCCGGGCCAAGAACCACGTCTCCGTCTTCGCCCGCCTGCAGCAACCGTCCGGTGACGGCCAGCACCGGTCCCCTGACAACGTCCTGGATAGCCCCTGCGGGACCCGCCACGATAATCTCGCCGACCTCGATGCCGGCGCGCATGCGATTGCGAACACCCTTACCGGATGACGGATCCACGTCCAGGGCGTATACCGCGGTGCGCGCATCGAGCGCTGCCCGAACTGCCCTCAGCGCATCGTCTTCGTGCGCGAGAGGTAAGCCGAAGAACGCCATCAACATGTCTCCGAGCAGTCGCTCGACTCGCGCGCCATGACGCTCGAGCGCGTCGGACGCGACACGGGCCGCATGCGCGCCAATGCTTCCGAGCGCCTCCGGGTCCGGCGCCGAGTCCGCGGTCGGCGTGGCATCGACGGCGACGACCGCGACCGTCCGCCGTTCGCGGGGAAGCCAGGATGAGGGCGCCGTGAGGGACTGCTCCTCGGTGCGAATCGTAGGCTTCAGCTCGAGCCCGGGGTCTTCGCGAAAAATCGCCGCCTCGAGCTGGCGCAGCCCAGGGCCAGGTTCGAGCCCCAACTCCTCCGCGAACAGTGAGCGTGTCTTGCGGTAGGCCTCGAGAGCGTCCGCACGGCGGCCCGCTCGGTGGAGCGCAAGCATCAGGAAACCGCGCAGGCGCTCACGGAAAGGGTTGCCAGCGATGACCTCCTCCAGCTCGGCGACGAGATCCCCGCCTCGTCGCAGAGAAAGGTCAGCCTCTACGCGGTCCTCGATCGCCTGAATTCGCAGCTCTTCGAGCGCCGCGATGGCTCGCTGGGCGAACGGCTCGTAGCTGAAGTCGGCCAGCGCTGGACCGCGCCACATGCCGAGCGCATTGGCCAGGATCTCGGATCGCTCCTCTGGCGGGGCGGTGCGCGCGCGGTCGAGGAGGCCTTTGAACCGATTGGCGTCGATCGATTCCGGGGGGACCGCGAGGCAGTATCCAGTGCCAGTGGTCTTCAAGATTGCCGATGGTCCGCCCTTCGCCCTCGCGGGTTCGAGCGATCTCCGGAGTCGAGAGACGAGGCCCTGGACGACAGTGCCTGCAGTCCGAGGGTGGTCCTCTCCCCACAGTTCGTCGATGATCCGCTCGGCGGCGACCGGTTCCCCCGCATGGAGGATCAGAAGGGCGAGCAGGGAGCGGGCGCGACCGGTCGGGATCTCGACCCGACGGGCCTCGTCGCGGACCTCGGTCGCCCCCAGGATGCCGAAGTTCATTCGACTTCCGGAGAGCCTAGCGCGTATCAGGCCGCTTGGCCTTCTGGCCCGTTAGCGGTTCGTTAGCGGTCCGATTCAGTATTTGGCGACCAGGGCCGGAAAACTTCAGACGCCCGGTCCGTTTAAAACGGGAACGTCTCCTCTGAGGAGAAGGGAGAAGATCGACATGGCACCCCTGATCTACGTGGGCACGACAAAAGTCAAGCCTGGAAAGCTCGCGTCTCTCCGCAAGCAACTTTCCGAGTTGGTCGACTTCGTGGAGACGAACGAACCGCGAATGATCGCCTTCCACCTTTATCTTGACGAGCCCGGAGAAAAGCTCACCATCGTGCAGGTCCATCCTGATTCGGCGTCGATGGAGTTCCACATGCAGGTCAATGCGAAGCACTTCGCCACCGCATTCGACAACCTCGACGCCGCGATCAGCGAGCAGTACTTCGGCACGATCTCGGACGGACTCGCGACCGAGCTGGCCAAGTGGGACGACCCCGCGGTCGCAACCACATACATGCCGGTTCATGAAGGCGGCTTCACCCGCAGCAGCGTCAGGTAGCCACCGGGTCGAGGAGGTAGGAACATGTTCAGCACATCCGGGTCCACGTCCATCGACCGGCCCGCCGCGGAGGTCTTCGCCTTCATCGCCGACGTTCGCAACGATCCGCGATGGCATACCGACGTGCTGGCGGCGAAGCTGATTGAAGGCACCGCTGTCGACGGGCACTCAATGTTCGAGATCGAGACGAAGCCCGTCATGGGAGTGTCCGGCGGAACCGTCACGGTGTCGCAATACGAGCCGCCGAGCCGCATCGTCTTCGATGTGCGGATGGGAAAGCTTCAGCCCACCACAACTTTCACGGTCGTTCCGGATACCACGGGCTGCCGGGTCACGCGCCGGATCGACATGGAGCCGCAGGGCCTGATGCGAGCGATGGCGCCATTCATGCGCGGGATGATGAGCAAACGTAACGACGTGTTTCTCGCGAACCTCCGGCGCGTGCTCGAGGACAAGCCAGAGCGGAGCCTCTAAGCGAGCGCAAAGGGCGCGAAGGCAATCGACTATGAGCGAGCACAAGAAACGTTTTCGAAACAAGAACTGGTCAGGGGCCCGGGACACTATCTGAACTTTGCGCCGAACTCTCGGTAGGCTTGGCTTCGCTCGCAACCCATGAATCCGGTCTGGCGGGTGGTGAGGTCCGTGACAGTGGTCATGAAACCGGCGGGAGTGTCTTGGAGCGTCGCCCTCACCTGGTCACCTGGGTTCATCTTCAGCGTCTCAGACTCCGGTGTTTGGTGCGACGCTTAGCCTGAGCCCGCTGGTCGGGCCTGGCGATCTCGAACCGCCTGCACGAGCCGGACATCTATACCGCTGCCGTTCGCATGACGCGATGATTGTTGGCGCCTCATGCGCCCGCCGGCGACATCACCTCGCTAGATCCCGAGCGCTGCTCGGTCGACCGTGCCGAGCACTTGCTGCTGGTAGTAGATCAGCCCGCCCTCGTCTCCAGTCACGTTCGACGGATAGTGCGTCGAGACGAAAAGGCTATAGATGTTCGTGGCCGAGATGGCGAGACCGAAGTAGTCGCCGATGAAGCCGCGCCCGTTCGGGCACGGATCGCGCGCCCCGGTGCACGGGTACTGCGACAACCCGCCGAGGTGCTGCCCCGGCTGCTCGGGATCCCACGCAAACTGGGTGACGCGCCGGTTCGTCCCGACGGACAAGGCGCCGCTGCCGCTGTCGTTGTAGGCCTGGAGCGAGACATCAATGCAGAAGTTCGTCCGCCCGACGTCGGCCGCCAAGACGCTTGCGTCGTTGGGGCACGCCTGCCGGCGGTCGTAGAACTCGATCGCGACCGCCCCGCCCGGACCGGCGGCCACCTCCGGCTGGAACTGGTCGGTGAGGACGCCTGCCGCGTCTACGTTGTCGTTCACCCCGACAGGCGCCGACCACGTGGAGCCGGCGTCGCTCGATTGCGTGAACTTGATGTCCATCTGCCCCAGCGTCGTGTCCCAGTCCTCGTAGACCAGGTAGAGGTGGCCGGCGTGCGTGGGGCTGGCAACGAAGCTCTCGTTGATCCCGTCGCGAAACCTCGTGTTGGGGAGGCCGCTGGTCGGGATCATGCTTGGAGTCGCGACGGCCACGAAGGGCATGAAGGTCCGGGCGTCGTCGGTGGAGCGCGTCACGAAGATGGTCGAGGGGCCTCCGTTAGGCGGGAAGGAGACGACCGCGACGTAGAGATCACCGACCGCGTCGATCGAGGGGTAGACGAAGGTGGCCGCGGCTCCGACCTGCGACGGCGGGCTGATCGTCACCGCCTTCGCGAAGGTTTCGCCGCGGTCGCGGGAGACCGCGAGCCGTACCTTCGTTCCAGCGCCGTTCGAGGAGCCGTTGAAGACCGCCCACGCCGCGTACACGTGGTCCTGGTTGGGGCTGCCGACGATGTGGTTGACCGCGATCCATTGCTTGTCCTCGACGTGGCCCGCCTGCCGGGCCGAGGCGTTGTTCGGTGGCTCGAGCGCTTGGCCGCGGTTGCCCTTGACCCAGTGGTTGCCCATGTCGTCGCTGAAGGACACGTCGATCTCGCCGTCCGGGTGCAGCCTCGACGCGTCCCAGAAGGCGTTGAACGGCAGCATCACCTGGTAGACGCGGCCCTTGGTGTCAAAGTCGAGGTTGGGGTCGGTGGTGTCGGTCCAGCTCGGCGGCATGTTCTGGGTGCCGGTCGAGAGGCAGTCGTAGCCCTGGATCTGGTTGTTGCCGCTCGGGATTCCGTTCAGGATCTGGTGCGCGCCCAGGTAGAACATATAGAAGGTCGAGAACTTGTCGAAGAAGAACTTCGACGAGCCGACCAGGTTCTCAGTGCCCGGCTTGACCGCGAGCCAGGACTCGGAGTGGTTCGAGTTGAAGGGGCCGGACCTGCAGGTGCCTGCGTCGGGAACCCTCGAGCCGGCCGGAATCGGATAGCCGCCGCCGCTGGTGGGCGAGCTTGCTACCTGGTTCGTACCGATCAAGTTCCACGTCCCAGCGGAGGCATTTGCCGCCGGCGTGATTGCCGCGGGTGCGACTACGGCCAGCGCGGCGACGGCTGCAGCGATGGATCTCCTCACGTTCTCTCCCCCTTCGTTTGGAAGAACCGACTCCGGTCCGCTCCTTTTTCATATCACGGATCGGTGCCTCTACGTCTGGGGCTTCGACGGTGACGCTAGCTACCCATGCGACTAAACGGGCGCCGCTACGGGATTTGAGCCCTCTGCTGCCTGCTGTTATCTGCTGGCGTTCACGGTTACGGACTCGAATGGAGACTACAGGTTGAACGTGCCGAGTGCCGCTGCTGCGGCGGGGAAGTCTTTGACTTTGTTACGTCCGGTGAGCCATCATTGCCGGCAAGAGGTAACTGACAAAATGTCGTCTCAGCAGCCGCCACCTCAGCAACCGCCATCTCAGCAGCCGCCGTCTCAGCAACCGGCTCCAGTTCCTGTACCTGCTTCTGCGTCTCCAGTCGAGCGCACGCCGGTGGTGACCGAACAGCCCCGCTACAACTTTCGCGCAGCGGCCGTAGTCGGATTCATTTTCGGCGCCGTAGACATCCTCATCGCAGCCCGCTTTCTAGGCAAGTTGCTCGGCGCGTCGTCGCAATCGGCCTTCGTCCACTTCATCTATCAACTGAGCGGAGTGATGGTGGCCCCATTCACAGGTATCTTCGGCGACACCGGAACGAAGACCAACACTTTCGAAAGCGCCTCGCTCGTGGCGATCGTGGTATACGCCGTGATCGGTTGGGGCCTCGTGGTTCTGATCAGGATCGTCACGGCGCCCAAGGGAACCAAGCCGGAGTAGTCGTGTTGGTCGGGGGCCCGGGATTTGAACCTGGGGCCTCACGGTCCCGTCGTCGGACCAATCTGGCGCACTCTGCGCCATCCGTCTCAGCCTTCCTGCTCCTCTTGCAGCTCCCGTTCGGCCCGCAGCCAATTCTCCTCATCGGTTCCTGCTTGATCCGATTGAGAGATCAAATAGGCACGTTCGGCAATCCTTTCGCGCGTCATTGGCTTGCGTAAAGGATTCTCTTCTGTGAGGCCGCCGAACCCTTCGGGCTCCTCGGGGGTATTGAGGTTGTCTTCATCCATTTGTCTTCTCCTTGACAACGCGCCAGCGCCGCGCCCCTACGAGCTGTCTGCATATCCGGGGTATCTGACCGCCCCTTGATCCTCATGGTTGCCTCCTCACGCATACGGAAAACGTGCGGCGAGGGCAGTTGCAACTACTACCGATGCCGGCAATTCGGGTCCCAGCCAGGCTCGCCGCAGGATGCCGCAAGCACCACCACGGAGGGAGCCAGGCTGTCCGCATGAACAAGGCAACGGCTCGCTTCGTCATCGTTGGGCGGATTTGTATCCGGATGAGGTGCCGCGTGGGTCCAGGTCAGGCGTCAACTGCGCCGGCAGACGCTCGGTGCAGGCAGCTTCAAGCACTCGCTCGCTCTACCTACGGCTCAGCCCTTTACATCTCTATACATTGGTCCGAGTAGACCGCCCACCGCCCCGCGTTCTACACGGCAAAGGAGGGCTCATACATATGGTTCTCGATTTCGACACGATTCTCTTGTGGATGGTGGTCGGACTTGTGGCCGGATTCGTCGCCAGTCACCTGGCGCTCGGACATGGCCTCGGACTTGTCGGTGACCTGATAGCAGGCATCGTTGGTGCCCTGGTTGGCGGCTTTCTGGCCGGCCTATTTCACTGGAGCATCACGATCATCGGGCATCCGATTCTCAGCGCCATGCTGATTGCGTTCATCGGGGCTGTGATCGTGTTGCTGGTCCTGCGGCTTTTCCGGGGCAGCGGCGTGGCGAGAGGACGCGCTTACTGGAGCTGAGCGGGAGCTCCAGGCAGGGGCGGCAAGACGCGGCGCCTGGCGTTCAGGCGCCCGTCACCGTCCTTAAGGTTGAAGAACGCAAGTGACCCCAGCGAATCCTTACGGCTTGCGCCTTACAAATCCACCGGGGCCACCATGATCATTGCACTCCGCGCTCCTCTGTCAACACGGGATCTGTCGCCAGGCAATGATTTATGGCCTCCAGGGGCTGGTGCCGAAAGGGTGGGAAGCGTTCTACAGAGATGAAGGTTTCTACATCGGATCGTGCCGGCGAGATGCTCTCCGCGCTGGTCGACGACTTAGAGGTAGATCCCACTGAACTCGGCAAGAGGGCGCTCAAAGTGTGGCGCGCGCGATCGCCTGCGCTCGTCATACAGAGTCAAGAGAGAGGCGAGAATCCTGTCGCCACTGCGACTCAATTCATTGAGATGCTGCTCGACTCCCTGCGGTCCGACACTGGGTTGAACTGGAGCGATTGTGAGCAGAGATCACGTGAGTACGGCCGGTTGCGGGCTCGCCAGGCAGTACCTCTTGAGTCCCTCATCGATGAGCTTGCCGTTTACCGTCGCGCCACAATGGAGCTGATCTCAACCCCTCTGCAGGAAAGTTCTCGCCGGGACGGGATCGTGGCCCTGGCGCAGAGCCGCCTCGAAGATGTGACCGACCACCTCAACCAATCGATCGCCGCCGGCTACCTTGACTGCGTCGAAGCTGGGCGCCCTCAAAGGAGCCGTCCGGCAGCCACAGTGTCTGCCATGGGCCGGCGTTCGAGTTATATCGCGCAAACCGCCAGAAATGGTCTTGGGAAAACCATCGCAGCCCTCCGGCTAAGGGCGCGTGGGCCCTGGTTGAAGGCGAAGATGGTGCACCTCGCCGATGCGACCCGCCGCGTCGCGCGATCCACTCACGTAAAGGACGCGGAGCGCTAGAACCAGGCTGAGTCGTTCGGCGAGCTGGGCCGGTGTCGCGCGGACTTTGAGCAGCTTTGGCGGCCGGCGCCGGGCGGAGATTTTGACGCAGAACTTTACGGGTCGGCTGATACCGTCCCTAGCATGCCCGAGCCAGATGTTTTCGGCCACCTTCCAAAACAGCGCGAGATCGAGATGATTCATAGCTTGGAAGACATCTGTGACTGGCTCGGCACCTACCGCGAACGATTGAGGCTTGCCCGACCCACCGATCGTTCAGAAGTCGGGATTGTTATCAGCCAGCTTGAGGCGCGCTTGCAAGTCAGGCGGGCTGAGTTGGCCTAGTGCGCGGCTAAGCGAATGACTTGGAAGACAGATGGTCGGCGCGGGTTCGCGAACATTGCCGGCGAGAGGCGGAAAGGCTTCGCCATGATGCGGGATCTCGCTAGGCGCCTGGTGGCGTTTCATGTATCCCCGACTTGGGTGTTCGGACCGACTGAGGAGTTCATGATCACCGAGGACGAGTTCGAGACAGGCGAACTGGCGCCGAACGAAAAGAAATAGGCCGGTTCAGCACGGAGCCAGCGCCGGGGGCTCTGGTAGGTAGCCATAGCCGTAGGGCTTCGCGGGGCGTGACGCCTCCCAGGTGCTAATCCAACCTACCATGCCGACGCGCGCCGGTTAAACAAACTGCGGCGATATTCCCTGCGGCGCAGCGCACTTCTGCGATCTTCGGCGACGCCAGCTGCATCAACGCGCGTTGTGCCGACGCGACGCTCGGTGCCGGACCTCCGGTCGGCGCGGCGACGATCCTCTCCCGACCGCCGCTCGCTGGTCCTGCGTTTCATCGTGTCGGGCATTAATTTGCCTCCATCCTTGCCTACCCAGACAAACCTGCCCCTGAACTGGCACGGAGGCTGAGCGGTCGGTCCCCTCGCTACTTTGGAAACGTCTCGACGCTCCAGTCTTACCCACCCGAACGTCGCTTTCCATGCCGGCCGCGAATGGCTGACTGGGCGGCCCTGGAAGCAGCAGGCTGTTCACAATGGTCCGCGTTACTGCCGCAACACGATGCAGTCGCTGGACGGGGGATTGCCGTGCGGAGCCTTGACCTCGGATCGGGACGAGAGTCAGTTGCCCTTCCCGACCCCGCGGCGAGTTTAGGTCGGCACGGCTGGCCAGTGACGAAAGTACCCCACGCTGGTTTTCGATGCTGAGTCGGCTCCGCGCGACGACCCTCCGGGCTAAGGAGCGACCAAGTGCCCCGGCATGCTCGTTATCAGCACACCAAACCTGCTCAATGACACGAAAGCCCAAGCGGCCCATTACTGGCGTTTCAGTGCATCACTCGCACGACTCCTCATGGCCTGCCTCTGCGGATTGGCTCGACTTGCGAAACCACCTCGTCAAGACACACGGGGCACTACCGCACGACATCGACGATCTCGAGTCGTACACGGATGGAACGACAGGACGGCGCAGGCACGCCGAAGATCGACACCAAGCATTGCACCTGGCCCCACGGCCCGCTTCAGGCGGATAGCGGCTACCCCAGTCTGCTGCGTACCGCCTGAGATTTGATTTATCCGCGGAAACGCGTCCATTGCCGGACGGAGAACGCTTCATGTGGGGGACTCTGCCATTGCTGGCAAGGCCTACAGGGCATGGTGGGGCGCTGATCGACCGTTTGCAGTTGATGAAGTCCTACAGAAATGAGACGCGCGGGCTGCACACCTCCTTCCTACCGACTGGTTTCCCGTCGCACGAACAGCGCGGTGCCCGCGACCATGAACACGACGAACATGGTCCCAAGGACCGCGACATTGGTTGCCGGGCTTAACAGCACAACGCGGCCGAACTCTGGTGTGCCCGCATAGACCACACCCCGCGCTAGGTCGATCACGTAGCGCATAGGCGACAAAAACGACAGCACCGCCAGGTACCACGGCAGGACATTGATAGGGCTGATCAGGCCGGCCAGGAAGTACTGCGGCAAGAAGACGAAGTTGAAGATCTGGTTGGCCGCCCTGGTGTCGGACATCGTGTTCAACAAAAGAAGACCGAATGCGCCGCCCATAAAGCAGGAGAGCAATGCCACCGGCACAAGCAGGGCGATGTGCGTCGGGGTCAGCGGCACCCGGAGTACTAGTGCGAAAAGGACAAAAGGGATGACTTGCATGATGGCGACCAGGGTCTCCCCCACGATCTTGCCGAATACGATCGAATAACGCGACACCGGAGATACGAACACTTCTTGGGCGAAGTCGTTGAGGCGGTCTTCCATGAGAGACGACAAGCCCTGCGCCGTGGACTGGAACAGTGTCATGCCGAGAAAGCCGGTGAAAGTGAATCCGATGAAGTTGAAGCCTGCCGACCGCCCGAGATTTAGCTGCAGCGTTCCCCCAAGCAGAAAAATCATCAGGAAGGGGAAGACGACGGCAGCGATGAGACGTCCTGGATCGCGGAAGAACTTCAGCAGGTCGCGGCCGGCAATGGCAGCGATCGCGTTCAACTCAGGCATCTTCGCGGGCCAGAAGCCGAAGGTAGGCGTCCTCGAGCGTTGCCGACTCTGTTCGGAGCATGGTCAAGGGCTGCTCGATCGAATGCACCACCTCGTAAGCGCTCCGCCCATCGAGGTGGATAACGAAGTGACCGTCTTCGCTAAAGGGGACTTTCAACTTCTGCAGCCGACGCCTCAGGGCGCTGCGGTCAGCGGCATCGATATGCAGTTTCTCGCGAACCAGCTCTGACTTGACCTCGCTTGGCGCTCCCATCGCGACCACGTGACCGTGATCGATGATGCAAACCCTGTCAGCGTCCTCGGCCTCCGCAAGCTGGTGGGTGGTGAGGCAGATCGTGATGTCGCGCTGCTTTCGCAGCTCGCTGATGTACTGCCAAAGGTTGCGCCGGCTCGCGGTGTCGAGCCCGCTCGTGGGCTCGTCGAGGAACAGGACCTTCGGGTGATGCATGAGCCCGCGGATGATCTCGAGCTTTCGACGCATGCCGCCTGACAGTCGCCGTACCGGCTTGAAAACCTCAGCGCCGAGACCTACTACATCCGCAAGCTCCCTGACCTGGCGCCGATAGGCAGCCGGCATGAGGCGGAACATCGGGCGGTATGGATACAGCCGGTAGAGGACAGCGTGGAATCGGATGTTCTCCTCACCGTTGAGGTTCATGTCTAGGGACGGGTTCTGAAAGATGATTCCAACCTCGCGCCGCACGGCGCTCGCCTCACGAACGACGTCGTGTCCTGCGATCTTCACTGTGCCGGAAGTCAGGCCGAGGGTTGTGGTGAGGATCGAGATCGTGGTCGTCTTCCCAGCTCCATTTGGGCCGAGGAGCGCGAAGAACTGCCCCTCCTCGACGTCGAAGCTGACACCGTCCACCGCGTTAACGGTGCCCTTCCGATATCGCTTCACCAGCTCGCGAACTTCGATCGCCGGGGCCATCGCTCTCGCGACTGAGCTTATCGGCTGGGCATGCGGGATCCGAATGCCACGGCGACCCCGGCTGACCCCTCGATCACCAGCGGCCGCACGCCGACATGATATCCTGTTTACCGGATATGTATTCGGCGCTAATGGCTCCGGCGAATGTTGCGGCGGCGGCGAGGTTCTTTCGCGTTCTCGGAGATCCGACCCGGCTGCGGATTCTCGAGATCCTCGGTCGGGGTCCTCAGACCGTTGGTGATCTGATTCAGAGGACCCACCAGCCTCAGTCCCGCGTCAGCACCCACCTTGCGTGCTTACGTCACTGTGGATTCGTGAAGACTGAACGACGGGGCAAACAAATCGTGTACAGCCTCGCCCTGGACAGCCTCGAGCCACTGATGGTTCAAGCAGACGCAACGATGTCCCCGATCGCATCGCGACTTGAAAGTTGCACTCGGATCGGCCCGGACTGGGTGTGAGTTCAGGGCGAAAGTTATGAAAATCACGATTCAGTATTTCGAGGGATGCCCCCATTGGACGATTGCGGAAACGCGCCTACGAAGGGTCCTTCGGGACCTGTCCATACCCGATGTCAATGTGGAGCACCAGGTGATCGAGTCGTCTGCGCATGCCGCGCGTGTGGGATTCCACGGGTCGCCGTCGATCCTCGTCGATGGCAGCGATCCGTTCGCCACTGGTACAGAGCCAGAAGGAATGACTTGTCGGGTCTATGCGACCGAAGAAGGTTGGCAAGGTGCCCCGACCGAGTTGCAGTTGCGGACCATTTTCACGCGAGACGAGAGGGGTTAAGTTTCGGGAGACTATGGCTTCCGAAGCGGCTGCGGCGCGAGCCCGTGATTTTCATGCGTCAATCAGTCGCTTGCTGGAGCTGCCAGCCCGCACTCTGATTCTGCCTGGTCA
>Ga0066695_10000499_pt1 | contig 12595 bp, 9 predicted proteins | sample GraSoiAngelo_144_FD_66452 | JGI IMG/M metagenome (GOLD analysis project Ga0066695, IMG submission 66452) | Grasslands soil microbial communities from the Angelo Coastal Reserve, California, USA - 14_1009_02_40cm | ecosystem: Environmental > Terrestrial > Soil > Grasslands | place: USA...
CGCCAATTGTTTCTGTAGAGCTTCTACAAGGGCATTGATAAAGCGGCTGCGCCCAAAGAAATCACCGGCATCCTCGCGGCGAAAAGCATGGAGGCCCTTGTATGGATTACGGGGTGGTTCCCTTTGCAGAGAGCTTGGCTCCGGTCCGGCAACCGCTGCATCCGCGGGGGTATTGAGCTTCTCTAGAATCTCTACAAGTTCATGTATGGCTTCCTGGTACCGTTCTTCGCGAGCATCGATATACTGCGTTCCCCCCCACCCAATCGGTACAGCATCCATCCACTCATTTCCCATAGCCCAGAGCGGAAACACAGGACGTTTGTACATCTCAGCAATCCGCAATTCATCCTTGACATAGCGGGAACCTCGCGCACTTGGAGAAGCCACCAGCACCACCGCAGCGGCATGACGGATCGCCTTTCGCAGCGAATCTTCCCAATCGGGGGTACCAGGCTGAATATCTTCATGATCGATCCAGACAGTTATACCTCCTGCCTGCAGATCGGATTGTAGCTGTGAGACAAATGAACCATCAGCACGCGCGTAAGACAGAAAAACATGCGATAAGTGCGATACGGTCATGGACTGCCTCCATCAAAAATCGGATCAGGCATCAATCACACCCCAAGTATACCACCACGCTCAAGTCAGTCCTGGCCACACGTGGAACTCATCTGACATTTATCAGATAACTTTTCGCCTCTTTCAGATAACTTTTCCGATGTATAGTAGCTGTTAAGCAAAGAAAACAGGTACGCGTCTCGCACATAACTTTTCCACCCGATGTATCCACCGTTTTCCGAGAGAGTTTGGTGCCGTTTTTCCTCTGTTTTAGCCCACAAGGAAAAGTTATCTGATAGAGATGAGTGTGCGAGCTTCCCAGTTCAGGGCGATGAGTATGGCTAGAAGCCCGGCCCATACGATAGCGATTGCTCCAAGAATGAGCGGAGGGTCGGGAGTGTAGGGCTTGTAGTCCCATATGTTTGCGGGGTAAGGATCGGTGAACTTGGAGTTTGTCTCTGTCGTGAAGTTATAGAGCTGTGCAGTTGGCACACTGGTGTGTAGGCGCTCAAACACCGCCTGATTCAACAGATCCCTTTCTCTACACCTGTTCATTTTCTCTGTCTCTGAGAAAAGCAGCACGAACGGAGTGATGGACAACAGCTCCCCCACTTCGTCGTGTCTGCCCCTCCGCACGAGACAGGCAGGCTTTTCTCTCAGCTAAAAAGCGACGGGCAGAGCGGCCAAACTCCGTGAGTTCAGACTGAAGTTCCAGGTGATGCTCTCGCGGGGGACGCTCAGCCGCAGGTTGGGCATGCGCTTCAGCAGGGTAGTAAAGGCAATGTCTCCCTCCAGACGGGCCAGCGGCGCCCCCAGACAGGTATGGATGCCATGCCCAAAGGCGAGATGACGATTGAGCGTGCGCGCAATCTCCAGCTCCTCTGGCTGGGTAAACTGGCTCTCATCCCGATTCGCCGAGCCCAGGACGGGAAAGAGCATATCCCCTTGCTTGATCTGCTGCCCGGCGATCTCGATGTCTTCGGTGGCAAAACGCGGTCCCGCGATGGTGGCTGGCCCGTTGAAGCGCAGCAGTTCTTCGACCGCCGACGGAACCAGGCTGAGGTCCGCTTTGAGCTGCTCCAGTTGAGCAGGATGATCCAGCAACATCAAGGTGCCGGTGGCGATCAAGTTCGAGGTGGTTTCATGGCCGGCAAAGATCAGCAGGGTGATCATCGAGTGCAGTTCCGTTTCGCTGAGCCGATCCCCTTCCTCTTCGATGGCGATCAACTGGCTGATCAAGTCCTCCGCTGGATGCTGGCGTTTGTCGGCCACCAGGTGTGCGGTGTATTCCCCGAAGGCGCGCATGTGAGCCGCGACCCCCTCATCGCGCTTTCCCAGGGCCAGACCATGCGCCAGCGCCTCCGACCAGACCCGGATCTGGTCCCGGTCGGCGTGAGGCACCCCCAGCATCTCCGAAATGACATTGATGGGCAGGGGAAAGGCATAGGCCTCGACGAGATCCATCTGGCCGTGCGCTTGCACCTGGTCGAGCAACTCATCGGCGATCTCCTGCACGCGCGGGCGTAAGCCTTCTATGTACCTGGGCGTGAAGGCTTTGGACACCAGCAGGCGTAATCGTCGATGATCCGGCTCATCGACCGTGAGCATCGTTTTGGCAGTCAAGAAGGTAGGCGTGTCAGAGGTATTGGCGGTCCCGGCGTTGTTGTGCCCTAAAGGACTGTTGACCCCGATGGGGCGGGGGTCCACGGTAAAGTGGGCATGATCTTTGAGAATCTGCACTGCCTCTTCCATGCGCGTGACCACCCATGTCTGGCGATCCGTTCCCGCGAGGGAGAACGGGAGAGGCATAACGGCGCCCACGGAGCGCATCTGCGCGAACAGCGCAAAGGGGTTCGCAACCAGTTCAGGGTTATCACCGCTAAACAGGCTGAACATCTCTTTCTCTGGTACAGTCTGATCCTGTGTATTCATAATAATATTCCTTTCGTTAGTGTATTTCTTTATTAACGATGCTAAAAATGGAGGTGTATCCTTCTTCACGCTTACTACTCATCTTTTCTTTCCTTTTTGATCTCTCAACTAAAAAGCCACGGGCAGATTAAATCTGGACCGGCATCGCGGGCGATGGCCCATTGCACGAAGCCCAGATTGTAAATGCGAACTGTTTAAAGTTCGCATTTACAGTAAGCAAGAATGACTATTCTAAATCCAGTACTACTTTTATAGCAAGACTTGGGTCTGAAGCAGTTTCAAATGCTTGTACGGCATCATCTAATGGAAATGTATGGGTAATGATTTGGGTGACATTTGAAGTTCTGTTTGTCAGATTATGAATGACTTCCAAAATGTCCTCTGTTGTATACCCGCGGGATCCCATGATTCTGCATTCGGTGCTCATCACCTGGATGAAGTTGATGGGAACCTCTTTTTTCTGCAAAGCCACACACGATAACCTCGCCCCTTGTTTCGCATAATTCAGAAAATCACCTGGAACATTCGGCGCCCCTGCACAGTCGATGACCACATCAATATCGATCGCCGAAGAGCCATGGTATTTTTTGATTTCCCCGAAGTGTTCCAGTAAGAAGGTGCGTGTCTCTCCAGACTTCGGGTTAAAGCCGATTCCGCCCAATTGCCTGACCGTTTCCAGGCGGCTGTCGTCAATGTCCAGAACGACGACGTTGTGGTTTCCCTGGGCAACTAACCCACTGAGTGCACACAGGCCAATGGGTCCAGCGCCATAAATCACCACATGGTCTTCCGGTTTGGCCTGAGGAGTATTCTTCCCATGGGTTCCTACAGCAAACGGTTCAATTAACACCGCATCCTCAAAGGAGAGAGAATCGGGCAATGGAAAAAGGTTATACTCAAGCTTCGCATCTTGAACTAAAACATATTGAGAAAAAGCACCGGCTCTCACTGAGGCAGAGGGATCAGGAGTACGAATACGCGTCATCGGATTGACAAACACTCGTGTCCCTTTTTCTACACACGTGACATTTTTCCCTGTTTCATAGACATATCCAACCATCTCATGTCCAAACTCTGAATCCGGGAGAAAGCCAACGGTCCTTCCACCGTACAGATATCCAGTCACATCAGTTCCGCAAATCCCTGCACGAACATTGCGTACGATAACATCATCAGGACCACAAACAGGCATGGCTCTTTCCTGTACTTCTACCGTTTTCGTGTCTTTATAAATTACTGCTTTCATCGATTTGTCTCCTTCGTGGAAGTTGTTGAGGGGAGATCCCCTTGGAATTTCAAAATGTACAACGTCAGGAATCAACACAGCGTGTATACTGTCTCCAGTTGTCACATATGTCTTTTTGTATTATAATGTCATTGTATGACAAAAGTCAATAGGAGAAAAAGGAAAATGAATGACAAAGTGTCTTTACCACACGACGAAGCGCAGCCAATGAGTTTGCGCGAACGCAAGAAACGCCTGGCTCAAGCCACCATTGAAGAGACAGCACTCCGGCTCTTTCAGCAGCAGGGGTACGAGCAAACCTCCATCCAGGACATTGCCGATGCGGTAATGATGTCCCCGCGCACCTTTTTCCGCTATTTTGCCTCCAAAGAGGAAGTGCTCTTTGGACCCATGCGCGCGGTCCTGAGCGATGGTCTCCGCTTTCTGCAGCGCGTGGCGCCAACGGAGTCACCGCACGCAGCACTCAGAGCGACCTTTGTCTACCTGGCCAGCCAGTATCAGCAGCAGCGGGCCAGTTTTCTGATCCGCTATCAGGTCGCGATGCAGACCCCATCGATCGCTTCCATCTATCTCTATGCGCTGATGGAAACGGAGCCAGCCATCTGTGAGGCGCTGTGCTCTCACCTGGAAGCTGCCACGAACCGCAACAAGATACGCTTCCTGGTGGCCATCTACATGACAGCGCTGCGTGTGGCTATTGCAGCGTGGCTGGAGCATGAAGCGCAGGGAGATCTGGTTTCCGTACTTCGTGAGTACCTGGACTCCTTCTCGTCTCTTTCCCACAATGCCTAGATGAAACGATCAGTTGTACCATATACCATAGTTATATGGTAGAAACGAGAAAATTGGAGAAACTTGTTGGTTATCAACGGACTTCCCTGGCCGATTTTTCTCTCTCTGTTACTCCCCTGGAAATAGCCTTATATGTTACGTCATGCTCTAAATGCCCTATTTCCATAGACTTCGGTGCGCCACAGGCGCATGAATTACTATTGGCAAATGACTCATAAAGCGAAATGTCCGGGTGAATGGAAAGAAACGTTCCTTCGCCACCCTGCACGCCCCGGTATGCGAAGCCGTACCATAGTAGGGGCAGGGCTTGCCCTGCCCAATAGGCGTCAAGTGAAGGAACTCAAAAATGGGATCAATGGCCGCGTCTCGCGCCGCTCCCAGGGCGGTGGCAAGCCCCACCCCTTACTATATACGGTTTGGCGCTCCGTTCGTGTATAGTAGGGTTGACCCTTGCGGTCAACCTGGGCTGGGGGCGGGGCGATGCTCAACCCCCTGTTCTCGCCCTGTGACAAGGCCGATTCAACTCGCACTTTCATTCGCCAACCGTGTCCTTGAAAGGACCCCTGTGCTCCCCTTCAGCCTCAGTTTTGTGATCGGCGGCGAAGGCGCGCAGCCGCTCGGCATATTCCCGTAACCGTTCCTCCACCAGCTGGTGGACTGTCCCCTCAGGATACTGCCCATCAGGGCCACGCTGGCCCGCCGGGTGGCCGGTGAGTAGCTCGATGCCCTCGTCGGTGCTGCGCACAGCCCAGATGTGAAACTGTCCGGCCCGGACAGCATTGATCACCTCCTCGTCGAGCATCAGGTTCGGCACGTTCGCCGCCGGGATGATGATGCCCTGTTCGCCGGTCAGACCCTTCGCCTTGCAGACAGCGAAGAAGCCCTCGATCTTGGACGTGACCCCCCCGACAGCCTGAATCTCGCCGTGCTGATTGACTGAGCCGGTGACAGCGATGCCCTGGCGTAGCGGCAGACCAGCGAGCGCCGAGAGGAGCGCGTACAGTTCGGTCGACGAAGCGGAATCACCCTCGACCTCGTCGTAGGACTGCTCGAAGGTGATGGTCGCGCTGATCGAGAGCGGATACTGCTGGCTGTATTGACCCGCCAGGTAGCCTGAGAGGATCAGGAAACCCTTGGAGTGGATCGGGCCAGACAGTTCGATCTCGCGCTCGATGCTCTTCACCGTGCCGCGGCCTGGGGAGACGCGGGCTGTGATGCGCGACGGCTTGCCAAAGCTGTAGCCGCCGAGGTCGATGACCGCCACGCCGTTGACCTGCGCTCCCCTGACGCCGGAGGTATCGATCATAATAGTGCCGTTGTCGACCATCTCCTGGATCCGCTCCTCGATGAGGTTGGAGCGGTACTTTCGCTTGGCGATGGCCTGGTCAACGTCTGTGGCCTGCACGACATCATGCCCTGCCTTCCCAGCCCAGTAATTTGCCTCGCTTACAACGTCGGCGATGTCACGCAGCCGGCTGGAGAGCTTGCGCTGGTCCTCGCGTAGCCTCGCACCGTACTCGATGACGCGAGCCAGAGCTCCGCGGTCAAAGTGGCGTAAGCCATTCTCGCGCACCTGCCGGCTAATAAAGGCCGCGTAGTCGCCGATGTGCTCGTCGTTCCAGTCCATGTCCGGTGCGAAGTCGGCTTTGACCTTGAACAACTCCTGGAAGTCGGGGTCGAGCTGGTAGAGGAGGTAGTAGACCTCTGGCGGGCCGAGCAAGATCACTTTGACGTCCAGGGGGATCGGCTCAGGCCGCAGCCGCTCGGTCGGCAAGGCGGCGTACTGCTCCCCCAGGTTTTCGATTGTCACCTCGCCGCAGATGAGCGCACGCTTGAGAGCATCCCAGGCAAGACGAAGGCATTGACGCTGTAACGAGTCAGGTGCTCCCCACGCTGCAGTCCCGGCAGGCGGCTGAGTAAGACTTGTTGCTGTCCCTCGCCTTCGCTGCCGCGAAAGTCGTCGAGGTGCTCCGGCAAGTCGCTCTGGATCTGGTCGAGGTAGGTCAGCACCTTTGGCTGATCGCTGTAGGCCTCGCGCAGTTCAACGAGGTGCGGGCCGACTGCGAAGAGGGCCACATCGCGGTCGAGGTGCCGCACCCGCTCGGTCGCCTCCTTCTGCATCTGACGCACCTGGCGGAGCGTGTCGGCGATGCGCTCCTGGATCTCATTGTTGCGCTGCTCCAGCTCCTGCTGCTGCTGGGCGGGTAGGCGCTGGAACTCCTCGTCGGAGAGCGGATGCCCCTGGCTGACAGGTACGGTCACGATACCTGACGGTGTCATTTCGATGGCAAAGCTATGGTCGCGCGCGAAGGCATTGAGCTGGTTGAAGAGCGCGTCACGCCGCTGGGCCAACTCGGCGAGCGCCTCCCGGCGGTGGCGCTCATAGTCCTCACTCTCGAAAGCGCGCGGGATGTCTCGCTGGGCCGCCTGCAGAAAGCCATCGAGATCAGCGGCGAATTTGCGCCCCCGGCCCTGCGGCAGGCGGATCACGTTCGGTTGGTCCGACTGGGCGAAGTTGTAGACGTAGACCCAGTCGGACGGCGCGGGCCGGGTCGGCGCGAACCGTCGGAGAAAGTCGTGGACGGTGAGCTCGCGTCCCGAACCGGCCGGGCCAGCCACGAAGAGGTTGTAGCCAGGCGAGCCGATCTCCAGGCCGAACGCGATAGCGTCGACCGCGCGAAGCTGCCCGATCGTCCCCTCAAGCGGGAGCACGTCGGCGGTGGTCAAGGGCAGTTGAGCCTGGTCAACGCGGTGCCGCAGTTGCTCGGGCGCAACCGCGGTCTGTTCACTGAGAGTCTGTGTCATGATTGGCTCCTTTCTCGCAAAAAGCATACCGCATTCCCTGTGTAGATATCAAGGATGCTCACTTAACAAAGAATCCTTTTGCGATTTCATGTATATTATGGCAGCGTTTGTGAATCATATCGAGGATTGTCTTTCTCCTCAAAATAGGGTATGCTGTGCTTGTACCCATTGCAGAGTTGCGCTTTGTAGGTGTCATCAAGATCAGTCCATCAACGTTGTTCAGGCAGGAGTTTTTCGCTGAAAGGAGCCGGAGCAGCTGAGCGCTCTGGGAGAGAAGGATGATGATGACATCCACAGCTTTTCACCAGTGGTGCGACCAGCTCGCGCTCCCTCCCTGACATTCCTGAACTGCGGGAAGCAACCGAAGAGGCCATGCACCTGCATGGGGTACGGGTGGTGATTCTCGATGAGGCGCATCATATGCTGTACGCAGGAACTGGCACGCGAGGAAGCACGCTCCAGGAACAGTTGGAGTGGCTGAAATCGATGGGCAGTACGACCGGAGCGCTGCATATTCTGGTCGGCACCTACGATTTGCTGAATTTTGGTCGCTTAAATGGGCAAACGGCGCGACGCAGCCTGCCGATCCATTTTCCTCGCTACCAACTACGACGAGAAGAGGATTGTATCGAGTTCCAGGCTGCGCTGTTGGCACTCCTGCAAAAGGTCCCGCTCACGTGTGACGCAGAAACCTTCGTCAGATATCACTGGCTCTATTTCTACGAGCGCAGTATTGGCTGTATCGGCGTCTTGAAAGACTGGTTGCTGCGTGCAGTCTCCACCGCCCTCGATGAAGGACAGGACACCTTAACGCTGGACTGGGTACAAGATCAGGCCTCTCTGGTTGACCAATGCAGACAAATGGCTCTTGATGCGACGGAAGGGGAGCAGAAGCTGAACCATACGGAAAGCAACCGAGAACATTTGTGGCGACTTTTGCAAGGGGGCGAACTGATTGCTCCTGTTCCACCCCTTCCCCCGCGTGGAACGCTACCGATCCCCTCGCCTGCACTTGAGGCAAACACGGTCGCGCCTCAACCGTCCATCGAGCCGCCTCCGCAGCCTTCCTCCTCACTGGAGGCATCCGCTCCTCCGGTAAAAAGACAAGGACCCGGAAGAAGTCGGAGGAGAATCCGCCAGTCGAGACCAGGCTTTCGGTCGAGGGTTCGAGCGAACCCACACAAGATGTACCACCGAAACGACCAGGACGAGGAAGGAAAAAGGCCACGGAGTTGCAGACTCAACCCATCGAACTCTCTCAGCCTGCGCTTTCAGCAACGGGAGGTGCGAGCCTCCCAGCAGGTGAGGTGGAGGTCGGAGCTGCGCCTTCAAAAGAGCAGGCCAAACGCCCCGGTCGCATTGGGGAGCGCAAGCCTAAACGGGATCTCGTTGGCGAACCAGAGCCAGAACGCAACTAATGGGGAACTTGGGGAACTTTCTCAGCAGTTCCCTCGCGTCCTCTTCTACCCGTGAGGGAACTTTTGAACAGGGGGTTGTCCTGGAAAGGAACGGCAGCGATGGCACGAACGACTCCAGTGGTACAAGGCGAGGTCCTGATCTGGCCGGGCGATGCCCAGAAACAGTCTCTCACCGTCGGTTCCCCTGCCTGGTATGCCTGGTTGGAAGATGCCTCGACATTTGCCTTTGTCGGCGACATGGGTACGTTCACCGCTCGCAAGGAGTCCACGCGGCACGGCGGCACCTACTGGAAGGCGTACCGAAAACGGGAGGGGAAACTGCGCCGTGCCTACCTGGGCAAGTCGCGCGATGTGACACTCGCGCGATTACAGACGGCCGCAGCCGTGCTGGCTCGTCAGGGCAGCGGACAGGACGCACACGGGGTCGATCAAGCTGGAGGAGAGCGGTCGTATCACACTCCCTCTGCTGATCCTGCACACGATTCCATCCCCCAGAAAACGCCTTTCGCGCGAGATCAGACCGTTGATCTCGGACGTACAGCGCACAGGGGAGACTCCCCGGCACCACGTGCTTCTGCTCTCCCCACCTACCTCACCCCACTGCTTGGGCGCGAGCAGGAGGCGCAGATAGTCTGTTCCCTTCTGCAACGCTCAGAGATACGCTTACTGACCCTCACCGGCCCAGGTGGCGTGGGCAAAACTCGTCTGGGCATCCAAATAGCCAGCAACCTCATGCATGACTTTGCCAACGGTGTCTGCTTCGTCTCCCTCGCTCCTATCAGTGACCCGGAACTTGTCTTTCCCACTATCGTCCAGGCGCTCGGCCTCCCCGAAGTTGGAGATGCAGGGGCAGGGACAGCACCGCAGCCCCTACAGCGCCTGAACACCTATCTGCAAGAGAAGCAAGTATTGCTGCTGCTCGACAACTTCGAGCAAGTCGTGGCGGCGGCTCCAGCATTGGTGGAACTCCTGACCTCCTGCGCACAGGTCAAAGTGCTTGTGACCAGCCGTGCGGTGTTACGAGTGAATGGTGAATACGAATGCCCGGTCTCACCTCTGGCACTTCCCAGTCCGAAGGAACTGTCAGATGCTAGAGCAGTCGCGCAATCTCCAGCAGTCGCGCTCTTTGTCCAGCGCGCGATGCCTCGCCTGCCCGACTTCTCGCTCACCGATGCCAATGCCGCAGTCATTGTTGGTATCTGCGCTCGACTAGATGGGCTTCCATTGGCCATCGAGCTGGCTGCCGCTCGCATCAAACTGCTACCACCGGAAGCCTTGTTAGCACGCTTAGAGCACCGGCTGCAGGTGTTGACCAGTGGAGCGCGAGGTATTCCTGCAAGGCAGCAGACGCTTCGGAGCACCATCAAGTGGAGCTATGATCTCTTGTCTGCCGATGAGCAGCACCTCTTCCGACGACTCTCCGTCTTCGTCGGCGGCTGCACCCTCAGGGCGGTGGAAGCGGTATGCAACGAGGTTGACCATGTGGGATTGCATGTATTGGATGGAGTAGCCGCACTCCTCGACAATAGTCTGTTGCAACAGACCGAACAAGCGGGAGAAGAGCCGCGCTTCGTGATGCTGGAAACCATTCGCGAGTATGGACTGGAGTGCCTGGCAGCACGTGGAGAGAGAGAGCAGACGCGATGCGCGCATACCAGCTACTATCTGGAGCTGGCAGAAGAGGCAGAGCCAAAACTATCCAGTGCAGAGCGCGAGCAGTGGGCGCATCGACTGGAGAGAGAGCACGATAACTTTCGGGCAGCACTCAGTTGGTCTTTGGAGCAACGCAGGGGCGACCCTTGTGGTCGCCCAGAGCGTGTGGGAGGGGAGGAGGCTCCGCGGTTAGGCGGAGCGCTGTGGCAATTCTGGTTATTACACGGGCATCTGAGTGAAGGCCGTCAATGGCTGGAGAAGGCGCTGGCCTTAGAGGTACCCCGGGTGCCATCAGCTGTACGGGCGAAGGCGCTCACCGGTGCCGGAGTACTGGCCCACTTCCAGGGTGACTATCACCAGGCAAAGCTCCTCTGTGAAGAAGGCCTGGCACTGTTCCGAGAACTTGAAGATAAACGGGGCATGGCGGCCTCGCTCAATGGGCTGGGGCTGATAGCTCGCGCGAGGAATGATTACCCGGAGGCGCGGGCGCTGCACGAGGAGAGCTTAGCCATCCTCAGAGAACTCGGCGACACCTGGGGAATCGCCGAAGCGCTCTCGCTTCTAGCGAGAGTTGCCTTTCACCAGGGAGACCACAGGGCAGGGAAGCTTCCAGGCGAGGAGGGCCTGGCGCTTTTTCGAGATTTGGGGGATCGACGGGGCATTGCCCAAATACTTGGCGTCCAGGCATTGACGGCTCTCTATCATGGTAACTACGTAACAGCCTTTACTCTGGCAGAGGAGAGCCTGGCAATAATGCGGGAATTGGGAGATCAACGGCACATCGCCAGGGGGCTCTGGAGTTTAGGATATGTAGCCCTTTTCCAGGATGACTACGCAAAGGCACGTACTTTCTATGAAGAAGCTCTGGCGCTACATCGGGAGTTCGGCGAAAAGTGGTTCATCGCCTCATGCCTGGATGGGTTGGCTGAAGTGGCCATAGCAAAGGGTCAACCAGAGTGGGCAGCGCATTTATTGGCTGCTGCAGCACTCCTGCGCGAAGATCTGGGCGTGTCTCCTCCATCTTATAACCTTGCCAACTACGAGCGCGCGGTGGATACCACACGCGCTCAACTTGGCGAGGAGCGGTTTGCAGCAGCGTGGGCAGAAGGGCGGAAGATGACACTGGAGCAAGTCCTGGCAGAGCAAGCACGCGCAACAACACCAGGACAAACCTCCACAGTGTCCACCATCCAACAGCCCGCTGACACAGCAGCACCCCCACCGACCTATCCCGACGAACTGACCCCACGAGAAGTTGAGGTGCTACGCCTGGTAGCATCAGGGCTGTCAAACGCCCAGATGGCAGAGAAGCTCATCATTAGCCCTCGCACCGTCCATGCCCATGTACGCTCGATCTACAGCAAGCTCTTCATCACCTCACGCAGTGCGGCAACACGCTACGCCATTGATCACAAACTGATCTAACGCTTATCGACACCTGGGAATGCCCGGGCATTCCTCAGCATAGATCATTCCCTGTCACTCGCGAATAGGCATTGCAAATACCACGTTATGCCGATGTGCTTTAGCTTCCATTACTTTAGACTGTAACCAGACACAGTAGAGGCGCGATCAATCAATCGCTTCTACTTAGGAAACAAGCATTTGGGCATAATAGATTGTGCCCACACACAATCGAAAGGAGTTCTCACACATGTTCGCTAATGATCCCATCTATCCATCCCTGCCAGCAACTGATCTGGAACGAGCCAAACGGTTCTACGCCGAAAAGTTGGGGCTGACCCCGGAGAGCGAAATACCGGGAGGTCTTTTCTACCGCTGTGGCAAAGACACCAGATTCGCTGTCTTCACCTCTCAAGGTGAGGCCAGCGGGACCCACACCCAGGCGTTCTGGCTGGTGGAGGATGTCGAGTCGGAAGTCGCCGCGCTCAAAGCCCGCGGGGTCGTCTTTGAAGAGTACGATTTGCCTTCCCTGAAGACCGCCAACAGTATCGCGACGGCAGGGCCAATCAAAGGAGCGTGGTTTAAAGATAGCGAGGGCAATCTCCTCTCTTTGGGTCAGTTCGTCTAGGCCAAGAGCAGGAGGACACACTGGTGAAGTCTCGAAGAACCGGGTTCCCGAACTCGTTGGATGATGGGGAGTGGTATGATGTGATGAGGAGGCAAGGAGGGACGCAGGGCTGTGATGGTCCGGTTTGCTCAGCTCGCCAAGGAGAGGCGTCTTCGC
>Ga0066695_10000500_pt1 | contig 12594 bp, 10 predicted proteins | sample GraSoiAngelo_144_FD_66452 | JGI IMG/M metagenome (GOLD analysis project Ga0066695, IMG submission 66452) | Grasslands soil microbial communities from the Angelo Coastal Reserve, California, USA - 14_1009_02_40cm | ecosystem: Environmental > Terrestrial > Soil > Grasslands | place: USA...
GGTTTACCTGATCGCCGGCGGTCATCCGCGCAGCGATCTCCATGTTTGGCCGCACCAGCACGGTTACGCCCGTCTTGCCCGTCTCTTCGATAAACATTTGGGGGGAAAGCTTCTGATTCGCCGGACGCGGGGCAGCTTCCTGTTCGCTGAGGCTGGCAAGCCGTGTCAGGTTCTTGCGGGCGATTGAATTCAGCTGGTCGATTTCGAGAGCCTTCATGTAGGCGTCTCTGGCCTCGGGGTACCGTCCAAGCTCGGTCATCGCTTTACCTAGACGGTTGAAGGCATCCACGTCGGTCGGGAAGGACTCGATGATCTCCCGGTTGAGCTGAGCAGCCTCACTCCATTGTCCCTGGAGGGCAAGCTGAATGGCATGTTCGGCGTACTGTTTCTTTGCCCTTGCTCTATCTTCTGTCTGGAAAACCATCTTCTGTGTCCCTCTTCTTTTAGGATTCGCGCCGCATTCTATCGATGAGATTTGGCATCTGCAATACGCTGTTGGTTACATCATGTTTATAACGTCAAGGAATAATGTTGGTTCCCGGCTTCTGTCGTAAGACGCCATGTCCCGGCACATTGTTACCGCTCTGCAATGCTCGTAGGCCGACTGGCGTCCGCAGCCCCCGCTTCGGCAAGCACGGGGCAACTCGGTGGGGCTAGCTGCGTTCGAATAGGAAGCATGCTATCAACGTAATACGACGGGCAGAGGAATCGAGATCGGCAGCTTTCGCCAGCGTAAAGTGGTCGGGGTGGGCGGATTCGAACCGCCGACCTCACGGTCCCGAACCGTGCGCTCTAGCCTGACTGAGCTACACCCCGACAGATGTTTCCATTCTACCCGACCACACGAATAGAGTTCCGGTTTAATCCTTGACGCTTCAGACTCCTGATCCGATCCCATCCGGTGCCCAGGTCGAGCAACACCCTGTGGCGGAGGCTCGCCGGGGACTACTCTTCAACGTCAACGTTGTCTTTGTAGCGCAGATCGCGATATATGGGCTGGCCTTCTGTCTCCGAGTCGTGCTCGCGCGTGGGCTGGGCGACGAAGGGCTAGGCACGTACTCGCTGTTCTTCGTCGCCGTACTGGTCGCCGGCGGAATCGCTAACTTAGGGGTCGGCCTCGGAAACATCTATTTTCTCAACAAGGGGGACTATGCCCACGACGAGCTGCTTTCGGGCAGCATCTTCGTGCTCGGCGCTTCATCCTTGGCGGCGTGGACCTTCCTCTTAATGTATGCCATCATTCTGGAGCCGGATCTATTCGTCTCAGGGCGATCGTATTGGCTCTACGCAGCCGCCCTGCCGTCTGTCGTCGGCTATGTACTGCTCACGTCGTTCCTGCACGGCAGCAGCCGCTTTGGCGCTCTCAGCGCGGTAGCCGTCGCTCAGGGACTCTTTGGCGTGGCGGTGGTTGGAGTCCTGTACGTTCTCGACGAGCTGGACATCTTCAGCGCATTGGCTGGATGGGTATCGTCGTTCTTGCTGGCTGATGTCGTTGCACTCTTCCTGGTCGGCTTCGACCGCATCGATTTAGAACGCGCCTTGCACCCACGCTGGAACGTCCTACGCAATCAAATCCGATATGGGGTGCAGGGACAGGTGGCGAACCTGGCGCAGCTTTTCAACTACCGCCTGGACCAGTTTTTAGTGGCGGCCTTCGTGTCACGCGCGGGCGTCGGCCACTATACCGTTGCCGTGGGCCTGAGCGAGAGCGTTTGGTGGCTTTCATCGTCCGTGGCGCTCGTGCTTATGCCGCGTCTTACGGAAATGGATCGCGAGCAGGCCGCGCAGATGACGCCTCTCGCCTGCCGGAATACTGTTCTGGCCAGCATAATCGGAGCAATCGCGCTGATCGCCGTTTCGCCGCTGGCGATCGATGTACTCTTCGGCGAGAAGTTCAGCGCTGCGCAAACCCCGCTTATCTTGCTCATGCCGGGCATAATCGCCGCCTGCGCGACGCGGGTGCTGGGCAGCTACCTGTTCAGCCAGGGGCGGATCATTTACAACACGTACGCGACATTTATCGCGCTCGGGCTGACTATTGTGCTCGACCTCGCCCTCATTCCCTCAATGGGCGTGAACGGCGCCGCGATCGCCTCTTCGATCGCCTACATCGCTTCCCTCGCCGCCACTCTTTATTGGTATCGCCGGGTCTCCGGAGGCAGCATCGCCGATGCCCTCGTCGTCCGGCCCGCTGACGCAGAGCACTATCTCCGTGCCTGGAAAAGCCTGACCAGCCGCTTGGGGTTCCGCGGAGAGTGAGCTGGGTGAAGATGAGGCGAGCCAACTAGCGAGGCCTGTCGCGTCCCATGCGTTCGTTAAGGACGAGCCAGACGAACGCGGGAAGGGCAAGCTGGCGGCGCAGTCGCCACGGCTGGCGGAGCAGCCGGAAGAGCCACTCAAGGCCGGCCCGTCGCATCCAGAGAGGCGCCCTCCGGGTGCTGCCCGAGATAAAGGAGAAGGAGCCTCCTTCGGCGATCGCCACGTTGACCTTCAGTCTCGGAAGGTTCGAGGCTATCCAGCTTTCCTGCAACGGAAACCCCATCGCAACCAGCAAAGCGTTAGGAGCGGTGGCGTTGATCTGCGCGATCACACCGTCGTTTTCGGCGCCCTTCATGTCGAAGTGGCCGGCGTGGGCCCCAACCATGCGCAGACGGGGCAACCGGCTATGAATTTGCTCCTTCGTGCCGCTAAGCTCCGCCGCCGTCCCACCGAGGAGGAAAACCGTCGCGCCGGCGTGTTCGAGCGCGGCCAGCATCTGCCAGGTGAGGTCGACCCCGGCCATATTCTCGGCTAGAGGCCGTTTGATCGAGGCCGGACGCATCGCAATGGAGGCGAGCGAAAGAGGTAGCTGCAAGAGAGCGCGAACAGTGCCGCCCCGAAGCGATAGGTAGTGCGCGGCCCAGACGATTCCGACGCCATCCGCCAGACAGACCGCGGCGCCGTTGAGGAGTGACCGAATCTCTAGGTCGCGGGCCGCGCGTGGCATGAATTCCGAGTACGGCTTCACCACGTACGCTTGATGCGCCGACTCCGCCAACGAGGCGATCGCCTGCGCAGCCTCCGAGTGCGTTAGGTTGTGAAAGCGCACGCCGAGGACTTCAACCGTATCCGGCGCGTTCATGACCCTGCGACGGCAATACGCGCGACCGCTTCGTCCAGCGGGCGGTAGGCAATCTCGGCGACGTAGCGGGCGCGGATCAGGGCGCGGGCGTTTTCGCTGAGTGCTTTCCAACGGTTCCCGTCGCGCAGAATCGAGACGACTGCGTCGGTGAACTCGGCCTCTTTATCGGCGACGAGCAGGTGCTCGCCCGGGGTCGCTCCGAGGCCCTCGGCGGCACGGCTGCTCGCGACGACAGGAATGCCCCGTGCGAAAGCATTCAAGACTTTCAAGCGAGTGCCGCCACCGCTGCGGGTTGCATCAACGAGGACACGGGCGCTTCTGTACAACGGTTCGGGGTCCTCCACCTTACCACAGAACTGCGCGCCTTCCGTGGAAGCCACCCGCCCGGCGAGCGCTGGCGACGCACCAACGCCGGCGGCAATGAGACGAGCTTCGGGTACACGCCGCCTGACAGCAGGGAGTATCGAGCTGAGGATGCGCTCGAGGCTCTCGATGTTAGGTTGCCAGCTCAATGTACCGAAGTAAAGGATTACCGGAGGCGAATCGCTGAACGATGGGGCAGGCATGTCGAGCAAAGCGCGGTCGGGAATGTTTGGCAGAACACCTACGCGCGACGGCTCGGCGCCCAACTCAATGAGTGTCTGGCGGTCGTCCTCCGAAACCGCAAAAAGCGTCTCGAACTGCAGGACGGCCAACGCCTCGTAGCGGCGCAACCGGGCGGCCTCGGTTGCAGCGACCCAGCGCCGGAGTCCGGACTCGATCTCACTCTGCCGCTGCCAGATGACGTATTCGGCGTTATGCTCGTGCAGAATTGACCGCCGCCGGTGCTGTTCCGGGACGTATTGAGCCATGGAGAGGCCATCGACGAACACTAGGTGCGGCCGGACAGCGTTGAGCTGCGCCTCGACCAGTCTGGCCATCCCGCCGCTCCTATTGCGTTCGATTCGTAGTGGAACACGGGCTATGTAGCTACTCAGGAGACTCCAGGCATTCCGCGGTTTGTTCAATTCGACCGTGTGAACTCCCTCGAGATTCGCCGCCCATTCTTGCTGCGCACTGGTCGGAGACCCACGGCGCAGCGATACGAGATGCACTTCGTGGTTAGCGCGCAAATGATCAAGGAGGCTCAGGGTCTTGATCGCGGCGCCGCTCAAAGGGGGATACGGGAACTGGAAGGTCAGGAAGAGGATACGCATTTCGGGCGCGATCGCGGGTTGGTCTGAAGCTAGCGGGCGCCCTTCTTGCTGATGACGAGAGTGACGGTGCTGACGAGGATCTTGAGGTCCCGCGCGATCGGGTGATGACGGACGTAGGCCAGGTCGTAACGGACCTTTTCGTAATGTGTGATGTCTGAGCGTCCGTTGATCTGCGCCAGGCCTGTCATACCAGGTTTGACTTTATGACGCTGGTGAAATTCCTCTGGCCAGGCGGAAACGATCTCCGGTATATCGGGCCGAGGGCCGACCATGCTCATGTCACCCCTCACAACATTCAACAGCTGCGGAAGTTCATCGACTGTCGTCTTACGCAGCGCCCAACCGACAGCAGTCGCGTTCCGGGGACGGCCGCGGGGGCTGAGCAGACGCCGGGTAAGGTCGCCGAGAGGAAGCCGGTCGAGGACATCGCTTTGTCTACCGCTGTGATGCAGTGTGCGGAACTTAAGAAAGCGGAACTCGGCGCCGTTCAGGCCGATGCGCTTCTGGCGGACGAAGACGGGTCCGGGGGAATCAAGCTTGATCAGGACAGCGGCAAGTGCCCATATGGGCCAAAGGATACCGATCATCATTGAGCCGCCGAGGATGTCGATGGCGCGCTTGGCTGCCGGGGTAGGGCCGCATTCAACATTCCGCGAGATGCCAGAGTAACCATTGACGGGTGGGGTATCTACATCAGGCGGGGCGACTTCAGCGTCGATTTCCGGAGGAACGCGCTTCTGAGTCTTAGGCGGGGAGCCACGCTGAGCGGTCGGCGGCGCGTAGGCACCAGCAGCCGCAGCGGCGCTCATGCCAAACTCTGGCTCTTCACGCGTCATGAACGCGTTCCCTGAATAACGGCTGCCTTCATATGCTCGGCCAACGCTTCCTGCCAAGGGCGCATGGTGATACCCAACCGCTGCGCGTTCACATTAGCAAGCGCCGAAAACTGGGGCTTGCGGAAAGGCGCGCCGAACTCAGATTGAGTGGCCGGCTCAACCCGAACTTTCTCGCCGGCCAAACGAACCACCTCTTCTGCCCACTCCTTCCGCGAGCAGCTCCCGGCGTTCGTCAAGTGGAAGACGCCAAACGCCTTCTTCCGCAAGAGGCTTGCGATAGCTTGCGCGAGATCAACCGTCCAGGTGGGCGAAGCGACTTCGTCGGTGACGAGCCGGAGCGCCCCTCGTTCTCTCGCCGCAGTCAAGATCTTTTCCGGGAAGCTGATTCGTCCAGCGCCGTAGAGCCAGGACGTGCGCACAATGCAATGGCGTTCCAGGCCCGCGCGAACACGCAATTCGCCCTCGAGCTTGGAACGCCCGTATGCGTTAATCGGGTTGGGCGTGTCGTCTTCGACATATGAAGCACGCTTCTCGCCGTCGAAAACCTCATTACTGCTGATGTACACCATAGTTGCGCCGCTCTCCCGGCAGGCGTCAGCCACCCAGCCCGGCGCTTCGCCATTGTCACGCATGGCTCGGGCCCGATCGTGCTCACAGCCGGCGGTGTCAGTCCAGGCGGCGGCATGGATGACAATGTCCGGCTGCCGCCGTTCGAGCGCATCCCGTACTTGCTTTCGATCGGTTACATCCAATTCGGAGTGGCCCGGCGCCCACACGTCGTGTCCCGCGAGGACCGCCTCTACCGCGCGGCCGAGCTGGCCTTGCCCGCCGGCAATCAGGATGCGCATTGTACCCGCTTCAGGAGGCGTTTGTCGGGTGAGGCGCTTGGGGGCGGATGCAACACAGAGTCGCGGAAGACACCGAGAAAGTTCATTCCTATTTGAATTCGATCTCCCAATTGAAGGGGATGTCCGCAGAGTCCCAGGGAATCCGGTGCTCATCTGGATCGTTCGGGTTGTACTCCTCCGTGGGGAAGTTAACGAGGAGCGAAGGGCCGGTACCTACGGTCTTGTAGCCATGAGCCACGCCGATAGGAATACGGAGGACGATGTTATTGCCGGTGCCGAGGTAATGGGCTTCGGCCTGGCCCCTCGTCGCCGAACCTTCGCGCATATCATAGAGGCCCACCTTGCAGACGCCCTGGACCACCACGAAGTAATCTTCTTGCCTCTTGTGATAGTGCCAAGCGCGGACAACCCCGGGATAGTTGAGCGAAACGTAGCACTGGCCGAACTTCGTGAAGAACTCGTCCGAGCCGCGAAGGAGCTCCATAAGGTAGCCACGCTCATCGACGTTCGGCTTGAGCTGCTTGATCTGCACTCCTTCTATCAATTGGCGATCTTCCCGGAGGGATACGTAGTTGCCTCAGCTAGGCGCTTGCCGTACTGCTGCTCGTAATACTCCGCGAAGCGTTCGTCGCGGACCTCCTCCCACCACCAGCGGTTCTGAAGATACCACTTCACGGTCCGCTCAATCGTTTGCTGGAAATTGTGTTTCGGGGCCCATCCCAGGCCATGGATCTTGGCAGAGTCCAGGAAATAGCCGCGGTCGTGGCCGGTGCGGTCCTCGACGAAGCGTATGAGAGAACGCGGCTTTTCTAGCAGGTCGAGAATAAGCTCAGCGACCTCCAGGTTCGGACGCTGGTTGTCCGCGCCGATGTTGTACGCCTCGCCGGGCTCGCCTTCATGCAGAAGCAGGTCCAGAGCCTCACAGTGATCTTCGACAAATAGACGATCGCGCACTTGCTGGCCGTCTCCGTAGATCGGGATCGGCTGGTCGTTCAGCGCGTTGGTCGTGCATAACGGTACGAACTTCTCGATGTGCTGGCGCGGGCCCACGTTGTTCGCCGGCCTGGCCACGATGATCGGCAGGCCGTACGTCTCAATGTACGCCCGGCATTGCATTTCGCCTCCAGCTTTGCTCGCAGAATACGGGCTACGTGGGTTGAAGCGATCGGTCTCGACCGATGGCGTATCTTCAGGCAGTACCTCACCGTATACCTCGTCGGTCGAGATGTGGAGGACACGCCGAAGGCGCCGGGTCTGGCGCGCTGCCTCGAGCAGCGTGTACGTGCCGAATACGTCGGTCTGAATGAACGAGCCGGGCTCCATAAGCGAGCGGTCCACATGCGATTCCGCTGCGAAGTGCACGACGTAATCAGCGTCCTGCACCAGGTCCTTGACGAGATGGGCATCACAAATATCGCCGTGGACAAACCGATAACGCTCGTCGCCTTCTATGTCGCGAAGGTTCGCCGGGTTTCCTGCGTACGTCAGCTTATCTAGGTTGATGACCCGGGCGTCCGGCCGCTCCCGTAGCAGCCGGAGGATGAAGTTGCTGCCGATAAAGCCGCTGCCGCCGGTGACGAGGTAAGTTGCCATCGCTCTATCCGTCGGGCATTTCGATGCGGCTGTGGTCACCGAGGGTAAGGCTGTAGACGCCACCCGCACTATGGCCGCCCTGGAGCTCAACAAAGCGGCCAATCATGCTTTTCGCCACCGGCCAGTGAAGGTGCTCAAGGCAGCTGTCTTCCATGACGATACTGTCTTCGATGCGGCAGCCCACGATCCGGCAGCGCGCGTCGATAGAACTGTTCGGGCCGATATAGGAGTTGACGATGGCCGTGTCGCGCCCGATTATCAGAGGGCCCCTCAATACGCTGTCCTCAACTGTAGCGCCGCTCTCAATGACTACCGGCGCGTGGATACGGGATTTCTCGTCGATGGATCCGTCGCAGCGTGGCTCCATTGCCCCTAATACCATCCGGTTGGCGTTCAGCATGTCGTCCATCTTGCCGGTATCAATCCAATAGCGATCCATCACCTCGGCGTCAACGGTAAGACCGCGGTCGAGCAGGCCCTGGATTGCGTCGGTAATTTCAAGCTCGCCGCGCCATGAAGGGGAAAGTCCCTCGATCACATCGTGAACCCCTCGGTCGAACATATAGATACCGACTACGGCTAGATTGCTCGCTGGCTTACGTGGCTTCTCGACTATTCGAGTGACTCTTTCCCCGGACATTTCAGCGATACCAAAGGCCTCCGGGTTTGGCACGGGATGCAGCAAGATTTGCGAGCAACTGCCGTTAGCCCTGAATCTTTCAACGTAAGACTGAATGCCGCCCATGACGAAGTTATCGCCGAGATAAAGCACGAACGGCGAGTCGCCCAAGAAATCTCGCGCGGTCGCTACGGCGTGAGCGATCCCCAACGGAGCATCTTGTCGGATGAACGTCGTCGTGGCTCCAAACTGCGATCCATCACCGATCGCCGCCGCCACCTGCTCGCCCGTATCACCGACAACAATGCCAATGTCCGTGATTCCTGCGTCAACGAGTTGCTCGATCGTATAGAAGATGACCGGCTTATTTGCGATAGGGACGAGCTGCTTGGCGTTCGTGTAGGTAAATGGCCGGAGGCGGCTCCCTTTCCCGCCGCTGAGGACAAGCCCCTTTAGCGAGCCATCGCTTCGGCCGGTAACCGCCGCGCCCTCCCGCTTGCTCGTCAGCGTAATGGTCGTAGCCATGCTTTGTTTACAGAAACGGCCTTCGCGGCTGCCGGTTACTGGTCTGATGGCGCAGAGCTTTGAGCTCGGCCGGCAGACGTCCTATCTTGCCCGGGTGAATCAGGAAATAACGCGGGCCGTAAATGAAAATGTGCACGAGGACAGCAACTACTCGATGAACCCGTGTCCCGCGTTTGCGCACAAACATTAGCGCATTGCGGCGATACAGAAAATAATACTCGTTTGTGGGCGATTGAACGCGCGCGGCCTTGTGCCAGATCCTCGCGTCCGGGATGTAATAGCAGCGGAGCCCCTCGGCGCGCGCACGCGCGCACCAGTCCGTTTCTTCCCAGTAGGCGAAGTAGTCCTCGTCGAGGAATCCGACGATATCGAGCGCCCGGCGAGGTATCAACATGCACACGCCGTCCGCGTAGTCACGCGTGGCAACGCGGTCGAACTGACCGCGGTCCAACTGGCCCCGGCCGATCTGCTTGGCAGTGGCGGTCCAAATGCTGACACTGCCGCCGGTCGAGTAGATGATTTCGGGATTCGCATAGAAGTAAGCCTTGGGGCAGAAAGCCGCACCATCGTTTCGGGACGCGGCAGCCTGAACAAGCGCGGCGAGAAACGCCGGGTCTAGCGTCGTGTCGTTGTTCAGCAGGAGGACGAACTGGGCGCCATCATTGAGTGCGTAGCGGATGCCGAGATTGGCGCCTGCGGCGAAGCCAATATTGGCCTCGCTCTCGATTACATGAATGGAGTCCTGAAACTCATCCCGCAGCGCCGCCGCCTCACGTCCCTCCGAGCCGTTATCTACGACGACAGTGCGTCGATTCGAGTATGTCACCCCCCGAAGACTGTGGAGGCACTCGCGGGTATCTTCCAGGCCGTTCCAGTTGAGGATAACGATGCTTACGAGCGGTTCTGTGTTCAGCAATGGAAACCTTCGAGCTCGAGGGAATGCAGGCCGCTAAAGCCATAGTCTGGTTGGACGCGAGCGATGCGTCAACTTTCAAGCGAGGCGTCAGCGCTACTAGCCGCGCTATCGCCCGTCAGCTCCGGCAGCACCCGCAGGCTGAGCCTGTCAGACACGGCGCTTGTGATTGAGAGTGCCCAGCCGGCGAAGAGAAGATAGAAGGCGTTCCCCAGAATGCCCGAGGCGGACTCCGAGACGCACGAGACAATGAACAGTCCCAGCATCGCCCCCGCGAGCACCAGTGGAATGTCCGACCAGATGCCGCTGCGATTCCAGGCAGCGGCCACAAGGCCGGCGATGACGGCCACGAAGAAAGCGCAGTATAGAACGAACCCAGTTATTCCCAGCTGAGCGGAGATGACCCCGAGGGTGCTCTCATTCGTGGAGCCGGGTGTTCCGCTCCAGTTCCCTGTCGAACCAAGACCTCGGCCAAGCGGCTTTGTGAGCATCTCTTCCAGGCCGCTGGTGAGGCCACGCAAATGCTTCGATGCCGCGTCCGCGGTGCTGCCGGGTGGGTGTACACCGATCTCTTGTAGAGGACCGGCGCTATCCGCCGACGGCGGCTGCGGACCGCCCGCAGATGCGGGTTCGTCCGAAAGCCCGGAGATCGCTCGCGTCGCTAGTGCATCGCGAACCGTTCCATCTGCGGGAAGATTGTCGAACGAGGTAACGGCCGCGCCCAAGCCCATTAAGACGAGTAGGGGGGCAAGCAGAAAAGGCAGCGGGACACTAACTGTCCAGCCGGGCCGCCGAATCCAGCGCAGACCGAGGACGAACGCCGTTGCGGCTACGAAGGTGACCAGGCCTCCACGGCTGAGTGTCGCCATGGCGGCGATTCCCACCGCGACGATCGCCGCCGCGATTGCGCTTTTAAGAAGTGGCCCCCCTCTATTCCACGCGAGGTCCGGCACAAAGACGATAAGCAGCAGGGCCAGCGCGAGCAGACCGCTTAGCGTCGTTGGTTCCAGGTACGTGGAGACGAGGCGCCGGACGGGCTCTTGCAGCGGCAAGGCGATGAAAATACCATCGGGAACGCCTCTGTAGATGACAGTCCAGTTTTGCGGCAGAAGGCCGGACTCAACCTGCTTTCCGTAGAAAGTCGTGGCGTCGACCGTGTCGCGCCAAAAGGAGATGTCGAGAATGAATCGCTCGACGAGTCCGAAGACGGCTACGCCAACCGCAATCGCAACGAACATTCGCATACTGTCCACCACCTGCTCCTTCCGAGCGATAAGTAGCCGGCCGCCGGCGTAGAGGAGCAACGGAGCGGCAAACCGTCTCAGGTAGGTGAGTTCGGGCGTCGATGTGTGCGGGTCGCTGATAAAGACGACGGCTAACCAGCCAAGAAACGCTATTGCGACGACGTCCGCGGCGAACAGAGCTGGAATCGCTCGTTCGCCACGCAGGTGACGGACCGCCACCGTGATGGCGCCAACCGTGACCAATATCAGGTAAAAGCCCTCTTTGTAAGTGAGGAGCAGCCGGACAAGATCGGCGCTGATGTCTGGCGCCAGCAAGGCCACAACGATCCGTTGCAAAGCAAACCAGATGATGATAACGCCGATAAATAACGCCGGCGTGCGGAACGTCGCCGAGGCAACAGCAAACAGCAGTACTAGGTCGGCTATAAGCAGAAACCAGAAGAAGGGCGTCACCTCCTGGATCACGAGCGCGCCAAGAAGAAGCGGACCGATCCCCATTAGCGCGAGCAGGAACGCGTTCAGCGGCCAGGGCGGGCCGGGAAGAGGGTGTTCGTCCGCCATCCACACGCCGACCCGGGAGAGCGCGCGTAGGGCAGTATTGGATGCAAGCACAACGTCAGCCTTGGCGATCGGAGGAGTTATAGAGGTAGATCGCCGGGCTAGTTACCAACGGCTGTAGTTTCCGGAAAATGGCGGCAAGAATCAAGTGGCTCTATAATTGGCGCGAATAGATGAGTGACGGCCTGAAATATCAAGCGCACGTCGATCTCTCCCGGAAGAATAACTCTCACACACAACTCGTAGTTTTGACCGGCCGGGACAAGAAGGTTCTGGAAGTAGGCCCAGCGACCGGTTATATCACCAGGGCGCTCAGCGAACGCGGCTGTCGAGTCAGTTGCATCGAGAGTGATCCTGACGCTGCAGCCGTTGCCTCCAGTTTCTGCGAGCGGATGATCGTAGGCAACATCGAAGAAGTGGATCTATCCGCGACATTCGAAGAAGACAGATTCGATGTCGTTATGTTTGGCGATGTCCTTGAGCATCTGCTCGACCCGGAGACAGTGCTCCGCAAAGTCCACTTGCTACTTAATCCGGGTGGCTACGTGTTGGCGTCCATACCGAATATTGCGCATGCGAGTATCGTGTTGAATTTGATCGCCGGAGAGTTCCAGTACACAGACCTGGGATTGCTCGACAAGACGCACTTGCGCCTTTTTACGCGATCGTCCGTCGAGAAGCTGTTCCGGGAAACCGGGTACCGAATTACGCTTTGGCGTCGAATCTTGCTAGACCCGTTTGAGACCGAAGTCGCCGTGAACAAAGAATCGTACCCGGCACACATCCTGGACGCCATTCGGCAAGGCCCCGAATCTAGCACCTATCAATTCATCGTGAAGGCATATCCGGTCAATCGTCGCTCCAATCATAGCCTGAACGGACGGCAACACTTCAGCTCAGATCAACGCAACTCTCCTGTCGTGGGGGCACTCTGGCAAACGCAAGAGATCATTTCGAGACTCGGCGAGGCGGAAGCGGCGCTAACGGAGAGGGAGTCGACAATTACGGCGGTCAGGCGTCAGCTGCGCGAGGAAGAGCAGGAAACGGCCCGGCTTGCGGGAGTCGTGGCTAACCACGAAGCCACTATCGGGGCCTTGAGTGGGGAGCTGAGTACGATACAAGGTTCGATCGGATATCAACT
>Ga0066695_10000502_pt1 | contig 12562 bp, 15 predicted proteins | sample GraSoiAngelo_144_FD_66452 | JGI IMG/M metagenome (GOLD analysis project Ga0066695, IMG submission 66452) | Grasslands soil microbial communities from the Angelo Coastal Reserve, California, USA - 14_1009_02_40cm | ecosystem: Environmental > Terrestrial > Soil > Grasslands | place: USA...
CGGCGATATCTACTACCAAACACTTCAGCAAGTCCGCTGGGATCCGCCAGGGTTTCTCAAAGTCGAGGTCCAGGCACCGCCGCTCCTCAACCCGCTCGCGAATGCATACCTGGGGCCGGGCGCGCGCCACACCCAGTTCGAGGTGCCGTCCAACTTGAAGTCGCCCTACACGCACGAATACAACTTCAGTTGGGATCCTTTGCCGGGCCGCGCCTGGAACATCCAACTCAGTTACATTGGCAGCCGCACCCACAAGCTCTTTATGATGTGGTTCACGAACCGGGCCGTGCATGTACCCGGCATCCCGCAGACCACGGCCACCGTTACCGACCGGCGCCCCGACCCGCGCTACTTCGAACTCCGCCGGGTTCAGAATGCCTCGAACGCATATTTCGATGCGGCGCGGATCGACATCAAAGCTCCCGCGTGGCGTGGCGTCACCTTGGACGCGTCCTACTGGTTCAGTAAGGCCATCGACACCGGTAGCGCCTATACCAACATGGCCGCGGGCGATGAGGCGCGCCAGGGCTACAGCCAATCACAAGAACCGGTCGCGCAGGATCTCAAAGGCCCGAGTGCGTTCGATCAGTCCCACGCGGCGACTGTGCGGTTGCAATACGCGATCCCCTCCTCCAGGAGCCACTTTCTCTGGCGCCTGGCCGGCGGATGGCGAATTTCCGGGATATTCCTCGCCAAAAGCGGACTCCCGTTCACGGTGATCTCCGGGTCCGACGGCCCCGGTTTTGGGAACGTCGACGGCAGCAATGGCGACCGTCCTAATATTCTCGATCGCACGATTCTCGGCCGCTCCATCGGCAACCCGGACACTTCACAGTCGCGCCTGCCGCGTTCGGCCTTCGCGCTGATTCAGGCGAACGATTCGCGCGGCAACCTCGGGTTCAACACCTTCCGGCGAGGAGGCATCCGCAACATGAACGCCGCTCTCGCCCGCTCGTGGCCGCTGCGCTCGGAGACGACCCTCACCTTTCGCGCCGAGTCGATTAACTTCTTCAACACGCCCCAATTTGCCGACCCTAACCCGGACTTGAGCTCTCCGGCATTCGGCAAGATCACCAACACGTTGAACGACGGTCGTAGCTTCCAATTTACTTTCCAACTCCAATTCTGACGGAACAGTTGTCCCGCGGAAAGGATAAGCGAAAACAAACGCCATCAGCGTCTCGATCTGATCGTCGAGCCGCTCCGCCAAGTGGTCTCTCCGCGGCCTGAATCAATTCAACTCCGCGATCGCCACTTTCCTCGCTCACATCAGTTTTGCTCTGCGATGGAAAAACTTTCTTGCTAAAAACGGAGAACTCACGGACAAAAGATCTATCCGCAAGAAAATGCTCGAAGCCGCTCTTGTGGCAAATTCATTTTTCGAAAGAGAGCTTTCAAAATGACCCACCTTCAGCAACGTGCGCGCAACCTCGCACTAAAATACCCAGGCGTCGTATATGCGCCACGTTTCCCGTTTGCCCGGCACTTCGACAGAGTTCAGTTGGGACATTGAAAATAGTTTGCACCTTCACACAAGCGGAAAGGTTGCGCAAGTTTTCAAAGACTTCTTCGCGGCGTTTTCGCACTTCCCACGTGCATGTGGACGTGCAAATAAACATGCGGCTCTGCACACATGCACAGACGCGTGCAGACGAACATGACGCTCTGCACCTATACACGGCCCTTTGCAAATAAACACGGCGCTTTGCACAAATGCACCGGGCTCATGCATATGTGCAGAGCCGCGTGTTCATGTGCACGAGCCGGATTTCATAAACACCTCGTGTTTTCAACGAAGTACAAGCCTGAAAGCGATGCTACTAGTTAGTTCAAGGCAGAGAAGGGTTCGCGCTGCCGTAGGATGCCGCTCAATATGGATGACAAATGACGATTGACGAATCGGTCAATGGTCAGATTTTTGCCGAACACTAAAAAAGGGCGGTCATAGACCGCCCCCTAGAGCAGAAAGTTCTGTTGCGGGCTTACGGTGTTGTCGAGAATACCCCCAAAACTTCCGGAGCCGGAGTGACGTCATTGGTGCCCGGCTGATCCGCCAGTACGGAGCACTGCGCCCAACTTCCCGAAATCAAAGTGACGAGGGCTTTTCCGGGAATCGGATTATTGCTGCTATCAAGCGCCGGACCGACTGAGCAGATGTTCGGAGTACCAGACGCGAACGAAACAGCAAATCCCGAAGTCGAAGTTGCGGTCACGATAATCGAAGTGAACCTGATGATCTGGCCGGTCTGCGTGATGACGATGGTCGCTGTAACAATACTTCCAGCATGGTTCGCGTCACCGAGATACGTGCCTGTTGCCGTACAGCTGCTGCCCTCCGCGACCGTCGTAGGAGCCACATTGCAACTTCCGCTGTAGCTGATCGAGACTGCCGTCGGATTAGTTAGCGTGGCGACCTGCGTGCTGGCCGACGCAGTCGCGGGATGCGCTTGGCCATCGTATACGTACGTTCCGCCTGTGATCGAAACCGAACTGCCGGCTTTGTTGATAACGTCGCTGAAGGCGCCGCTGGTAGAAACGTAATTCGTTCCTCCATCGTAGGTCCAACTGTCCGCATAGGTTCCAGCATTCGTGTGGGCGCTGGTAATCACGAGTCCTCCGCTCAGGTTTTCCCCTTTGACGCCTGTGGCGGTTCCGGAAGCAGAGTGTGGGGCCGTGTCGTAGGTCACGATATAGGGTGTAATGACGATCGTTGCACTTGCCTTATTGATCGTGAACGTTTGATTACCTGTCGTGCCGGCGTAACTCGGATCATTAATGGTTGCGCTTACTGTATACGCTCCAGCGTTGGTCTGAGGGAATCCGGTCACAGTGTAGGACAAGTTCGCCGGATTCGTGACGACTGTGGGCGAAAGGGGGTCGCCAGTGTAGGTTTGGGTCAGACTAGATTGTATGAAGGAGATTGTAGCTGCCATCGGTCCGACGGTCACTGAGTTGTCGCCATTGGCTCCAGAGTAGACAGGATCTCCAGCAAAACTAGCTTTGATGTATTGGTCTAGTTCGCCCGGAGAGAGCACGGGCAGAGTTGCATTGACTGTAGCCACGCCCGAGCTGTCGGTGGTTGCGCTTCCGGCTGACGCGGAACCTAGAGTAAAGCTAACTGTCTTTCCACCCAGCGCCAGGCCGTTGTTGTAGGTCAGCTTCGCAGTCAGAGTGACTGGTTGTGGGATTGAGCGATAGGGCACAATCAAAGGTGTAACCTCAAGACCCGTACCCGTCGCATTGACATTCAATTTGACGGGACCCGCTGTCGAACCTCCAAGATGTGGAACAATCGAAGTGTCTCCCGCAAATGTCGCGACGATATCATACACGCCGGACGTGAGCGGCGTATTGGGTGGGGCTTGCGGGTAGTAAGAGCAAGTCGCGACGCCAGTGACGTCTGTATAACTGGCGCCGCCAATGCACGAAATCGGGTTACCGCCGAGGAAAAACGTGATCGGTTCGTGATTCAGCGGCGTGTTGTCGGCCGCTTTCGTCAACTTCGACGTGAACGTGACCTGGGCCGCGGCGTTCGCCGTCATGATGGCGTCGGGGCTAATGGAGAGAGTCAGGTTCGTGAGCGTATCGCAGGTGACATTGACAGTCGGCGTGGACGCACCGGGCGTGGGCAAGTACTGGTTTCCTGTGCCGCCGCCCACGACCTGGCTCGCGTTAATACCCCAAACATAGGAGCCGCCGGGGCAGCCGGTCGCTGGAGCTAATGCGGGAACCGTGATCGTGACGCTCTGACCAGCCGTGACAGAGGCATCGGATGTGGAACCGCTCACGACGGTAATTTTGTTGCCGCTGACCGTAGCTTTCCACGGTAGCGGAGCGGTTGCGGGCGCCTGAACCGTAACTGTTCCTGAGATGGTGAACCCCGTTGGCACCGTCACGATGATTTGCCGCAAGAAGTGCGACGGGCCACTCAGGATGTTGTTCGTGACAATCAAGTTAAAGTTCGTTGGAAGGCCGCCGGGCGCTACGTTCGAGGGCGAGATAAATGCCGTGTAATACCGGTCATTGGCAGCCCACACAACGCTTGACATCGCTATGCACATCAGAACCAGGGCCCGGGCTATAGAAATCCGTTTCATTGTGTTGCGTCTCCTATGCAAAAACTTCCTGCAGCTCCATTACACGGTCAACGTCTGCAGGGCCCGTGATTCTCGTTCGTGGTGAAACTTTCGACAATGGAGCAATGGTGGGTCTTGACTTTAGTGCGGGTAAGGGGCGTGGACTATCAGCGTCAATACTACTTTCGAACTATCGAGAGGACCAGCGTATCGACCGTTACAGCAGGCAACTGGTGATAAATGCTAACCGCCCACCGCTCCCTCAACTCGACGCTTCGAATGATTTGCACGAAGACGGGCTGGTATTTGCCGAATTCTTCGCCTTCCGGGACGACGCAGAGAATGTAGAAGAGATTCTGATGATAGAGACGGGTCACCACCCAAACGATTTCGGTCGGCTGCGTGACGCTCAGTCTCCCAATCAACACCGTTCGGAGCGCCAGCTCGGAACCCATCAACATTAGGATGCTGCTAAAAGAATTCATCCTGGACCAATTCGTCTCGCCCAGGGCATCGCGGATTCTCAAAGAACATTTTCCGAAGAGCTGGCTGATTTCGACCCCTGACGCCAAACGGTCGCCGCGACACGATCACATGGATGCCTGTTTGGATTTCGCTGGCGCACTCGCTGAGTCTGAAGCAGGCGCAGTGCGAAACATCTCGCCGCCTTATTTTTTTTGCATGAAAAATTGTCACGACGGGCTACTGAGGACCGCGTCTGTCTCCTCTTGGAGGCGGCGGGCCTGCTGCAGTCTGCTCGGCAATCAGCTTATCTCGCAGTGCCTGCACATCGGCGATGTACTTCTTGTATCCGTTCGGATCAATCCAAACGTTTGGTCCCTTGGGGTTGGCCTGCATCTTCTTGTACTTGCCGGTGAGGTTGAAAAACCAAGTGTGCGCACCGAGGAAAACATCGGTGGGATAGGTTTTCCATTTGTCGATGGTTGATTGCCACACTTGGGCGATTTCCGGCTCCGCCTGGTTGTAAACCAGCCGGGTATTGTCCTGGAGTCCGCCGCAAATAATCGTCACGTTGTATCTTCGTCCCGCATCCGTGACCGGGAGTGTCCAGGTCGTACAGCCCAGCGTGTGGCCCGGATTCAGGTGCGCGGTGAGCGTTGTCCCGCCGAGCGTGACCACATCGCCGTCGTGCAGAACCTTATCGATGGGATGCTCTTTTCCGTCGCGGGGCTTGATGTTCCGTATCGCAGGTACGTCCTCGGCCATGAACTCCGTCATCGCCCCCGTCATCTGCTTCACCATTGCATCGCCTGTCTGATGGTCGGGGTGACCGTGGCTGGCCAGAATGATTTTGGTGTCCTCAAATTTGAAGCCTAACGATTCAATATTCTTCTTCATGAATGGGACAGTCTCTTCAAAATTCGTGTTGAAGAGAATATTGCCCATCGGCGTCGTAATGAGGTAGGACCCGCAGAACGCGGTCCCAACGTAATAGAGATTGCCGATGATCTTGAACGGCGGAAAATCCATGCGGTCATTCCGCAGGGTTGCAGTCTGCGGATCCTCGTTCGCCACCTCTTGTGACAAAGGCACCGCCTGCGGTGGTGGTCCGCCGCGCCTGCCGCCCTGAGCTTGCGCCGGCGTCTGTAGCAGCACGGTCACGGCCAACGTCGTGGAAAGCACAAACACGAATAGAAATAACCACCGCCAAGTCTTCATAGACATGCCTCCAGTATCTGCCAGGATCTATGGCTGTGAGACGCTATAGCAGGCCCCTGTCCCTGTCAAGTGCGGCTAACAACAGTGCGGCTAACCAGAGCGGCTAACCAGAGCATATCGTCGCGACGACCGTGTAGGTCCATTTGAAAATCTGCAAGCACACTTGCAAATGTGTTCAGCTGGGACGACATTCTCAAATATCGGGCGGCGTGGAACACGTTGGTGTGGTTTGCAACGCTCATCGCGCTTGCTGACGGCCTGAGCAGGGTCGGTTTTGTGAAATGGTTCGCCGAAACGGTCGCCGGTCAGCTCACGGGCGCTTCGCCGACCGTCGCGATGGTGGCGCTCATCGCGTTGTTTTTCTTTTCGCACTACATGTTCGCCAGCGTCACTGCCCACACAACCGCGATGCTTCCCGTGATGCTGGCGGCCGGCTCGAAAATACCGGGAATACCGACTTATCAATATGCGCTGCTCCTTTGCCTGACGATCGGCATCATGGGCGTGGTTTCGCCGTATGGAGCAGGCCCGAGTCCCATCTACTACGGTAGCGGCTATTTGCCTGCGCGCGATTACTGGAGACTCGGCGGCATTTTCGGTCTGATCTTCTTGACCGTATTTCTGGCCGTCGGCGGGCCGTGGGTGCTGCTGATCAAATGACCCGTCAGCTCATTCGATAACGCTCGACCGCTCGAACATCCCAGTCGAGTCCGGAGCCTGGGCGATCCGGCGGAACGGCCATATCATCCACGATCTTCAGCGGCTCCTGAACAATTGCGTCGGCCCAATCCACATACTCCAGCCAGTCGGCGGTCGGCGTCGCCGCGAGCAGATGAGCGCTGACCTCCGGAAACAGATGCGATGACATCGGGACGCGATGCGCGGCGGCTAGAGCCGCCGCCTGCATCCAGCCTGTTACGCCGCCGATGCGGGCGAGATCGGGCATGACAAGCTGGCAGGCTTGCCCCCGGAGCGCAGCAGCCATCGCCTCTACCCCGTTGAAGTTCTCGCCGATTTGCAGCGGAATCCCACTGGCCGCCGCAATCTTCGCATTGCCCTCGAGATCGTCGTGCCGGATCGGTTCCTCCAGCCACGCCGCTCCTTCAGAGGCGAGCGCAGGAGCGCGCAGCAGAGCGTCCTCGACCGACAGCGCCTGATTGTAATCGACCATCACTGCGACGGCCGCGCCCACGCGCTTGCGCACGGCTTTGAACGCTGACAAATCTTCCGCCAGCGTTGGATAGCCCAATCTCAACTTGATGGCCTTGAACCCGCGCTTGACAAGACGCTCGGCCTCATCGGCAACGGCAGAAGGCGCCATCAAACCCAAGCCGCAGGAGTTGTAGGCTCGGACGGGCCGAGGCGCGCTGCCCAGCATGGATGCAAGCGGGAGGCCCGCGGCGATCGCGAGCGCATCCCACATCGCCGCGTCCAACCCAGACAGCGCCATTCTCACTGTGCCTGTCACGCCGATCAGCGCGAAGTTCCGGACCAATTTGGACGCAATATCTGCAGGGCGCGCCTGTTCGCCTTTGATCAGGGATGCGGCGTCCTCGACGGGCAATGCAATCGCGCGGGCGCCGCTGGGCCGATAGCAGAATAAATAAGTTCGTCCGGTGACGCCTTCCTCTGTTTCGAGATTAATCAACAGCAGCGGAGCCTCGGTCACACGCGCGGCGCTGGTGCCGAGCGCAAAGTTCATTGGGACGAGAACAGGCGTTGTCCCGACGGAGCGGATCGTCAGCGCCGGAAACGCGACGCCGTCATGCGCGCTCATGCGGCCGCAGATCCGTTTTTGCCATTCGCATGCAGGGTAAGAATATCGGCGATGGCGCGATTCAGCGGCGCCGGCACGCCGACTTGTTCTCCGAGCTCCACAACGCCGCCGGACAGCCAGCGCACCTCAAGCCGATTTCCACGCTCGAGATCGTGATGCATGGAAGAGGTCATGTCGTAAGCCACGTCGTCTGCGAGGGCGAGGCGCTGCTCCGCATAATCCCCAGGCAGATCGATTCCATGCGCGCGCCCTACGGCGGCAACTTCCCGCATGACGTCCAGTAGGAACGCGCGCGTTTGGGCATTCTCCCGGATCGGTCCGATCGGCTTGCGTATGGTCGTCGTCGTACCCGACAGGCCAACGATGAACACATATTTCTGCCAGATTTCGCGCTGGATATCCGGACTCAAGTCCGCTGCGATGCCGCCTTTCAGGCAGGCGTCGAGAAGACGCTTCCCGCGACCGGAGATCGCGCCGTCCAATTCCCCGAACAGCAGACGTTGCATGGGTCCGGTCTGACGGATCACGGCAGGCCGATCGATGGCGGTGGCTACATAACCGACCCCGCCCATGACGCGGGACGCGTCGAACGCGTCGCCAAGATACCGATCTTTGAGCACGCCGTTCTGGAACGAGATCACCGTCGTGTTTGGCCCGACGATCGGTTTTATCTGCTCGATCGCTGTCGCAGTATCCCACAGCTTCACGGCAACGAACACAAAATCGGCCGATCCAATCGAAGACGGATCGCTCGTCGCCTGCACCTTCGGAAGGTGAAGCGGGGCAGGCCCCTCGATGGTCAGGCCCTGCGACCGCATGGCGTCGAGATGGGCGCCGCGCGCCACGAAATGGACATCAGCGCCGCCTGCGGCAAGCCTGGCGCCGAAATAGCCGCCTAAGCCGCCTGACCCCATCATGACAATTTTCACGAACGTTCCCTCGGTTTCCTCAACGTTTCTTCAGTTCGCGTAGAGCCTGAGCCCTTTGCTCGTTCCGCCCGGCGGGAAATCCGTTCTGGCCCGCGTTGTCGGGTCACTTCGCCGCGGCGCGTTCTTCGGCGAGCTGCTTCTCGTATGCCGCCTTCAAGTCGGTGATCTTTGCCTTGTACGCTGCAAGATCACCGAAGCGTGAAGGGTTGTAGGGGTCTCCGGGTTTATACACCTTGTGTAGGTTGAACTGTCCCGCATGCGAGGACACCCAGATATCGGGAGTGTAAGTCGCCTGTCCTTCGAACAAGCGCGCACGTGAAAAAGCCCAAGCAGAACGTAAGAAAGCGAAGGAACAGCGCCGTGCAGAGGCTCGTGAACGTAGAGCCAACACTCCCCTACGCTCAGGGCATTTATGGGCTTCACTCATACGGTCGGGCGACGTCCCGCTGTTTTTGGGAGTTTTCTATGTTGGTTTCTCCAACCCGGCAGCGCCTGCTAGCCCCCCTCTCTTCTTCGGAAAATACTTTTCCCACATCCTTTCCAGCGTGGAGCGGATCAAGTTGCGATTAGGCCCGAAGAGCCGTGCCGGAATTCGGGGAAGTTGAGCTTCGACTCCTTTTGCGCGATTCTGGAGCATTCTCGTGTACTCTATGGCGTATTCCTGCGCAACGACGTCTGAAATGCCTTTGCAATAGACCACCGCTTCTCCATTGAATCCAAGCAGGGCAGCCGTGAATTGCGGATTAAATCGCTCATCCAAACGAACCTCCAGTCTGTTAACGATACGGGTTGCAAAGTTTACCGGTGTTCCAGACAACGTCTTTCATGCCGACACTCTTGGAGTATCAACTTTCGGTTTGGTGCCGAGTTTGGAGTAACAGTGTGAGTGATAAGTCTTGCCCTGAACAACGATTCGTTCTTCGTTCGGAGCGACTCGAATACAGCAGCTTTCGCACCAGACCTTAAATTCAGCGCTTGTGTTTTGCACTCTTACTACTTTCATTGCTCCTCTCGGTTTGGTTTGGCTTATCCGGTCGCTTCTGAAAGCGCGAGACAGCCGCGACTGTGTAGTCTGCCTGATGTCTGCAATTTTCCATCGGGCAGGTCAACACAAGTTTTCCCGCCGACAGAGACTGGCGTTTTCCCGCTCCTTCGCTTGCATCGAGGGCGAACAGAATGGGCATGTGGCACTTCTGGCAGCGAACACCGAGATACCACCGCATGTCGGCCTTAGGCCATCGAGAAATATTCAACGAATCTCACTTCCATCAGAATTGTAGGGGCGCTCTGTGACGCCCGTTCTTCAGCGAATCAACGAGATGCGGGCGGTCCGCAAAGCGCAAGCGCGGCAGCGCGCAGCCTCAAGAAAATAGACCGCCCCTACAGCGCATTTGTCGTTTCGAATGGGTTTTTCAGCAACCTCCTAGACATATCGCTCTCCTTCCCTTTCATCCGTTCAAGCGCGAGGTCGTGGACGCACGCATCAGGATTCTCTTGGAAGTATTCGACCGCCACGAGGAAGACAGTCCGGAAATGAATCGGAGAGAATCGACACAACTAGCATAGTCGTTATGCGCATCGATAACAATACGAATAGGCCCCGCACGCCCAGTTCTTGGCGGACTCGCTTTTCGGTATTCGTTTTCTGCTTTCGCGGAGAAATGCTCGTCTTTGTCGGGATAGCGTGGCATCGCCCTCTAGCTGGTCCTCGAGTCGTCTGGCGCAAGTTTGACTTCCATTCGACACCATCCTGATAATAGATCGGAAATCGAGGAGTGGAATGGCGGAAATTAAACTTCATGAGGGTGAATCCATTGAAAATGCACTGCGTCGCTTTAAGCGCAAGGTGATGCAGGAAGACATTAATTAAGGAGGTCAAGAAACACTCCTTCTATTTGAAACCGGGAGAAAAGAAACGCATCAAACAAGCACTAGCCCGGAAACGCAGCCGTAAGAAAGTGCGTCGCGAACCCCTCGAAGAGCGAAAGTAGTCAACCCACCGAAAACGTTTTAACGTTTCACGCCGTGCAGGCGTGAAACGAAAAAGCTGATCCAAAGGATTTGCAGCAAGCAGTACTACCGAAAAACATCAGATCCACGCGTATACTAGGTGGATGTCCAAAAAAATCTTCGTTGGAAATCTTTCGTTTCAAATCACAGAAACTGACCTTACTAACATGTTCGGCGAGATCGGCCAAGTTGAATCGGTTCAAATCATCACGGATCGCGATACCGGCCGCTCGAAAGGTTTCGCCTTTGTACAGATGGCGGACGACGCCGCTGCCGAGAAAGCAATCGCGCAACTCAATGGCAAAGAAGTCGGCGGACGTAAACTCACTGTCAACGAAGCACGGCCGGTGCAAAAAAGAGACTTCGGTGGCCGCGGTGGCCAGCGCCGATATTGAGAACGGTACGAATCCAACCTGCGGATTCATCCCTCAGTCTACTTACGGACAACGGGTCCGTGACCGCCGCGCGCGGCCGTCCTGGCAATTAAAGTATTAATGAGGCTCCAGCGACGCGATACGACGAGGGAGTCACTGGGCGCGTATGTTGCGTATTTCGTACGACCACAGGAGCTTGTTCCGAGGCTTCGGAGTATTAGGGAAGGAAAACTTCCCAGTGATCTGCCTGGTCTGGTGCGCCGGGACTCGTGCGTCAACAGTTGAAACATCTTCGCCGATGGTTTCGCAATTCGAGTACTTCTTGTCCGGTGCGCCATCGCAATCGCGAAGCGTTATCAACATTTGACAAGCGGCGATGAAAATTCAGTGTGTCACTGAATTACCGCCCTCGCTTCCTCAAGACGCTGTCGTTATTCGCGTCAACAAAGTGGAAGAATGATCGGACCTTTCCGAGTCGGCTGCCTGAAAAATCAGAATGCATAAAACTCGCCGGTGGCTTCGGCCACGACGGGATAACCGTCAAGTTTCTCTGGCAACTTCTTTCGTAATTCAGGCGTCATTCGTTCGACATACACCTTGATTGCAGGAGCCTGATCGCGGTCGTTCTCGCCGATACCCAATCCCGTCACGCCTGGGATTTGCAAAATGCGAGCCTCGTGCTTTTTCACGACGCTGTCGATGCTCGGCTTCGTCTTTGGCTTGCGAGGCATGGATCTACCTCCCAAGAACAGGATAGCGCAATGCACGCGCAAGACGTGGCCACCTTACGCGTGCTGGAGCAATAGGTCACACCGCAATCGTTACTCCGAGAGCCGTCAGCACAGACTGTATCGGGTTGGCAATCGTGTGGCTTGTACTGCCCGCGAACAGCAACGCGACCGGCTGCTTGGCATTGTTCACGATGATGGAACCTGAGTCGCCGCCCTGACTGAATGGAGTCGCGATCAATGACTGAACGATCACTTGATTACGGAAGATCGCCGTTCCCGCCGTGCCATATCCGACTCTGACGGTGGTGTTCACGCCCGTTATCCGCCCTTTGGTGAACTGCGTCGTACGCCCGCATTTGCTCACCAAGATGTTCAGCGCAGGGGCTACAACAGGCAGTTTCAGCTTTCCCAAAACTTTGTTGAGCGGAGTCACAAGGTTCGGCGCAGAAACGGCGGCGATCGCGCAGTCTACCAGGTTTGGATTTGTGAAGCTGATAGGCACAAACGCCGAGAGTTTGGCGATGACATCAGCCGGCATTGTCCCGCCGTCGAAAGGTCCTGGTTGCAGAACAGAATCGCCCTGCGCTGCTTGGTTCACATTCGCGAGAACGTGGTTATTGCTCAAGATGTGGAGTTTTCCGGCCTTCTTCACCAGGCAGCCGATCGTACCTGCGGTGATTTTGAAGTGCCCTACGGAAACTCCGCCTGGCGCCGGACGGTACAGGCCCTTGAACGGGAATGCGTCGATTTCTCCAATTTCCACGACGTCCGTGCGAACACCACCCACTTTTTCCGGAACACGAGCGGACTCGTGCACCTCTTCCATCGGCAGTTTCGCGGCGACGTATACCGTAACGCACGTCTCCTCGGTTAACCAACCGGCGACTACTCTTTCGCCTATGCCGACGCCTTTGATGTTTTCGAAGCCGTGCGTATCCGTTCCGCTCTCGGCCGACAAGGCTTCCTCGACGACGTTGAGGATGAA
>Ga0066695_10000503_pt1 | contig 12559 bp, 13 predicted proteins | sample GraSoiAngelo_144_FD_66452 | JGI IMG/M metagenome (GOLD analysis project Ga0066695, IMG submission 66452) | Grasslands soil microbial communities from the Angelo Coastal Reserve, California, USA - 14_1009_02_40cm | ecosystem: Environmental > Terrestrial > Soil > Grasslands | place: USA...
TCACACAAAAAGACATGGTCATCGAAAATCGAACAGAAACTATCCTCCTGGCAACGGCTACAACGGATCATTCGCACACCTGCTTTCTTTGTTTCACTTCGTCATCGAAGCTTTTCACAAGTGGCGAACCTACCGGACTGATGAATGTCTGCCAATAGTTCAAAGGTGTTGTTGTCATCTAATCACAGGCAACCGGGGCGAAACGGAGTTGAGCAGAATCGTTTTTGCTGGCGACTGCGTCCAGCCAAAGTGCGCAGCAGAAGCCGATCACTAGGATCGCCAGCAGCCCGCCGAGATGGTGATTCATAATGCCTTGGATGGCTGGAAAGATAAACCACGGCACGATTGCCGCGCTGGCCACGATTCTGGCGTACCGGGTTCGTAAAGTCCCGAACCCCAGTACCGCAGCAACAAGGAAAAGTCCCGCATCATGTACGTAAAGGTGGTAGCTGATCAAAACGGTAGTGGCTAGAGCCATTGAGATCTGGGATTCGTCGCCGGCCCTTGGGAACCGCGCCGCCAACCATAAGAGTAATGAAGAGACGATAATCACAAGCAGCGTAATCACATGAGGGGGCAGCCTTCCATCGAGCATCGTCACGAAAAGGCCGCGCAGGTTCGGCATTAGAGCCGGATACACAATGGACACTTCCGCCGGCAGCCGGTTGAATTTGACGAGGAAATCGAAATATCCAAGCACAACAGATTTGCCAAACGTTAAAGCAGAACAAAGCGCCAAGAAAACCGTGCCGATGACAAATCCTGAGACGGCCCTCCACTGACGCCTGATGAACAGAATAAATAAGAATGGGATGATGAGCTGAGGCTTGAACGTGCCTAGTGCCAGGCACGCTCCTGCAATCAATGGTCGCTTCGTTTTAAAGCTAAAGAAGACCGCCGTGTAGACCAGCATCAAAAGCAGTGAATCTTGTCCCTGAGCAAACAACGCCAGAAACGGGTAGGATCCTGCGGCTGCCAGCGGCAACAGAGTCCAATGGGGCAGCCAGCCGGGTAGATAGCGCCTCAGGACGAAGGAAATCAGAAACAGCGCCGTTAGGTTGATGAAGTTCCAAAGGCTATACGCAGTCGAATAATCAAACATCGACAGCGGAACAAAGAGCAAAGCTTCATGCGGCGCATGATTATAAATTAGCGCCGGCAGTGGTGCGGCACAGCAATGCTGCTGTACCTGGCGCTGGATGTCGTAGCTATACAACTGTGCTGCGCCGCCGCTCCGCACCACTGTGCCGGCAGTGTAAAAGATGCTGAAATCCGCATAACCCTTTAGGGCGTATGGCGCCAGGATAAATGCGTAAATCAGAATATGGGTTAGACCAGCAACGACAATACCAGCCAGCGCCAGGCGTTGTGCTTCGGACTCGATCGAACCGGTCATGACTTGCCTGAATGACCGATACGCCTACTGCCCACTCATCGCAGGAATCAGCTTGTTAACAATGGCGATCAAAGCGGGGCCAAGCATGACGATAAAGACCCCAGGAAAAATGAACAGCACCATCGGAACAATCATCTTGATCGCCAGTTTGGCTGCCAGTTCTTCTGCCCGCTGTCTGCGCTTGGTTCGAAGAGAATCCGAAAATGTTCGAAGAGCTTGACCGACATTGGTCCCGAATCGGTCCGTTTGAATCAGAATGGCGACCAGAGCTTGCAGATCTTCTACTCCGGTTCTTCCCGCGAGGTTGCGAAACGCCTCGTGCCGGCTACGCCCCATGTTGATTTCAACATTGCGAAGATAAAGTTCATCGGCCAGATCCGGATGGGCAAGCCGAATCTCCTGGCCAACACGAAGAAGCGCTTGATCCAATCCGAGACCGGCTTCTACAGAGATGACGGCGAGATCCATGGCATCTGGAAGTGCGTATTGAATGTTCATCTTTCTTTGCTCAATTTTTCGTTTCAGCCAGGTATCCGGAATCGCGGCGCCGGCAATGACTGAAATCAGCACAAACAACACGGGTTTGTGGTAAAGATGACCGGTGGTGGCGAAGACTGCCAACATGAGGAGAATAATCGCGATGTGAGCGCCATTGAGAAGAATGACTGCGTCCTTGCGGCGAATACCCGCTCGCACGAGTTTTCGTTCCTGACGAGACATCTCGGCAGGTGAACGAGGAAGCCATTCTCCGATCGGAATCAAGACTCGTTCGAGGTGTTTTCTCAGTGCGTTGAAGCCACGCTGATTGGGGTCTTTGACTTCTTCGCGATTCAGGCGCTCTTTGAGATTCAACGGCCTCTTGAAAATTGCGTAAAGTGTGAGGAGAGCGCCTAGAAAAACCAGGAATCCTATCGCAAATGCAATCTGGCTTGTTTCCATTATAGCTCCTAGACTTTGATCTTGATGATCCGGCCGATGACAACATAACCGACGGCCTGAAGAATTGCCGCAAGGGTCAACATTCTTTGGCCGCGAGGTTCCGTAAACATGGGCATGATGTAGGCGGGCTGTAAAAAGTAGAGCGCCACCAAAGCAGCGAAGGGAAGCGCCGTCAGCACATAGGACGACAGCCGTCCTTCAGCGGTGTATATCTTGATTTGCCGCCGCAGCTTGAAGCGTTCCCGAACAACCATGGACATTGTGTCCAGGATCTCGCCGAGATTTCCGCCGGAGTCGCGCTGGATCTGGAGTGACGATATAAAAATCCTGACATCCGGCAGTGGTACCCGAACGGCAAGGTTTTGCAATGCATCTCGGAAGGGCAAACCGAGTTTCTGCTGTTGGAACGTGATTCGAAACTCTTCGCCTACCGGCGGCGGCAATTCATTGGCGATCAGCTCGAAACCCGTCGTAAACGCGTGTCCAGCGCGAACCGCTCGTCCGAGGAAATCCATCGCTTCGGGAAATTGTTCTTCGAACTTGTTAAATCGCCTTTGCCGAATTGCGGAAGCAATTACGGTCGGGATTGCACCAGCCCCGATGGCGGCAGGAAGAGCTTCGTATAAGGGCAAACCAACTACCAGGACTACAAAAAGAACGAATAGGGATATCGCAATGCTAATCAGAACGAAGTTACCCACCTGCATCTGGATCGCGCCTTGCTCCAGAAAAAGACGAAGCCGGGCGATTCCCGGAACCGTCGCCAAAATACGATGGAGCGCCGGCACATCGCTCAACAGCTCTTTGCGCAAAACATCCGGGATCTCCTCGTTACGAGCCGCAACTTCCTGTACGGCAGCAAGTCGTGTCATCATTTTGCGGCGTGCAAGCGGTGTCTCCACAAGGACGTACAGCAAGCTCATGGCAAGTCCCAACGTCACCGTAAAAATCAATAAGGTTAGGGCGGCTAGCAACATGGTGGTTAACGGCCTCCTCTCAGCGGTTGATCGGCGAACGTATCGGGATCGAGACGCAGACCGAACGATTCCAATCTTTCGATGAATTTTGGACGAATGCCCGTGGGCCGAAACGTTCCGCGAACCCGCTGGTTTTCGTCGTAACCCGAGCGTTCAAATATAAACAGGTCCTGGGTGGTGATCATGGGGCCCTCCATTCCCGTAACTTCGGTGATGCTGGTTATCTTTCTGGATCCGTCGGGCAGGCGGCTCACCTGGACGATGACGTTAATAGCGGATGCAATCTGTTGACGAACTGCACGGTCGGGCAGATTAAGTTCTGCCATCGCAATCATCGTCTCCAACCTGGACAAAGCGTCGCGAGTAGTATTGGCGTGAATCGTCGTCAGTGATCCTTCATGACCGGTATTCATGGCCTGGAGCATGTCGACCGCTTCCTCGCCGCGAACCTCGCCGACGATGATCCGGTCCGGCCGCATACGGAGCGCATTGATCACGAGCTGCCGCTGCCGGATGGCACCTTTGCCTTCGATATTCGGAGGACGGGTTTCGAGACGGACGACGTGCTCCTGATTGAGCCGCAGTTCCGCAGCGTCTTCGATCGTGATGATTCGCTCCCTGTTCGGAATGTAGGACGAAAGGATATTCAATAGAGTGGTCTTACCGGCGCCGGTTCCGCCGGACACCATGATGTTGAGCTTTCCTTTCACGCAGCCTTCCAGCAGGGCAAGCATCGTCTTGGTCAGCGTGCCATTGGCGATAAACATTGCGCCAGACAACTTGTGGCCGCCGAAACGACGAATCGACACCGAAGGTCCATCCAGTGCTAGAGGTGGAATTATGGCGTTGACTCGTGATCCGTCCAGGAGCCGGGCGTCCACCATGGGCGACGACTCATCAACGCGTCTTCCCACACGAGACACGATCCGGTCAATGATCTGCATAAGATGCTGCGTGTCGTTAAAGAAAAGATCGGTACGCTGCAAAATGCCCTCGCGCTCCACGTAGATCCGGTTGGGGCCGTTGACCAGGATGTCGGAAACTCTGCTGTCGGCAAGCAGCGGTTCTATTGGACCGAGACCGAAAAGCTCATTGACGATTTCGTTGACCAGTTGCTCGCGCTCGCTGAAAGCCAGCGGCGTCCGGTCCCGGTGAAGTAACTCACGAATGGCTTCGCATACTCGAGTACGGGCCACATCCTCCTGAAGTTTGTTCAGGCTTTCCAGGTCCATCTCTTGCAGGATCTGCGAGTGGATCTTTGCCTTCATCTCGCGGTAGTCTGTAAAGGTCAAGGGCACTTCAGGCATTGATTCCTCCAACTGGTTTCAAGAACAACCCTAATAGACCGCCGCGCCGGCTCTCGGTCTCCGGCAGGCCAGCCGTTTCGGCGGCTAGTGCAGCGATCGCCCTGCTTAAATGCTTGGTATTGGCAGTCTCCAGCAGGGTTCCGGAATTGATTGCTCGCATACAGGCGCTATACTCGTTTGGAAGCTTGCAGTAGAGCTGCGCTCCGAGAAGGCGCACAATGTCTCGATCGGTGATGTCATCCGAACGCGTCGAACGATTCAGAACGATGCGGATCTTGTCTGACGCTTGAAGGCCGGTCAGATACTTCAGTAGCCTCTCGGCTCTCCATATGGCCGGGAGCTCCGGAGTGAGAACAACCATGATAGTCGCACTGTATTTGATGATTACCTTTGCTTGATCTTCGTCGAGATTGGCCGGAAGATCCAGTATGGTGTGTTCGAACGTCCTCTGTGTGATGTCCAGAAACTGAGAGAGTCTATCCGCTGAGAACGACGCGTCTGCAGCGTGTTCCCGAAACCCGGCAAGAATGTGAAACCCATGGCTGGATTTCATATAGCTTTCCAGCAGGACCGAGTCGAGCCGTTGTCCCGCGGAAAGAGCGTCGCTAACCGTAAAATCCGGCTTCACATTAAGGTACGCTGCGGCATCTCCGAGCGGCCGATCCAGATCGATGAGAGCAGTGCGCTGGCTGGATCGCGCCGCAATGATGCCGGCCAGATTTATAGCTATGGTCGTCGCGCCGGAGCCCTGTTTGGCTGCGGTAATGCAATAAATCTTGCCCTTTTTCTTCTCTCGAGTTTGCGTGTGGGTTTGGGCACGGGTCTTCTGCGAAATGTATCGATTGAAAGCCTCGAGTAATCCGGCTTGCGTCAGCGGACGCGGTAAAACTTCTCGAACGCCGGCTCTCATCAATTGGATGATGATCTCGGGATCCGTAATCGAGGAGACGACCAGCAGCCGTGTATTCGGCAGGCCGGTATGGATCGTTTGCACGATTTGCAAAGCCGAGGTGGACTCCCCGACATCGACAAGAATGACTTCAGGATCGGCATCGATCAACTGCCTCATCGACCACTCGGAGATGTTCGCGAGATCAAACACCTCAACCACAGTCGTTGCCAGACCTGTCTTTGTGATTAGGTCTCCAAGTTCGACGGCACGTTCTTTCAAAGCCGCTATGGTTCCAACCGTGATCTTTTTCACGAAAATCTCCTCCCGATTGTTACTGTGTTCGGACCAGGCGTAATGGAAGGGAGAGAACTGTTCCGCCTGTATCGCCCGGGGTCCCCCCACCGCCGGTGGGGCCGCAAGAGGAAACGCTAATCAGCCGGGCGACGACATCGTTCCCCGAAATGCTGTCCAGGAAGAAGGCCGCAAAGCCGACGATCTGCAAATTTACATTTGTACCCGATGGAAACTTTTCCGATGGACAAAACCCCGCCATTCCACACGAATCCCAGATGGGAGCAACAACAACGGCCTTGCTCGAATCTGAAAGTCCGTTCGGGGTCTGATATTGGCTAACGGACACCCAGGTATCGGTCGGAGGCTTTCCGATGAGATCCTCAACACCCTGTTTCGTAGGTCCAACCTTATTGCCGGTCAACACCGAGTAAGTATCGTTGCAGCGGACGTAAGCATTTGCGCATTTGGCAATGTTGTCCCTGTAACCGTTACCTCCGTTAGAACCGGGCAAATCAATCTCATAAAACTGTCCCGGCGCGAGACTGTTGTTGGGATCCTGCTCGCTCACACTGAACGCCTGTCCAATCCTGTTCTGAGCAAAAGCGGTAACTTCTCCACCCGAAATCACCATTTCATTGGAGCCGCAGGCACTACAAGCACTCTTGCTACTCAAAATCGTGTTCGGAACAAACCATGGCTTGGCGCATGATGTCCCCGTCGAATATTTCGCCGCCTCGGCGACAGCTTGCACTGCAACGGCTGCGGTTTGCACGCCAAGAGCCCGGGCAAAGTACGTATTCTGAGCCGACTGCACATCCACTGTGATCCGCCGGTTCGGAACATCGACGCTGACGTTCACGTCTCCCGCCGCTACAGCCTGGCCCAGAATGGAGTTGTTGACAGCTACCTGCAGGGCGTTGTTTGAGGCCGTCTGCGGTTGCGGCGACTGGGTGTCATTAACGAAGGTGTACGCTCCTGCCAGAGCTGCGGCGTCAGCGACTTCCTGAGCCGAAGTCCGAGCGCTGTACAGGACACCGATATCGACCGCGAGCGCCAGAAAACCCACCAGAACCATCAGCACGATGGCTACGACAACGAGGACGAAACCTTCCTGTTTTTTTGAAGTGTTCGAGTTCATCAGATTATCCTCCGGGCTACTTACGGGTACCTCCAGAGCCGGATCCGCTCTGGGACGGCGTCTCTCCCGGCTTGCCATCAAATTGCGGACGATCCAGAAACTGCTTCGGGAATTCCGGCTGCGCTGGCAACTGTTCCGGAGGAGCTGCCTGCACCAGGTGGGGAGTGACCATCACGAGCAGTTCCGTATTCGTCTTGTTTTGTGCTCGGCTTTTGAAGAAATTTCCCAGGATTGGAATGTCTCCAAGGACCGGGATCTTCGATGCGAGCTCCGTCAAGCGGTTATCAATCAGGCCGGCGATCGCGAAACTTTGCCCGTCTCGCAGCTCAACCTGAGTGGATGCTTTGCGGCTCGACAGCGCCGGCACCGTAAATCCGGAGATGGTGAGGCCGTTGGCAAAATCCAACGAACTCACTTCCGGGGCGACCTTCAGCCGGATGAGGCCGTCAGGCAGGACTTGAGGCAGGAAAGTCAATCGGATGCCGAATTCCTTGAACTGAATTGTTATAGCGTTGCCCACCGAGCCACCCTGTACCACGGGGAATGGAAACTCGCCGCCGGCGAGGAAACTGGCTTCAGTGCCATTGGTTGTCAGTACGTTCGGTTCGGCTAAAACCTGGAGAAGATTTCTCGACTGCAGGGCCTTGATCTGAGCTCCAAGATTGAGATCCGGCCTGAATAGAAATACATTCAACAAATCGGAAAATCCAAACGCGGCAGGGGTATCCCGTAAGGTTCGGCCGATGCCTCCTGCGGCGACGTTTGGCGCCGTTACGCTACCACCGCCCCGAACGTTTGCGGGAATCGCGCCGACGTTCGCGCTCAATGGGTCAAACTGCTGCGTACTGGTGGCACCGAGAGTGTTTGTGGCGCCTGTGCTGAACAAATTCATGCCGAGCTGTTGGATGGCGGCGCGATCCACCTCTGCAAACTTTACTTGGAGCAGCACCGTCTGCCGCCCTTCTGTCGTTTGAACCATATTCACAACGGCAGGACTTACAGTTGCCGCAACAGCCGCAGCCCGTTCGGAAACAGCCTTGGACGAAACATTTCCGGTCAGCACGAGCGATCCGCCCGACTGCGCCACTTGCAGAGTTTCGCCGGGAAACATCGTACGCATCGTGTCTCGCAGAGCGTTGATGTCCAAGTCGACTACCAAATCGAAAACTTGTGGACGCTCGTGGGAATCCCAGAGGATCAGTGTTCCGGACCCGGCCTTCAGTCCATGGATCAGGATCTGAGTCGGTGAAACAACCACAGTCGAGGCGATTGTCGAATCCGTGATGGACACGCGCTGCAGATCTTGCTGCGAGGTGATTAAGAACGATTTTCCAAGCTGGACATGAAGTTGCCCAGGACCTTGTTGAAACGGCGTATCTTCACTGGCCGGCGCCATTAAGGCTACAGGCAGCGCTTTCATCTGGCTGCCGGCTGCAAATATACAGAGAATTACTGCGATCCCAATTTTCGATTTCATCAGTTCCGCCTTTGCTGAGGAATATTTGTTTCTATAGCTGTTCCGTTTTAGTTGTTGCCACCCGGGGCATCCGTTTTCTTCTCAAAGGTCACCGTCTCGGTTTTCGTGCCCTGGATCAGTTGAAATTGTAGCTTTGGAGGAGCGACGATCACCGGCGCGGGCGGCGCGGGTGGCGGCGTTACTTGAGCGACAGGGACCGGTGGTTCGGGCTTTGGTGTCGCTACGCGTGGGCCGGCCGGTTTGGGCGCCGGAGCTGGAAGTTTTTCCGGTGTCCCACTGGAAGCTCCGTACAAACTCTCACGGCGGACGGCATTCGGGTTCATTCGTTCCAGATCCAACGGGTTCCTGAGCGAAAGTTGGATTTTCCCGTCAACGGAAGCGAGCGCAAGTTTTTGACTGTCGCCTGGAGACACGAGCAAGGTGACGACCTGAACGCTCTGTGGCTTGCCATTGGCATCGTTGGTCACGTTTTGGCCGGCGGCCAAAACCTGGACATTCTCCAGAATGACTTTGGACATCTCCACTTCACCATTCTTCGCAGGTGAACCGCTGAGGATGACGTCCACGCGGCTGCCGGGAACCGCAAAGCCGGCGACGCCGATAACATCGTTCACCTTTACAGAAACCGCCCTCATGCCATCGGGGATCGCAGCCATCAGGCCTCCTCCCGCCCCCGACGCCGCAAGCTTCGATTCGAGAATGGGCTCGTTCAGGACCATGGGCATGACGACTCCGCGGCCAACCGCGTCCGACATTCGACGAAAACTGCCTTCGAGCGGCACTGCTCGCGGCCAAGGAGCCAGGCGCAGGTCGGCCGCCTGCAAGCGAGCGCCGATGGAAACGGCTTGAGCGGCGACCACGATCTGGGTCGTGTCATCAATAGAAGGTTGCAACCTGTCGCGAAGAGCTCTATAGGTGAACACTGTCACAGCCACGGCAATCGCGAAGGCCGCGGCCGCAAGGATTAACATTCTGGAACGATTCATCTCAACCTCCAGCGCAGATTTCTGCGCTCAGACACATGAATAAAAATTTCGAAAGACGGCGTTTCCCTGAAGTTGCATTGTCCCGGCCGAAGGAATCAGGCCTGTGATACCAGGGAAAATCAGAGACCGTTGATAATTAACCGTGACACGTGAGCCCATTACCGTCAGTCCACCAATCGTGATGGGATAGCTCTGATTCACAGTCACGTCCGCCGCACTCACAGTAATTTTTTCGCCCTGGAGATAAGCGACCACGCGGTTTTGGATCGTCGCCAGAGCCGCGGCTGGGTCAGAGACCAGGCATGTCTGACCCGTCGGATTGGCTGAAAAACGCGCGCCTTCTCGCGCTGCGTTTTGAAGAGCCTGATGGTCGTGTGCGATCGAGCCGAATTCAAAAGCGCCGAGCAGAAGAATCGCAAAAAGAGGAAGCACGATGGCCATTTCCACTACGACAGCGCCTCGCTGGTCCTTCCACGACGTTGTTCTGGAGATATCACTCACTGGTTTCATTTCGCATCAAAGCCTCGCCCCGAAGCGTAACTTCAAGCACGCTGAAGAACCCTGGTACCGTCAGCACTTGATAGGGTTCGTCAACTCGTACTCGCGTGTAAGTCGTCGTGACAGTTCCCGTCACAACTTGGACGTTATTGTCCACAGTCACAGTGGCTCCGGTTATGCTCGCGGAATCCAGAAATTCGTTCACCCGAGCGGTGATCGTGGCAGTGTCCGGAAGTGTGTTTGTCGCGGTCAACGGCGTTACCGCTAACCGTGCGCCCTCGCGAGCAGCATCGGTTAAAACTTGTTGAGTATTCATAAATCGGCCGGCCTCGAAGACACCGAAAAGAAGCATAAAAAACAACGGGAGGATGATTGCGGATTCAACAATCGCAGTTCCTCTTTCGGAAGTGTTTCCTCTTCGTCTGGATTCGATAGTCATAGGTCTTCGCCGAAAAGTGGGGGGCTCCGCCGAGCCCCGCTTAAGTGCTCGACGTTTTTATCCAGCAAGCCTGCTGGAGATGTTCGAAAAGACGTTGACAACGGTGTTCGATATGCCGGGATTGGCAACCATAATGGCGATTGCGATTAGAACGAGCATCACCGCATATTCCACAGTCGTCACTCCCTTTTGCCGTTGGCGTTTCGCTTCCGCTATCGGAAGCGTCGTTTCGCTATTCTCGATTGTTTCGAGGGACTTCATCTCAGTTCGTCTCCTTTAGTGTGTTACGTTATCCGGCGCTTTCCGCTGCCGCATCAGCTACCAGTGAGAGGCATACTAGAACGAGGCTGAAATAAGGGGTATGGTCCGATGGTGCCTTGCGATGGTACCAATGGTGCTAAGCGTGCACAAGATTCAAAAAAGCTTGAGAAGGGAATTTGGTAAGTCACAGATTTTCAAGTGTTTTACTCATTGGTCAGGAATCAACTCTCAATCGTCATTTTGAGAAGCTAGCCCCGGGCTAGAGTGCATCTTTTCGGGGGAAGGCCGTCATTACCAAACGAGGGGAATCAAACGCCACTTCGTGTGGACAGCGTAGCGGGCATAATCCGGATACTGAAAAAGAACTGCTTCTTCATAATGAATACGCAGCACTTGAAAGCCACTGCCAACCGCCATGACTGCGATGTTATACGCAGTGGCGTTGTTTATCACAAAGCCGATAATGTCGATCGTGTACGCGAAGTACAGCGGGTGCCTGACAAACCGGTAACAGCCGGAAGATTTGATCTCGCGGTGGGCAGGCAAGATTCCGAAGCTCCGGTTGAGCGAAACAAGGGCGGCAATCTGCAAGATAATGCCGGCGACCTGTAAAATGTCTCCCATCAGAAAAACATCTGCGGACCCAGCTGGGAAAAGCGCGAGCGGCATGAAAGTCCCGCCGGTCGTTGCCAGCACGGCCAGAGGCGAACGCTCGACCTTTTGCGGATCTTTCCGCGCCAGCGCGAATGCGCAGCAGAGGAACGACATGAGCACTACCAGCAGATGACTCAGGCGCGGCTGCTCCAGAAGAGATCTCCAATAGCGCAGGAAAAACATGTAATAGAGTCCTGCCAGTAAGACGTTTGCCAATGCAAATCGCAAGTGTTTGTTCAAAATCAACCACCTGGCCCAGGTGCTATTAAGCTTTTGGAAGGACATGTAGCTGTACCTGGCGTGCGTTTTTAGCCAACCCCTGCCGCACCGCAAACAAAGCGAGTTCGACACGATTGCTGACAAGAAGCTTGTCGAAGATTCGTGTCATGTAGTGCTTTACTGTAAAGGGGCTGATGCCCAGCTTTTCAGAGATTTCCTTGTTGCCCAATCCGTGTACCACTGCTTGTACAATTTCCATTTCCCTTGCGGTCAGACCGAAATGAATTAAAGGATTCGTCGTCGAGGTATCGCGTCCCGGCATCATCTGAATAAGGTCGTCAATCACTTCACGCTTTATCCAAATCTCTCCGGCCATGACTGCCCGGATACTCTTAAAAAGCGTTTCAGAAGCTGCGTACTTTCGGACGATGCCGGAAGCACCCAGTAAAATCGCGTTCAATTCATCCGCCCGCTGAATATCGGCACCGAGAATAATGGTCTTGAAATTCACGCCGCTGCCGATGCGGCGCAGCACGTCCAAGCCAGTCATATCTCCGAGCTGAAGATCCAGCAGTAAGACATCGGGGGCTTGATGATTCACGGCCGCCATTACTTCGGCGCCATTTGAAGCTTCACCGACAATGGAAAACTCTCGATGCTCTTCGAGCAATTTCCGAAGACCCTGCCGGAAAATTGCGTGATCATCAGCCATTAGAATTCTTGTTGGAATCATCGTGCCTCAGTCTTTCTTGAAATGGACTCATCCATTTACCGTGTTTAGGAATGCTGATTTCAATACGGGCGCCGGTTGGCGTGGACTCGATCATGAGATTGCCGTGCATTGAGTAAACCCGCTCCTTCATGACACGTGGCCCCACTCCAGCAGTCATCAACTTCTCTAAAGACCAAACGCCACGGAATTCAAAACCTATTCCGTCGTCGACCATGACAAGCACCCAATTGTTACCGACACAGCCGATTCGAACGGTGAGCGCCGATGCCTTGCTATGCCTGCGTACATTCGTAATGCCTTCCTCTGCCATTCGCGCAATCTCATGGCAAATCCGTGGCGGCATCGGATC
>Ga0066695_10000504_pt1 | contig 12554 bp, 9 predicted proteins | sample GraSoiAngelo_144_FD_66452 | JGI IMG/M metagenome (GOLD analysis project Ga0066695, IMG submission 66452) | Grasslands soil microbial communities from the Angelo Coastal Reserve, California, USA - 14_1009_02_40cm | ecosystem: Environmental > Terrestrial > Soil > Grasslands | place: USA...
AGATGATAGTCGGACGCCTCGAACGCCCAACCATCATCCGATCGACTAACTAGACTGCTGCCTCTCGCGTGGTGCGCGACCGCTCGACGACAACGGCGAGGGCACGCACCACGCGCTCATTACGCTCGGGCACTGGATTAGACTCTGTGCGCGCCAGTTCGCGTCACACCCGGAGATCAGTACTTGGCAAGATAGTTATCGAGCTCCCACGGTGAGACCTGGGTGATGTACTCCTCCCACTCGAGGCGCTTTGCCGCCAGAAAATGATTCGTGATGTGCTCGCCTAAGGCTTCGGTGATCACATGGTCCTTCTCCAGCTCGTTGCAAGCCTCTTCGAGATTGTGCGGTAGATCGTCGATCCGGAGACGACGCTTCTCCCGGTGCGACATCTCCCAGATGTTGGAGTTAACAGGTTCGCGCGCATCAGCCTTAGTTGCAATTCCATCCAATCCGGCGGCGAGTTGCACCGCCAGCGCGAGATACGGATTCGCTGAGGGATCTGGAATCCGCAGCTCCACTCGAGTCCCCGAGCCTCGACGGTCGGGGATTCGGATCATCGGTGAACGATTTCGCATCGACCACGCGACATTCACGGGCGCTTCGAAGCCGGGAACCAGTCGCTTGTAGGAGTTGACGAGCGGGTTGGTTATCGCCGTGAAGCCGCGCGCGTGTCGGAGCAGCCCCCCGATATAATGAAGGGCGGTGCTGGATAGCTCCCATTCCGCGCTCTCGTCCCAGAAAGCGTTTTTCTTGCCGCGGAACAGGGATTGATGCGTGTGCATACCACTGCCGTTCTGCCCAAAGATCGGCTTCGGCATGAACGAAGCAGTAAGCCCGAAGGTCCTGGCGACATACTTCACCACGAATCGGAACGTCGCGATGTTGTCGGCAGTCTTCAGCGCCTCGGCGTACCTGAAATCGATCTCGTGCTGACCGTGCGCGACTTCGTGGTGCGCGGCCTCAACCTCGAAGCCCATCCGCTCGAGCACATCGACGATTGCGCGCCTCGCATCCTCGCCGAGGTCTGCGGGTGCGAGATCGAAGTATGACCCGACGTCGTGCGTGATAGTCGATGGCTCTTCATCCGGCCGCGGTTTGAACATGAAGAACTCGGCTTCCATCCCCGCGTTCATCGTATAGCCGGCCGTGGCGGCTCTGGCGAGCATTTTTTTCAGCACGGTTCGTGGATCGCCCGCGAACGGATTGCCATCCGGAGTATTGATATCGCAAATCAGTCTGGCAACGTGACTATTCTCCTCACTCCAGGGAAAGATCTGAAACGTGCTGAAGTCCGGTGACAGCAGCATGTCGGACTCCTCGATGCGGACGAAGCCTTCGATCGAAGAGCCATCGAACATGATGTCGCCTGCCAAAGCCTTCTCGAACTGCGACGCTGGGATCTCTACGTTCTTGTTGACGCCGAGGATGTCAGTGAACTGCAGTCTGAGAAAGCGGACGTTGTTCTTGTTGGCGAGCTCGAGGATTTCCTGAGCAGTTGCGCCCGACGTGTCAGGTATCTGGGAGCGATGGCGGGGCATGACGGGAAGGTAGCCCTCCTAACCAATTTGTGCAATTTCTGCACGGAAATACGCCCATTCCTTGCATCTTTACCACAAAAGAGCAAATTTGACCAATCACTTTTGCAAGTTCTGCACGTTCTACCTTCTGCCGCAAGAATCCATGACAGCCCCGGCCACCACCTCCCGCAGGATCCTTCTCAACGAGCTCACCAATCGGTCAGTGCGAGTACCGACTGGATTCAGCGAGGACGGCATTCCACGTCCGACCTCGGAATACTTTGGAATCAACACTCTCGGCGTCCGACAACTCCGTGACAAATTGCCCAAGGACGTTTACGCCAGCCTCGCCGCCTCGATCCGACACGGAAAGAAGCTCGATCTCGCCATCGCCCCGGTTGTCGCGCAGGTCATAAAGGAGTGGGCGATCTCGCGCGGCGTGACCCACTTCACACACTGGTTTCAGCCACAAACTGGTCTCACCGCTGAAAAGCACGATGCGTTTTTTGCGTTTGATGATGACCGGCAGCCAATGGAGTCATTTACCGGGTCGCAGCTCATACAGAGCGAGCCCGATGCGTCGAGTTTCCCATCTGGTGGACTCCGCGCCACATGGGAAGCGCGCGGCTACACCGCCTGGAATCCGGCAAGTCCCGTCTTCATCGCCGAGTCGACAGGCGCGCGAACTCTCTGCATTCCGTCAGTGTTCATCGGCTACAACGGTGAAGCGCTGGACGAGATGACACCGCTGCTCCGTAGCTCCGACATTCTCTCCGAAAAATCAATCGAGCTGCTCGAGCTTCTCGGAGACCGGGGAGTGCAGCGCGTCCACACGACCCTTGGACCCGAGCAGGAATACTTCCTCATCGATCGGGGCCTTTTCGGAATGCGCCCTGATCTGGTGATGGGCGGGCGCACACTCGTCGGCGCCCCTCCTCCGCGGGGTCAACAGCTCGAAGATCACTACTTCGGAGGAATTCCCGAGCGCGTCCAAGGCTGTATTTCGGAAGTCGAGTTCGAGCTCTACAAGCTCGGGGTGCCAATCACGACTCGACACAACGAAGTTGCGCCTTCTCAGTTCGAGATGGCGCCGTACTTCGAGGAAACGGACCTCGCCGTCGACCACAATCAGCTGGTAATGGCGACGATGCGTCGCGTGGCGTTGAGACACGGGCTCCAGGCGGTTCTACATGAAAAACCGTTCGCCGGAATCAACGGCTCGGGAAAGCACTGCAACTGGTCAATGTCCGTCACGGCTGATTCTGCCGATCTCGATGGCTTGAACCTTCTCAAGCCAGGAAAAACTCCCCACCAGAACGTCCGCTTTCTCGTCTTCCTAGCGGCGGTGCTCAAGGCCGTTCACAAGCACGCCGGTCTGCTCCGCGCGGGAATCGCCACGACAGGCAACGAGCACCGGCTCGGCGCGAACGAAGCTCCTCCGGCCATCATCTCTGTCTTCATGGGCGACATGCTGACACGCATGATCGAGGAGATTGCTGACGGAAAGGCATCTGGCAATGCCGAGCAGCAGATGATCAAGCTCGGCGTTTCGAAGCTGCCGGAGATCCAGCGCGACAACACCGATCGCAATCGCACCTCACCATTCGCCTTTACCGGACAAAAGTTCGAGTATCGGGCGGTAGGGTCATCGCAATCAATAGCATTCCCGATCACACTGCTCAATGCAGCCGTGGCAGATGCAATTGGAGAGATCACGCACGCGCTGCGTGAAACTCTAAAGAAAACAAAATCGGTAGACGACGCGGTCCTGAAGGTCGTGAGCGAGGCATTCAAGGAGAGTGCGCCAGTCAGGTTCGAGGGCAACAACTACGCGGAGGAATGGATCAAGGAGGCGAAGAAGCGCGGCTTGCCGAATATCCGCAGCACGCCCGACGCACTGAAGGAGCTCATCTCGAAGCAATCCCGTACGCTGCTCACGAAACTTGGCGTGCTCACCACCGAGGAGCTCGACTCGCGCTACCAAGTGCGCGTTGAGCGCTACGTCAAGGACATGCTCATCGAGCTCCACACCATGCGTGAGATGGTGGATACGATGATCATGCCCGCCGCGTATGCCTACCTCGGCGAACTTTCCCACGCGGCTTCGCAATCAAAGTCGGCAGGGATCGCGGTGATCCCTCAGATAACGACCGCGAATCAGGTCGGCGAGCTCGTACAGGAGCTGCAGGAGCATCGTGAGGATCTGAGTGATGTGATCGCCCGGGCCGAGGCAATGCACGACGACCCCGCCAAACAAGCCGATTTGCTGACTTCCGAAGGAGCCGACACCATGGCGGAGGTGCGCAAAGCCTGCGACGCACTCGAGTTGCTCGTCGGGGATAGTTACTGGCCGCTCCCGAAGTACAGGGAGATGCTCTTCCCGGTCTGAACTGCAACTGAAGACTACCGGCCGGGGGCTTTGGGCGGAGCGGCCAGGGGCTCCGCGCTAGACCCTCACGCTATTCCGAACTAGCCCGAAGCCCCTCGCCGGAAGGCCCACGGCCCCCAGCCGGTAGTCTTCAGTTGTCTTCAGTTGCAGTTCATTGTCGATGCAAGAGCGGAAGCCGGTGAGTAACTTCACCGAATGGCCTCTCCCTCTCCCGATTCCCCAACTTCCAACGCGTGTCCGTCATGTGGCGCAGTCGCAAGTGGCAGGTACTGCGCGAACTGTGGCGCCCCACTGGCGGGAGCAACCTGTGCCTCATGCGCAGCTGAGTTAAGTCCCGGAGCAAAGTTCTGCCACCGGTGCGGGACCACGGTGGGCGCCAGCGCTTCCGCCTCGCGTGAAACGAGGACCAACGCCCTTCCCTGGATCGTTGCCGCCCTCGCTTTCCTCGCTCTGTTCGCGATGGCGGCCGGTCGCGGCTTCAACGCCACTCGTGGAAGCACCGTTGATGGTTCGCAGAACGCGCTACCCCAGGCGGGTTTGGACGATCGCGGAATGCCAACAAACGATCAATCGTCTGGGATACGTGCCCCCGACATTTCCAGTTTGTCACCACAGGAACGCGCCGACCGTCTTTACAATCGAGTAATGCTCCTCGCTACTGAGGGAAAGATCGACAGCGTCCAGTTTTTCGCACCGATGGCTCTCACCGCATACCAGATGCTCTCCCCACTCAATGCTGACCAACGCTATGACATGGGACGCATCGGCGAGGTCGCGGGAGCGCTTCCACTCGCGAAGGCGCAAGCCGACAGCATCCTGCGCGAGAATCCCAACCATCTTCTCGGGCTGATTCTCGAGGCGCGTCTTGCGACACTGGCAGGCGACACCGCTCAGCTCCACTCCTACGAGCGAAGGCTTATCGCCGCACAGAAAGGAGAGCTCGCCAGGAAACGGGATGAGTACGTACGGCACCAGGACGACATCACCAACGGTCTACAGCAGGCACGAAAAAGTCTCGGACTGAAGTCATGACTTCACCTGGCACGATTCACCTCGCCCACAGTCCAGATTCAGACGATGCATTCATGTTCTACGCGCTTGCCGACGGACAGATCGACACCCAGGGCATCCGTTACGTCCACGAGCTGCAGGACATCGAGACATTGAACGGGCGGGCGCTCCGCGGAGAGCTGGACGTGACCGCCGTCTCGATTCACGCCTATGCATACATATCGGATCGGTACGCACTGCTGCCGCACGGTGCATCAATGGGCGACGGCTATGGCCCTATGCTCGTGGCAAAGCAGCCGATGACCCGCGAACAGGTCGCAGGAAAAGGCGTCGCTGTCCCCGGCATGATGACGAGCGCCTACCTCGCCCTCAAGCTGTTCCAGCCCGATTTCGTCCCGGTCGTTGTTCCGTTCGATCAGATCGACGAGGCTGTCATTCGCGGCGATGTCGATGCCGGACTCTTGATCCACGAAGGTCAGCTCACCTACAAGGAAGAGGGACTCCACCTCATCGCCGACATGGGTGCGTGGTGGCTCGAGAAAACAGGTCTGCCACTTCCACTCGGCGGCAACGTCATACGCAAGGACATGCCGCGCGACGTTCAGAAGAAAGTCTCGCGACATCTCCGCGAGAGCATCGCGTACGGACTCGATCACCGCCAGAACGCACTCGACCACGCGATGCGCTTCGCGCGCGGTCTAGACCGCAGCAAGGCCGACACTTTCGTCGGCATGTACGTCAATGACTGGACGCTCGACTACGGCGAGCGCGGTCGCGCGGCAATCAGGCTCTTCCTAGAAGAAGGCGTCAGATCAGGCGTGATAACGCGTCCGGTGACGGTGGAGTTCATTGACGACTGAGCTCGTCGCCGAGCTCGAGCGTCGCGCTGCGCGATTCGCGGCGGTCGCGACGGTACAGCAGGCGATCTCCGCCACAATTTCGCTGAACGAAGCCTACCGCGAGATCTACAAAGCAGTTGCGTCGGTGGTGGATGCTCCGTGCTTTGCGCTGATGATCGCTGACCCCGTTTGCGAGAAGTTCAATGCGCACTGCATCGTCGTCGATTCGGAGCAGCGCGACGGAGAGACCGTGCTCGACTTCCCGAACGGCACCGAGACGATTGCCAAAGTCTTCCAGAGCGGCGCCCCGATAATCTCCTCGAAGCCGGAACGCTGGTGGAAAGGAACTATTTTTCAGGTCGCCTCGAAGCGAGAGGTACAGAGCGAGATCACGGCTCCCCTTACCTACCACGACCGCACTGTCGGGGTAATGCAGGTCCTCTCGTACAAGACCAACGCCTACGACGCGCACGATCTGGATCTCATCATGCTGATCGCGCGTCAGGCGGCTGTCGCAATCGAGAACGCGCGACTCTTCGACGCGCAGCGAAGCGAGCAACGACAGACGGAAGCCGCGGCCGAAATTGCCCGCGTCGCACTCCGCAAGGTGACAGTCGCTGAAGCGAGCCACACCATCCTCGACATTCTCGACGAGGTGGTCCCATCCAATGGAAAGGCGATCGGTATCATCGCGGCCGATGGTCAGACACTCGCCTGTATTGCAGCCTGTGGAACGTGCGAGCCGATGCAAGGCATCACCGCTCCAGTTGAGCAAAGCTCCGTTAGCGCTGCCCGGGCAACGGAGGAGCCGACCTTCGTCGAGAATCTTCGCGAGAAAGCTCACAATCCGGAGCGCGTTCCAGAAGAGCCGGCCATTACCATTCCGCTGATCGCGGGTAATCGTCGGCTCGGCGTGCTCGTAGTCACGACCGAGACGGCGCAGCTACAATCCCGCCCAAACGTTGATGCATTGCTTCGTCTCGCGCCGGCGATCGCGCTGGCCATCGATGTCCTGCTCCTCAGTGAAGACGAGCAGCGAACCCACGCTCGGGAGCGGACCCTTGCTACGGCGCTCGCAACCATGGATCAACCCGTGCTGATCCTTGGCATTGATGCGAAAGTCCAATACGCCAATGCCGCCGCAATCCGAGAGTACGGCTACGAGCCAAACGAGATTGCCGGTTTGTCCGTTGACGACTTCGTCGTCGCATCGGCGCAGCTCTCTCGGCGACAGACCATACCCACTATTCCACAGGACAAGCCGCTATGGACTGGAGAGCACATTCATCGACGAAAGGATGGCACGGAGTTCCCCGCAGCTGTGACGTTGAGTCACATTCGCGACGCGACTGACAACATCGTCGGATTGGTGATCGGAGTGAGAAATCTCACCGAGGAGCGGAAGGTCGCTGACCACCTCGGCCGCACTGAAAAGCTTGCTGCGATTGGGGAGCTGGTCGCTGGCGTCGCCCATGAGTTGAACAATCCACTAACCGGCATATCCACGTTCGCTCAGCTTCTCCTCGAGGACGAACTGCAGGGCGAACAGTTCGAGTCAGTGAGCCTGATCAAGCGCGAAGCCGATCGCGCCATTGGTGTGATCCGGGATCTCCTCCTCTTCGCGCGCAAGACCGATGCGCGTGATGTTCCAGTCGACATCAATACCATCGTCAAGCACACGGTCCGACTACGCGCCTTGGCCTCGCGATCGAGCGGGATCGAGGTCCACATGCATCTCGACGAATCGAATCCCCAGGTTCGTGGCGACGAACAGAAGTTGCAGCAGGTTCTTCTCAACTTGCTTGTGAACGCCGAGTCGGCGATGGAGGGAGTGAAGGTCCGCCACCTCTCGCTGACGACGCAGCGCAAGCGCGACATCGTCCAGATCATCGTTTCGGACACCGGGCATGGAATGCCTGCAACCGTAAGTCAGCGGGTGTTCGAGCCTTTCTTCACGACAAAGCCTCCCGGCGAGGGAACCGGACTAGGCCTCAGCGTGAGCTATGGAATTATTCAGGCGCACGGCGGAACAATCTCGGTTGAAAGTGAGCCCGAGGTCGGAACTACTTTTACGATCCTTCTTCCGCTCTATACCGAGGGGAGGGCGAAGAAGTGACCCGGATTCTGATCGTCGACGACGAAGAGACTATCCGTCTGGCGCTGCGCAAGTTTCTCCGCTCACGCGGATATGAGGTGGAAATCGCCGGCTCCGGTGATCAGGCGTTGCAGATTCTGGACAACCAATCCTTCTCTCTGATGCTGTGCGATGTGCGGATGCCTGGAATGACAGGAGTGCAAGTCGTTCCAGAAGCGAGATCGCGAGATCACGACCTCGCGATCATCATGTTGACCGCCGTCAATGATGCAGCCACGGCAACCGAGGTGCTGTCCTCCGGCGCGACTGACTATTTAATGAAGCCCGTCGAGCTCGCCGATCTGCAGCAAGCGGTCGACCGCGCACTCCACAAGCGGGCAGATCTGATCGAGCAGCGTCGTCTCGACAAGCTCATTCGCGAAGAAGTCGCGCTTCGCACCGCGGAGCTCGAGCGTGAGAAAGAATCGCTACGATTGATGTCGATAAGCATCGCTGAGACCTTGATCAATGCGATGGAAGCCAAGGACCTCTACCTGCGAGGCCACTCCCAGCGGGTTGCGGAACTGGCCGGGCAGCTTGCGGAGGAGCTGGGGCTCGACGAACGCATCTGCGAGGACTTGAGAGTCGCAGGTCGTCTCCACGACGTCGGCAAAATCGGAATACGCGAAGCAATCCTAAACAAGCCCGGCAGTCTAACTGCTGAAGAATTCGAGCACGTCAAACAGCATGTGAAAATAGGTCTCGACATCCTTGCGCCGCTCTTTCACATCAGGGAGCCGCTCAAGTACGTCGAGCACCACCACGAACATTGGGATGGCGCAGGCTATCCACTGGGTTTGGTAGGGGAAGACATTCCGCTCGGCGCCAGAATTCTTTGCGCCGCCGACACATTCGACGCCCTTACTTCCAAACGTGCATACCGTGACCCGATGGCCCCGCTTGCAGCCCTGGAACACCTCCGCGTCGACGTTGGAAAACAGTTCGATCCCTGCGTTTATGATGCACTCGTTCGAGTGATCAACACGCGCCTCGGTTCGCAGTCCGCGGTATCTCGTTAGCCTCGAAAATCACTCCTTGACGCCGAGTCAGCAGCGTCGTATTCGGTGTGCGATTGGGAAGTAGCTTCCCGCCCTTACACACAAGGCACGCGACGTGCAGCGGGCAAAATCAGAAAACCGCGCGCTACTTCAGTGCGAAGTGCTGACATTCTATGGGAGGACCAATGCCGAGCGGTGAATCAGTGGAGCCATTGCGTTTTGCGGATGATGACGACCCGGACGATCTCGGTGGCTTCAGTCGCGGCAAGCGTTCCTACGACGACGACGAAGACGAAGATGGTGGCTGGGCGATCAATGAGGATCACAGCGATCGCCTGTGGGACAGCGCTGAAGACGCGGACGATGACGAAGAGGCCGATGCCGACGCTACGGTCGTAAGCGAAGGCGACGAAGAAGAGGAAGAGGAAGAGGAAGACCTCTTTGGCGGAGGCGCGCCAAGAGGAAGAAGGGGTCGCCCCAAGGGCTCTGGTAAGAAGCAGGAGTCGTCTCTGACCGGTGGTGGGTTTGGCAGCAGCGGCGGAGCTACCGGCGGCGCTGGAACCCCGGCTGGCACTACCGGGTTTGGTGGGCTTTCGCCGACGGGATCAACTACTGGTTTTGGAACGGCGACGACACCGCCCGGCGCAGCAGCACGCACGACTGGATTCGGTGGCGGGACAGCGCCTTTGGCCACCCGAACCACGCCGACTCCAACCCCAAGCGCGCGGCCAGCGGCGAGGAAAGCTGCCGGTGGTGGAAAGCGGAAGGCCGCCAAGAAGGCCTCAAGAGCCTCGGCGCGAAGAAAATCTGCCAAAAAGCGGCCTTCGAGAGGTCGGAAGACTTCTCGGAAAGCCGCAGGACGGAAGGGTGGCGCCCGGAAAGCAGCAGGACGGAGGACAGCCGCCCGGCGCGGATCCAGCGCCCGGTCCAAAGGAAGGTCAAAGCCACGCGGACGCAGCAGCGGCGGCCGCAAGCGTTCGAGCTCGAGGAAGCGCGCCCGGCGGTAATTTTTGCTGCCCCCGTGCGCAGTGCCCGAGGCGCGGTTACTCTCAAGTAGCCGCGCCTTTTGCTGAATACCGCTGTAGATGTGGTCGCGCTTTCCTTAAGCGACCGAGGTGAGGAGTGATGCCGGACAACGACGAGCTAGAAAGACCCTGGGAGCGAGAAGGATCCTGGCGAAAAATTCTTCTGTCCGGTGGCGCGCTCCTCGGCGCCGCGGCGGCCTATAATGCTTTCGCGCGCAAAGGCGTCGACCAGCTCACCAACCTGATCGGAGGCGAAGAGGGCGGGTTTGAATGGCGCGACCGGCGAGTCGCCTTCACCAAGCGTGGCAGCGGCCCACCCATTCTCCTGATCCACGGCATTCACGCTGCCGCCTGGTCGTACGAGTGGAGAAACAACGTCGACGCCCTCGCGCGGGCGAACACCGTTTACACCATCGATCTGCTCGGTTTCGGAATGTCGGATCGCCCGGCGATCCGATACTCGGCTCGTCTGTACATCTCGCTCATTTCGGATTTCGTGAGCAGGGTGATCGACGAGCCAACGGTTCTGGCAGCGTCTTCTCTCTCCGGCGCTTATGCGATCGTTCTCGCCGCGCGTGATCCGCATCGTTTCCCAGCAGTTGCCCTCATCGCGCCATCAGGACTCGTTCGTCTCAACGAGCCTGTCGGATTGGGCGGGGAAGCGGGTCGGCTCGCTGTCGATACACCGATTGCCGGCACTGCGATGTTCAATGCGCTGGTGTCGCGTCCACAGCTTCGACGCTTTCTCAGAAACGCGTACTCGAACGATGCTCTCGTCTCCCGCGAGCTCGTCGAGATTTATTACGCGACTTCTCACCAGCACGGTGCGCGTCATGCACCGGCTGCTTTCCTGTCCGGAAATCTCAACATCGACGTGCGACATGCGCTTCGTCGTCTCAGCCAGCCAGCGCTGCTCGTGTGGGGCGAGCAGGGATCGACCGCGCCCGTCGAAGAATTCCGTGGCTTCCGTGAGATCAAACGCGACTTCGAGATCTCCGTTTTGTCACCCGCGGGTGATCTGCCACATGATGAGCGAGCCGAAGACTTTAATGTTATCCTATCCACATGGCTGAATCGCCTGTCGCTCTCCTCCGCGCCCACGCTCGACACGCTCCCTGGAACGCCCGCGGACTTGCAGCACACGCAACAGCTCTCGTAGACGCAGCCGGAGTTCGACCAACCAACGCTTCTGCACGCGCAGCCCCGAGCGCGCGTGCGGTTCGGTTCTATGTAGCGACCGGTTTGCTTGACCGACCGGAGGGGACCGGCACGGGAGCCACTTACGGGTACAGGCATCTCCTTCAGCTGCTATCGATCAAAATCCGTCAGCGAGAAGGTCAGAGCCTCGAGACGATCCGCAACGAGATGCGTGATGTCACCGGTGACGCTCTCGAGCGCAAGATCGCGCTCTCCCTGGCGCCCGCGCTCAACTCTGGCGCCGATGAAGCCGTCGCGCATGATGATGACATGTCGCTTCGCTGGCATCGTCTCGCCGTCGCCGATGGAATCGAGCTTCACGTTCGCGAAGATTCGCCAGCAGCGCGCGAAGAAGCAGTGATTGCGATGCGAGAAGCAGTTCGCGCCGCGCTTGGTCGCGCGGATATCCGCTGATCTCCTACATCAGATAGCGCGCGGATTTCTCCCCGCGGAGATGCTCGATCAGAGCTTTCTTCGCGCTAACCACTTCGTCGGGCGACAACCAGTCAGCGACCGAAAAACGACGGCCCCGAGCTTCGGCAGCAATGGCGATGCGGCCACCACGAGTCACGAGAAGTGCACCGGAGCCACGCGGCCTTGACAGCGGATCTCTGTCGATCAACTCCAGGGACAGGTTATAGACATTCGCTGGATCGCTTGCTGCCATCACGAGGAAATTCGCCGAGGATTGATCTTCGCCAGCTACTGTGCGCAGCCACTCCACTGCATCGGGTAGCGCGAACTGCGCGCCTCCCAATCCTTTGACGAAATAGCCGCGACGTACTTCGCCACGAAATTCGAGACGCTTTAGCTCCCGGTAGATTGACCGCCACGAGACGGGCGGACGCTCACGCCGCCACCAATCGCGCGAGACGATACCGTAGCGCACCAGCCACTGACGTGCGATTCGCTCCGCCTGCTCCTCTTCGGAAAGATCGGGCCCCATCGTTCCTCGCCTGCGGAGCAGCGACCAGCGACCCGTCCAACCACTCGTCGGCGCCCCGGGCTTGTCCGGGCGCCGCCACCGCGGAAGTCTTCTCAGATTAGGGCGAGTCCGCATATACCGCCGATTTGGTGACGGAGTGTAGTCGGACGGCAGCCAGCTTGTTGGATCGGCACCAGTTCGCGGCATCATCGGTTTCCAGCGCGCGATCTCTCGCAAGGCTTCCACCGTGTCGTTGGTGACGATACTCCACGCCACCAGCTCGCGGATCGCTTCGCGCACGGCAAGCATCGTCAGTCCAGTAATGGCCTGAATATCTCCGATGAACGACGCGCCTTCTTCCGCAATTGTTGCTCTGACTTTTTCCGCGTTCTCGCTGAGCACAGGCGCCTCCGACTCTCCGAGCCACAGCGCACCACTCCCACGTTCGAAGAAGCGAACTCGAGCGAGCGGAATCGCTCCCGTTTCCTCGTCGTAATTCCCTTCGCCGACCCAAACAGG
>Ga0066695_10000505_pt1 | contig 12549 bp, 9 predicted proteins | sample GraSoiAngelo_144_FD_66452 | JGI IMG/M metagenome (GOLD analysis project Ga0066695, IMG submission 66452) | Grasslands soil microbial communities from the Angelo Coastal Reserve, California, USA - 14_1009_02_40cm | ecosystem: Environmental > Terrestrial > Soil > Grasslands | place: USA...
CGACTGTGCTTGCCCTCACGTGCGTCCCGCCTCTGTCGATCGGGTTCGCGGCTCAGGCACCTGCGCATGCGAAGGTCGGGCTCACCGCGGTCGAAGGCATCAAGGTCGGCCACCATACGCTCACCGAGCGACCCACCGGATGCACGGCGATCCTCGTGGACGGCGACGCCGTCGGCGGCGTCTCGCAGCGCGGCGGCGCGCCCGGCACGCGCGAAACCGACCTGCTCGACCCGCTGAACATGGTGGACAAGGTCAACGCGGTCGTCCTCGCGGGCGGCAGCGCGTTCGGCCTCGAGGCCGCCACGGGCGCCGTGCGGTGGCTCGAGGAGCACAACATCGGCTGGCCCGCCGGCCCCTCGAAGGTCCCCATCGTGCCGGCCGCAATCCTGTTCGATCTCGGCGTCGGAGGAAATCCGACGATCCGTCCGACAGCCGACTGCGGTTACAAGGCGGCGGAAGCGGCGACGACCGGCGCGGTGCCGGAAGGCTCCGTCGGCGCAGGCGCTGGCGCGACGGTCGGCAAGTTGGGCGGCGCGGGCCGCTCGACCAAATCGGGGATCGGCACCGCGTCCATCACGCTTCCCAACGGACTCGTCGTGGCCGCGCTCGTCGCGGTGAATGCCGTCGGCGACATCGTCGATCCCGCCACCGGAAAAATCGTGGCGGGCGTCCGCAATCCCGACAACACGTTCGCCGACGCGCGGAAAATCCTGCGGTCGGGCGCCAGCGCACAGCCGCCGCGGGCGGGAGAGAACACGACGATCGGCCTCGTCGCCACCAACGCGAAGCTCACCAAATCGCAGGCGACCCGCATGGCGCTGATGGCAGACGACGGCTACGCGCGAGCGATCAGCCCTGCGCATACCAACGGCGACGGCGACACGATCTTTTCGCTCGCAACCGGCCGCTGGAATGGGACGGCCGACATCACCGTCATCGGCGCCCTCGCCGCCGAAGCGATGGCGGACGCGGTCGTCCGCGCGGCGACCGAGGCCACCGGCGTCGCCGGCATTCCGGCCGCGCGCGACCTGAGAAAGTAGCGCGCGTGCCGCACCAGCGACCGCGCGCATGACGCTTCAGCTCGCGCTGCTCCTCGGTTATTCGGCGCTGCTCGTCGGCCTCGGTTTGTTGATCGGCCGCCGCGTCTCCGGGACGAAGGACTTTTTCGTCGCGGGACGGCGGCTGGGTCCGGGCCTGATCTTCTCCACCATGCTCGCGGCGAACGTCGGCGGCACATCAACGGTCGGCGCCACGGGCCTCGGCTACCGCGACGGCCTGTCCGCATGGTGGTGGGTCGGATCTGCCGCGATGGGATCGATCGTGCTGGCGCTGTGGATTGGCCCCCGCATCCGCCGCATCGCCGAGCGGCACGAGCTGAAGACGGTCGGCGACTTCCTCGAGCTGCGCTACGGCCGCAACGTCCGGGCGATCACGTCGCTCCTGCTCTGGATGGGATCGCTCGCGGTCCCCGCGGCCCAGCTCATCGCGATCTCGACGATCCTCAACGTGGTCACCGGCCTGCCGAGATATGCGGGCTGTCTCGTCGGCGGCGGCGTCGTGATCGTGTACTTCACCGCCGGCGGGCTGCTGACCTCGGCATGGGTGAACATGGTGCAGCTCGCCGTGAAGCTCGCGGGCTTCGCGATCGCGCTGCCGCTCGCGCTCCACGCGGTCGGTGGATGGATCACGGTCGCCCGGGTACCGGTGGCCAACGTGTCGTATTGGAACCCGTGGCACGGCGGCGACTCGGGCTGGATGTATCTCGCTCTGCTCGCTCCCGCGTTCATCGTGTCGCCAGGGCTGCTGCAGAAGATCTACGGTGCGCGCGACGACCACGCCGTGCGTCTTGGCGTCGGCCTGAACGCGATCGGCCTGCTGCTCTACGCCGGCGTGCCGGTGCTGATGGGCATGATCGCGCGGGTGCGCTTTCCGTCGCTGCCGAATCACGAGCTGGCTCTGCCGATGGTGCTGATGCACGGCGTTCCGCCGATTGTCGGCGGCCTCGGCCTCGCCGCGGTCTTCTCCGCTGAAATCAGCGCGGCCGACGCGGGGCTCTTCATGCTGACCACGTCGCTGGCGCAGGATCTCTACAAACGCTTCCTGAATCCCGCGGCTGACGATCGCCGCGTCCTCGCCGTCACGCGCGGCGCTGCGATCGGCTGCGGCACGGTTGCGGTGGCGCTGGCCATCGTGTCGCCGACGATCATCGGCGTCATCGGCGTCTTCTACGGACTGCTCGGCGTCTCGCTATTCGTCCCGATCCTCGCCGGCCTTTACATCCGCCGGGCGGGCACGCCGGAGGCGGCGGCGTCCATCGCGTGCGGCGTGTCGACCATGGTCGCGGTGCACTTCGGCACGGGCGGCCGCGGCGTCTTCGGCCTCACGCCGGCGGTCGCAGGCGTCACCGCGGCGTCGCTCGGATTTCTGGTCGTGTTCATTTCCAGGAGCCCGTCCGAGTGATGCCGAAAGGGCTCCCAATCGGCGCGCTGCGCGCGCAGTTGTACCGTGAATACTGCGGTTTTTGCCGGCAACGCCGGCCTGCCGGGAGCGTGTACCGATTTCTGGAACACGCTCCTCGCTCGAGGACGTATGAGCCAGAACGGACTGTTTGATCTGAGGGGCAGGACCGCCGCAATCATCGGCGGAGGATCCGGCATCGGCGAGGCGGTGGCGCTCGGCGCCGCGAGGCAGGGCGCCGCCGTGATCGTGCTCGACCTGAACGGGGAGGCGGCGCGGGCGGTCGCGGCCCGCATCGGCGGCCAGGCCGGCGCTTCAGCGCTCGACGTCCGCGGACGCTCCGCCGTCAGGGACGCGCTCGACCGCATCGCGCGCGATCGCGGCCGCCTCGACATCGTCGTCTGCACGGCGGGCATCAACGTGCGCAAGCCGATCCTGAAATACTCCGAGGACGAATTCGATGGCGTGGTCGCGGTCAATCTCAAAGGCAGCTTCAACGTGCTGCAGGCCGCCGGCCGCCTGATGACGGCGCAGCGCGGCGGCAGCATCGTCATCTTCTCGTCGATCCGGTCGCAGGTCGTCGAGCCCGGGCAATCGGTGTACGCGATGACCAAGGCGGGCATCGTGCAGCTGGTGCGCGCCGGCGCGGCCGAATTCGGCCCGTTCGGCGTGCGCGTGAACGCCATCGGTCCCGGTGTCGTCGAGACGCCGCTCACGGCCCCCATCCAGGCGAACGCGGAGTGGTACGCTGCGTATGCCGACAAGAGCGCGCTGAAACGATGGGCGCGCGTCGACGAGATGGTCGGGCCGACGCTGTTTCTGGTGTCGGACGCCGCGAGCTATGTGACCGGCACCATTCTTTTCGCCGATGGCGGATGGACCGCGGCCGACGGCCGCTTCACGCCGCCCGGCATGTAGCAGAGACGACGATGAACGCAAAGGCCGCGAAGCCCGCAAAGAACAATCAGCTCTTTTTTGCGTATGAAGCGAGAAGGCTTGGCCGAGCGTAACAGGAGACCCATGGCGATCAGGCAGACGCACACCATCGGGGTCATCGCCGGCGACGGCATCGGCAGGGAAGTCATCCCAGCCGGCGTGGCCGCGATCGAGAAGGCGACGCGCGGCGGCGCCGTGTCGGTGTCGTTCACCGAGCTGCCGTGGGGCTGCGAGTACTACCTCCAGCATCAGCGGATGATGGACGAGGACGGCTTCGATCGTCTGTCGACGTTCGACGCGATCTACCTCGGCGCGCTCGGGGCCCCGGCCGTCTCCGACGGCGTCTCCGCGGGCCTCATCCTGGCGATCCGGCAGCGGTTCGATCAGTACGTCAACCTGCGGCCGATGCGCCTCCTGCCCGGGCTGAGCTCGCCGCTCGCCAACCGCGGCCCCGGGGACATCGACATGGTGTGCGTGCGCGAGAATTCCGAAGGCGAGTATTCCGGCGCGGGCGGTCGCATCCATCGCGGCTCGCCGCACGAAGTGGCGCAGCAAACCGCCGTGTTCACGCGGCACGGGATCGAGCGCATTCTGCGTTACGGCTTCGAGCTCGCCGCGAAACGGCCGCGGACAACGCTCGCCAGCGCCACGAAGTCGAACGCGCTCACGCATTCGATGGTGATGTGGGACGACATCGCCGAGCTCGTGCGGAAGGACTATCCGGGCGTCGAGTATCGAAAGTACCATGTCGACGCGCTGGCCGCACGCATGGTCACGCATCCGCAGACGCTGGACGTGATCGTGGCCTCGAATCTGTTCGGCGACATCCTGACCGACATCGGGTCGGCGATTTCCGGCAGCCTCGGCATCGCGCCTGGCGCGAACATCAATCCGGGCCGGCAGTATCCGTCGATGTTCGAGCCGATTCACGGATCCGCGCCGGACATCGCGGGCAGGGGGATCGCCAATCCCATCGGCGCCATCTGGGCCGGCGCCCTGATGCTCGACCACCTGGGCCATCGCGAGCTCCACGACCGCGTGGTCGGCGCGATCGAGCGGGTCGTCTCTGGAGGAGAGATCCGCACGCCGGATCTCGGCGGGACGGCCACAACGAAGCAGCTGGCCGATGCAATCGTCAACGAGATCTGATTTCAACAGAACACGTTAGTCATGTTTACCGATGGGGTGACCGAGGCACGCAGCGCGGACGATGAGGAGTTCGGTGAACATCGATTGATGGCGTGCCTGAGTACGGATGCCGTGTCCTCGCCGAAGGCCCTGCTGAACCGCGTCTTCGCCAAGGTGCGCGAGTTCTACCAGGAGGCGGATCAGAGCGATGACATTATGGTGACCGTCACCCGCTTTTGCCGATGACACGCATGAATGAATATCTCGTTCGGCCTCAAGTCTGTCGGCTCGTGATTGCACTGGCAATCGCGTTCGGAGTACGAGGAGACAACTGAGGGGACGGAGGTAACGGTTTTAACACAGGTACTTGTTTACCGCCCTTCAGCCCTCCGCGCTCATGCGTTCCCTGAGGGCGGTAAACAAATACTAATTCGGCCCTAAACAAAGAGCTTTAGTCTTTATGCACGGCAGGATCGGCCTGTCGTATCCCGTTTACAGCGCCTTTGAAGGGAGCATCCGCCTCGTTCTGGATCACGCTGGCGATCCACTTAGGATTCGCTCCGCCCTGGCATGTTGCCCAGCGCATGAGAGGTTCGTCCCCAATCCTCAGCATGCCGCTGTGGTTGTTCCTGTCAGCGTCTTCTACCGGGTCGTCGTAGGTAAAGCCGAGCGACTTGCGCAATAACAGGATATCGTTCGGCTCGCCGGTCAGAAAGAGCCAGCCTGGTCCTGCACCGTGTTCCTCGGCAAAGCGCTTGAGGTCCTCAGGGCGGTCCTCCTCAGGACTCAAGCTGATGGAATAAAAGAAAATGTCGTGACCGACACGGTCGTGCAGAATTCTCTGCACTTCCACTAAGTGGTGGGTGACCATCGGGCAGACATCTTTGCAGCGCGTGTACATGAACTGGATGACCACTCGCTTGTCCTTGACCAGATCGTCGTAGAAGTGGACTTTCTGACCGTCCATGGTGACCAGTTCGACATTAGGCAGATGGCGCTGGCGGATCAATTCGCGCGGCGGGATGTTCTGGAAGAGGTACCGCTGCTTCGTCACCTTGTCATCACCTAACAAAGCCGTTGTCCCAGCAACTGTAGTTACTCCGGCAGCCGCCAGCACGTTCCTTCTCGTCATCGTTGCCATGATCGTTTCTCCTTTCTCCGTTGTCCTTTCTGCTGCATGGAATGGCGGCTGGTTCAAGGATTCGGGTTGTCATCGATGACGCCAGGCTGCACCTCAAACGCGAGCATCATGGCGTGATCTTCGTGCACGACGTTATGGCAGTGCATGGGATAGTCCCCGGCGAAATCGCGGAAGCGGAAGAACAGCAGGTTCGTCTCGTCTTGCTGGAGCCGGGTCACATCCTTCCGCGACACCTCCACATTCGGCACTCCGGGGAACTGGGTACTGATACCAGCACCGCCGCCATCGAATGGACAGTCGCCGCGGCTGAAGGAGCTAACGGCGCCGCTCAAGCTGCTGTGGTGTCCTCCGTTATTCGACCTGCTCAGGATCCGGTGCTCTTCGTCATGGATGTGGATGGGATGCTGCCAATCGCTTCGCGGGTTGATAATGTTCCAGTTTTCGGCGGTGTTCTGCTCCACCGTGAAGCGCATCTCGGTGCAGGCCGCGAACCTGTCGTTGATGACCCATTGGCCATTGCTTCGGTCGAAGACGAAGTTCCGCGTGACCCGCGGCGTGATGACGCTGGGCAGCTGGTAGAACTGGGGATGCGTCGCGGGATTAACGCTGCCGTCCGCTACCGCACTGCCGATCCGGAACTCCAGACAATAGATGCCCTGCCCTCCAGGAAAGATGTTGCAGGTCGGCCCTTGGCCATCCGTTTGTTCCAAACGGTTCTCCAGGCGAACGGTGGTGTGGGCGCCTATCAGCGTCTTGACCTGGTTGAAGTCGATGATGATGTCATAGCGCTCCGCCACGCCTACTCTGAAGCTGGTCACCTGCAGCGGAGTGGGCAGCAGGTTTCCGTCATTGGCGATGACCCAGAACGGGATCACCGTGCCCGGGCTCAGCGGATCGGTGAGGAAGAGCTCGTAGAAGCGTGAGGGCCCGGCATTCAGCACCCGGAAGCGGTAGCGGCGTTTGTTCACGCTCAAGAACGGTTGAATGACGCCGTTGACCAACTGCACGTCACCAATCAAGCCTTTGAAATTGAAGGTGTCGAAGCAGATCAGGCCTGTCGTCGAATCCAGCAACTTGTCGTTCAACATGAGGGGGATGTCGAATTGAGGATAGCTTGGCAGATGGAAGCCGGTGCCTTCATCGCCGGTGTCGAACTGGTTGAACATGAATTGGAAGCCCACCAAGCCCTTGTACGTGTTCTCGGCGGTGTGTTCGATGCGGTGATCGTGATACCACAAGGTGCTCAGGGACTCCCTTACGTCGCCGTTCGGCTGAAAGTCAAAGGCAAATCCTGCCTGCTGCGCGGCGTGGTAGTAATCAAAGTACTGCCCACGGAAGAACCAGCGACAGGGCCCGCCGTCGCTCTCCGGAGCAGAGTGGAAGTTGTGCAGGTGGGTAGACATCTCCGGGACGCCGAAGCCACCGTTCTGGTCCTGCGTTGGCAGCTCGTTGAACCGGCGAACCACCCACGGTTGCTGATAGCGGGTGACAATGGTCGGTCCGGGAAAGACCGCCACGTCGCTGGCAGCCGATCCGCCCTGGTTGAATCCCCAGATGGTCTGTGCCGGAATTCTCGTATCTGAGGTGATCCTGAAGTTGGTGTTGGCTCTCATGCGCTGCACGAAGTACCGTTGGGGCGGGTACTGATTGAAGAACTGGAAGCAATCCGACCCGGGCACCAATGCGCCGTTGAACTGGCCGCGGCCTTCGAACGGAAGACCGGTTGCGGGATTGATCGCGTTGTTGGGGCATATCGAAGGCGCTGGAGCCAATCCCGGATCACTCAGTGTACGTGCCGGTAACTGCGGAGGGATAGGCAGCGGGTCGACAAAAACCTGGGCCGGCTGCGGGCTGCATCCGAGATCGCAGCCGCGGAAACAACCGAAGCTCGTGGTCTGAGCGTGGGTCAAGCCGCCTTTCGGGATCAGAACACCTGCGCTGGTCATCAGACCCATTTTAATGAGGTCGCGCCGCGTCAATCCCGCTTTCACCAGTTCCAGTCTGTTGGCGAGCGCACGCTGAACATCGAGGCGATTTGCCATCTCTGACCTCCTTTCGCCGGAACGGCGACAGCTGCCACGTGACTCGCGGAATCGAGACAGACTCGGAGTCAGATACATGAGGCGTGACTCCACGCGAGCCCGTACGATGTCCACTGCCGTGTCGATCGATCTTTTTGAGATCCCTAAGATTAAGCGGACCGACGAATCCGCCAGTCAGAACGTCTGGTGACGCGGGCGCACGTCACCTGACTGCGGCGCCGTGTGCAACCCAGGTACCGTTACAAAGGCGGGCGTTCGCAGGCGCCGACGGTGGGAACCGAATGGCCGTTGACGCCGACGATCGAGCGGATCGGGCCTGTCTCCCAAGCCATTCGATCAGTTCCATCACGGTGGACGTTACGAGCAGTGTGGCTGCGCGACCAGAACTATGGTGCCGGCGCCATATCGCCACGGCAACAGGCGTTAGCGTTAGCAGCCCGTGGTGAAAGTCCAGCGTCGCACCGAGACAGGCGAGGCGCCCGGCCGGCAAGGCGCGACGACCGAGAATGTCGGGAATATTTGAGGGAGGAGCAACGTAGCCAGCCGGGATGCATCGCCCGTCGAATGCAGCTGGACTTTCACCACGGGCTGTTAGGGGAAGATCAATCAGGAAGCGCGCGCAATCACCGCGATCCTAATCTTAGGGGCGAGCCATTCCGATGTCTCTGATCTGCGCCGCGGATATACCGTACCGCTTCATCTTGACATGCAGCGTCTTGTAATCCGTTCGGAGCAACCGCGCGGCCTCGCTCTTGTTCCCGTTCGTCAGTTGCAGCACGCGGCGGATGGCCTGCTGTTCTGCGTCCGCTGCTGCCGTCTCGGCGATCGTCCTCAGCGACGGGCCAACCGGTACCGCGTTTCCCAAAGCAGGGCGAACGCCTATGCTGTGTGTTGTCTCGGCCGTCGTTGGGGACACGCCTGCGTCAAAGCAGGACAAGTGTTCCGGCTCAATCGCATCAGGAGCGAGGAGGACGGCGCGACGGATCACACTCCGCAGCTCGCGGACGTTACCCGGCCAACCGTAATGCTGAAGAACCTGCGCTGCCGCTCCCGAGATCTCGCCACAGGGGCAGCCGAACTCCATGCTCGCTTCCGCGACAAAATCCTTGGCCAGGTGCAGGATGTCGTCTCGGGCCCTGAGCGGAGGCAGGGTGATCACGAATTCGTTCAAGCGGTAATACAGATCCTGCCGCAACCGCCCCGCCTGAACCTCCCGGTCAAGCGCGACGTTCGACGCGGCGATAATCCGGGCCTCCAGTCGAATCAGCCGCTTACTACCGAGCGGCTGCAGCTGTCGCTCTTGCAAGACACGCAGCAGCTTCGACTGCGTGGCGAGCGGAACGTTCGCAATCTCGTCGAGAAACAGGGTTCCGCTCGATGCGGTCTGGAACCTTCCCTCCCTTCGCTGATGGGCCCCCGTGAATGCACCTTTCTCATGTCCGAAGAGCTCCGACTCGATCAGACTGTCCGGAATCGCGCCGCAGTCAACGGCCACGAACGGTTTGCTGCGGCGGGCACTAAGGTGATGAATCGCCCGAGCGGCGAGCTCCTTGCCTGTGCCGGTCTCGCCTTCGATCACGACTGTGAGCGGAGAGTCCGCCACGCGCTTGATTTGCTGGACGACGTTCTCCAGTTGATCACTCGGGCCGATCAACCATTTCAAAGGGCTCTCGAGCACACTGTGGATTTGGTGTAGTTCGCGCGTGCGCTCCTCAACTATCCGCTCCAACTGGTCGGTCCGGCGTTCCAGTGCCCGGTCGTGCTCTTTAGCCCGGCGCCTCAGTTCGCCTGTTTGAATCGCCCGGCGCAACGAGGCGACGAAGTACTCTCGATCGATCGGCTTCTGGACATAGTCGAAGGCCCCTCCGCGGAGGGCATCAATCGCCAACGCCTGCTCGCCGTGGCCCGTGATCAGCAGCGTCGGCGTCTCGGGCCGACGGGCCCGAATTTCCGACAGCAGCGTGAGACCATCCATCCCCGGCATCTTGATGTCGGTGACGATCGCGTCGTAGTCCCAGACGGCGATTTGGTCAAGGGCCGCCGCCGCCGAGCTCGTGGTATCCACCTCGAGCCCGCTGAATCGAAGGCGGAGGGCTTCGGGAAGCGCCCGCAGCAGGGCCAGGTCATCGTCGACTATCAGTACGCGAGCGGCTGTGGCGGCCCGTCTCTCGCGGCCGGCGCACGGGGTAACGACACTCGTCGCCTCTGCAACGGTTTCGTGTTCGCCGGTGCAGCGCTCCCGGTCCACGCGGTCGCTTTGCCCCCGATTCAGCTCGTACACGTGCTGGCGCACAGCCCGCGTTGCAAGGCGGTAGTCACAGTGGCCCGCACGCGGGGAGGCGGACATGCCGACGGATGCTTGCGATGTCGTCATGGCATGGACATGTCCTCTGTCTCGGCCGTCGCGAGGGGCAGCTGAATGAGAAATGTGGCACCGTGACCCGGTTGACTCTTGACCGAGATGGTGCCCCCGTGCTCCTTTATGATCCCATAGGTGATGGACAGACCGAGACCGGTGCCTTTCCCGACTTCCTTGGTCGTGAAGAACGGATCGAAGATTCGTCCTTCGAGTCCGGGTGGAATCCCGTAGCCGCTATCGGCAAACGCGATCTCCACGCGAGTGGCGGCGAGCGAACCCGTAATCCAAATCGCCTTGCGTGGCGACTCGGCCACCGCATCGCGTGCGTTGGTCAGCAGGTTGATGAACACCTGCTCGAGCTGGATCGCATTCCCTAAGACGCGTGGATTCTCGGAACCCAAATCCAGTACGACCTCCACGTTACGCAGCCGCAGCTGCTCCTGCATGAGGGACAGCGCCCGCTCGATCACCTCGCGTAACAGAACCGACTCGCGGATGGCCGGGGCCGCTCGTCCGAACGTGCGGAGATGCGAGATGATCTCCGTGGCTTTCTGGATCTGCTGGGTCGCCTGGCACAGCTCGCGCAGGATCCGTCGCTTATCCGTCACGCCAAGCTCGACGATGTCAATCGCGTTGCCGACGAACAACGCCACGTTGTTGAGGGGGTTGTTCAGCTCGTGCGCAACGCCGGAGGTGAGCTCGCCAAGTGTGGCGAGCTTTGCTGCTTGAACGAGCTGTTCCCGTTTGTCGCGTAGCTCCTGTTCCCGCTGTTGTATCGCGGCCGTCGTGGCGCGCAGATCCCCCATGATGTGAATCATCGCCTTGCGGCTGGCTTCTAGACGCAGCTTGTCCCGGTGCGAGTCCTGCAGGATGTGAAGGAGAGCACGCCGCGAGTTGTCGAGGCGTTCGCTCTGTCGCGCCAGTCGCCGGCGATCCTGCTCGTAATCGCCCAGGATGTGGAGCATCGCCTTCCGCAGGTCGGCGAGTCGCTTGTTCGAGGCATTCAAGTCGCCCATGATGTCGAGCATCGCGCGGCGCTGCTCGTCGCGTTTTCGGAGGGGCTGCTCCAGCACCTCTACGTGCGCGCGAAGCTGGCCCTCAGTGGCCGGCACCGCCGGTTTGGTGGTCTCCACAAACTGATGATCCGGCATGACCACATGAGGCATCGCGACTCAGATCCTCCCGACCGCCAATCTCGCCACTTCTTTCCGGAGAGTCTCGAGCTCCTTCTCGAGCGCGATCATCTTCAGTTCGCGGCCAACAACCACCTCCTCGAATTTCTCGAGATCCAGGATCTTCTCCTGCAGCTCGCTCTTCGACTTCTCGAGGTCGCGAACCACCTGCTCGTACTCCCGCATGTCGCGCAGAATGCCGATGGCACCAATCACATTACCTTCTCCGTCGCGCAGGGCGGAGGCGTTGAGTGCGGTCGGAATCACCTCGCCGCTCGCACTCCGCGGGTTGAGCCGGGCGTTGCGCGTGACCCCCCGCTCTACGACCTCCCGGAGGGCGGCGAGAAACGCCCGCGTCTCCTCCGGGGAAATGATCCCCGAGAGCGACTGCTCGATGAGCTCGTCGGGGCGAAAGCCGAGGAGAGCAAAGGCGGCATCGTTGGCTTGAAGGATTTTGCCTTCAAGGTCGGAGACGAACACGGTGTCGGGTGCATTTCTTATCAGGCTCTCCGCGTACGCCCGCGCCTTGTCCAACTCCCGCGTGTCGCGCAGGATGCCGATGACGCCGATCACACGGCCGTCCAGACCGCGCGGCGCGGAAGCATTCAGGCTAGCAGGGATCACGTCACCGCTCGCACTGCGAAGGTTCAGAACCACGTTGCGCATTGCACCCCGTTCGACCACTTGGCGCAGCGCGGCGGTGAACTCCCGCGTCTCCTCGGAGCTGATGAAGCGCGCCAACGACTGCTCGAGCACCTCATCCTGGCGGAGGCCGAGCAGTCGTGATAGGGCGTCGTTGGCCTGCAAGATCTTGCCTTCGAGGTCGGAGACAAACACTGGATCCGGGGCGTTGGCGATGACGATATCGGCATCCAGCGAGCCTTGCCAACTGATGGCGCCGCCACGAACCTCAGGCGATCGGGTTTGGGCACTGACCTTCGCGCGTGTGACCATTTTGCGCCCCTCACGCGCAGCCGCGTGATTGAAAGGACCTGCACGTAATGGAAATCGAGCATCCCTTGGGGACTAGAGTACCATGGCGAACCCACCTTTTCCGTGACGTCTCTCGGCAAGAGGACACGAACACCACCTATCGATAGTCAGACGACATTCGTATGACGTCGTCGCGCGGCAACATGTGCCGGAGCGCGGCGGCGTGCTTGCGGCGGAACGTCGCCCACCGGAACATCTCCGCACACAATTGCTGATCCTCAAATACTTGCAACTGAATGCGACGTTCGGCTGGTCGCTGTCGAACTTGGTCGCGCTCTTGCGGATGAATCTGTTCGCATACCGCGACCTGTGGGCCTAGCT
>Ga0066695_10000506_pt1 | contig 12549 bp, 12 predicted proteins | sample GraSoiAngelo_144_FD_66452 | JGI IMG/M metagenome (GOLD analysis project Ga0066695, IMG submission 66452) | Grasslands soil microbial communities from the Angelo Coastal Reserve, California, USA - 14_1009_02_40cm | ecosystem: Environmental > Terrestrial > Soil > Grasslands | place: USA...
TTCGCGCCCGTCGGCCCGTGGCTCGTCACGGCCGACGAGGTCGGCGATCCGCAATCGCTCGAGGTGTGGACTACGGTCAACGGCGAGGCGCGCCAGCGCGGTCACACCAAGGACATGATCTTTTCCGTGCGCGCGCTCGTGGCGTACGTCAGCCAGTTCATGTCGCTGCGTGCGGGCGATCTCATTTCGACCGGCACGCCCGCCGGCGTCGCGCACGGCATGAAGCCGCCGCGCTATCTGCAGCCGGGCGACGTCGTCGAGATGGGGATCACCAGGCTCGGCGCGCAGAAGAATCGCATCGTCGCCAGATGACGCGACAGCGGGGGCCGATCATGAAGACGCTGCTTCTCTCAGGGTTGGCCACGCTGCTCTTCCTCGCACACGCCGGTGTGGCCGGCGCCGCTGAGATCAAGGTGCTCAGCGCCGTCGCGATGAAACCGGCGCTGGACGATATCGCGCGCGACTTCGAGCGCCGCACCGGCCACCGCATCACCACGGTGTACGCCACCGCCGGTCTCATCGGACAGCGCGTTCGAGACGCCGAGCCGTTCGACGTGGTGATCCTCCCGAGATCGGCATTCGACCCGCTCCTCGCCGACGGGAAAATCGCGGCCGGCAGCGCCGCGAGTGTCGCGCAGTCGCTCGTCGCCGTCGCCGTTCGCACGGGCGCCCCCAAGCCCGATATCTCTTCCCCCGAGGCTCTCAAGCGGTCGTTGCTGGCCGCCAAGTCGATCGTGTACCCCGACCCGACCAAAGGCGGCGCGACCGGGATCCACGCCGCACGCGTCATCGAACAGCTTGGCATCAGCGAGCAAATGAAGCCCAAGACCACGCTGACGCCCGCCGGCGAATACGCTGAGATCGTCGCCCGGGGCGACGCGGAAATCGCGATCGTGCAGCCCATGGTCGTCCTTGGCGTCCCCGGCATCGAGCTCGTTGGACCACTACCCGACGAATTGCAGAACAAGACGGACTTCGTGTTCATGGCTGGCGTCGGTGCCCACGCCACGCAAGCAGAGTCTGCTCACGCGTTCATCACGTATCTGCTGACGCCAGACGCGGCGCGCGTGATCAAGGCGAGAGGCATGGAGCTGGCGAAGTAGGTCAGTCCCCCACGGCAGGCGCCGGGTGCGCGCGCGTCACCCGCCGGCGCACCTGCACGACCGTCGCGATCATCACCAGCATCACGGCGGCGATCACGCCGAACATCGCGCGCGGCTGGCCGCGATCGAGGAACCAGCCGTAGACCGGCGGTGCGATCAGGGAGCCGACGTCGAGGCCCGAGTAAACGAAACCGAAGACCTTGCCCGATGAGCCGCGCGGCGTCGCGGCCCGCACGAGCATGTCGCGCGACGGCGCGGTGACGCCCATCGAGAATCCGGTGAGCGCCATCACCGCACTCACCGCGCCCAGCGGCAGTGTGCCCGAGGCGAGCAGCGTCGTCAGCGCCGCCGCGCAGAGCACGCCGCCGGCCGCGACGAGGTCATGGCGTGTCGCGCGGTCGGCGAGGAAGCCACCGGTGAGGACGCCGGACGCGTTGCCGACGAGGTACACCGTCAGCGCGCCCGTCGCCAGCACGAGCGGCGCGTGGTAGATGGCGCCGAGCGCCGGTACCGCGAACGTCTGAATACCGCTGGTCGATGCCGTCAGCAGCACGAAGTAGCCGAAGGCCATGAGGATCGGCACCGCCATCAGCATCCGCAGATCCGCGCGAAGGCCGACGCCATGGACCCGCGCCAGCGGCGGCATCCGCGGGCCGAGCCCGGCCGTCTGTAGCGCGATCACGAGCGTCGCCGCCAGCGCCACGCCGCCGGCCGTCAGCAACGCCACGCGCCAGCCGGCCACATGCGTGACGGTGCCGACCAGCAGCGGCGCGAGCACCCAGCCGATGTTGCCGGAGATCTGGTGCACGCTGTACGCGCGCGCGATGCGCCGCGCGCTGACCGCAGTGTTCAGCATGGAATAATCCGCGGGGTGGAAGACGCTGTTGCCCAGGCCGGCCAGCCCGGCGATCGGCAGCAGCGCCCAGTACGTCGGGGCCAGCGCGGTGGCGGCGATGGCGGCGCCGAACAGGACCATGCCCGACAGCAGCACGCGGCGCGCGCCGAAGTGATCGACCAGGAAGCCCGCGACCGGCTGCGCGATGCCGGAGACCGCATAGAAGACGCTCGAGATCAGCCCGAGCGCCACCCACGACACGCCGAGCTCCACGCGCAGCACCGGAAACAGCGGCGGCAGCGTGAGCTGCAGGAAGTGGCTGACGGTGTGGCCGCCGCCGATGAGCGCGATGACGCGAATGTCGTCCCGGAGCGAGCGGTCCACGGCGCGAGCGACCTAGGACGCCGGCTTCAGCGCATTCAGGTGCGGCAGCACCTCGCTCGCGAAGCGATCGATCGACTCGCCCGCCTGGCTCTCCGTGACGTCACCGAAGATCGGGCGCACCACCAGGTAGGAACACGTGCTGACGGCGACTTGCCGCTCGAGCTCCTCGCGCACGCGCGCGGCGGTGCCGGCCACGGCCAGGCCGCGCTGGCGCGCCTCGTCGAAGTCGCGCGCGAAGCGGATCGGCGTCGAGCCGAAGTCGCGCCAGAGCTTGGTGAGGTTGGCGTACCAGATCGCGTAATTCGGGCGCGCGATCGCTTCGGCCTCGGCGTCGGTCGCGGCGACCACCACGTGTCGCGTCATCCCCAGGCTCGGCATCGGCGCTGCCCCGTGCTTGCGATGCCAGACGTCGCGGTAGCGCGCGAACAGCTCGACGGCGCCCTCGGCCGGATGGTTGCTGAGCACGTGCACGCCGTTGGTAGCCGCCCACTCGGCGCCGCGGTCGTGGCCGAGCCCGTACCAGAGCGGCGGATGCGGCTTCTGGAATGGCCGCAGCACCATCGGCACCTTGCGATACGTGTACCGCGGCCCGCGATGCTCGAGGACATCGTTCGTGAGGCCGGCCAGAATCACCTCGAGCGCCTCGCGATAGATCTCCTCGGTCTCGAACGGATGCAGGTCGAAGTACGCCATCTCATACGGCACGATGCCGCGGCCGACGCCGAGGTCGAAGCGACCGCGTGAGATCTGATCGAGCATGCAGATCTCCTCGATCAGCCGCAGCGGATCGTAGAGCGGCAGACAGTACACGCACGGACCCAATCGGATCCGCTGCGTGCGCTGTGTGGCGGCGGCGAGGAAGATGCCGGGGACGGGCGCCATCCCGAGCGGCGTGGCGTGGTGCTCGGCGAGGTGATACGCGTGAAAGCCGGCCGCGTCGTACTTCTCGAGCAGGCGGAGGCGGCTCGCGTAGTGCTCGTCGAGGGCCACGTTGCGCCGATCGAGATGGTCGAAGACGCCGATGTTCACGCGCGGCTAGGCGCTCACCGTCTTCCGGATGCTGCCGAGATGATCCTCGATGTGGTTGATGAGAACACCGGACACCGCCTGCTCGGCGGTCATCGGCGGCATGCCCTTGAGCAGCTCGGCCGAGCGCGCCAGCGCGGTGTCGTCGAAGCCGCGCACCACCGCAGCGGCCTCCGCGGCGTTCTTCTTGTGCAGGGCGACGGTCTCGGCCTTGCTCACGTTGGCGAAGTCCTTCGCGTGCTGAGCGTTCATTGCGTGCAGGTCGTCCATCGTCATCGACGCCTTGTGCTGCCCGGACGCGACGGACTTGAGGAGCCCCGCGATGCCGGCGTGCCCCATCGCGACGTGGTGCGCGGTCACGCCGACCGGCCACTTCTCGGCGGCGGTCACCTTCTTCCAATCGGCGTCGCTGAGCTTTTCGAGCACGCTCGTCGCCTCCTGGACTTTCGCCTCGAACTGCTTCGCCAATGCGTCGGCCTTCGCTCCCATGATGGTCCCTCCTCTGGCGGCGCAGTATACTCCCCTTGACCAACGCATCGTCAGGAGGCGGCCCACTCATGAGCGTGCACATCGACATCAACTGCGACATGGGCGAGAGCTACGGACGCTGGACGCTCGGAGCCGACGAAGAAATCATGCCGAACATCACGTCGGCCAACATCGCCTGCGGCTTTCACGGCGGCGATCCGCACGTGATGCGCAAGAGCGTCGAGCTCGCCGTGCAGCACGGCGTGGCCGTGGGCGCGCACCCCGGGCTGCCCGATCTCATGGGCTTCGGACGGCGTCGCATGGAAGTCACGCCGCAAGAGATCAAGGATATCCATCGCTATCAGGTGGGCGCGCTCGCAGCCTTCGCGCGCGCGGCGGGCACGACCCTGCAGCACGTGAAGGCGCACGGCATCCAGTACCACATGTTCGAGGAGAACCTGCCGCTCGGCCGCGCCTCCGCCGAGCAGGTCATCGAGCTCGATCCGAACCTGATCCTCATGACGATGGCGATGACCAAGTACGACGCCGAGGCCCGCAAGGTGAAGGGCTGCCGCGTCGCCGCCGAGGGCTTCGCCGATCGCGTTTACGCGGACGACGGCCAGCTGGTCTCGCGCAAGCTCGGCAAGGACGCCCTCGTCTCCGATCCGGCCAAGGCCGCCGATCAGGCCGTGCGCATGGTGATGGAGCACAAGGTTCGCACGATCACCGGCAAGGTCATCGACGCGAAGATCGACACCATCTGCATCCACGGCGACAGCCCCGGCGCGGAGAAGATCGTGGCCGCCGTGCGCGACGCCCTCGTGAAGGCCGGCGCCGTGGTCAAGCCGCTGCGGGAGTGGTTCGGGAAGTAACCGCTACGCGTTCGGGCCGCTATAGCCCTGACGATGGAAATAGTTCGCGTTGTAGAACTGCAAGATCAGGTCGCGGTACACCGCGGGCTCGTAGTGCGGCGGATCGTCGGGGCCGGTGCACGTCGGCAGCACTTCGATGCGCGCGTCGGGAGTGGGGCTGTAGAAGAACGCGATCGAGTACCGGTCGCGCCCCGAGTCGTTCAGCACGCCGTGCGGCGTCGAGAGAAAGCGATCGTTCGACCAGCGCTTCATGACGTTGCCGAGGTTGACCAGGAACGTTCCCTCGATCACCGGCGGCGCCAGCCAGTCGCCGCTCGGCAGCCGCACGGCCAGGCCCGGCACGTCCTCGCGCGCGAGCATGGTGATGAACGAGTTGTCGGTGTGCGGGCCCTGACCGAACTGCTCCGCATCTTCGGAATCTTGATGGGGATAGTGCAGGAAGCGCAGATTGATATGCGCCTCGTTCGCGAAGTAGGGCGCGAAGAACCCCGCCGAGAGACCGAGCGAGCGCGCGAGCACGGGCAGCATGCGCTCGCCGAGCGCCTCCATCGTCTTGAAGTACGCCACCATCATCGCCCGCATGCCCGCGTGCCCCGCCGGCCAACGGTTGCGGCCGCGTAGCGGGGTGCCGGCGACGACGTCGGGATGGTCGGCCGCGCGCTCGTGGCTGATGAAGAAGCTCTCGTTGAAGTTGGGCCGCGTGGCCTTGTGCACCGTGGAGGCGCGCTGCATGCTCTGATTCACCGGCAGGTAGCCGATGTTGCTGTCGTTGAGCTTCAGCGACAGCTTCTCCTCGAGCGGCAGCGCGTGGAACTCGCGCGAGGCCTCGAACGCCGCCTGCACGATCCGCGGCGACACGCCGTGGCCCGCGAGGTAGAAGAAACCGATGCGCTCGCACGCGTCGCGGACCTGCGCGGCGACCGCGTCCAGTCCGCCGGACTCGGCGCGAAACGCGGGGCCGAAATCGATCACGGGGATCGTGCGCGTGACTTCCGCGACGTCCTTCACCGCCATCGCCTTGAAGATGTTCATGGTGCCGCTACGATACCATTCATAGGCTCGCCTCGGACGGCGGGGCCCCAGCCCCGCGACGTCCTACGGCTCGCACTACCCCACGCGCGGATCGAGCAGGTCGCGGAGCGCGTCGCCCACGAGGTTCAGCGCGAGCACGATGACGAAGATCGCGAGACCGGGCAGCAGCACGACGTGCGGGCTGAGGATCACGAACTGCCGGCCGGTGGCGAGCATGCTTCCCCAGTCCGCGGTCGGCGGCTGCGTGCCGAGGCCGAGAAACGATAGACCGGCCGTGGCGAGGATCTTGGCGCCGACGTCGAGGCTGAACGCCACGATGACCGGCGACAGCAAGTGCGGCAGCACGTGCCGGCCGAGGATGACCGCGTCGCTAGCCCCGAGCGCCCGCGCCGCCTCGACGAACTCCCGCTCGCGCAGCGAGAGCACGACGCCACGCACGAGGCGCGTGTAGAACGGAAAGCCGACGATCGCGATGGCCACCATCGCGTTGCGCAGCCCCGGCCCCAGACCGGCCACGATCGCGATGGCGAGCAGCACGTACGGAAACGCCATGAGGATATCGGTCAGACGCATGACCACCGTTTCGATCCAGCCCGTATAGAAGCCGCCGAGGACCCCGAGGGCAACCCCGATGAGCATGGCCGCCGCCGCCGACAACGCGCCGGCGGTCAGCGACACGCGCGCGCCCCAGACCAGACGCGCGAGCAGATCGCGTCCGAACTCGTCGGTGCCGAGCGTGTGGCCCGCCGTCAGCGGCGGGCGCAGGCGATTGGGGGTGTCGACGGCATCGGGATCCGCGAGCGGCAGCCACGGCGCGAGCAGCGCCGCGCTCACCGCGAGCAGCAGCGCCAGCGCCCCGACGATCGCGAGCCGATTGCGCCCGGCCAGGCGGCCAAGCGCGTGTCGGCGCCGCGCCTCGGGGGCGGCGCGCGCCAGCGTCACCGCGGCTGCGCCGGCCTCACTCATAGCGGATCCGAGGGTCGAGCCAGGCGTACAGCAGGTCGACGCCGAGATTGACCAGCACGAACGACAGCGCGACCACCAGCACGCAGCCCTGCACCAGCGGAAAATCACGCGCGAGAATCCCCTGCACCATCAGCGTGCCGACGCCGGGCCACGCGAAGACCGTCTCGGTGAGGACGGCGCCGCCGAGCAGATAGCCCGCCTGCACGCCGACGACGGTGACGATCGGCACCAGCGCATTGCCGAGACCGTGTCGCAGCACCACCGCGCGATCGCTCACGCCCTTGGCGCGCGCCGTCCGTACGTAGTCCTGGCCGAGCGTGTCGAGCATCGCGCTGCGCGTGAGGCGCGCGACGATGGTCACCGACGCGGCGGCGAGCGTGACGGCGGGCAGCACGAGGTGGCTCAGCAAATCGCCGAGGTCGCCGCCGCCGTGGGGCGCGTACATTCCCGAGGCGGGGAGCCAGCCGAGCCGGAGCGCGAACACCACCATCAGCACGATGCCGAGCCAGAACGACGGCATGCTGGCGCCGAAGAGCGAGGCGACGGCGCTCAGCCGGTCGAGCAGCGAGTTGGGTCGCGTCGCCGCCGCCACGCCGAGCGCGACGCCGATCGTGGTCGACAGCACGAGCGCGGTGGCCGTGAGCAACAGCGTGGCGCGGAAGCGCGTGAGGACTTCGCCGAGCACCGCCCGCTTCATCCACAACGAGCGGCCGAGATCACCGCGCGCCACGTGGCCGATCCAGTGCAGATACTGCACGTGCAGCGGCTCGTTCAGACCGAGGTCGGCTCGCAAGCGCGCCAGGTCTTCCCTGGTCGCTTGCGAGCCGAGCATGATCTCCGCCGGATCGCCCGGCGCGAGATGCAGCACCATGAAGATGATGACGGAGACGCCCGCCAGAACCGGCACCAGCAGCAGGAGCCGGCGCGCGAGGTAGCGCCTCACGTCAGGGCTCGGTGGTGCTCACTTCCCGTTCGGCTTCACGACCGCGCTGTAGATCATGTTCTTGAGCACCGGCCGGTAGTAGACGCGCTGCTTCGGCGACTGCATCGCGTACACGACGAAGAGATCCTCCTTGGGATCGACCCAGAAGAAGGTTCCGCCGGCGCCGCCCCAGTTGAACTCGCCGGTGGAGCCCTGCACGTTCGCCACGCCCGCCTCGCGGCGCACGGCGAAGCCGAGGCCGAAGCCGAAGCCGACGCCCGGCAGATAGAGCGGGCCGGGGGCGACCGAGCCGTCGAGATGATCCGCCGTCATGTAGGCGACGGTCTTCGGCCCGAGGATGCGCTTGCCGTCGAGCGTGCCGCCGTTGAGCAGCATCTGGCAGAAGCGCGCATAGTCCATCACGGTGCCGACCATGCCGCCGCCGCCCGACTGCCAGCGCTGCGGCACGCGCGGGTCGAAGAACGTCGTGTCGGTGCCGATCGTGACGTCGTTCGGGAACGGCTCCGCGATGCGGGCCTGCTTGGCCTTGTCGGTCACGTCGAAGGCCGTGTCCTTCATGCCGAGCGGGTCGAGGATGCGCTCCTTCTCGAACTCGTAGAGCGACTTGTTCGTCACGATCTCCACGATGCGTCCCAGCACGTCGGTGGAGTGGCTGTAGTCCCACATCGTTCCCGGCTGGCTCGCGAGCGGCAGCTTCACGAGGCGATCCACGAACTCCGCGTTCGTCGGGTCGCCCACGAACAGCTTCGCGTCGAGGTACTGCTTCTTGACCAGCGTGTTGCCGAAGATCCCGTACGTGAGCCCGGAGGTGTGACGCAGCAAATCTTGAAGGCTCATCGGCCGGCGCGGCGCCACCAGCTCGAGCGTCGGCTTGCCGTCGGCGCCCGGCTTCTCGACACCGACCTGCATCTCGGCAATCTGGGGGATGTACTTCGCCACGGGATCGCCGAGCGCGATCTTGCCGTCCTCGACGAGCGTCATGATCGCCACCGAGGTGATCGGCTTGCTCATCGAGTAGATGCGGAAGATCGCGTCCTTCGTCATCGGCGTCTTGCTCTTGGGATCGAGCACGCCGACGCTCTCGAACAGCGCGATCTTGCCCTGCCGTGCGACCAGGAGGATGGCGCCGGGGATCTGGCCCTTCTCCGAGTCGTTGCGCAGCATGCTGACGAGACGGCCGAGCCGCTCGGACGACAGGCCGACCTGCTCGGGCTTGACGCTCGGCAGCGTCTGGGCGTGGACGAGGGCGACCGTGGACAGCCAGAGCAGCAGCGCCAGCAGCGCGATCGATCTCTTCATAGCCTTCCTCTCGTGAGCCGCGGGCTCACTTCAGCGAAATCGTCTCGACCCGCAGGTCGAAGCTCGGATGCAGCTTGAAGCCCTGCACGCGCTTGGCGTGTGCGGCCGTCTGGATCTCGTGATCCACGAAGACCCACGGCGCGTCGTCGACCAGGATGCGCTGCGCGTCGCGGTAGAGCTCGGCGCGCTTCTTCTGGTCGGTGGTGAGTCGCGCCTGGTGCAGCAGCTCGTCGTACTTCTCGTTCTTGTAGAGGGCGCGGTTCGGTCCGTTCGGCGTCCACTGGCTCGAGTGCAGCAGCGGGTACATCACCATGTCGGGATCTTCGTTGCCCGCCATCCAGGAGAGCGCGAACAGGTCCTGCTCCTTCGTTCGCAGCTTCGCGAGATACGCGCCCCACTCCATCGTCTGCAGCGTGACGTTCACGCCGATGGCCTTGAGGTTGGACTGAATGACCGTCGACATCGCGACCGGCGACTGCATGCCCGAGCCCGACTCCGGCACCCACAGCGTCGTCGAGAACCCGCTCGGATACCCGGCCTCCGCCAGCAGCTTCCGCGCGCGCTCGGGATCGTACGGATACGGCTTGAGCGCGGAGTCGGCGCCCCAGGTATTCGGCAGGACGGGCCCGCGCGAGAGCGTGCCTGTGCCCTTGAGCACGTCGCGCACGATCGCGTCCTTGTTGACGGCGTAGTTCAGCGCCTGTCGCACGCGCTTGTCATCGAACGGTTTTTTCTGGTTGTTGATGCCGAGGTACCACACGTGCGCACCGACCTGCTTGAGCAGCGTGATCTTTGGATTGTTCTCGAGCTGCGTGACGAAGTCAGGCGGCGTGCCGACGATGAGGTCGAGGGCCCCCGTGAGCAGCTCGGTGAGCCGCGCCTGGTCCTCGACGATCGGTCGGTAGATCACGCGATCCACTTTCACCGGGTGCTTCCAGTAGCTCGCGTTTTTCTCGAGCACCACGCGCTGGCCGCGGTCCCACGACGCGAACTTGAAGGGGCCGGTGCCGACCGGGCTCAGCGGATAGTCCACTCCGAGCTTCTTCACCGCGGTCGGACTGACGATCGAGGCGGCCCCCGCCGTCAAGACGGCCAGAAACGACGCGCGCGGCTCCTTGAGGCTGAACTCCACCGTGAGCGGGTCGACGACCTCGACGGCCTTGACGTTGCCGAAGAAGTAATTCGCGAACGGATACTTGCCGAGCTTGTTGAAGGGATGCTCGGTCACGATCTGCCGTTCGATGGAGAACTTCACGGCGTCGGCGTCGAACGGCGCCCCGTCGTGAAACGTGATGCCCTTGCGGAGCTTGAACGCGTACTTGAGCCCGTCCTTGCTGATCGTCCACGACTCCGCGAGGCCAGCCACGATCTGCGTGCTCTCGTCGGGGAAGGTCACGAGCGTCTCGACGATGCGGCGGCCCACGCGGTTGGAGTTGAGATCGGTTACTTGCGCGGGATCGAGATTCACGGGCTCGGCCACGAGGCCGACGACGAGTATTCCGGCCGGCTGCGCGGCGACGAGTGCACCGGACGCGAGGAACACCACCGCGAGCACGAGCCACGCCATCGACATCCTCATCGTCGCCTCCTCCGGAGCGGCGTCACGGTATACGATCGCGCGCGGGCGTGCAAGGCACGGGAGTAGAATCGCGCGCAGGAGGCCGACCATGAGATACGAGGTCGTCGAGGGCTGGGAGCAGCTGCCGAAGGGATTCGAGCACCGCGACGTCGCGGGCGTCGCCGTCGACGGCGAGGACCGCGTCTTCCTGATCTGCCGCGGCGACCATCCGATCATCGCCTACGACGACAAGGGCGAATTCCTCCGCTCGTGGGGCGAAGGCGAGTTCACGTACCGCACGCACGGCATCGCGACCGCGCCGGACGGCACGGTGTGGGCGACCGACGACGGCAACCACACGGTCCGTCAGTTCACGCCGCAGGGCAAGCTGCTCAACACGCTCGGCACGCTCGATACGCCGTCGGACACCGGCTACGACGGCAAGGACTACATGACGATCACCCGTCCCGGCGGCCCGTTCAATCGCCCGACCAACCTGGCGATCGGGCCGCGCGGCGATCTGTACGTCTCGGACGGCTACGGCAACTGCCGCGTGCATCAGTTCTCGCCGACCGGAACGCTCAAGCGCTCGTGGGGCGAGCCGGGCACCGGGCCGGGCCAGTTCTATCTGCCGCACGGCATCGCGGTGGCCGCCGACGGGCGCGTGTTCGTGTGCGACCGCGAGAGCGATCGCATCCAGATCTTCAGCCCCGACGGCGAGTATCTGTCGGAGTGGACGGATACGCAGCGTCCGACGCACATCGTCTTCGACGCGCAGGGCCGCGCGTACGTGTCCGAGCTGTGGTGGCACAAGGGCCAGGTCTCACGCCGCCACGGGGTCACGCAGGAGCCGAAGCACGGACGCGTGAGCGTCTTCGACCGTGACGGCCGGCTGCTGGCGCGCTGGGGCACGCCCGAGGCGACCAAACCCGGCAGCTTCGCCGCGCCGCATGGCCTCGCCGTCGACAGCAAGGCGGCCGTATACGTCGCGGAGGTGACGTGGACGTTCGCGGTCAGCCGAGGGCTCGCGCCGGCGGATTGCCACACATTCCAGAAATTCGCGCTCCGCGCGTGACGCGCCGGCGCGCGCGAACGACGCTGACGCTCTTCGCCGCCGCGCTGCTGATCGGCGCGGCGGTGAAGGGACCGGTCCGCGTGGACAACTGGGACGCCCTCGCGCTCGGGCCCGTCGATCTGTCCGTCTGGCGCGTCTATCCGTTCACCGACTCGCGCAAGTTCAAGGACGCGCCGGACATCATCATGGACGACGGCCGCCGCGCCCTCCGGCTGCGTACCGCGAACGAGGCCTTGCGAATCGGGCGGCCGCTGAAGATCGATGTGAAGGCCACGCCCTGGCTCGAATGGGAGTGGAAGGCGCTCGACCTGCCGGTACAGGCCGACGTGCGCGACCCCAAGCGCAACGATCAGGCCGCGCGCATCATGCTGATGTTCGAGGGCATGAAGGGCATCTTGTACCTCTGGGACACCGTCTCGCCCGTCGGCACCGAGCGGCGTCCCGACGAGCTCGACATCTTCGACCGTGTCCTCATCGTGGTGCGCTCGGGATCGTCGGACGGCGTCGGCCGCTGGATGCGCGAGCGGCGCGATGTCCTGGCGGATTATCGCCGTCTCTTCGACGAAGACCCGCGTCCGATCAAGTGGGTGGGCTTCGAGGCGCACTCCAACGACACGCGCTCGCACAGCACGGCGCTGTTCGGCGCCGTGAACTTCCAGCCGCGCTGAGGCGCGGCCATGCGCGTCGTCGCCTGGAACATTCGCGCCGGTGGCGGTTTCCGCGCCGATGCCATCGCACGCCAGCTCGCGCGCTGGCAGCCCGACGTCGTCGCACTCTCGGAGTTTCGCGCCACGCCCCCGAGCGTGAAATTGGCGGCACGTCTGGTCGACGTCGGCCTCGTGCATCAGCTCGCCACGTGCGACCCGCGCACGACGCATCGCAACGCGCTCCTGGTCGCCTCGCGCTGGCCGCTGCAACGCATCGTGCTGCGTTCGTCGCCCGGCGATCGCTGTCGCTGGCTGCTCGCCTCCATCACCGCCCCGACCCC
>Ga0066695_10000510_pt1 | contig 12528 bp, 15 predicted proteins | sample GraSoiAngelo_144_FD_66452 | JGI IMG/M metagenome (GOLD analysis project Ga0066695, IMG submission 66452) | Grasslands soil microbial communities from the Angelo Coastal Reserve, California, USA - 14_1009_02_40cm | ecosystem: Environmental > Terrestrial > Soil > Grasslands | place: USA...
CGCGCTGGTCGGTATCTCGATTCCCAACTTCTTGCTGGGCCTGCTGCTGATCCTGTTCTTCTCCGTCCGTCTCGGGTGGTTTCCCGTCGCCGGCTACTCGCCGCTGGAGTACGGCTGGTTCGGCACGCTGCGCTCGCTCACGCTGCCCGCGTTCGCGCTGGGCGTCGTGCAGTCGGCCTTGATCGCGCGCATCGCACGCTCGGCGATGCTCGACGTGCTGCGCGAGCAGTTCATCGTCGCCGGCCGGGCCAAGGGGCTGGGCGAGCGTGCCGTCGTCTACAAGCACGCGCTCAAGAACGCGATGATCCCGACCGTGACCGTCATCGGCATCTCGCTCGCGATCCTGATTTCCGGCTCGGTGATCGTCGAGCAGGTCTTCAACATTCCCGGCCTGGGGCGCCTGATCATCTCGGCGGTGCTGCGGCGCGACTATCCCGTCATCCAGGGCGTCGTCATCTGCATCGCCGGCATTTACATGCTCGTCAATCTCGCGGTGGATCTCTCGTACGTCGTGTTCGATCCTCGGGTCAGATATCAATGAGAGCCATTTCACCGCCCGGTTTGCGCCGCGGCGTGGCTCATCTCGCCCTGCCATGAGCGTCCTGGCGCTGCCCAGGCCCGCGGAGCCGGTTCGTCGGCGCGCCCTCTGGCTGGTGCGCCTGGTGCGTCGCCGCGCCACCGTCGTGGGCCTCGCGTTGCTCGCCATCACGACCGTGGTGGGCGTGCTCGCGCCGCTGATCGCGGACGACCCGCTGCGCATGGAGGTCTCGGCGCGGCTGACGGCGCCCGGCGCGACGCACTGGTTCGGCACCGACGACGTGGGGCGCGACGTCTGGAGCCGTGTCGTGTATGGCGCGCGGCTCTCGCTGCTCGTCGGCGCGGCGGTCGTGCTGCTCGCTTTCGCCATCGGCCTGGTGTGCGGGCTCGCCGCGGGCTACTGGCGGCGACTCGACAACCCGGTGATGCGCGTCATGGACGGGCTCATGGCCTTTCCGGCCATCATTCTCGCCATCGCGCTGATGGCGTCGCTCGGACCGAGCGTCCTCAACGTCATCGTGGCCATCGGCGTGGTGTACGCGCCGCGCGTGGCGCGCATCGTGCGCGGCTCGGTCCTGGTCATCCGTGAGACGACGTATGCGGAGGCCGCGCGCGCGCTCGGCGTCTCCGACCTGGTGATCGTCGCGCGCCACGTGCTGCCGAACTGCCTGTCGCCGGTCATCGTGCAGGCCTCGTTCGTGTTCGCGGCCGCCGTGCTCACCGAGGCGGCGCTGTCGTTCCTCGGCGTCGGCGTGCCGCCGTACGTGCCGTCCTGGGGCAACATCCTCGCCGAGGGCCGCCTCTACCTGCAGCAGGCGCCGTGGCTCGTGCTCTATCCCGGCGCCGCGATCATGATGACGATCTTCGGCCTCAACCTGCTCGGCGACGGGCTGCGCGACCTGCTGGATCCCAGGCTGCGCGGCCTGGTGCGCGAGCGTTCCTGAGTCAACCGCGATCCGATTGCGAGCCGATTGAACGACGATCGCTCCGATCCGTTCGTAACGCTGGCCTATAATCCACGCAGGCCGTCACGATTTCGTCTCAGGAGGCTCGCCATGCCGCCTCATCGTCTCGCGTATCGTCCGACCGTCATGGGCCGCCGCGGCGTCGTGACGTCCGCTCACCCGCTGGCCTCGATGGCCGGCATCGAGATCCTGCTGGCGGGCGGCAACGCCGTCGATGCCGCCGTCGCCGTCGGTGCCACACTCAACGTCGTCGAGCCGTTCATGTCCGGTGCGGCGGGCATCGGGCTGATGCTGATCTCACGGGGCGGCGAGCGCCACGTCCTGGACTTCATCGGGCGTGCGCCGCGCGCCGCGGACGCGACGCGCTGCACGGAGGACGAGCTGGCGGGCGGGCCGAAGTCGTGCGCGACGCCGGGCAACCTCGGCGGCTGGCTGGCGGCGCTCAACCGCTTCGGCACGATGGACCGCCTGCGCGTGCTGGCGCCGGCCATCGAGCACGCCGAGCGCGGCGTCCCGCTGACCTTCAAGAACGTCGAGTTCTTCGAGGCCGCGCGCGCCACGCTCGCACGCTCGCGCGAGGCCGGGCGGCTCTATCTCGGCAACGGCGCCCTGCGCCCGGGGTCCATCGTGACCTACAAGGACCTCGCAGCGACGTTGCGCCAGATCGCCGAGGGCGGCGCCGAGGTGTTCTATCGAGGGCCGATCGCGAAAACGATCGCTCGCGCCGTACGCGAGGCCGGCGGGTGGCTCGGCGAAGACGATCTCGCCGCCTTCGAGCCCGAGTGGCGAGAGCCGGTGACCATCACGTATCGCGGTCGACGGATCTACTCGATGCCGCCGCCGTTCTCCGCCTTCCAGATGCTCGAGACGCTCAACATCCTCGAGGGCTACGAGCTGCAGGCGTGGGGCCACAACGCCGTCGACTACCTCCATCACCTGATCGAGGCGGTGAAGCTCGCGTCGGCCGATCGCCTCGCCTACGCGTACGCCGGCGAGGCGCCGATCACCGGGCTGCTCTCGAAGAAGTACGCGGAGAGCCAGCGCGCGCGGATCGATCCCAAGCGCGCCGGCGTCAGCGAGGGCGAGCGTCACAATACCGAGCGCTTACCGAACCAGATCGCCGAGGGGCATCCCGCGAAGTTCGCCGACGAGCACACGACGCACTTCGCGTGCGCCGACGCCAACGGCATGGTCGTGTCGGTGACGCAAACGCTCGGCGTTCCGTTCGGCTCGGGCTTCGCCATTCCCGGCACGGGGCTCGTGCTCAACAACATCCTCAAGTGGATGGATCGCGATCCTGCGTCGCCGAACGTCGTGCGCGCCGGACGCAAGGCCGGCACGATGATGTCGCCGACCCAGGTCTTCGACGATGGGAACTTTTTCCTCTCGATCGGCACGCCCGGCTCGTACGGGATTCTGCAAACGACCGCGCAGATGCTTCTCAACGTGCTCGAGTTCGGGATGAACGTCCAGGAGGCGATCGAGGCGCCGCGCGTGCGAGCCTACCGCGACCGGCTCATTGACGCCGAGGCACGCATCGGGGCAGAAATCCGTGACGGCCTGGCGCAGCGGGGCCACGAGGTGAATGCGATCGCGGACTGGTCGTGGATCGTCGGCGGAGGGCAGGGAGTGATGCGCGACCCGGCGTCAGGCGCCCTCATGGCAGGCGCCGACCCGCGCCGCGACGGCTACGCGCTGGCTATATGAAATTGGGGGGCCCCGAAATAGCCCCCCAAACCCCCCAACGTTCGCCGCGCCCCGGGAAACCCGTGGCGCGTCTCTATAACCGAGGCAGCAGCCAGTCGAGGAGCGAGCCGGGGCCGTGCAGCGAGAGCGTTTGCGCCAACTGGAGGAGCGCCAGCACTCCGCCCAGGATCACCGTGATGAGCGTCGCGAGGCGCGCATTGCGTCCCCAGCCCGCGCCCGTTCTCTCGCCCAGCTCCTCGACCGCGAGGGCTCGCGGTGCGCCCAGCGTCGTGCTCAGCCGTCTGAGCTCGTTCGCGCGGCGTCGCTCATCGACCGTCAGTCGGTTCATTGCTGCAACTCCTCCGACTTGCGTGGGTGCAAGAGGTTTGCCACGACGGCGCCCTCAGCGCGGCGGCGTCGACCCCGCAGTCTTTTGCGCGGTCGCCCACCGCTGTGGCGGCACCGCGCGCACGATCTCGACCGCCGTACGATCGGCGACCTCGCGCACCACGCGCAGCAGCGCGGCGTGGGCGACGCGGCCGTATGCCCGGCCCGGCGGTGAGGCCAGGAAATCCACGTAGGCCTTCAGCTCAGCATCGGTGAGCGGTTCGTACACGTAGAGCATCTGGGCGAGGACGCCCTCGGCGATCGTCGGAGCCATCTGGCCGCGCATCTCGTCGATGCCGCGCTCGATCATCCCGACTCGCGCGCGCCGCTCGGCCGGCGCCGCGGCGGCCGCTGCCCGGGCGATGCTTCCGGCGACCGCGAGCGCGAGGTCCGTCGTCTCCTGGCTTGCGCCGGTCACCCACTCGAGCCGCTGGACCAGCTCGACGCGCGCCGGCCGCGCAGGCGATGTCTTGAGCGCAGCGGCGAACGCGGCGAGCTTCGGCCCCGCCTCGGGTTTCGACGCGGCGATCTCGAGCGCGGTCACCTTGCGGCCGAGGCGGGAGCGAAACCACGCCGCCATCCCAGCGAGCTGCTTGGCATCGACATGTCGCCGCATGTCCTCGCGAATCGCCGCGTACATCCGCTCGGGCACGAACTGGCGAGCGACGATCTGCGCGACGCGTGCGCCGTCGCGCCCGCCGAGCTGGCCGGGCCGGGGGAGATACTCGGCGCCGAGCGCGGTGGCGAACGCCGGCAGCTGCGGGCGCATCCCGGAGAGCTCGAGAATCTCGTCGACGGTCGCAGGCGCCATCGAGACAGGGGCGAGGTCGGGCTCCGCGGATGACGCGGGCGGCGCGGCCTCGAGTGCCGGCGCGGCGTCCGGCACGTCGGCCGCGGTGACGACGGCGAACGCCTTGCGGCCGGGCATCTCCGTGACGACGACGCCGTCCGGCGGCGGCTGATCGCTGTAGACGATGGCGTCTCCATCGACCCAGCGATAGACGTCGCCCGCGTGCGCGGGCACCGCCAGCGCGACGATCACCACGAGTGTCGACGCGAGCTTCATGGGCCTCCCTCTCAGTCCCGGTTCCAGCCGAGGATGACGCGCGGGTCGGGCGTCGGCGGCAGCGTCGCGCCGGGACCCCAGCGCTGGAACTTCGCGAGGAAGTCCGCCGGCTCCTTGACGCCGTCCTTGCCGCTGAGGTTCCGCGCGAACCCGAGCGCGTACTCCGTGTGCGTGCGATAGCCGTCCCAATCGCCGACCGCGTAGAGGGCGCGCGCCAGCGCGAGCCTGCCGCCGACGTCGTCGGGAAACAGCTCCACGGCGCGCGCGAGCGCACGGCCGGCCTCGTCCCAGCGCTCGGCGGCGAGCAGCAGGCGCCCGAGGTTGTGCCAGGTACGCCACGACTCCGGATCGGCTTCGACGCCCCGCCGCAGCCACTGCACTGCCGCCTCACGGTCGCCGTCGTCGAGGGCGAGGCGCGCCTTGTACGAGTACGGCCGCGCGAACGTGGGGGACAGGCGCACGCTTTCGTCGAACAATCGCGCCGCGCCCTCGACGTCGCCGTCGCGGAGGTAGCGCTGCGTGGCGATCATGAAGAGCGACTCCGCGCGCTTGCTGACCGGCCGCGCGCCGCCCAGTCGAATGCGCACGAAGCGCTGGCCCGATTCCTTGTTGGAGGCCGCGCTCGTCACGCGGGTCCCTTCTTCCACCATGAGCCGACCGAGCCGCATATAGCCCTCGTCGGTGAGCCACTGGCCGTACCACCAGATGCAGTCGGCGGAATCCGGCTGACCGAGCGCGGCGAGCCGGAAGGCCTTGAACACCTCGTCCGGAGAGCCGCGGGCGCTCTTCTTGACGTTCGCCTCCGCGCAGTAATCGCGGCCCGGCTCCACGATCGCGTGACGGTGGGCGAGCCGACGCGCCCCGGCCAGGTCGCCCTTCTCCATCAGGATGTCGATCTGCAGCTCGACGAATTGCTCGAGGGCCGGGCTGCGCTTGAGGAGCGGCTTCTGCACGAACGGCGGCGCCCAGCGGAAGAAGAGCTGGGCGGCCTTCGGCTGCGTGGCGAGGATGGCATCGAGCTCGCGGAGCGCGCGATCGTAATCGCCCACGCGCGTGGCGAACGACGCCATCCGATAGCGCGTGGTGTTGTCGCTCGGGGCCAGCGCCTGCGCCTGCGCGTAGGCCTGCGCGGCCTCGTCGAACTCGCCCATGAACTCCGCCATGCCGCCGCGGGCCAGTTGCGCCAACACCGAGCGCGGCGCCGCCTCCGCCGCGCGCCGCGCCGTGGCCAGCGCGTCGTGGTAGCGGCCCTGTGTATACGCGGCTCGTGCACGCTCGACGAGCGCCGCGGGCGAATCGCCGAGGCTGGGCGCCGGCTGCTGCGCACGTGCGCTCGCCCCGCCGAGCGAGAGGACGACGACCGCAGCCGTCACGATCACGCATCGCTTCATCGGGATCCTCATCGGGTGGAAAACGGCGTCGGCCCGCTGCGCGCGTCGGGGCCATAGCGAGAGTTCAGGTACGCGCGCTCGGCCTGCAGGCTCGGATCGAGCCGCACGGCGATCTGCAGCTCCCTATCGGCTTCGAGGTGCTGGCCGAGCTCGATGAGCGTCCAGCCGACGTTGGCGTGCAGGCGGGCGTCGTTCGGGCTGATGGCGAGCGCCTTGCGGTACGCAGTCAGCGCGTCGGGCCAGCGCTTGAGGTTGGCGCTCGTCACACCGTAGTTGTAGAGCGCGCGCCAGTGATCCGGGTTCACCGCGAGCGCGCGCTCGAGCCAGATGCGCGCCTGCTCGTAGTCGGCCTTGGCCATGTAGAGCCGTCCGATGTTGTGGTGCGGCCACGAGAAGCGGGGATCGACCTCGATCGCCTTTTGAAAGACGACGAGCGCTTCCTCGGGCGCGTCGTGGATGTGCTGCAGGCGCCAGCCCGTGGCGTTGAGCGCCTCCGCCAGGCGCGGCACCTCGTGATCGGGCAGACGGTAGCGGAGATAGTACTGCGCGCGCTCCCGTGTCTCCGCTTCGGGCGAGTGCGCGATGCGGTCGAGCAGCATCATGCGTGCGAGCCGCGCGCCGCCGTCGTCGGCGACGCTGACCGCGGTGCCGACCGCGCAGTCGGCGCGCTCGGGCTGGGTGAGCATCGCGAGCAGCGCCGAGGTCTCTTCATCGATCGGCAGCGCGTGCCGGCCGCAGTAGTCGACGTCCGCTCGGACCCACCCTCGAGCGCGCGCGAGCGCGAGGGCGGGATCGTACCGCCCCGCTTCGACGAAAATCCGGAAGACCCAGCGCGGCACGACCTCGCGTGAGGCATCGAAGGAGAAGTCGTAGGCGTTGCGTGACCGGTTCACGCACGTCTGCCAGAGCCGGAACGGATTCGCCCAGTACAACGGCGCGCAGCCGACAAACGCCCCCGCCGCCGAACGCGCGCCGGCGGCCGCGTGCTCGCCCCATGGGCCCTGTGCGGCATCGAGCGTCTGTACGGCGAGGTCGACCTGACCGAGGCGGTCTGCGATGGCGCCGATGCGCCGGCTCGCGTCGACGGAGGGGGCGATGGCTGCGGCCCGCTGAAAGGCCGCGAGCGCTTCGTCGTACTCGCCGAGCATTTCCGCGAGCTCACCGCGAGCGACGTGCGCCGCGGGAAGGTCGGGCGCCGCGGCGGCGGCCGCGCGAGAGTGGCCGAGCGCCTCACGGTAGGCCAGGCGCCGCGTCGCCTCGCGCGCGGCCCCGAGTTCCAGCTTGGCCTGACTCTGGCCGCCGCACACCGGTACGAAGCGGTCGACGGCGACGAGGGGGCGAAACGCGCGGCAGGCGCCGGCACGCACCTGAGGCGCGCGAGCAGCGGCCACGATGAGGAGCGTGACGATCAGGACGCCGCCGACGAGCAGGACGACCAGAACCCCCGCCCCGCGGCGCGCCGCGCGTGGAGCCATTGTTCTGTTCCCCCCGAGTGAGGGAGAAATTCCCTCGGAACCATAGTGGCGTTTTCGGGAGGCCGGGTGTGAGCAAAATCGTCCTGACGCGTCGAACCTCGCGTGAAATCAAGCGGAAGGCGCGATCAGGCTCGTTACTGGCTCTTGAACCGAATAGCGCCGATCATCGCCTCCGACGTCGTGCCGGTGTCGTTGGAGTCGATGGAGGCCGAGAGGATCGCCGGGTCCTCGGGCGCCTCGCCGTAAATCTTCTTGAAGTCCTCGACCACGTTGCGCGTCTCCGCGACCCATTTGTTGAGATCCCCGGAGCCGGAGCGGACCACGACGTAGGTCACGGTGCCCGTCTTCTCGCTCTTGCAGATCGTGCCCACGGGCTGCGTCGTGTCCCAGACGTAGCCGATGATCCGCGAGCGAACCTGCTCGGGGAAGCGGGGCCAGACGACGAAGATCTGTCCTGCCTGGTCGTCCGTCGCCTTCTTGCAGGAGTTGCCGCCCTTGGGCAGCACGATCGACTTCCATTCCCACTCGAGGATGGGCGTGTCCTTGAGATGCACCTTGCCCTTGACGTCGCGGTTGATGGTCGAGCTGTCGTTGGCGCTCTTCATGTGGAGCGCGCGGCGGCCGTCATCGTCAACGATCTTGAGGTTCTGGTAGTTCGGCGTGCCCCAATTCTGTGCCTTCCACGCGTCGGGCAGGCCGGTGCTGCCGACCTTATAGGCTTTCCAGTCCTCGATGAGGACCTCGGCGGCGGTGGCGACGGTGGCGAGCGCGAGCACGGCGAGCGCGACGATCACGGAACGAGGGCGCATGGATCCTATGATACCGGCGCAGACGCGGGTCACTCGCTCTTGAAGCGGATTGTGCCGACCATCGCCTCCGACGTCGAGTTCGTGTCGTTGGAGTCGGTGGATAGCGAGAGCACGGCAGGGACGTCGGGCGCATCGCCGTAGACCTTCTCGAAGTCCTCGACCACGTTGCGCTTCTCCGTGATCCATTTGTTGAGGTCGGTGGAACCAGAGCGCACCACGATGTAGGTCACCGTACGCATCTTTTCGCTCCGGCAGATGGTGCCGGCCGGCTGCGTCGTGTCCCAGACGTAGCCGATGATGCGCGAGCGCATGTGCTCGGGAAAGCGCGGCCAGACGACGTAGATCTGCGCCGCCTCGTCATCCGTTGACTTCTTGCACGCGTTACCGTCCTTGGGCAGCGCGATCGATTTCCATTCCCACTCGAGGATCGGCGTGTCCTTGAGACGCACCTTACCCTTGATGTCGCGGTTGAGCGTGATGCTGTCGTTGACGCTCTTCATGTGGAGCGCGCGACGCCCGTCATCGTCGACGATCTTGATGTTCTGATAGTTCGGTGTGCCCCAATTCTGCGCTGCCCACTGGGCGGGCAGGCCTATCGCGCCGACCTTGTATGCTTTCCAGTCCTCGATGATGATTTCGTCGGCGGCAGCGACGGCGGCGACCACGAACACGGCGAGCGGGACGATGACGGAGCTGACACGCACGGACCGTATGATACCGTCGGCGCGTGGATTCGCTGAGGATCGACAAGTGGTTGTGGGCCGCACGTGTCTTCAAGACGCGCAGCCTGGCGTCCGACGCGTGTGACGGAGGAAAGGTCGACATCAACGACCAGGCCGCCAAGCCGGCCAAGGCCGTCCGCCCCGGCGACTATATAAAGGTCACGCTTCCGCAGGGACGCCGACGCGTGCTCAAGGTGGCCGGCCTCGACGAGCGTCGAGGTGGGGCCGCGCACGCGCGCCTCCTCTACGAGGATCTCACCCCGCCGGAGCCGCCGCGCGCCCGCTGGGCCGCGCCGCCCGTTCGGCCCCCGGGGGCGGGGCGGCCGACCAAGCGCGAGCGCCGCGCCCTGGATCGACTGCGCGGAGCGTAGGCGAGGCCCGTCTCACACCCGCGAGCGACCGAGCTTCGACGCCTCGTCGAGCGCGCGGTAGAGCGCGAACGATCCGTCCTTGAAGCCGGCGAGCTTGATCACGTCGCCTCGCGTCGTCTCGATCATCACGGTCGCCACGCCGCCCGTCGTCTCCTTGTCCGGAATGTCCTTCAGCTCCCTGATGCGCACCGCGACGACGGCGCCGTAGGGAATCGTGCGGCTCCAGGCGAGCCAATCCACGGCGACGGCGTCGTCGAGCAGGCGCACGCGCCATGGCGGGCTCAGCACGACCCACACGCCCACGCGACGCCGAAGAGGAGCGCGAGCGGCGAAGACCCGTGCCGCCAGAACCATGCCGCAACGATCACGAAAACCACCGGCCAGTGCAGGGCAGCAGAATCGCGCCGAGGCTCTTGGCGAACACGCGCTGGGGCGATGCCGTCGTCGTGGCCGGAGTCGTACGCTCGCGGATGATCTGGCGCAGCCGCGCAAAGTTCTCCATCTGATAGGCGAGCACGATGCGGCGCGTGCCTGTGACGTCGGCCAGATCGAGTCGCTGCAACACGTCCCGGGCACGCACGCGGGTGATCTCGGGCCACGACAGGATCAGCGTCGGCCGTCCGGGCACGCGGTACGCGATGCTCGATCGTCCAGCACGACCTCGTCGTCGGCGCGCCGGAACATGGTGACGCACCAGGCGAGCGAGGTGCCAACGGTCAGCATGATCGCCGCGAAGAGCTCGGTGTGACGCACCGGCCCGATGTCCAGCCACATCAGCAGCATGATGGCCAGCGCGGCGAAGACGACGCCGGAGACCGCGGTCATCGTCTTGAAGCGACGAGGATAACGGAAGGTCTCCGTCGCCATCCGCACGACGGTATCATGGCGCTCCGGAGGCGCTGGATGAATACCGACATCTACGACTGGCAGGCGATCGTCGAGGGGCTCAACCGTTACCTCAGGCTTCGCTCGATCCCGATCGGCATGAAGCTGTTCGAGACCGTCGAGGCGATGGAGGCGATCCCGAAAATCCGGCGCCCCAAGGCGAGGCACACCACCGATCAAATCGTCGCGCAGGCGCGCCAGCTCGGCTGGACCGTCGGGATCACGATGGCGGACCTCATTGGCGCCCAGTGTGGTGCGGTCATCGGACTCCACCCTCAAGATTCCGAGTGGCTCTCGGGCAAGCGGATGGCCGGCGTCTGGTTCAAGACCATCGAGGATGCCAGCGCACACCAGCACGCGATGGATTGCGTGCCGCACGGACGCTATCGCGCGATGGCAGTCGCACCGCTGACATCGGGTCGGCTGAATCCGCCCGACATCTGCCTCATCTATGGCACTCCCGGCCAGATGATTTTCTTCATCAACGGCCTGCAGTGGAGCGGCTATCGGAAGCTGTCGTTCACGTCGGTCGGCGAGTCTGCGTGCGCGGATTCCTGGGGCAAGGCGCTCAAAACCGGCGAGCCGGCGCTCACGATTCCGTGCTACGCCGAGCGGCGCTACGGCGGGGTGGCCGACGACGAGCTCCTGATGGCGATCCCCCCGCGGTTTCTGCCGAAGGTGATCGAGGGGCTCGCCGCGCTCGACAAGAACGGGCTGCGCTATCCGATCCCGCCGTACGGCATCCAGGCCGATGCCGGCGCCGGCCTCGCCGTCTCGTACGCCGACAAGAAAGCGTAGTCGCTGGCATACCGCTCGCTTCTATCGGTGCGCGGAGGTGCAGCATGCCAGAGAAGGAGACGCTCGAGCGGGCCCGTCGCGACAAACGCGAGGGCAAGGCCCCCACCACGCAGGCCGGCGAGTTCGTGCGCGAGGAGATCCACCACGTGCGCGAGGGCAAGCACGGTGCGCGGTCCGCGAAACAAGCGATCGCCATCGGCCTGTCCAAGGCGCGCCGCGCCGGCGTCGATCTGCCCCCGCCGCGTAAGGGCAAGAAGTCGACACGCCGGAGCGCCGCCTCCGCGTATCGCGCCGGGCAGCGCGGAAAGCGCAAGACCTCGCGGCGACGTGCACGGGCGGTGCACCGCGCGCTCACGCGCGAGCCGCGGCGCTCGGCGTCGCGGACCGCGCTTTCCCGCCAGGCGCGGACGGCCGCTCGTCGCCGCAAGACTCCTGCCCGCCGCGCCGCGTAGGCCCGAACCCCGGCGGCCCGGGCGGTTGCGATGCCGGCCGGTCATCTGATACCGTTCCGGCGTTGTTCGCGCCCGGGCGCCCGGATGGGCCCCAGGGAAGGCGGTGCGAATCCGCCGCGACCCCGTCACTGTAATCGGGGACGAAACCCGCGAGAGCCACTGGCTGCGAGGCCGGGAAGGTGCGGGGAGTAGGACGATCCGAGAGCCAGGAGACCTGCCCGCGCGCGCACCTTGCGATTCCGGTCTTCGCGGGAGGACCTGGGCGTGGTTTCGACGACTTTCGTTCTCGGCGGTGCACGCAGCGGCAAGAGCCGCTTCGCCCTCGAGCTGCAGCCTTCGCGCACACGCGTGTCCTTCATCGCGACCGCGCTCGCGGGCGACGCCGAGATGGCCGAGCGAATCGAGCGGCACCGCGCCGAGCGGCCGCGTCACTGGCGCACCGTCGAGGAGCCGTGCGAGCTCGTCGCGTGCCTGCGCGAGGCATGCGCGGACGCCGATGCGGTGATCATCGACTGTCTGACCGTCTGGGTCGCCAACCTCATGCTGCGCGGTGACGCCGACGCGCATGTACTCAAGCAGGCGGACGAGCTCGCGGCGTTGCTCGCGCTTCGCTCCGCGGACGTGACGCTCGTGTCCAACGAGGTCGGTCTCGGTGTGCATCCCGCCACCGAGGATGGCCGCCACTTCCGCGATCTCCTCGGCACGGTCAATCAGCGTGTCGCCGCCGCCGCCGACCGCGTGGTGCTGATGGTCGCCGGTCAGCCGCTGACCGTGAAAGACGTTCGCCTGTGAGCGGCCTGCGCGCGCTGGTCGAGGCGATCGTCGCGCCGCCCGCGGCCGCTGCCGCCGAGGCCCAGCGCCATCTCGACGCGCTGACGAAGCCTCCCGGCAGCCTGGGTCGGCTCGAGGAGCTGGCTGTGCGGATGTTCGCGCTGCGGGGGGCGCCGCCGCGCGTGGCGCAGCCGGTGATCTTTACCTTCGCCG
>Ga0066695_10000512_pt1 | contig 12520 bp, 7 predicted proteins | sample GraSoiAngelo_144_FD_66452 | JGI IMG/M metagenome (GOLD analysis project Ga0066695, IMG submission 66452) | Grasslands soil microbial communities from the Angelo Coastal Reserve, California, USA - 14_1009_02_40cm | ecosystem: Environmental > Terrestrial > Soil > Grasslands | place: USA...
CTGGCTGCTCTGGGGCTACGAACGCGTGCTGCGGCGCGTGGTGGCCGACACGAACCTGGACCTGCTCCATTTTTCCCTGCATCCGGTGAGCGCCAGCCGCCTCGCCGTGGAGTTCGCGCTCGTGCTGTTGCACGCCGCGGTGATCTGGGGTGCAGCCGCGATCATTCGTGTGCCGGCGGCGGCGTGGCGCGCGCCACGCGTGCCGTCGTGGCGTGTCACGGCCGCGAGCGCCTGGCTCGCCGGCGCACTGGCCGCCACGACGGTTGGTCGCTTCGTCGGGCCGCCTGTCCCGCTCGGCCCGCTGTGGGTGGCGCTCATCGTCGCGGGCGCGTCGGCAAGCGCGCTCGCTCGCGTGGGCGGGCGGATGCGCCGCGTCTCGCAATCCGCGCGCCTCGCGGTCTTCTTCCTGGCGCTCCTTGCGCCGGCGTTCGCCATGTATCCGTCGCTGCTGGCCCACGCCACGGAGGCCAAAGAGCGGCTCGTGGCGACGGAGTTCGGACCGCAGGCGGCGAACCTGCGTGAGGATCTGCAGCGGCGGCTGACGCGAGCGGTCGAGCAGATCGACGCGATTCCGTCGTTGGACGACCTGCTGCGGTTCGATGTTCCGGCGCCGACCAGGGACCCCACGCGCGCCTTCGTCGTCTGGTCGCGCACCGATCTCGCCACGTTTCGTCTGACGTCAGCCGTCGAGCTCTACGGCCCGGACGGACGGCTCGTGAGCCGCTTCGCCAGCCTGCCGGAATACGCCACGACACCGTTTCGAGCGCCCGGATGCACCTGGGATCAACTGTTCGAGGAGGTGTCGCCGTTCGGGTCGAGCGAGCGCCACGTGCTCCGTACCGGCCGGGGCGTCTGCGTGCGCGGGCGCCTTGTCGGCAGCATCGTCGTGCGCGTGATGCTCGACTACCGCACGCTGCCGTTCATCTCGTCCCAGAGCCCGTATCTCGAGTCGCTGCGGCCGAACCGGGAGGCGCCGCCGGAAGGCGTGTCGGGCCGCGACGTCGAGTTCGTGGTGTACGGATGGAGCCGCGCGCCGATTTTTGAATCCGGGACGCGTGTCTGGACGCTGCCCGACGCCGTCTTCCAGCGCCTGATCGAATCGCGGGCGCAGTTCTGGGCGACCCTCGATCGCGACGACGAGGCGTTTCGCGTGTATTTCCAGAGCGACCGCGGCGGGATTTACGCGCTTGGGTATCCGGTCATCAGCTGGACCGGCCATCTGATCAACCTGGCGGAGCTGGTCATGCTGGCGGCGGCCTTGTACGTCGCGCTGCTCGCCGCCTGGACGCTTGCCGGCGCGCTCACGCTGCGCACGGCGCCCAGCGGCGGCGCGCTGCTCCGCGAAGTGCGGTCCAGCTTCTATCACAAGCTGTTTCTCGCGTTCCTTGCGGGCGCCGTCGTTCCGGTGTTCATCCTGGCGATCTTCACGCGGACCTACGTCGCGACGCAGCTCCTCGCGGGCGCCGAGGAGGCCGCGGCGCGAACCGTCACGACGGCGCAGCGGCTCGTCGAGGACTACGCGGGGCTGCAGCAGCGCCGCGCGGCCGCGCTCGGCGCGATCGACGATCAGCTCATGGTGCTGGTTCGTCGTGCCATCGACGAGGACGTCAATCTCTTCGATCGGTCGCACCTGCAGGCCACGAGCGCGCGCGACCTGTTCGCCTCGCAGCTGCTCTCGATGCGGACGCCGGCCGCCGTGTACCGGGCCATCCTCCTCGAACGGTTGCCGGCGTTTGTCGGCGAGGAGCGGGTGGGCGATTTTCCGTACCGGGTGGCTGCGGCTCCCGTGAGGGCCAGCGGCCGCCAGGGAATCGTCACCGTGGCGCTGACGAACCGCCAGCAGGAAATCGAGCAGCAGATCGACGAGCTCGATCGCCGGGTGCTCTCCGGCTTCGTGCTGTTCAGCCTGCTGGGTGCGGCGCTCGGCTACTGGATGGCGGAGCGGATCGCGGATCCCGTGAACCGGCTCACACGCGCCACACGGCGCATCGCGCGCGGCGACCTCGACGCGCGGATCGCCGCGACGTCCTCCGACGAGCTCGGCCGGCTGGTCGGGGACTTCAACCGGATGGCGGAGGACCTGAAGCGGCAGCGCACCGAGCTCGAACGGACGCAACGGCTCGAGGCGTGGGCCGACATGGCGCGACAGGTGGCGCATGACATCAAGAATCCGCTCACGCCCATTCAGCTCTCGGCCGAGCACGCGCTGCGCGTGAACAGCGACCGCGGCCGCCCGTTGTCGCCGGTGCTCGACGACTGCGTCAATGCCATCCTCTCGCAGGTGAAGCTGCTCCGCCAGATCGCCGCGGAGTTCTCGAGCTTCGCGTCATCACCGACTCCGCGGCCGGAGTCGTCGTCGGTGTCGGCGTTGATCGAAGAGGTCGTCGAGCCGTACCGGAGCGGGCTTGCCAGTCGCGTGGCGATCGACGTGCAGGCGCCGGCGGACCTGCCCGCACTGACCATCGACCGCACGCTCTTCGCTCGCGCGCTGACCAATGTGATCGAGAACGCATTGCACGCGATGCCGGGCCTGGGACATTTGACGATCGCGGTACGGCCCGGCGCGGCCGTCCTCGCCGGCTCCAGACGGGCGGTGCTCGTCGTCGAGATCACGGACACCGGCGTGGGCATGGATCAGGAAGCGCTCGACCGGATCTTCGAGCCGTACTTCTCCACGAAGGCGACCGGCACCGGCCTGGGACTCACGATCGCCAGGCGCAACGTGGAGTTGAACGGCGGCACGATCGACGTCCGCAGCGGGCGCGGGATCGGGACGACGGTGACCATCACGCTTCCCGTGACGTAAACACGTTGGTCTGCAAACGTGCAGGTCGGTTGTGGGGCGACGTTTTTCAGGGTCGGTTGTGGGGCGGCTCGCGCGACGCGAACCTTCTGTCAGCCCGCGGCGCTGTCGCGCTGGTTGGAGGCCGCGAGCGGATCCACGTCCACGGCGGCGCGTCCGTCGCGACGCTTGAGGCGAGAGATCGCCAGACCGATGAACGCGGACGCGAGATAGCCGTACGCGATCACGACGAGCATGACCTGTGGATGCGTGGCAATCAGGATGATGCCGGCGGCAATGAAGAGGAGAACCGTGTACGGCCGGCGCTTCTGCGAGTCGAGCGTCTTGAAGCTGCGGAATCTGATCGTGCTGACCATCAGCACCGCCGGCACCAGGACCATGGCGAGCGCCGGCAGCGCCGCGCGGTAGTCGTACAGTCCCACGGGGTATGCGAACACGGTCGCGGCCGGGATGGCGGCCGCCGCCGGGCTGGGCATCCCGACGAAGTACCGCTTGTCGCCGCCACCCGCGCTTTGCACGTTGAAGCGCGCGAGCCGCATCGCGGCGGCCGCGACGAACAGAAAGCCGGCGGCCCACCCCAGGCGCCCCAGCGACGAGAGCCCCCAGGCAAACGACAGGAGTGCCGGCGCCATGCCGAACGAGATGATGTCGGCCAGCGAATCGAATTCCAGGCCGAACGCGCTGGTGGTGCCGGTGAGCCGCGCGATGCGGCCGTCCAGCATGTCGAGCACGACGGCGATCCCGATGAACGGCGCCGCGGTCTCGTACGCCCCGCGCATGGCGTACACGACGCATGCGTATCCGCAAAACATGTTGCCCATCGTCAACAGGCTGGGCAGCAGGTAAACGCCCCGGCGGAATCGGTGGCGGGGACGGTCGGCCGCCCTCCGCAGAAACCTCAACCTGCCTTCAGTGTGATCGAGCATGGTTCAGCGGGCACGTCCTCGAGGCCTGCCCCCGTCAGTCTAGCATCGCGACGACGGTTTCGCCGCCGCGGACCATCTGCCCGACCTCGACCTTGACGATCGCGGTCGGCGGCACGAACACGTCCATCCGCGAGCCGAATTTCATGATCCCGAACCGCTCGCCCGCGCGCACATCGGCGCCGGCCTTCACGCGACACACGACGCGGCGCGCGAGGACGCCGACAATCTGGCGCGCGACGATCGGCTGACCGTGATGATCGATCCAGACCTCGCTGCGCTCGTTGGCCGTCGCGGCGTCGTCGCGGTATGCGGGGAGAAACCGGCCGGGCCGGTAGACGACACGCGTCACGCGGCCGGATGCCGGTATGCGATTCACGTGCACGTCCATCGGCGAGAGAAAAATGCTGATCTGCAGCCACGCGCCCGGGGGCGCCGCGTCGGCCAGCGCCGGACCGGCCACGAGCACCCGGCCATCCGCCGGCGACAGCACGTTGTGCTCGTCGACTGGAGACACGCGCTCTGGGTCCCGAAAGAAAAAGGCGAAGAACAGACCGAACACGACCAGGGGGATCGCCCACGCCGACGACACCGTCGAGCCGGCGATCAACGCGAGCAACAAGGCGCCGCCGATAAACGGCAGACCATCGGGATCGAGGCGCATCACCGCATCACCGATGAGATGGAAAGCGGGCGCGGCTGCGAGGCGCGCCCGCGGAGGATGCGCCGCGTTACCCGTGCAAGTGGTCCTGACGATGACGCCGCAGGATGTTCTCCATGCGGTCCTTGAGCTGGAGCTTTTTCTTCTTGAGGGTGACTTCTTCGAGCTGTTCGAATTCGGAGAGGTAATGCTTGACGGTCAGTTCGTGCAGGCGATCTTCGAGCTCGTGGTGCTTCGCCGCAAGTTGATGGAACTCCTCGTCGGTCCTCAGCAACTCATCCTTGGGATCATGCGGCTGTGCATTCATCGTCGCCTCCTTGGACATCGATTAAACGGGGGATTCTCGAGCGGTGCGTAGGCCCGTGGGGCAGCATGTTACGCGGCGTGTCCACCGAACGTACCACAACCTCCACGCCGTTTCAAGGTTGCTGATCGGCGTGTCCCAGATTCTCGCGGCACAGGATCAGCGCGTCCTCGACCGGCTTCGTGTAGTAAGCACGCCGGACGCTGGCGATCGAGAACCCGAAGCGCTCGTAGAGCAGCCGGGCGGCGTCGTTGGACCGCCTTACCTCGAGTGTGGCGCGCTGCGCGCCGAGCGCGGCGCCCTCCTTGATGACCCGCCCCAGGAGGGACGCGGCGACGCCGGCGCGGCGGAACTCCGGCAAGACCGCCAGATTGTTGATGTGCAGCTCGTCGAGCACGAGCCAGAACGAGCAGAACCCCGCCACGCGGCCGTTGTCGTCTTTCGCGACAAAACAGAACGAGATGCCCTTGTTCTCGAGCTCCGCGAGATACATCTCACGCGACCACGGATTGCTGAACGACGCTTCCTCGACGACGAGAACCGCGTTGATCTCCTCGGGGGACGATAACGGTTCGATAACCCACGGTTTCATCGCTGACGGTGTCTTTCCTTCAGTGTCTCTCGCGTCCATCTGTCGCTACCGTGGTTTTTGGTCTCTGGCAATCTCCGCATCGGGACGTCGCACATACAAGGGTCGCACACCGCCGGGCTCGACCGATTCCGACTGTCGCGCGATCGCCAGCCGTCCAATCGCCCCTGCCAGAGGTGGCGGCGGGATGATGCGCGCCCTGGTGACGGCTCCGACCACAACGGCCGCGTACATGACCGCGCCGTCGCCGATGAACACCGTCGGCAGCCGGTCGAGCTCGGCGACCCACCGCGCCATCGTCGCGGCCGCGTCGCCGACGGTTGGCGCCTCAACGTGGACGAGCCGTTCCCTGCTGAACGCCGGCGCACCCGTCACCCGGTACACCGCAGAGAACACGTCCCGGCGGTGCGCGTCCATCCAGGCCGCGACGAGCGTCCCGGGCAACACGTCGAGGCTTCCGAGCTCGGCCAGCGCGTCGAGCGCAGAAACACCGACGATTCGACGATGGTGCACGAACGCGAGCCCCTGGACGGTCGCAATGCCGATCCGCAGCCCCGTGAACGACCCGGGACCGGAAGCCACTCCGTAGAGATCGACCTCTGACAGCGCGAGCCGGTTGCCGTCGGCGATCGACGTGATCTCGCCGGGCAGCCGCTCCGCGTGCGTGCGCGCGGCATCGCCGCCCCGCTCGTCGACGACTCGATTGTCTTCGACCAGCGCGACGCTTCCGGCGCGCGTCGTCGTGTCCAGCGCAAGCACGCGCATCGCAGCAGTGTCCGTCCCCGTGGGTCGATGCGCAACTCCCGGGCGCGGCGCCCGGATGGCAGGGCGCTGGCAACGAAGATTCGCGTACCGAGGGCTCGGCATGACTCGGCGGTTTGAGGCGAAGCTTCGTTACATTAGACTTTAAGTGTATGTCAGCGCCGGTGACACCCGCGATGCGGCAGTACCTGGACGTCAAGCAGCTGCATCGCGATGCCATCCTCCTCTTCCGGATGGGCGACTTCTACGAGATGTTCTACGAAGACGCCCTCGTCGCCGCGCGCGCGCTCGAGATCACGCTCACCTCGCGATCGAAGGATGCGAATGGCGGCGGGATCCCGATGTGCGGCGTCCCGTTTCACGCCGTTGATGGCTACATTGGACGGCTGGTGAAAAAGGGGTTCCGCGTCGCGATCTGCGATCAGGTCGAGGACCCGCGCAAGGCGAAGGGCCTCGTCAGACGCGAAGTCGTCCGCGTCGTCTCGCCCGGCACGTTGACCGATGCCAGCTATCTCGACGCGCGCGAGCCGGCATTTCTGATGTCGATCGCGCCGGCAGGTGTCGCGCGAGGCGCTCAGACGGGCGATACCATCGGCGTCGCGCTCCTCGATTTGTCCACGGGAGAATTCAGCGCGGCCGAGTACACGGGCGTGGACGGCATGCAGGCGCTCGCGGACGAGATCGCCGTCCTCAAACCCCGCGAGATTGTCGTCCCCGCGCTCGATCGCCGCCGAGCGGCCGCCGCGATTCCTCCGATCGCGGCGTCCGGTCTGCAGACGACGCCGGTGGACGGCTGGACGTTCGAGCCGGAGTCCGCGCGGCGGACGCTCCTCGATCAGCTCCGCGCGGGAGCTCTCGAAGGGTTCGGCCTCGACGGCCACCCGGCCGCCGTCGCCGCCGCCGGCGCGCTGGTCCACCACCTCCGAGTGACGCAAAAAGTCGACCTCGCGCACGTCCGCTCGATCGCGTACCGCCAGCGCGCCGACTCGCTCCTCGTCGATCCGACGACGCTGAAGCATCTGGAGATCCTCGAGGGGTCCGACGGCGGGCGCGACGGATCGCTGCTCGACGAGCTGGACCGCACGATCACGGCCGTGGCCAGCCGTCTGCTGCGGTCGTGGCTGCTCCGCCCGCTCGTGGCGCTGGAGGCGATTCGGGATCGGCTCGACGCCGTGGAGGAGCTGGCGTTCCGGACGACCGAGCGCGGCAGGTTTCGCGACGCGATCAAGGCCGTGCAGGATCTCGAGCGGCTCGTGGCGCGGGCCGCGCTCGGCACGGCGGGGCCCCGCGATCTCGCCGGCCTGCAGCGTTCGCTGGCGGCGATCCCCCGCGTCCGCACCGTGCTCTCCGAGCTTCAGGCGCCGCTGGTCTGCTCGCTCGTCGCCGGGCTCGACGACCTGTCGGACATTCGCGCCACGATCGAATCCACCCTGATCGACGAGCCGCCGGTCCTGGCGCGGGACGGCGGCTTCGCCCGGCAAGGCGTGGACCGGGAGCTCGACGACCTGCGCGCGATCAGCCGATCGGGCAAGCAGGTGATCGCCGAAATGGAAGAGCGCGAGCGCGCGCGCACCGGCATCGGTTCGCTGAAGGTCCGCTACAACCGCGTCTTCGGCTACTACATCGAGATCTCGAAATCGCATCTGCACGCCGTGCCGGCGGATTACCAGCGCAAGCAGACGATCGCCGGCGGCGAACGGTTCATCATGCCGGCGCTCAAGGACTACGAAGAGAAAGTGCTCGGCGCCGACGAGCGCATCCTCGAGCGCGAGCTGGAGATCTTCGAGCGGCTGCGGGCCACCGTCGCCGCGGAAGCGCCACGGATCCAGGCGACGGCGCGCGCGCTCGCGTCACTCGACGTGCTGGCCGCGCTCGCGGAAGACGCCGCGGTCAACAACTACACCAAGCCGCACGTCCACGACGGCGACGAGCTCGTCGCGGTCGACGCGCGCCACCCGGTGGTCGAACGCCGGACCTCCCCGGGCGGCGGGTTCGTGCCGAACGACATCACGCTGAACGGCACCAGCTGTCAGCTCGTGGTCCTGACGGGGCCGAACATGGGCGGCAAGTCCACGTATCTCCGCCAGACGGCGCTGCTCTGCGTGATGGCGCAGATCGGGTCGTTCGTGCCGGCGCGCGAGGCCAAAGTGCCGCTCATCGACCGCATCTTCGCGCGCGTCGGCGCATCCGACAACATCGCGCGCGGCCATTCGACGTTCATGGTCGAGATGCAGGAAACCGCCAATATCCTTCACACGGCGACGTCGCGCAGCCTCGTCGTGCTCGACGAGATCGGCCGTGGCACGGCCACCTTCGACGGCCTCAGCATCGCGTGGGCCGTGGCGGAGTTTCTCGCCTCCAACCCGAAGATGCGCCCGAAGACGCTCTTCGCGACCCACTATCACGAGCTGACCGACCTCGCCGACGCCACGCCCGGCGTGGTGAACTGCCACGTCGCCGCCCGCGAGTGGAAGGACGACATCATCTTTCTGCACAAGATCGTCCCGGGACGGTCGGATCGGAGTTACGGCATCCAGGTCGCCCGGCTGGCCGGTCTGCCACGCGCCGTCATCGAGCGGGCGCGCGAGATCCTCGGCGCGCTCGAGCGCGACGAGCTCACGCGCGGCGGCCGGCCGTCGGTCAGCGGGACGCCGTCCGATCCACAGCGCCAGCTGGGGTTGTTTCAGGCGCCCGGCGGCCACGACGATCGGCTGCGCGACAGGCTCGCCGCGGTCGATGTCGATCACATGACGCCGATGGAAGCGCTCGCGCTGCTCGCCGAGCTCAAACAGACGTTATGAGCGCCAAGCCCGCCGTTCGCAGGCGCGACGTCCTGACGTCGCTGGGCCAGCCGAAGGTGGCGGTGATGCTCATGCTCGGCTTCTCGTCGGGCCTGCCGTTCTTTCTGAGCGGCAACACGCTCGGCTACTGGCTGCGCGACGCCGGCACCACTCTGGCGGCGATCGGCTTCCTGTCGTGGGTCGGGCTCGCCTATTCGCTGAAGTTCCTGTGGGCGCCGATCGTCGATCGGGTCGACGCGCCGCTGTTCGGCCGCCTCGGGCGCCGGCGCGGCTGGATGATGGTCAGCCAGATCGTCGTCGCGCTCGGATTGACTGCCCTCTCCGTGATTGGGCTCAGCGCCGGTCTGGCCACGGTCGGCACCTTCGCGCTCGTCGTCGCCTTCTCGTCTTCTACGCAGGACATCGTCGTGGACGCGTGGCGAATCGAAGCCGCGAGCGACTCGGACGAGCTCGGGCTGCTGTCCTCGGCCTATCAGCTTGGCTACCGCGCCGCGATCATCGTCACCGACGCGTTCATTCTGATCTCGGCGAGCCACTTCGGCTGGCGGATCTCGTACGCGGCGATGGCTGTGCTCATGGGGCTCGGGGTCTGCGCCAGCATGGTGGCGATTGAGCCGGCACGCGCGACGCGCGCCTTCGCATCGAAGGCCGAAACGCCGCTCTGGAGCGGGCGCGGGTTCTTCGACGCCGTGATCGGCCCGTTCACGGAATTCTTCCGGATGTACGGTTGGCTCGCGCTGCTGATGCTCGCGATGATCAGCTTCTACCAGCTGCCGGAGTTCGTGATGGGACCGATGGCGAACCCGTTCTATCACGACCTCGGCCTCTCGAAGGACGCCGTTGGCGCGGTGCGAGGATCGATCGGCCTGGCCGCATCGCTGGTCGGCATCGCCGCCGGCGGGTACAGCACACTCCGGTTCGGCTACGTCAGGACGTTGATCGCCGGCGTGATCATCAAGATTCTGGTGATCGCGAACTTCGCCACCCTGGCCCACACCGGTCCGGACTTGCGTGTGTTCGGCGCGGTGATGTTCGCCGACAACTTCGGCATCGGATTCGCGGGCGTCGCACTCGTCACCTACATGTCGAGCCTGACGAGCATTGGCTACACGGCAACCCAGTACGCGCTGCTCAGCTCGGCGTACACGTACGTCGGCAAGTTCGCGAAGGGATTTTCCGGTGTCATGGTCGAGCGGCTCGCCGTCGGACGCCCGCTAATCGAGGCCTACGGACTCTTCTTCATCGCCGCCGGGCTGCTCGGCGTGCCGGCGTTGATCCTCTGCATCTTCCTCGCGCGAGCCGTGCATGCGCCGACGTCCGCGGCCGCCGCCTGAGTGATGCGGTTGGTGGCGTACGCGCTGACGGCTGCGGTGCTCCTCCTCTTCGCCGGCACGGCCAACGCCGCCACGCTGTTCGATCCGGCGCTGCGGTTCCGCATGCTGCCGACCGAACATTTCACCATCTACTTTCACAAGGGCGAAGAACGGCTGGCCGGGCGCCTCGCGGTAATTGCCGAGGAGACGTGGCGCATACTGGAGCGGCCGCTCGGGGTCATGCCGCCGCGCCGCACGCAGGTCGTGCTCGCCGATCAGACGGAGCTCGCCAACGGCTACGCAACGCCGCTCCCGTTCGACACGATCGTCATCTACACCGTGTCGCCGTCCGGGTCCGAGTTCGTCTTCGGCGACTGGCTGCGCCTGGCGTTCACCCACGAATTCACGCACATCGTGCATCTCGATCGATCCGAAGGCTGGGCGCGCGTGGTTCGTTCGGTCTTCGGCCGTACGCCGTTCGCGTTTCCGAACATCTTTCTCCCGACGTGGCAGATCGAAGGACTCGCGACGTACGAGGAGAGCGCCATTACCGGCGACGGCCGGCTGCATGCCGGCGACTTTCGGGCGATCGTCGGCGAAGCGGCGCGGCTGCACGAGCTCGAGCCGCTCGACCGCGTCAACGGCGGGCTGACGGACTGGCCGGGCGGCGGCGCCGCATACGCGTACGGCCTGGGCTTTCACGAGTATCTCGTCGAACGATTCGGGGCGGAGAGGCTCGCCGTGCTCGCCGGCGCGACGGCCCGGCGCCTGCCTTACACCGCCTCGCGCGCGTTCCAGCGGGTGTATGGCCAGTCGCTCGGCAGCTTGTGGCGCCAGTATGAGGGGAGCCTCGGTGGAGGCGCCGCCGCGTCGCCGCCGGAGACGAACGTGAACGTCACGCGGGTAACGCGCCAGGGGTTCTCCGTCAGCGGTCCGCGATTTGATCGGTTCACCTGTCAGGGCTGCCCGCCGGAGATCCTGTACTCGGCAAGCAACCCGGACGGCTTTCCGGCCTTGTACCGCGTCGCGCTCGATGGGTCGGCGCCGCGCCGCGTGACAACGCGCTACCTGGGATCGACGACGGCGAGCGGCCGTGGCGTCGTGTACTTCGACCAGATGGAGGTGCGGCGCAACGGCGGTGTCTACAGCGATCTGTACGCGCTCTCTCGCGCCGACGGCCGCGTGCGGCAGCTGACGTCGGAGGCGCGGCTGCTCCACCCGGATTTGTCGCCCGACGGCGAGACGCTCGTGTGCGTGCAAAACCGCCCCGGACAACGGGATCTTGTTCTGGTCCGGCTGAAGCCGGACACAACCGAAGCTCTAAAGCCGCACACGACCGAAGCGCTGAAGCCGGACGCCACTGGAAACGCGGCACGGCGGAAGCCGCGCCCTGCCGACGCCATTCGCACACTCATCTCCGAACCCGACACGCAGTTCGACCTGCCGAAATGGTCGCCAGACGGGCGCACGGTCGCGGTCGAACGCCATCGGTCGGGCGCGATGCCCGAGATCGTGCTCGTCGACGTGGCCACGAAGAGTCTGCGCGTCATCGCGGCTGATGCCGGCACACGCTTCGTCATGCCCGCGTGGCGGCCGGACGCCGGCGCGATCGTCGCCGCCGTCGCTCCCGGTGAAGCGACGTTCAATCTGTTCGAGATCCTCGTCGACGGTTCGAGTGCACGACAGCTCACCCACGGCGCCGGAGCCATCTGGCCGGATGTTTCGCCGGACGGCAAGACGATCGTGTTCGCCGGCTACACGACGGGCGGATACGACGTCTTCACGATGCCGTACCCGGAGGGAGACACCGCGACCGTGCGTACCCCAATCGTCGACCCTGAAAGGGTCGACCTACAGCCACCACGTAGGGCGACCCTTTCAGAGTCGCCGGGTGTATCAGCATTCGACTATTCCCCGCTTGCGACGCTCCGTCCGACGTCGTGGACGCCGGTGGTTGAAGCTGGCGGCGATCAGGTGCGCGTGGGCGCCGCGTCCGGCGGCTCCGATGTGCTCGGCTACCATGCGTATGCCGCGGACGCGACGTGGCTGGTGTCGGGCTCGGCCGGCGCGCCGACGCCGAACGGTGCCTCGCCGGACTGGCAGGCCTCCTACGCCTATGATCGGTGGCGACCCACGCTTTATGCCGCCGCGTCGAGCGCCACATCGTTCTTCACCGGGCCCGCCACCGACGCGGGCACGCCGACGGCGGCCACGCGCCGCGAGCGCCAGATTGAAGGCGGCGTCCTCTTCCGCATCCGTCACGCGCGCGCCTCGCATGCGGGACGGCTGTCGGTTGTCCGTGCGTCCGACGACTACTCGCTGCCCGCGGGCTCGCTCTCACGCGACCGCACGCCCGTGCGCGCC
>Ga0066695_10000522_pt1 | contig 12468 bp, 12 predicted proteins | sample GraSoiAngelo_144_FD_66452 | JGI IMG/M metagenome (GOLD analysis project Ga0066695, IMG submission 66452) | Grasslands soil microbial communities from the Angelo Coastal Reserve, California, USA - 14_1009_02_40cm | ecosystem: Environmental > Terrestrial > Soil > Grasslands | place: USA...
GGCTGGCCGGCTGGAAGGACACGACGACGCCGCCGTCGATGGCGGAAGTCGCCAAGACGCTGGCGCCATGAGCGCCGGCGTCGGCCTCAAGCGGCTGCAGCACCTGGTGCTGTGGGTGGCGGACGTCGAGCGCAGCGTGCGGTTCTATCGTGACGTGCTCGGCTTCGAGATCGCGCACCGGTATCCGAACGCGGCGTTCCTGCGCATCGCGGGCAGCGGCGACGACCACAACCTCGGCCTGTTCCAGCAGCCGGGGCTACGTGCGCCCGATGAGCGCGTCGCGCGCATGTATCACGCGGCGTGGGAGGTCGGGACGCTGTCCGATCTCGCGAGCGCGCGGCGGACCCTGATCGAGGCCGGCGCACTCGTGGGTCAGTCCGACCACGGCGTGAGCCTCTCGCTCTACGCGAAGGATCCGGACGGCCTCGAGTTCGAGCTGTTCTGGACGGTGCCCGACGGCAAGCCGATCGGCACGCGCCCACTCGATCTCGACGCGGAGCTCGCACGGCGCGGCGTCAGCGTCTGACGCGGTCGCCTATTTCTTCTGCGCGCGCTCGCGTTGCGCCTTCGCGGCTTCCTTGAAGTCGTACGTCGCGTAGATCTCCGTGCGGAACGCTTTCCAGGCCGTGAGCTCGATGGAGCGGTTGATCTCGCGCAGCCGCGCCGGCCGCACGCGCAGCGTCACGACCTGCTCCTCCTGGATCTTGCCGATCTCGTCGAGATTCTTCGACTGATCGTGCTTGAGCACGACGGTCACGAGCACATAGTCTGCCGGGCTCGTTGCCGGCGCTTGCGCGAGCGCCGGAGCGGAGACGACCAGCACGCAGAGCATCACGACGACGATCGAGCGCATCATCCGAGCCTCCATGCGCTCGCTACCGCTTCGCGGGCGTGTGCTGGCCGCTCAACTGCGGCGTCGTGCCCTCCTGCCCCTTCTGCTGTCGATCCAGCCGCGTCTCGCGGTCCCACGTGCGCTTGAGCGGATCGCGGACGTTGAAACGTAGCTTGCCGAGGCCTTGGGTCTCCAGCTCGATCATGTCGCCGTCCTGAAACGCGCTCAGCCCACGATGGTTGGTCCCGGTGGCCAGCACGTCGCCGGGCTCCAGCGCGTGGATCGAGGTCACCCACTCGATGCAGCGGGGAATCTTGTGCGCCATGTCGTTGGTGTTGAAGTTCTGCTTCACGGTGCCGTTGACCGACAGGCGGATCTGCAGCTGGTGCGGATCGGCGACCTCGTCGGCGGTGATGAGATAGGGGCCGAGCGGTGCGAACGTGTCGCGCGACTTCATCTGGTAGAACGTGTTGCCCGCCGGCAGCAGGCCGCGCGCGGAGCCGTCGATGAAGTTGGTGTAGCCGAAAACGTAGCTCATCGCGTTCGCGGCGCTCACGTGCGAGGCGCGCTTGCCGATGATCACCGCCATCTCGGCCTCGCCCTCGAAGATGGTGGCGGGAACGTCCGGCAGCACCATGGTCTCGCCGTTGCCGATGACGGCCGACGGGGATTTCAGGAACGCGTTGATGGGCGCCGGCTCGGTGCGCGTACCGTCCTCCATGTAATTGACGGCCATGCAGACGATGTTCGCCGGCTTCGGGAGCGGTGGGCGGATCTGCACGCGGTCGAGCGGCACGCCGCGCTCCTGCGCGGCGGCCGACTCGAGCCGCGGGCGCAGCTCGGCGAAACGCTCGATGACGCCGCGGATCACGTCGTGCGGGCCGAGACGCGGGATATCCTGAACGACACGCGAGACGTCCACGACGCTGTCACCCTTGAGCACGCCCAGCTTGAAGTCGTCGAAGAACAGAATTTTCATGGGATCCCCCTCGGGGTCAGAACGAAAGGTATGCGCGGAGCGCGTCCAGGACGGCTTCGGGGTTGTCCTCGTGCAGCGTGTGGACGGCGCGCGGGATCTCGACCAGCGTGCCGCGCGGCAGCTCGCGCGCCATGCGCTCGGCGACATCGGCGTCGAGCACGGTGCTCTCTGCGCCGCGCAGCAGCAGCAGCGGCGGCTTGATCTCGCGCACGATCGCCCACCAGTCGACGTCACCCATCACGCGACGTTCCTTGATCGACGGATGCCACTTCCAGACGAGGGCACCGTCGGGGCGCGCGCGCAGACTCGAGGAGGCCACCCAGCGGTAATAGTGGATGCCGGGGTACGGATTGCCGCGATAGAGGTGCCGCGCCGCCTGCTCGATCGAATCCCACGTCTCCGGCTCAGGCGGGCCGGACGACGGCGCCATCGCGCGCTTGCTGATCTCCGGGCCGATGTCGAGCACGACGAGCCGCTCGACCATTTCCGGCCGCTTGGCGGCGAAGTACATCGCGTTGCGACCGCCCATGGAGAGCCCGACCAGGGTGAGGGCTCGCACGCCGAGCTGATCGACGACGCTCGAGAGATCCTTGAACGCCCCGGCGGCGTCGTAGACGTCGGCGGGATCGCTGTCGCCGTGACCGCGCGCATCCAGCGCGTACACGTGGAAGTGCGGCTGCAGCGCGATGGCGAGCGTGTCCCAGGCGTGCGCATGGCCGGTGAAGCCGTGCAGCAACAACAGCGGTGGGCGGCCGTCGCCGCCCCAGTCGAGCAAGTGCAGGCGCCGGCCATCGACGACGACATCGCGCTCGTGCGGACGCAGCAGGTTCACCGCCGGCCCTCTACATCAGCCCGTAGAACTTCCCCGCGTTCTCGCAGGTGATCTTGTGCGTGACGTCGGCCGGCAGGTGACCGAATTGCTCGGCGATGTATTTCGACGACTCCGGCCAGACGCCGTCGGGATGCGGATAGTCCGAGCCCCACATCAGCGTCTCCACGCCCATATCCTCGATGAGCTTGGTGCCGATCCGGTCGTACTGGAACGTCGCCTTGCACTGGCGCCGCCAGTAGTCGCTCGGCTTCATCGTGAGCCCGAGGTCGCGGAAGCGGTCCTCCCACTCGTAATCCATGCGATCGAGCACGTACGGGATCCAGCCGATACCGCTCTCGCCGAAGGAGATGCGGACGTTCGGATAGCGCTCGAGGATCGCGCGGCCGATCACGGCGGAGATGATATTTACCAGATTCAGCTGGAAGCTCGAGACCACGCTGAAAAACGCCGCGCGGCGGACGAGGCCCTTCTGCTGCTCGATCACGTTCGGCGGCAGCGACGGGAAGGTGTGGAAGTGGATCGGGAGATTCACGTCGTTCACGGCCTGCCAGAGCGGCTCCCAGACCGGATGCCACATGGGCTCCATGTCCCACGAGCACGACAGCTCCATGCCGCGCAGGCCCATCCGCCCGACGCGGTAGATCTCCTTCACTGCGGCGTCGATGTCACCATAGGGCAGGCACGCGAGCCCGATGAAGCGCGTGGGATCGTGCTTGCAGAAGTCCACGAGCCAGTCGTTGTAGATCCGGAACATCTCGGTGGCGGCCTCGTGATCGTTCAGCCGCGTGGCGGCGCCCAGGATGCCGAAGATCACCTCGGCCTGCACGCCGTCGCGGTCCATATCTTTCGCACGCAGCTCCGGCGTCGACGGTCGCAGGATGCCGCGCTTGCCGTCCTCGTACAGGCCCGTCGCGGCCATGGCGTCGACGCGGTGGTTCTGGCCCGGCACGAGCTTCTGTCCCGCGGGACCGACGCCGCACATGAGCCCGAACGATCCACCGTTCTTGCAGGTCCAGTAAGGGCCGTCGGGTCCGTCCGTGACGTACGGCATCCGGTCCTTCATGACCGCCGAGGCATTCGCGGTGAAGAGATCGGGCGGCAGCATGGGAAGGTCGATGTGACAGTCGGCCGAGATCCGCGTATAGGTCGTCATGGCCTGTCTCCTCGGGCGGGATAGTACACCTGGCCGGCGGAAGTTGTAGACTCACGCGGTCATGGACACGCGACGTCCACTCGACGGCATCCGGGTGCTCGAGCTGGCGCAGGTCGTGGCCGGTCCGTTCTGCGGCACGCTGATGGCGGAGTTCGGTGCCGAGGTCATCAAGACGGAGATGCCCGGCAAGGGCGACGATCTACGCAGGCTCGGACCGAGCGAGGACGGCGTCTCGTACTGGTTCGCGGTCGACAATCGCAACAAGAAACTCATGACGCTCGACCTGCGCACGTCGAAGGGCCAGGAGATCGTGCGTCGTCTGGTGCCGAAGGTCGACGTCGTGCTCGAGAACTTCCGCCCGGGCGTGCTGGAGAAATGGGGCCTGGGCTGGGACGCGCTGCACGCGCTGAATCCACGCTTGATCATGGCGCGCATCACCGCGTTCGGGCAGACGGGTCCGCTGCGCCAGGGACCCGGCTACGCGGCGATCGGCTCGGCCTTCGGCGGCACCTGGTACCTCAGCGGCCACGCCGACCGCCCACCCGCGCGCCCGACACCCGTCTATCCGGATTACCTGACGGGACTGTTCACCGCATTCGGCGTGATGGCCGCGCTGCGCCACCGCGACGCGACCGGTGAGGGCCAATGGATCGACGCCGCGCTCTACGAGTCGGCGTTCCGCATCATGGAATACACCACGACGTTCTACGGCCGCCAGCGCGTGGTGCGCGAGCGCGGCGGTCTGCAGCATGCGGGCTGGCCGGGCGGCGCGTTCGAGACGCAGGACCGACGCTTCATCGTGTTCACCGCGCCCGCGCAGCATCTGTTCGAGCGATTGTGCGTGATGCTCGGCGAGCCCGACCTGCCCAAGGATCCGCGCTTCGCCGGCGCGAGCGAACGTCCCAAGCACATCGACGTCGTCCTGGATATGGCCGCGCGGTGGTTCGCCGCGCGGCCCTTCGACAAGGCCATGGCCGAGCTGCATGCGCACGACATTCCGCATTCGCCGATCATGAGTATGGCCGACATCTTCGCCGACCCGCACTTCCGCGCGCGCGAGATGATCGTCGACGTGCCGTCGGAGATCGGGCCCCTGCCGCAGCCCGCCGTCACGCCGAAGCTCTCGCGCACGCCCGGCCGCATCACGCACGCCGGTCCGGCGCTCGGCCGCCACACCGACGAGGTGCTCAAGGGCGTTCTCGGCATGTCGGACGTCGAGATCGCCGCGCTGCGCGCCGACGGCGTCGTGTAGCCCCAGCGACCGCCTCACAGCGACCGCAGGAAGTTCGAGAGATCCTGCGTGTCGCTTTCGCGCAGCGCGCGGAAGCGCGTGATCACGCCGTTGGCCTCGGACGCGGCAAACCGGCCGGTGCCCGGGCTCGCGTGCGCCTGGATCGCCTCGATCAGATCCGACGTGCGGCCGTCGTGCAGGAAGAAGAGGCGCTGTCCCAGCCGCGCCCGATCGACGCCGCGCCGCCGGGCTGGTCGCTCGACGGCTGCGGCGGCGCCAGGAAGCGCATGAGCTGGACGGGCGGCGCGCGTGCACGTGGGGCTCGCGTGGGCGGGCGATGCCGAACGGCCTGGTTGGTAGCGCGGTGGAGCGCGTGGACGAAGAGCGTCGCAGCACGCTCGAGAAGCTCAGGAGCGCGCCGCCGGCGCGCAGCGAACGCCGGCCGCGAGTTCGAGACTAGCGCTTCGCTGTTGCTGGCCGGCCGCGAGACTAGCGCGGCGAGAGGTCGAAGCCGGCCGGCCGGGGCAGATCCGGCCGCTCGGCGAACAGGCGCGACCACGCCGCGCGCGCCACGCGCTCGGCCTCGGCGACGATGGCCGGCTCATCGAGCGTGAGGACGCGGCGGTTGCGCATGAGCCAGCGTCCATCCACCATCACCGACTCGACGTCGGCGGCCTGCCCCTGATGCACGAAGCAGGAGACTGGCCGCAGTCCCGGCGTCAGGTGCGGCCGCCGAAAGTCGACGACGATGAAGTCCGCGCGATTGCCCGGCGCGAGCCAGCCGCCGTCGGCGACGCCGAGCGCGCGGTAGCCGTTGCGCGTCGCCCATGTCAGGGCCGCTTCCGGTGTCGGCCGGCGGCCGTCAGCGCGGCGCACGCGCTCCATGAACAGTGCGGTGCGCACGACCTCGACCATGTCCTCGGCCATGTTGTCGGTGCCGAGCGTGATGAGGCAGCCGGCGCGCTCGAGCTCGTCGATGCGCGCAGCGAGCCCGCGGCGTGCCGCGATCGCCGGATTGATCGCGACGGCGGCGCCGGCGGCGCCGAGCGTGCGCTCCTCCTCGGCGCTCATGCAGCGGCAGTGCGCGGCAATCAGGCGTGGCGAGAGCAGCCCGCAGCGCGCGAGATACTCGGTCGGCGTCACGCCGCGCTGCTGCTGGATCGCCGCCACCTCGCCCCGGACCTGGCTCAGGTGGATCGTCGTCACGGTGCCGAGCTCGTCCTGCAGCTTGCGCACGCGCCCGAGCAGCTCCGGCGAGCACACATCGGGCGCCCACGCGGCGACGCCGACGCTCACGCGGCCGTCGCGGCCATGCCAGCGCGCGTGCAGCGCTCGGGCGCGCGCCAGGCCGGTCTCCGCCAGCGTGGCGTCCTGCTCGAACGGCCCCGGCTGGCCGATCGACGCGCGCGCACGGTCCCACGCGCGCTCGCAGAGCACGAGCCGCAAGCCCGTCGCCGCGAGCGCGTCCGCGTAGCGGTCGAGCTCTGCACCCTCCTCGAGGACGAGCGTGGTGCCGCTGCGAATCGCCTCGAGCGCGCCGAGCGTCGCCATGAGGCGCTCCTCGTCGGCCGAGAGCGACGGCAGCGGCAACGGCGCGAGGCCGCCGGTGAACGGCGGCGTGTGGGGCGGCGAAAGATCCTCGTAGATCCCGCGCGCCAGGACACGCGGCAGGTGCGTGTGCGTGTTCGCGAACCCCGGCAGGATCACGCGGCCGCGCGCCTCGACGCGCTCGAACGACGCGTGCCGTGCGAGAACCTCCGTGGCGGGTCCCACCGCGCCGATGCGTGCGTTGTCGACGACGAGGGCGCCGTCGGGATAGAGCGTGCCGGCGGCGTCGCCGGTGACGATGGTCGCGCCGTGGATCACCAGCCCGCCACTCATCGCCGACACTCTATCGCTTTCGGCCGGGGGCGGACCGCGGTATCGTACGTGGCCCACAGGAGGCGCGACACATGCACCGTGTCCCCCGGGCGCTCGCGCTCGTGATTTTGCTCATCGTGGCGGTTTACGCGACGACGGCCGCCGAGGCTCAGGCGCCGGCCAAACCGGCGGGCAAAGGCGGGGTACTGCGCGTAGCGCTCATCGGCGAGCCGCCCACGCTCGATGCGCACGCGACCACGGCCGTCATCACGCGCGAGATCGTGATCAACGTCTACGAAGGGCTCTTCGCGCTGGACGCGAAGTATCAGCCGGTGCCGCTGCTGGCCGAGCGCGCCGAGGCGCTCGACGGCGGCAAGCGCTACGTCGTGCATCTGCGCAACAACGTCAAGTTCCACAACGGCAAGACGCTCGGCGCCGCCGACGTCGTGGCCTCTCTCAAGCGCTGGGGCGCGGTGGCCAGCGCGGGCAAGGCCGTCTTCAAGAATGTCGAGGCGGTCGAGGCCAAGGCCCCGCTCAGCGTCGAGATCCGGCTCAAAGAGCCGTCGAGCGCGTTGCTCACGATCCTCGCGCAGGTGGACAGCGCCGCGTTCATCTATCCAAAGGAGATCGTCGACGCGACGGGCGAGGGCCAACTGAAGGACTACGTCGGCACCGGACCGTTCAAGTTCGTCGAGCACCGACCCGATCGCCACATCAAGCTCGCGCGCTTCGACGGCTACGCGGCGCGCGGCGAGCCCGCCAACGGCCTCGCCGGCCAGCGCGTCGCCCACGTGGACGAGCTGCTCTTCCTGCCCGTGCCGGACTACGCCACGCGCCAGGCCGGCATCGTCACCGGCGAGTATCACTACATCCAGCAGATCAAGCCGGATCAGTACGATCGCATCAAGGGCACGCCGGGCGTCGAGCCCGTCGTCGTCAAGCCCTACGGATGGGCGACCATCGTGCTGAACACCAAGCAGGGGCTCATGACCGACAAGCGCCTGCGCCAGGCCATGCAGGCCGCGCTCGACGTGGAGCCGCTGATGCTCGCGGGCCTCGGACACAAGGAATTCTATCGGCTGGATCCCGGCATCGTGTTCCAGGAGCAGCCCTATCATTCGCGCGTCGGCGCCGCCGCGTACAACCAGCACGATCGCGAGAAGGCCAAGCGTCTGCTGAAAGAAGCCGGCTACGCGGGTCAGCCGGTGCGGTGGCTCGTCACGACCGAATACGAGCACCACTACAAGCCCGCGCTCGTCGCCAAGAGCCAGCTCGAAGAGGTCGGCTTCAAGATCGACCTGCAAGTCTCCGACTGGGCCACCGTGGTGCAGCGGCGCAACAAGGGCGAGCTCTGGGACGCGTTCAGCACGGCCTTCGTGTTCGTGCCCGAGCCGACGGTGTCCCCTCAAGTCTTGTGCGAGTGGCCCGGCTGGTGGTGCAACCCCGAGAAGGAGACGCTGCTGCAGGTCATGGGACGCGAGTTCGACGTCAAGAAGCGCGCCGCGACGTGGGAGAAGATCCAGAACATCTTCTATGCGGACGCCGCGCGCATCCGTCTCGGCGACTATTTCCGACTCGACGCGCGGCGCAAGGACGTCCAGGGTTACGTGCCCGGACCGTACATGCATTTCTGGAACGTATGGCTGGAGCGGAGGTAACCATGCGAGAGCTGGTCGAACGTCTCGATGCGCTGTGCGACGCGGTACCGTTCCACGCGAGCTGGTACCTCAAGGATGTCGCGACGGGCGCGCGCGCCGATCGGCACGGCGACGTCCCGGTGCCCTCGGCCAGCACGCGCAAGGTCTCGATCATGATGGCGGCGCTGGCGGCCGTGCACGCGGGCAAGCTCGCGCTCGACCAGCGGCTGACGGTCGAGGCGCGCTATCAGAACAACGACTCGGGCACGTTCCAGCACCTCACGCCCGGCTTCTGGGTGACGCTGCGCGACGCGATCGTGATGATGATCATCGTCAGCGACAATACGTGCACCGGCATGGTGACCGATCTCGTCGGCCTGCCGAACGTGCAGCGCTGGTGCGAGACCGTGGGCATGACGGCGACGATCCACCGCTACGGCATTCCGCCCAAGATGGCGCCCGACCACCCGCTCGACCAGGTGACGACGACGACTCCGAATGACCAGGGGTTGTTGCTGGAGCTGATCCTCAAGGGCACGAACGATCCCGCCGTCGCCGCGCGGCTGGGCAGCACGCCGGACCTCTGCCGCCTCGGCCTGGACATCCTCTCCTGGCAGAAGCTCAAGACACGCCTGCCGTCGCTGCTGCCGCTGGGCACGAAGGTGGCGCACAAGACGGGCACCGGCGCGCGCGGCTACATGGACGCCGGCATTCTCTTCAAGGACGACCGCCCGCTGTGCATCCTGACCGCCTACACCGACCGCGTGCCGGCGGCACTGCCCGACGGCACGCCGGGCTTCGCCGCCGCGGCGCAGCTGATCGGGCGGATGGCACGCTTCTGCTACGACGGTCTCGCGGCACGCTGAGGCGACGACAGGGTAGGCCGCGGCGACCGCGCAGGAGGCGCAGCACGCGCGCGATGCGGTGGTTAGCGCGAGTTCGCCGCGTCGAGAATCATCGAGCAGAGCTGTCGCACGTGGAACGGCTGGCGCAAGCTCGCGTGAAAGCCGTCGGCCGCCCGCCGTCGCGAGCCACGCGGCATCAGCGCGATCGTGGGTACCGGCTTGCGATGCTGGGCGGCGGCGGCGCGAATGCGACGGACCAGCGCATCGGCGCGATCGTCGGCGGTCGGCACTTCCATCACCACGACGTTGGGCATCACGTGTGACATCAGCCGCGGCGCCTGCAGCGTGCGACACGTGGTAACGAGCGCGCCATGGTATTGGAGCGGCTTGCTCACCAGCTCGAGGCTCGGCGGCTCGTCGTCGACGACGAACACGTGCACACCGCGGAGCGACGGCGACGAAGCGGCCGGGCGTTTCCTCATGGCCTCCAAGTAGTTCAAGCGGAGTGCCAGAGGGCGCGAGGTTTTATCCCGCGCGCAGTTGAGGTCCACGCGCGCGACGCAGCTGATCAATTGCTGACCGGGCGGCGCGTGGAGCTTTTGACCGGCGCGCGGCGTCAGCGCGCGCCGTCGCGCAGCAGCCGGCCGAAGCCGTCGATCACCTCGCGGCGATCCACCGCGCGCAGCGCTCGCCAGAGACACGCCTGGATGCTGCTCACCACCGGCTTGCCGAGCTCCTGCTCCAGGCGCTCGAGCACACCGATCGTCGGCAGTCCGGTGCCGCTCAGCAGCACGGCGTCGGCGTTCGGCACGTCGACGCCGCGCGCCAGCTCGTATGCGCGCTCCTCCGTCTCGTCGTAGATCGAGCCGACGTCGCCCAGTCGGCGATAGCCGACGATCTCGAAGCCGGCGGCTTCCCAGTAGGCGCGGCCCTGACGGCTCACGCTCTCCTGGTACGGCGTCCCGAGCGCGACGCGCTTGACACCCAGGTGCTGCAGCGCCGCGCGTACGGCGCCGGCGGCCGTCACCGCGGGCGCGCCGGCAAGCGACGCCAGCCGCTCGACGAGCGCGGGCTCGTTGGCGAAGCCGTTGGCATAGCTCGACGCGGTGTGGGCGTGGAGGACGACGCTCGGGCGAACCTGCGCGAGCGCACGCATCACCACCGGCAGGCTATCGAGGTATGCGCGTGTGCGGTCGTGCTGTGCCGTGCGGCTGCCGGGATCGCCGGGCGCATCGCCCGGGTCGAGCCGCGCGAAGTGGATCGTGACGCCGGGCGGCGCCATTCGGTAGAGCTCGGGCTCGACCGTCGGATTGCCCGGCGGTACGAGGACACCGATGCGCACGCCTGCTGTCATGGTCGTCGCAGTATACGTGAGCTTATAATCCGCCTACACATTCCGAGGAGGATCCGATGACGTCCTCGCCGCTCACGCGCCGCACGTTCCTCAAGGCCACGCTCGCCGGTGGCGCCATCGCCGGCGCGCCGCGACCGCTGCGCGCGCAGCCGAAGCCGTTTCGGATCGCCGCCGTGCATCCGGTCACCGGACCGCTCGCGGAGCCCGGGCAGGCGTGTCGGCTCGGCGCGCAGCTCGCCGTCGAGGCCGTCAACGCCGGCGGCGGCATCAAGAGCAAAGGCGGAATGCCGCTCGAGCTGCTGCTGGGGGACACGCAGAGCAAGCCCGAGAACGGCCGCATCGAGGCCGAGCGCCTCGTCAACCAGGGCGCGCAGATGCTGCTCGGCTCGTTCGACTCCGGCAGCACCGCAGCGATGGTCTCGGTCGCGCAGCAGAAGCGCGTGCCGTTTTTGATCGACATCGCGGCGGCCGATCCGATCACCGCCAACGTCGCCAGGTCGGTGAAGGAGGGTCAGCAAAAAGTCCAGTACGTCTATCGGAACTTTCCCACGGGCTCGACGTTCGGCCGCAAGGCGGTGCAGTACTTCACGGAGATCTTTGCGGAAGCGAAGGTGACGCCCAAGCGCGTCGCGCTCATGCACTGCAACGACCTGTTCGGCGTCAACCAGTCGCGCGGTTTTCTCGCCGCCTACAAGGCCGCCAAGCCGCCGTGGACGCTGCTGGAGGACGACGTCATCCCATGGCCCGAGCCGCCGTCGGATCTCTCGACGGAGGTCGCGCGGTTGAAGGCGCTCAAACCCGATGTGATCTCGCCGATCACGCGGCCGGCCAGCGCGTTGCTGCTGCTGCCCGAGATCCGCAAGCAGCGCGTCGAGTCGCTCGGCATCGTCGGTCCCGGCAGTCCGGGACTGTACGAAGCCGGCCAGATCGCCGCGCTCAAAGAGGATCTCGAGTACGTGATGGCCAGCAATCCGTGGCCGAACTTTCGCAGCCCGAAGACGCAGCGCCTGGCCGAGGACTACCAGAAGCGGTCGGGCGGCCGGCTCTTCGACACGAACTCCGGCTACTCGTACGACGCCGTCTTCGTGATCGCCGACGTGCTCGAGCGAGCGGCGAAGCTCGACGATCCCGACGCGATCGTCGAGGCGATCCAGAAGACCAGCTACACGGCGGGGTTGATGCAGTACGGCGGCCCGGTCCACTTCAACGAGATCGGCGACAACCCCAACGCGATCCCGACCATGATCCAGATTCTCAAGGCCAAGCCAGTGGCCGTGTGGCCGAAGGACGCCGCGCTGCAGAAGTTCGTGTTCCCGCGCCCCAAGGCCTGACGCGATCGACGCGACGCTCGTCGCGCAGGGTCTGCTCAACGGCGTGCTGTTCGGCGGCGTGTTCAGCCTGATGGCCGTCGGGCTCACGCTGATCTTCGGCGTCATGCGCGTGGTGAACTTCGCCCACGGCGACATGATGGTGTGGGGCATGTACCTCGCGTGGCTCATGGCGACGCGGGGCGGGGTGGATCCCTACCTCGGCTTCGTCGTCTGCGCGGCCGCGCTGTTCGTGCTGGGCTTCGTCGTGCAGCGCGTGCTCGTGCAGCGGATCGTCGATGCGCCGCACGAGATGCAAATCTTATTGATGCTCGGCGTGGCCCTGGTGCTCGAGAACCTCGCGCTGCTGCTCTTCGGCCCCGAGCCGCAGCGCGTGCGCAGCGCGCTCGCGCAGTCCACCGTCTGGCTCGGGCCGGT
>Ga0066695_10000524_pt1 | contig 12455 bp, 10 predicted proteins | sample GraSoiAngelo_144_FD_66452 | JGI IMG/M metagenome (GOLD analysis project Ga0066695, IMG submission 66452) | Grasslands soil microbial communities from the Angelo Coastal Reserve, California, USA - 14_1009_02_40cm | ecosystem: Environmental > Terrestrial > Soil > Grasslands | place: USA...
GCTGGGTCGCCGTGTCGCAACTCCACCGACGCGCGATGATCCTAGTCGCCCTCATCATGACTTTCGCGGGCCTTGCTCTCGTCCTGAACCAACCGGAACGGACGTCCCTGGCCTGGGTCGGCATCCCACTCGTTGTTGGGGGCGCGGCAATCCTCGTGGGGTTTGCATGGCCAGCCGGGACAGGGCTCCCCGAAGCGCCTCCGTCACTAGCTAGCAGCCTGATTCGGCGAGCGACGTGGGACGGAAGACTGGTGCGCCTGTTTCCGGTGATCGGGGTGATGATCCTGTGCGCGGACCTCCTGTACAACCTCAAGTTGTCGGCGTCGCCCGGTCTCCAAACGGAGGATACGATTGCGATTCTCGCGGCCGGCGTGTTCATAGTCTACGGATTCGTACCGCCGAGCTTCTCTCGGGAGCGCGACTTTGTCCTCACGTTCGTGGTCGCCCTCAACGCGATCCTCGTCGTCCCGTTGCTCCTTGCACGAGCTTGGGAAGCCAATTTCGAACGGTCAGTCGATTTCTACTCGTGGGTCGCCCTCGCGCCTCAAACAGGTGCAGTTCTGCGACTCGTCGGTGTCCAAAACACGATCCATCCTGTCACCGGTGCGACGGCACCCGGCCTGACCTTTACACCGCTACATGTGGGAGTTCAAGTAACCGTCGTCATTACGACGGCGTGCTCCGGGATCTACTCCTTTGGCATCTTTGCGTCCGCCTTCGTAGCCTTCGTGCTGACCGAGTTCCAGCGCCCGGCCCGGCGTGTGTGGCTTCTCCTCGGACTCGGGATGGTGACCGCGTATGTCGCGAATGTCCTCCGAATGGTAATCATCGTCCTGGTCGGCTACTACACCGACAGCTCCACGACCGACCTTCAGAACATGCTGATCGCGCATTCCTATGCGGGCTGGCTCATTTTCCTCGGATGGATCGCCCTGTTCTGGGCGGTACTGTTCCGCCTTCTTCCTCCGTCGACGACTACCCCGGAGAGGCCCGGACCAAAGAAACGAGGTGTCCTGTGCGGCGTCTGTGGATATACGCTGACCCCCGCGTTGCCAGGATCACGATGTGTGTGTGGCATGTTCTACCACGTCGCTTGCGCGTCGACCGTCGAGGAATGTTCGAGGTGCCACGGGCCGATACGAGTTAGGAATGCAACTGCCAAGCCTCAGGACCCTGAAATGTCATGAACATCCTCTTCTTAGCGCCCGACGTGAATCTTCGACGCGAGCGTGGTGACGCCGTTCACGTTCGTGAATTATGCGCGCAGCTCGCCACTCTGGGTCACGCGATTGTCTTGTTAGCTGAGGGTGGCCCAGACGATACGGTTCACGGTGTCCGCCAGGTCATGCCGTCAAATACGACCCTCTTGCAGATTGCTCAGGCGAGAAAGCTTGCTCGAGGCTGGGCCGACATCATCTACGAGCGACGTTTCTCTCCAAAGCTGTCTTGGGCGGTTTCCAGCCTGACCGGTCTCCCATACATTCTGGAAGTCAACGGAGTCTTAGAAGAGGAAACCCCCGAAGGGGGACTCGCGGGTGGCTTCGGCGAGGCCGTAAAGGCTCTGATCCGTGGAGCCATGGTCAGAAGGGCGGCCCGGATTGTTGCGGTGAGTCGAGGCGTCCGCGCGTATCTGATCACAAAGTATCACCTAACACCCAAGCACGTAATCGTGGTTCCGAACGGGGCGAACACCACCTTGTTCTCACCGAAGGAGAAGGAGTCTTGCCGAAAGGAGCTGGGGTTGGCCCAAAACGGAGCGATTATCTGTTATGTTGGGAATATGACCTCGTGGCAAGGCGTTGACGACCTCCTCCGAGCGATAGCCGAAGTGAGTCAAAGAATCACTCAAATCGTTGTTCTGTTGGTCGGAGATGGACCAGACTTGGTCCGACTACGGTCTCTTGCGTCCTCCTTGAGGATCACGCAGCACGTAAGGTTCGAAGGCACAGTGCCTTATGAAAGAGCCCCGGTCTTCATAGGGGCATCCGACGTCTGTGTTGCGCCTTTCAAGCGTGCGCGCAAGGCATCTCCTATCAAGGTCTTCGAATACCTAGCCTGTGCTCGTCCGGTTGTGGCATGTGACATAGACGAGGTGGGCGATCTTCTCCGGAACACCGGAGGCGGCCTCGCAATCCCAGCGGGAGATGAAACAGCAATCGCCAAGGCGATCGTCTGGCTAATGGAGCATCCGGCGCAAGCTTCGGAGATGGGGATACGTGGCCGAAGAGCCATTGAGGCGGAGAAGTCATGGCTGGCGACCGCAAGGAAAGTGGAACGGATCTTGGAGGCCGCAAGGGCGAACTGATCCAAAAAGCCCGCGCCATTACGCTTTCCGCCAGCTCCTTCGCCTCGGCGGACCGTCAGGTTGATGCGGCGCTCCTCATTGAACTTATCCAACGGAGCGCAGCGGTCGAAAGGGTATTTGTTCGAGCAACTCACTGGGCTGGTGGGTAGCGAATTGATCGCGGCGGTCGAATCACTGTCTCGCCGCAGATCTTGGCGGAGTCCAGAGACCGACTCTCTGCCAAGCCCGCGAACCGGTACGACATCGCGTGGCACGTCGATTCCGAAACGCACAAAGATTGTAAACTTGGCCGATTGCGGTTGGAGCGTGTGGTGTGACCTCCCCAGACTTGAGTCTACATGATGCTGTAATCCACGTAACACCCTCTTATCTCCCAGTATTGGGTGGGAAGGAGGCATATATCTACGAGATAGTTTCCGGGCTCAAGGACCGCCGCTTCGTAGTACTGTCGAGCAAGATCAACGGCATGCGTCTTCGCGATGAAATTGGATCAAGAGTTGGAATCCTCCGAGTCGGCCCACGGGACTTTTACCGAGGTCCCAAATCGCTCCCGTCACCTCCGCGTCTTCGGCTTCTCGTAGGCTATATGCTGTCGCTCGTTCGACTGTCTAGGCAGCGGCGCGTCACGAAGCTTCTCGGCGCATCAATGATTCACTCTCACTGGTCAGATATCGGCTTCGTCGAAGCCTTGCGAGGCATTGTCCCGGAACGAACCCGGGAGCGCATAGTCGAGATGGCACTCACTGTAGCTTCCTTTCAGAAACCTACAATTTTCACTGACCACTCTATGTTCCTTCAACAAGTGTCGCCGTCCGAACATCGGCTCCTTGCCCACGCGCTGCAGACTTACGAGGTTGTTGTCTGCGTTGAACAGGAAGGAGCACTCCGCGCGAAGGAGATGGCCCAAGAGGTCGGCGGCTCAGCTCGAGTCGAATACATACCAAATTGCGTGAACACCGACGCCTTCAGCCCCGTGGATCCTTCGGGCGATGACCCACGTACAATCTGCTATATGGGGCGCGCCAACAAAGGGTACGATCTCATCTTCGAGGTAATCAGACGCCTTAGAGAATATCGCTTCCTCCTACTAGTCGCCGGAGACCAAAGATCACTCGCAAAGTGGAAAACCGTCGTTTCCGATCGCGTCCGCCTGATAGTGAACTCGCCTCCTTCGGATCTTCCGGATCTTCTAGCCAAGGCGACTGTAATGCTGAATCCAATCCTGATCCCAGGCATCTCTCGCGTTACGCTGGAGTCCCTCGCTATGGGCATTCCTGTTGTGGCGGCCACCGGGACATCAAGATTCCCACTAGTTTCTGGCCGGACGGGGATACTAGCAGAACCCACCGCAGAAGCGTTTGCCAAGGCCGCCCGGGAGCTGATGGAGGACGAAACTCGCCGACGGCGGTATGGCAACGAGGGCCGTCGAATTGTTGTGGAAAACTTTTCGAACCGAATCGTCTTGCCACAGATCGCTTCCGTTTACGGAAACCTTGCCTCATGAAGCAACAATTCTCCCGCCTGCCACAGTCCGCAGGCGGCACTGAGATCGATTTGAATCACCACCACAATCCGTTCGAATCCTGTTTGACTCAAACAACTTCGCGCTTGCCTTCCTAGCGCCTATCGGAGCTCAACCCAAGCAGCACTATGGGCTCATGTCGGGTTTGGAGGCGAACTGTAGAGCATACGGTTACGATTGGACTCGCACAACGTGTTCACCTTCCGAAAGGCCGGGGTCCGGTCGTACCTTTCGGCCGGGCGAGCTACCGTCACTTCAACGCAGGAGGTTATGAGAATGCACGACCGATAACCTTCCACAGGTCCTCGAGATAGCGGCCCCTTGTCAAGAGCTCCCAAATGCCGACGTAGAAGAAAACGATTGTCGCGGTACCGACCACAAGGGCCAGGAACGATGCTGGGAGAAGGGACGAGACAGCGAAACCGGCACCTGCAGCACCCAAGACTGTGATAGCGCTATTACGTCCTAGTGGAAGCACGTCGCCCCGCGAAATTCCGAGGGCTCGTGCGGCGTGTCGTGTCATCAGAGCTGTAACGATGGTAACTCCTAGGAACACGGCAAGTCCGGTTCCCAGGAGGCCAAACAGAATCGTCGCGGGTGGAACTATAGTGACGAGAATCGCAGCCTCTAACCAGGAGACGAAGAGGATAATCTTCGGTCGTCCTAAAGCGTATAAGGCGTCGCTAGCTAGAGCGCCATATCCAACCAACACGCCAACCGGTGCCAGGACTTGCATCACGACGATAGCCGGACTCCAGGCACTTCCATAGATACCGAGAACGAGCTGAGGAGCCAAGACCGCGACCCCAATTGAAAGACATGGGGCCAAGTACGTGTAGTAGCGCAGATTTTCCAGATAGACTCGCCGGGATCGGGCAGGCACGTCTGCTACATTCGACAGGATAGAGTAACTCGTGTATGTTAGAATGGAAGAAAGATTGCCCGCGAAATTGACTCCCCAGGAGAAAGCGATTGAGTAGTAGCCCAGAACGGCAACTCCGAGGAAGAAACCCACTACCGCATAATCGACAAAACGAGCGATGAAAGCGGCAAATGTCGAAAGAGCTACGACGCCTCCAAAACTCAGAATCTTCCGTGCCGTCTCGGGACGGAAACCCAACTTGGGCCTCCATCTGGAGGTGGCGATGAGCAAAGAGGTGCCGACACTCAGGCCGGCGATTGTCCCGTAGACAGGGCTCCAATAGGCGAACCCCGCGATGGCCAACGCAATTGTCGCGAATACTCCGACGAACTTGCCAACTGAGTCTGGCACAGCGGCGCGCGAAAAATCGAGCTTTCGGAAAGCAACGGCGCGCGGAACCATCGCGAAGGACTGCAGGATCAGTCCCACGGCGAGGACGACAATCGGGATGAGAAGCCTTGAATCCGAGTAAACGTGTGAGGCAAGCCAACCGAGGCCGACCGATCCCATAATTAGCACGAGGGAAAGCCCAAGCCTCAAGACGAAAGCGGTCCCCGCGACATCTTCGAATCCTTCTCTGACCCGAACGAGATACGTCGTCATGCCGAGTTCGCCCACAATGCCAAGAACTCCATAGAAGGACACAGCCAGCGCGAAGAGGCCAAAGTCGAGCGGCGTCAAATAGAGGGGCAAAATGAATTGGGAGAGCCGTTCCAGTAGGGTCCCAATGACGCTAAGGATGGAGACGACCATTGTACCATGTGCAGCCTTAGCTCGAAGATCCAGGGCGGTCATGCGATGGTTGTGCCCGACGACCTACCGCATATGACCATAAGCATGTCGGGAACAGTCTCGATTTCCAAATTGACACTTGCCTTTATGGAATCGCCCCTGTGACCTTCAGATCGTGATGCCTCGGTGCTGGATCTCCCGCATCGCGCAGCCACGCGATTTGTTTTCTAATCGCCGAAAATTCCCACCTCGTCGGCGAAAGAAGTAATGGCGAGATGATGAAAGTGGCGAGGAACTGGCAGAGGCACGTGCACGCAGGCCGATGTAGAGCTCGGGGTCGAACCAATGATTTCGGCTTAGGTCAGGCATCATCTTGGGTGAGCAACGAGAATGCAGCACGAAGTTCATGGCCAGACATCCGCGAATGGACTTTCAGCGGGCGACGTAAATCCGACGGTAGCCACGGGTCCGGATACCGGTTTGATGGAAGACGTAGAAAGGGAAAAACAAGGCACCGTAGAGGCGAGATTCCCTAGGAATCACGTGACGCAATTTCGATCGCAGCTTAACACCGAAGAGGCTTTCGTGCTCAAACCATCTAACGCGCATGATGGGGTAATGGCTTCTCGCTGCCGCCAATACTGCAGCATGTACATCCGGGCCCGGAATCCCGTATCGGACATGCTCCTCGCGCCATTTGGTTTGGATACCGCGCGACTGCTCTTCCGCGAAGGCGATACGATCAAGTCGGCCACTCGCCTCGCCATAAGGGAAACCTAGAATAACGAGCGTGTGCGCAACCCGAAAAATCTCTCCAATTGCAGCGGATCTGCTAGCCGCATGAATATGCTCAATCGTATCCATCGAGACAACAGCCTCAAAGGAACCGTCTCGGAAGGGGAGCTTCGTGGCGGACGCACGAATGGCGAGCAACTTCGCCGCATAGAAGTCCCGTTCCACCGCCGAGAAATCGATGTCAACGCCTACGACTGGTTCACGAAGGAAATAGGCAAGGCTGGCATTTCCGCTGCCAACATCGAGGATCTGTCGAGGACGCCGAAGATCTGTTTGGAGAATCGCCACTGCAGGCGCGTAACGTAATTGCGGGTCGAGTAGGAGGCCCCGCGACCATAGGAGATAGCGTTTGATGATTTTTCGTAGAGCGGCACGGCCGCCACTCTTGCGTGTTGAATCCCATGACAACAGGCGTCTCACCAAGCGAAGCGGATCTCGCTTTGTACCGGAACCTCTCATGCCTCCGTAACCAAGCACTGCCATACACATTGTTGAGGTCATGGCATCGTCATCAAATGCTTCATTTCTCGAAGAAATTCAAAGGCTTGCTCTACAAGCGACTGCGGCCTGCGGTCTTGTGGCCAATGTTCGGGCTCGATACCAAGCCCTAGATCCAGAGTGTTTTGTTCGATGATCGGCCCCAGGTCAGTTTCTTCCAGCTCTCGAGTTTTCCACTGATCCCACTGTCGTCGCATGAGCCGCAGAAAACGCTCTATGCGAGTGTATCGACCCGACATGAAGTCATCGCGCCCCCATGCATAGGACTCCTTAGCGTTCTGGCCTGTAACTATCGGATACCATTTCATAACCCTAAGGCGGCATAAGCGCAGCCAGAGGTCCACATCCTCGTTTGTATTCAAGCTGCGCTGGCCGCCAACCTTCATCCAATACCTCCGTGGAAATATCCCGCAGAACACAGCCTGGACAGCGAAGTCGGGGGACCGTTCAAAGTACGCGTCAACATAGTCACGGAGAATAGCAGAATAGATGACATCGGTGTCCAGGACCATTATGTGCTCGCCTCGCGAATGGAGAAATCCGATCTGCCGGCCCTCACCTCGAGTGCACCGTTTCAAAAGGACGGTCATGTTTCGATGATCGCGCGCCCAAGTTTGGAGAATCTCAAGGCTGGCGTCACGAGACCGGTTGTCGACAACGACATATTCAAACTCTAGGCCACTCAATTGTCTGTAAACAGACTCGAGGTGACGGCCGAGAGCGTGGGCGCAGTTGTAGTTCGTTGCACAAACACTGATCCTCATGGGCGCGCCTCAGCGCGATTGGCATTGTCCTTTGGTTGTGAGCCCCCTTGTAACCCTGGAGCATGCAGGCCCGTGAGGGCATTATGGAGTTCCGTGAGGCGACGTGCCTGAGAGAACATCTGAACCACGCGGGTTCGAGCAGCATCACCACCATCTAACGACAACGCGAGTTGGATTGCACCAGCCAACTCCCACGGATTCCCATAATCCACGAAAATGCCGGTCTCGCCGACAACCTCTGGGATAGCGCCCGCAGAGGTGACGACAGGTATGCACCCGGATGCCATGGCTTCGATAATTGCCACCCCGAATCCTTCGGTATAGGAAGGCTGGCAGTAGACCTTGGCTCTGCCTAGGAGCCCCTTGAGGTCTCTGTCAGGAAGCCGGCCAGTCAGGGTAACATTTTGAGGTGCATTTGCTCTCAGCTCACTAGCAGAATCGTCACACCACTGACCTACCAGGAAGAATTGGACGTCACTCAAATGGACCGCCGCATCTACAAAGGTTCGTAATCCCTTTCGAGCAACGTTCTCCCTGGTCACGTTAGCCACGCAGACGACCATTCTTTCCTTATGGGCTGGCAAGAAGGCCTCGGCATCCACACTCAGATAGACCCGGCGGATTCGCGCGCGAGGGGACAAACGACGGATTTGGGCCGCAGACCAGTCCGAGAACGCAAGGATTTCATTAGCAAAGCAAAAAGCAATGCGTGCCACGAGACGTCCTCTAAGGCTGACGAGTCGTCCGTACCCGATCTCAGGCATAGCTACTACGTCCCAACCTCCTGCTACAACCAGAGCCCGCCGACCGAGGAGCCTAGCGACAACAACTGCAAAGGCTGCAAAACCGAGCGCGAACCAGCAGTACACAGTATCTGCCGAAAGGAGTCGGGCTAGGAGGCTAGGATAGTCTCTCGGACCCCGAAAGTGATACGCTGTGACATTAGCAACGCGACGAAGAAGTTCGAAATCGGAGCGAACGAATGTAGTGTCTACTGGATAGAGGAAAAGCACTCTTGGGAGGCAATCACTCGGAACCTTCTCGACAGGATCAATGGTTTTGTGGAAGGGCGTCTCGACCATGCCGTTCAACTTCATCTGTCGTTGCGTCTGAGCCGACGTTCGTTATGATGAAACATTTCGGCTTAAAGCAAGGTGGCCTCATTCGCGTCCGTGGAAACTACACGCCATCCGCAAGCGGGTCAACATACATGCTCTGGCGAGGTTTGGGCTAGCGGTAATGGAACCGTGCGGTATTATAACTGAGATACCACTCGTTCCTTAGTGCGCGAACGAGCTGGTCGACCAATGAGGGCTCGGTTGCAGTCAACTCTTCCTCTACTTCCCGCGTGGTTTGCACCGACATCGGCCCTTCGTTCGGCATTCCATCGCCTCCGAGGGGCTCGAATCTCTCCAACCGCGGAGGTCGGTTATTCAGTAATCATCGATAACCTGTACCCGGAAAAAGTAGTGATTGCGGACTACGCAACGGTGTCGGCACGCACAACGATATTGGCGCACGACGAATCATTCGCATATACCGGTCGTGGCGCTGAGGTCATAGCAGAAACCCGAATTGAACAAGGAGCCTTTGTCGGCGTTCACTGCGTCATTTTGCCCGGCGTGACCATCGGATCACGGGCGATCGTAGGCGCAGGATCCGTCGTAACACGCGATGTTCCCCCGGATACTGTTGTGGCGGGTGTGCCGGCGAGGCCCGTGACCTCCGCACGAAGGGAGCCTCCGACTGCCTGAACGAGCGTCGTCCTCATGCACGGGAAAGGATTCGTGGGAAAGGGCCTGTTTCTGGCATGCCCGTATCCGTTGTCCGGAGTTACCGGGGTCGGTCGGTTCACCCGCGATCTGAAACAAGCTCTTGAAACTCAAGGCATGACGGTGGTCGTCACCGCACCGTCGAGGGCGGACTCTGAAGCCGGGGAGGCGGTCTACAACTTCCACCTCCGCTGGAAGGTTTTCCCAAGCATTGAACTTGCGCTCAACACGGCCTACGTCGCGCTTCGACGACGAAGAGACTTTCAGGTTATACACGTCCACCAAATCCACCTTCAATCCCTAGTCACAATGATGGTAGGGCGAGTCCTCGGTAGGCGTTCCGTCTTGACGCTCCATGTTCGAGTTCCAATCGCTGCGGGTGTTCTTAGAAAGATCGGGCAGCGGCTAATCGAGCGCGGGTGTTTCTCGTTTTCCTCGGCGCCGGTGGCGGTCAGCCCGTTCGTCGCCTCGGATTATGGAGGACGATCCGTCACGGTAATCGAGAACGGGGTTGACACCGAACATTTCCGCCGAACCGAGACAACTCGAGCTCGAATGCGTTCACGACTCGGTATCGGCGCGGAAATGGTATTCATCTTTTCGAGTCGTTGGACGTCAGGCAAGGGATTCGATCTGGTAACTGAAGTCCTGGCCTCAAGGAGATTGGTCAATCATTCCTTCCGACTACTGCTCCTCGGCGATACGGCTCCGGACGAACTCGAGGATTTGCGAGCGAGGCTGCAGAATCTCCCGAATCAGAACCGGATCCTCTCAATCGGCCCAGTGCCAGACGTCGCGGACTATCTCAGCGCCTCGGATGTGTTCATCCTTCCCTCTCGTTACGAAGGTATGCCGCTAGCGCTCCTTGAAGCAATGGCAAATGAGCTGCCGGTAATCTTGAGCGACATACCGGTCCACCGATTGCTTGTGGAGCGTGCAGGAGCTGGGTGGACCTTCCGATCTGGAGACGCCGATGATTTGGCCCTCAAGATCGCGATCGCGGTCAAGGATGGCCTGCCGCCAAACTGGGGATTGAAATTACGGCAATCGGTGCTGAAGCACAACCGGTTCGCCGACATGGTCCAGGCATACCGGTCAATTTACGAACGACTCGCAAGGCCGGCTGAATAGAGTTCACCTACCGAGTTCTCTCCTCTCGGGCGACAATCTGGGCCATGTTTACGAATTTGCTGTCATCAAGGTGATCGAGCATCGCCTGTAGGGATTTTGTGCCAGAGGAAGATGCTGTACGAACCCACCTAGCGACCGGATCCAAAGCACTCCACGATACCATCTCCCAAGCATGGCACAAGAAGACGACGTAACGACTCCGAACTTGCGAAACCGCCCTTAACACTGCATCGGGTCCCGAGTCGTGAAGGAGCCCCATTCCAAGTGGGGATCCCGGTTCGGCTGGATTGGGAGTGACCGGCACTTCGAGAATCGCGGACTTGCCCGCCCTCGCTGGTGAGAGTCGGTCAGGGTGGTACGGATTTGAGGGCGCCCCCCGATGGTCCAGCAACGGAAGGATCCTCCAACGACGGACCTGTCGACCGGGCAAGATAGAGGAGTCGCATGAATAACCAAGCGACTCAAGAATGTGAAGAGCTTCCGCGGTGATACTGAAGTTTGGGGCGCGGAAATATCGAGGAATTCGGCCGAACTTCGCCTCGACTGTCCGGGTGGCGACTTCGATGTCATCTCTGAGTTGCCTGTCGGATTTTCGACGCAGGTACCCATTGAGACCAGCTGAGTGGGTTAGCCCGTGACATCCAAGACTCACGAGGGCGTCTCCGTCCTTCGGAAAATCAGAAGGCAGATACGGAACGATTTCCCCGGAGACGAACAAATCGAAAGGAACCGACCGAGATCGGAGGGCATCAAGAAATACGGGTAACCCTTCCTCGATGCCACGGACCGTGATCTTGCCGTCTAGCCTGTAGTCGCGTTCAACATCCACAGAAATGCAGAAACTCGGCGTTGGAACTTGGTCAGACATCTATCCACCGAGACCGTACACCGCCGAGACAAGCGGCCATCTCGCGCCCCAGGTAAAGTGTCGTTCGATTGTCTTTCGTCCCTCGGAGCCGAGACGTTCCCGTTTGTCTGCGTCCACCACAAGATCGTAAATTGCCTCTGCGATTAGTTTTGGATCGTCCTCAACCAGGACTCCGTTCGAGCCATCGATGACCTCCGGAATCCCGCCGGTTCGAGAAGCAATCGCGCACCGACCGACTGACATCGCCTCAAGCAGGGCGATTGGGAGGCCTTCTTTTCGAGAGATGTGACAGTAAAGGTGTGTATTCGCGAGACCAACCTTGGGATCAGAAAGAAATCCCGTGATGGTGACCGTATCTCCCCCCAAACCTTCGGCGGCCTCCTCCACCTTGCGGCGCAGGGCACCGTCTCCAATGATGAGGAGTCGAACCTTCGGAAACCTCTCGCGAACGTGGCGGACTCCTCGAATCAAGTCGATGACTCCGTCAACTTTGCCGCGATACTCGAGAGGCCCCACGAAAGCTAGCACGGGGAACGCACCGGTGAGGCGGAACTCCCGTGCGAATCTTTCCACTGCGATAGCGTCGGGCACGCGAAGGTCGGTCGCAGGACGCAGGATTCGAAGTTCGCCACCGAGTCTCAGGCCCTCTCTGACCTCAGCCAGCTGAGCGGCACTGACAAAAGTAACTGTGTCCGCCTCGCGAAGCAACCTGGCAAAGAGGACACGGGCCGTCGGCATGGCGGTCGTGTGGAAGGAAAAGACGATTCGGGGTCTCGCTGCCTCCCGAGCATACCGCGCAGCCGCCGCGATTGTGTACCAGTGTGAATGACAGTGAACCACATCGGGTCGAGTGTTCACGAGATCGCGAAAAGCCTTTGCAACATACCGTCGGCCATGACCCAGTTCAGAGTGCTCAAGAGTGTCTCCTTCGCCTTCGCCAGCCAGAACCGTGACCGTATGGCCGTGATCTGTGAGGACGCGCCCGAGGCCGGACACAAAGCTGGAAATCCCGCCCGGAACAGGCGTCGCATAGGGTGTAAGCAGGGCCACTTTGGCCACGTTCAACCTCCGAAATACCAGAGGGCCTGGCCCGGGATCTCGAAAACCTTGTAACATCGCGAATGCACATCTGCAATGAAAACGGAT
>Ga0066695_10000526_pt1 | contig 12422 bp, 6 predicted proteins | sample GraSoiAngelo_144_FD_66452 | JGI IMG/M metagenome (GOLD analysis project Ga0066695, IMG submission 66452) | Grasslands soil microbial communities from the Angelo Coastal Reserve, California, USA - 14_1009_02_40cm | ecosystem: Environmental > Terrestrial > Soil > Grasslands | place: USA...
GATGTCGAGCGGGTGCACGTTGGCCTTGACCCACGAGACGACGTCGTCGCCGACGTACTTGCGCATCCAGAACTCGAGGTCGATCAAACCGTAGTAGTGGTCGAAGTTGGGATTCTCCTGGACCTCGATGCCGAGCCCCTCGATGGTCGAGTGCACGCGCTTCGTGACGATGTCGATGCACGCCTGCTGGTACGACTTCTTCTCGTCCATCATCTCGGCGACGGAGAAGAGCGTCATCATCACCTGCTGGGGCAGGGAGAGCCCGGCGGTGTGGTTGAGGGCAATGTCGCGGCTGTCGGCGACGATGCGATCGATGAACTTGAGCTTGCGGGGCTCGAGGGTCAGCGCGCCGTACCGCTTGCCGAGCTTTTCCTGGATCGGCTCCGGGTGCTTGGCAATCATCTCGTCGAACACGTTGTTGTCGTGGACGGCGATCACGCCCAGGCGCCAGCCGGTGCAGCCGAAGTACTTGCTGTACGAGTAGACGCCGATCGTGTTGCGCGGGTACGCGCCGAGCAGCGAGCGGAAGCCGGGCACGAACGTGCCGTAGACGTCGTCGGTCAGCAAGATGAGGTTCGGCCGCTTCTTGAGGATCCCACCGATCTTCTGGATCGTCTCGTCGTTGAGCGCCATCGCGCTCGGGTTGCCGGGATTGACGACGAAGAACGCCTTGATCGTGGGGTCGAGCAGCTTTTCCAACTCGGCGTCGGTGAACTGGAAGCGGTTCTCTTGTGGCGCGCAGATTTCGACGATCTTGAGGTCGTAGTCCTCCAGATGCGGCATCTCGAGGTAGGGCGTGAAGATCGGCACGCCGAGCGCGATCGTGTCGCCCGCGTTGAGAAGGCGGTTGGCCTTCATCGACTTGAAGATGTAGCACATGGCCGCGGTGCCGCCCTCGACCGCGTACAGCTTGAACGTGCCCTGCGGCCGCGGATTGCCGCACATCGCCCACTGCAGATACTCGTGCACGATCTGCTCGTTGTGCACGAGCATGCGATCGGGCACCGGGTAGTTGTCACCGATGATCGAGTCGACCAGCTCGTGCACGAACTTGTCCGGCTCGAACCCGAACCGCTTCACCGTCCACGGCACCATCTTCTCGAGGAACCGTGCGCCGGGACTGTCGCGGTGGCCGCGCAGCCATCCCTCGAGGCGATCGGCGATTCCCTGCGCTTTCGGCATGCCGCCCACACCGGCGGGCAGGTCGAGCACGCGCTTGCTCTCGGTGATCGCGAACTGGCCGAGCAGGAAGAAGGCCTCGCGCGGCTCGGTGGCGATCCAGTTGGGATTGCCACGGCCCGCGTTCAGATACGTGATCGACGCGGCTTTCGAGGTGTTGAGCGCCGCCTTGATCAAAAAGTCCTTGATCTCGAATGGGCTGAGCGTCTCGTATTCCTTCAGAGTCCGGACATCCATCGATCTATTCCTCCTAGCTCAGCAGAATGATGAGGACCATGCCCCAGATCGTGAGCAGGGTATTGCCGACGGCGTAGGTAACGGTGTAGCCCAGCGCGGGCACCTGGCTCTGGGCGCGGTCGCAGACCAGACCGAGCGAGGCGGTTGTCGTGCGCGCGCCGGACAGGATGCCGAACAGCAGGGCGTCGTGAAAGCGGAAGACGTACTTGCCGACGTACATCCCGAGGACCAGAGGCACCGTGGTGGCGAGCGCCCCCCAGAGGAACAGGCTGATGCCCTGCGTCTTCAGCCCATTGATGAAGCCCGGGCCGGCGGAGATGCCGACCACGGCGATGAAGATGTTGAGACCGACCGAGTTCATGAACCAGACGGTGGAGGATGGAATGCGCCCGAAGAACGGCCGGGTCGAGCGCAGCCAGCCGAACACGATGCCCGAAATGAGTGCGCCGCCCGCGGTGGACAGCGTCAGCGGCACCCCGGCTACTTTCCAGACCAGCGCGCCGACGAGCGCGCCGACGGTGATGGCGCCGCCGATGAAGGCGACGTCGGCCACGTCGGTGGGCCGGTCGGGGACGCCAAGATCCTTGGCGGCGGCGGCGGTGTCCTGGGTGCGGCCGATCAGGGTGAGGATGTCTCCGCGATTGATCTGCGTGTTCGGCAGAATGGGAATCGAAACCGCCGTTGCGCCGCGCGTGATCTTTCTGAGGAACACGCCGCGCGCGCTGGGGCGCTGGGCCAGCTCCGCGAGCGTCTTTCCGTCGACGGCCTTGTTGGTCACGTAGACGTCGACGCCCTCGACGGGCACGTTCAGCAGCTCCGCGTCGTCGATCTCCTTTGCCCCTGCCCCCGTGAGTCCCACGATGACCTCGCGTGGGCCGGCGAGGGCCACGACGTCGCCCTTGCGCAGCACGGTATCCGCGGTCGCTTCCTGCGTCTTGCCGTCGCGACGCAGGCGCAGGACGAAGACGCGCGCGTCCGGGATCAGCGCCTCGGCCTCGGCCGCCCGGAGGCCGTCGACCTTCGAATTCGGCTGCACGACGAAGGCGCGCACCACCCAGCGGTGCCATGCCGAGCCGGCGCCGCCCATCTCCTTGACGCTGCCGCCCTGTCTCGCCTCATAGTCCTTGCAGGCGGCCACGAGGTTGATGCGAAGAAGCGATGGCCCGACCAGGGCAATGACGATCGCCGAGCCGACAGTGCCGAACATGTAGGTCACCGCGTAGGCGACCGGCATTCCGTCGAGCATCGCCTTCGCCTGGTCAGCAGCCAGGCCGAGCCGATTGATCGCGTCGGTCGATAGTCCCATCGCGGCGGAGATCGTCTGCGATCCGGAGTACAACCCGGCGGCGTAGCCCAGGTCGTAGCCGGCCGCCCTGGCGATCACGAAGGGGACCAGCAGGCTGAACGCACACTGGACCACGGAAAAAGCGGCCTGAGGCATCCCGTCCTTGGCGACGCCGCGGACGAACTGCGGGCCAACGCCGTAGCCGACGGCGAACAGGAACATGAGGAAGACCGTCGCCTTCAGAGGCGGCGAGATCGTGATCCCGAGCTGACCGATCACGACGCCGGCCAGCAACGTCGCGGTGACCGAGCCGAGCCCGAGGCCGCGGAACGTGAACTTTCCGACGTAGTAGCCGATGCCGAGCGACAGAAAGATGGCGATCTCCGGGTACGAGCGGAGCGTCGCGGCGAACCAATCAAGCATGGCGTTCTCCCTTCGCGCCGCCCGTCGCGCCTCGCGCGCCTGGTGCGGGCGTGGTCTTTTCGCGACCGACGAGCGCGGACGGCTTGATGAGCTTGAGGCCGCGGCTCGCGTTGAAGCCGTGGATCTCTTTCACGTCGAGCTTGCGCATGAAGCCGATCGTGCCGGCGTCGAGCACCTGGCCCGGCACCATGATCGGAAATCCCGGCGGATAGGGGATCACGAAGCTTGCCGAGACGAGGTCCGGTCCGCTCATGAGCCGCTTGTCGATCTCCTCGCTCCCGAGCGGGATGTGCTCGCAGCCGTCCTCGTGGTAGGCCGCGTAGAACCCGGCCCGCATGTCGCCCTCGATCGTCGCGCCCTTCTCGCGGAAGCTGTCGTGGAACCGCGTGAAGTTCGGCAGGTCGGGCACGTCCTCCATGAGCGATTTCACGCGCGCCTTGAACGCCGCGCGCTCGGCGTCGGTGCCCTGCTTGAGCTGTTCATCGATCCCGCCCGCGATCTCCGCGAGCACCTTCACGAGGTGCGCGACGTCGCTGAGCGTGTTGTTGATGTTCGTCTGCAACAGCACGCTGTTGCGTGAGGTCTTGTTGAGCTGGATCTCGTACTTCGACGCGAGCAGGCCCTTGAACTGCGTGCCGTCGAAGCCGGCGGTGCCGCAGACGAGCGTCAGGCGCGTCGGGTCCAGGAAGAACTCGTCTTCACGCATGGCCTTGACGGCATCGCCCCACGTGAGACCGGCGCGCAGGAAGCTCGTGAATCCCGAGGCCCGGTACTCCGCGGGGATCATCTCGGCGGCGTCGAGCATGCGGAAGTACTTCGAGATCAGCGGGTGGCCGTTGACCGCGCGGCGAATGTCGAGCGCGAGCTGGATGGCGCGCGTGACGAGCTCGTAGCCCTCGAGCTCCATCTGTCGGCGCGCGAGGTCGAGCGTGGCGATGATCTGCAGATTCGGCGACGTCGAGGCGTGCGTGAAGACCGCCTCCTTGAACTGCGCCTCCACGCGGTGGAAGTCGACGTCGCGTACCAGGACCATCGAGCCCTGGCGCAGGCTCGACATCGACTTGTGCGTCGAGTTGGTCTGGTAGACGCGCAGGCGGACGTTCGCGGGATCGGGCACCAGTCGCGCGTCCAGCACGCGCGCGTCCGACGGATCGAGGTCGCTCCCCAGCGTCTTCGCCTGCGCGGCGTAGGCCTCGGCCGCCGCCGGCGTCTGCAGCCACGCCTCGATGTCCGCGGCGGCGCCCATCGCCGTCCGCGGCCGCAGGAACGGCGAGAAGCGCGCGAAACCGAACCACGCCTCGTCCCAGAGGAAGATCAGGTCCGGCTTGATCGCGAGCAGCTCCTCCATCACGCGGCGCGTGTTGTAGACGTGGCCGTCGAACGTGCAGTTGGTCAGCGTGACGAGACGCACACGGTCGAGACGGCCCGCGGCCTTGAGACCGAGCAGCGCTTTCTTCAGCGAGCGCAGCGGCACGCCGCCGTACATGGAGTAGGCGGTCATCGGATACGCCTCGACGTAGTACGGCTGGGCGCCCGCCATCACCATGCCGTAGTGATGCGACTTGTGGCAGTTGCGGTCGACGATGGCGATATCGCCCGGCGCCAGCAGCGCCTGCTCGACCATCTTGTTCGACGTCGACGTGCCGTTGGTGACGAAGAACACGCGGTCGCAGCCGAACGCACGCGCCGCCATGTCCTGCGCGCGCTTGATCGTCCCGGTGGGCTCCAGCAGCGAGTCGAGACCGCCCGTCGTCGCCGACGACTCCGCCAGGAACAGCGTCGGTCCGTAGAACTCGCCCATGTCGCGGATCCAGTTCGACCTGAAGATCGACTTGCCGCGGGCGATGGGCAGGGCGTGGAAGGTGCCGATCGGGCGCTGCGCGTAGCGCTTGAGGTTGTCGAAGTAGGGCGTCTCGAACCGCTCGGCCACGCCCTCGATGACGCTCAGGTGGATCTCCAGCGGCTCCTCGATGCCGTAGAAGACGCGGCGGACGTGGCGCGCCACCTCGGCGTCGCCGGCGACCTCACCCACGTTGCGCCGGGACAAGAGATACACGTCCAGCTCGGGACGGATGCGCTTCAGCGTGCGCGCCAGCTGCGCGCCCTGCTCCTCGACGGTCGCGCCGTTCGCCTGCGATCCGAATTGGCTCGCGAGCAACTCGTGCAGGATCGGCGCGTCGTGCTGCGACGCGAACGGAAAGCCGTCATAGATCACGACGGCCTCGATACTCCCGTTGAACAACGCGGCCAGCAGCGCGTCCTCGAAGCTGCCGACGACGACGCTCTCGTACACGAACTGATCCTCGGGCCGGCGCAGGCGACGCAGATCCAGCGCGATCGCGGGCCAGCGCGAGGGAGGCGCCGGCGAGACGATCAGCGTCTCGAAGTACGGCCGCCGCGTGTCGGCGGAGTCGAGCCGCGGCGGCAGGCGCACCATGCCGTCGCTGTCCGCGCCGTCGTCGCTCGTCTCCCAGTCCGCGGCATCGGCGCGGTAGCCGCTCGACAACAGCGCGTTGTAGATGCGTCGCACCAGCCGCGCGACATCGCCAGCGTCGCCCTGAGCGATCTCGTCCTCGACCGCGCGCAGCAGGCGCGGGCCCGGGTACGCGAAGAAGCTTTCGGCCGGACGCAGCTCCGCGAGCGCGACCTCGACGGCGGCACGGGCCGCCCTGTCCGGCTTGACGGCCCACGCCTGCGCCACCGAGACGAGCGCGTACCAGCGCTCCAGGCGGGCCTCGGCGGTGGAGAACAGGCGATCGATGCGCTCGGAATGTGGCGCCGCGGACTTCATCGTGATGTCTCCTCGCTCACAGCAGCGGGATTTCGTAGTTGAGGATGAGCCGGAACGCCTTCACGATGTCCTTGCCGCCGTCCTCGACGTAGGCGTTGCGGAACCGGAACTGGAGGCCTTTGACCCAGGGAATGTTCCAGGTGATGTCGAGGTCGCCCTCGTGAACGCGCGGCAGCGCGCCGTGGGTCGGCCCGGGATTCTTGGCGTCGGTGCCGGTGGCGTATCGGAGCAACACCGTGAGTCCGGGGATTCGGAACGGCAACAGCGATCCGTTGCCGAAATCGTATTTCGCGCCGACGCCCCACGCCTTCTCGCCGGCGCGATCGAAGTCTTTTTCCTGGAACGACAGATAGCCGGGCCACGAGCCGTACGGCGTCTTCAACGCCGCTCCGTCGCCGGTGATGTAGAGCGCCGCGCCCGTCGTGAGGCCGCGCCAGATCACGCCGCCTCGCGCGCCGAAGCTCAGCGTGCTGAAGTTGCCGATGAGGTCGTCACCGGCGCTGCGCTGATCGGTGAACTGGATGCCGATCTGACCCACCAGATCCTTGACGATCTCGCGCTTGAACTCCACGTTGGCGTAGGCGGTGTTGAACACGTCCTCGACCAGGTAATTCGCTGCGTAGAAGTTGAGGCCTTTGATGGGCTCCGCCGACAGCCGCGTGAGAATGAGCCCGCTGTCGGAGCCCTTGGCGCCGGCCACGCCCGCCATGTCGTGAAAGGCGTGCCGGTCCCGCGCCTTCATCGCCGTGAGGTACCCGACGTTGTAGCCGACGGGCCCGAGCTCGCCCTTGATCGTGACGCCCTCGAACGTGTTCGGGATCATCCGGTTGTCGGCCGGGTTCACGTAGCCTTCGTCGACGAGCTGGCGGTACGCTGTGAGCAGCGCGTACTCCTTGTAGCGGAACTGGGCGTACGCCTGTCCGAGCGTGAGGATCGATTCCTGAAACGGGTCGTGCAGCAGCAACGTGCCGGGCGTTTCGTCCGGCGCATAGAGTGGCTGCGAGGTGTACCCGGTCGCCCCGAGCTTGAAGATGTCGAACAGCCAGCCCGTCTGGACGTCGAGCCAGCCGCCGAAGGCCCACGCCTCGTTCTGGGTGTCGTTGCTGTTGAGACGATTGAAGTAGAACGAGCGCGGGTGGAGCTTGATCGACGTGTCGCGGATGAATGCCGGCTGATCCTTCAGCCAGTCCGCCAACCCGGGGACGAATCGCTTCAACAGCGGAATGTCGCCGGAGGGCGTCGGCGGGCTCGGGGTGAGCAGCTGCTGTTCGGGCTCCGGCCGCGGCTCCCTGAGCGGCGATTGCGACGAGACCGAGGTTCCGGTCGCAGGCTCGTTCGTGGTCTGGGCGTGCGCCGGGCCCGAAAGGCCGATGACGATCCCGACAACGCCTCCGAACACGCGGCATCGCTGCCACCGGCTTCGCCTGTGCATGCTCCCTCCGCCCCATGGAGTTCGACCGCGGGGAAGGGAGTAACAGCAATCGGTCCCCCGGTCCTATCGGACCAAGGGTCCGGGGGGTCGGACGAAAGTCCGATATGCACGTCTTGCAAAAGGGTTACGCTCTCTCGCGCGCCGCGGATTCGTCGCCGCCGGCGCGCGAGCCGTTTATGTAGAACTAAAGGTGATCGAGGGAGGCCTCATGATCCGATGTCGACGTCCGGTCGTTTTCCTCCTGGCTGCCGCCCTTCTCAGTGTCGTGAGCGGGTGTGCGAAACGTCCGTCCGTCACCGTCGCGGCGGCGCCCGCGCCGCCTGCCCCGGCGCCGGCCGCTCCGCCCACGCCGGCGCCGCCTCCGGCCGTCACGCCGCCGCCCGCCCCGGCTCCCGCCCCGCCGCCGCCCGTCGCCGCGGCTCCACCACCGGTGGAGACGGCGCGTCCGGCGCCGCCTGCCGAGTTCTCTCCGAATGACGCGTTGAAGCCCATCCACTTCGACTTCGCCAAGTCCGATATCCGCAAGAGCGACGCGGAAATCCTGCAAGCAAGCGCCCGGTGGCTCAGCGAGCACCCGCGGGACCTCGTGCTCATCGAGGGGCATGCCGACGAGCGGGGCACGACGGAATACAACCTCGCGCTCGGCGAGCGCCGGGCGCGCGCGGCCATGAACTTCCTCGTCGCGCAGGGCATCGCAGTCAACCGATTCTCGATCGTCTCGTACGGCGAAGACCGCCCGCTCTGCACCGAGGCGAACGAGAAGTGCTGGGCGCGCAATCGGCGCGACATGTTCCTGACGAAGCCGCAATAGAGGAGCCGCAATAGGAGCCGCAATAGGAGAAGACTTGTATGACCGAAGAGGGACGCCGTCTCGAGGAAGCCCGTCAGGCCCGGATACCTTGGCGCAAGTGGGGGCCGTACCTGGCCGAGCGGCAGTGGGGCACGGTGCGCGAGGACTACAGCGACAGCGGCAATGCCTGGGACTATTTCAGCCACGACCAGGCGCGCTCGCGCGCGTACCGCTGGGGTGAGGACGGCCTCGGCGGGATCTCGGATGACCACCAACGGCTGTGCTTCGCGCTCGCGCTCTGGAACGGCGTGGATCCCATCGTCAAGGAGCGCCTCTTCGGTCTCACGAACAGCGAGGGGAATCACGGCGAGGACGTCAAGGAGTACTACTTCTATCTCGACAGCACGCCGACGCACTCCTACATGAAGTATCTCTACAAATATCCTCAGAGTCCGTACCCGTATAGCAACATCGTCGACACCAATCGTGGGCGCGGTCGGCACCAGGCGGAGTACGAGCTGCTCGACACCGGTGTCTTCGACGGCAATCGCTACTTCGACGTGTTCGTGGAGTACGCCAAGGCCGCCCCGGAGGACATCCTCGTCGTCCTCACCATCGTCAATCGCGGCCCCGAGCGCGCCTCGCTGCACGTGCTGCCGACGCTCTGGTTCCGCAACACCTGGTCATGGGGCGGCGAGGTCACGAAGCTGGGACTGCGACGCCTGGAAGGACCCGCCGGAATGAGTGTGGTGGCGGCGTCCCATGCCGAGCTCGGAGAACGCTACCTCTACTGTGACCGGAGCCCGGCGCTGCTGTTCACCGAGAACGAGACCAACGCCGAACGACTCTTCGGCGCGCCCAATTGCAGCCCGTGGGTGAAGGACGCGATCAACGACTATCTCGTGCAGGGCCGTGTCGATGCGGTGAATCCTGCCCAGCGAGGCACGAAGGTCGCCGCGCACTATCAGGTCACCGTGGAGGCGGGCAAGAGCGCGGTGATTCGGCTGCGCCTCTCGCCCGGCGACGTCGCGGCACTTCCGCGCGGGCCCTTCGGCGACTTCGACGCGGTCGTCGACGCGCGCCGGCGAGAGGCCGACGAGTTCTACGCATCCATCACGCCATCGAGCGTCACACCGGACGCCGCTCGCGTGATGCGCCAGGCGCTCGCGGGGATGCTCTGGAGCAAGCAGGTTTTCTACTACGACGTCGGGCGCTGGCTCGACGAGCACGGCGTCGATCCGTACGAATCGCGTGGCGCCACGGTCCGTAATGCGCAGTGGGCGCACATGGTGAACAGCGACGTCGTCTCGATGCCCGACAAGTGGGAATACCCGTGGTACGCGGCCTGGGATCTGGCCTTTCACGTGACCGCGCTCGACATCGTCGATCCCGATTTCGCCAAGGAGCAGCTGCAGCTGGTGCTCGGACAGCAATACATGCATCCGAACGGACAGATTCCCGCCTACGAGTGGAACTTCGGGGACGTCAACCCCCCCGTGCACGCGTGGGCCTCGTGGTTCGTGTATCAGTACGAGAAGTCGTTGCGCGGCGAGGGTGACCTGGCTTTTCTGAAAGAAAGCTTCCAAAAGCTTCTGATGAACTTCACGTGGTGGGTCAATCGCAAGGACCGTCACGGCCAGAACGTCTTCGAGGGGGGGTTCCTCGGGCTCGACAACATCGGCGTCTTCGACCGCAGCGCCCCGCTGCCCACAGGCGGCCACCTCGAGCAGGCCGACGGCACGGCGTGGATGGCGTTCTACTGTCAGTGCATGCTGCAGATCGCGCTGGAGCTCGCGCTGCACGACCCGGTCTACGAGGAGCTCGCCGCCAAATTCTACGAGCACTTCCTCTGGATCGCCGGAGCCATGGATCGTATCGGCGTGCACCGGGACGAGCTCTGGGACGAGGAGGACGGCTTCTTCTACGACGTGCTGCGCCTGCCGAACGGCGACGCCGAGCGCCTCAAAGTGCGATCGATGGTGGGCCTCTTGTCGCTCTGCGCCTCCACCGTGATCCAGGCCGACGTCGCCGAGCGCCTGCCGCGATTCACACGGCGCGCACGCGATTTCGCGAGCCGCCATCCTGAGCTGCTGGCCAACATCCAATACGGCCGTGCGGGTCACGGCGGCCGTCGCCTGCTCGCGCTGCTGACGGACGACAAGTTGCGCCGCGTGCTCGGCTACATGCTGGACGAAAACGAATTCCTGAGCCCGTTCGGAATCCGCTCGCTGTCCCGGTTCCACCGCGATCATCCGTATATCTTTGGCGTCAACGGCACGGTGCATCGCGTCGACTACGAGCCCGCGGAATCCACGAGCGGGCTTTTCGGCGGCAACTCGAACTGGCGGGGACCGATCTGGCTGCCCGTCAACGTGCTCCTCATCCGGGCGCTGTTGAACTTGTACTCGTTCTACGGTCCCGCTTTTACCGTCGAGTGCCCGACCGGCTCGGGCGTCCACATGAACCTGTTCGAGGTCGCCCGCGAGATCTCGCAGCGCCTCACGCGCATCTTCGTCCGCGACGAGCACGGCGCGCGGCCTGTGTATGGCAGCGCGGCGACGTTCCAGTCCGACCCGCACTGGCGCGACCTGATCCTGTTCTACGAATACTTCCATGGCGACAACGGGGAGGGACTCGGGGCGAGCCACCAGACGGGCTGGACGGGCCTGGTCGCGACGCTGATCAGGGTCTTCGGTATTGTGGATGCCGAGACATTTCTCGAGCGCTGGGGCCGCGAGCCCGTTTCGGAGCGAGGAGTTCCGGCGTCGAGCAAGGAGCGCTGATGGCGTATCACCCGTCGCTCTACCAGATCAACACGCGTGTCTGGCTCCACGAGCTCGGGCGCGCGCGCGGCCGGCCGGCCGCGCTCGCCGACGTGGACGACGCGGTCCTCGACCGCATCGCGGCCGACGGGTTCGACTGGGTCTGGCTGCTCGGCGTTTGGCAGACGGGGGAGGCCGGGCGACGGGTCTCGTTGAGCCAGCCCGAGTGGCAGCACGAATATCGCGAGGTTCTCCCCGACTTCACGCCGGACGACGTCTCGGGCTCGCCATTCGCCATCCGCGAGTACGTCGTGAACCGTGACTTCGGCGGCCCCCGCGCGCTCCAGCTCTTTCGCAAGCGGCTCGCCGAACGCAACCTGCGCCTGATGCTGGACTTCGTCCCCAACCATACGGCGCTCGATCATCCGTGGGTTCGCGAGCGGCCGGAGCTCTACGTGCATGGCAGCGACGACGACCTGGCGCGTGAGCCCGACAACTACTGGCGGCTGCGCACGCGAACCGGCGCACGCGTGCTCGCCCACGGGCGCGACCCGTACTTCTCCGGCTGGTCCGACACGGCGCAGCTCAACTATCGCCACCCCTGGCTGCGAAAGGCGATGCGCGAGGTGCTCGAGACGATCGGGGACCAGTGTGACGGCGTTCGCTGCGACATGGCCATGCTCGTCCTGCCCGACGTCTTCGCGCGCACGTGGGGCGATCGCGCGCGTCCCGCCGACGGCACGCCGCCATCCGATGATCCGTTCTGGCCGGCGGCGATCGCCGGCGTCCGCGCGCGTCACCCCGACTTCGTGTTCATGGCCGAGGCGTACTGGGATCTCGAGTGGACGCTGCAGCAGCAGGGCTTCGACTACACATACGACAAGCGGCTCTACGATCGACTGCGCGGGCAGGACGCCGGCGCCGTGCGCGGTCATCTGCTCGCCGACGCCGAGTACCAGCGACGCTCGGCCCGCTTTCTCGAGAACCACGACGAGCCGCGCGCGGCCGCGACGTTTCCGACGCAGGTTCACCAGGCCGCGGCGGTCATCACGCTCCTCGTACCCGGATTGCGCTTCGTCCACGAGGGACAGCCGGCGGGCCGCAAAGTACGCACGTCGAACCATCTGCGCCGTCGCGTGCTCGAGCCGGTGGACCGCGAGCTCGAGTCGTTTTACGCGCGGCTGTTCGCGTGCGTGCGGCGCACCGAAACGCGCGAAGGCGACTGGCGCCTGCTGCCATGCGAGGCGGCGTGGGACGGGAACCCGACGTGGGACCGCTTCATCGCGTTTTCATGGGAGGCGCCGGCGCGTCGGCTGCTCGTCGCCGTCAACTACGGCGCGACGCATGCGCAATGCTACGTCCGGCTGCCGTGGTCCGACGTCGACGGGCGCGCCGTCGTGTTCCACGACCTCATGAGCCCATCCGTCGAGTACGAGCGTGACGGCGCCGACGTCCGCCGCCGCGGCCTCTATCTCGACCTGCCCCCGTGGGGCTATCACATCTTCGAGGTGAGCTAGGACCGC